>Ga0265293_10001393_pt1 | contig 52776 bp, 50 predicted proteins | sample Munlanlewell138R_FD_192505 | JGI IMG/M metagenome (GOLD analysis project Ga0265293, IMG submission 192505) | Leachate microbial communities from a municipal landfill in Southern Ontario, Canada - Leachate well 138R | ecosystem: Engineered > Solid waste > Landfill > Unclassified | place: Canada... | reverse complement strand
CGCCTGACTGTCGGATATGTTAACACTTTTGTGATAGATGACACAAGTGTTGTCCCTAGCGCGGCAAGGGGTACGGTCAGAGTTGCCGCGGACTCCGGCCGCGAGTGTTCAAACACAGAAAAGAGGGACAGATGAATAAGAATCGCTGGACGCGCCTGGCGCTCCTGATCGGCCTGAGCGTCTTTGCGCTCGCGCTCCTCGCCGCCTGCTCGGACGACGACCCCGAGTTCGAGGACGACGGCACCGCGACTGCGACCGCGACCGCCACCGAGGAAGGCACGGCCACGGAAGAGGCCACCGCGACCGAGGCGGCCACCGAGGAAGCTACCGCGACCGAAGAGGCGACCGAGGAAGCCGGTGAGGGCGAGGGCACGACCGTTGCCGCCGCGCTCTCCGAGTTCGCGATCGCGCTCGACGCCGAGTCGGCTCCGGCCGGTGAGGTGACCTTCGAGGCCGACAACGGCGGCGCGCTGCCGCACGAGATCATCGTCATCCGCTCCGACGAGGCCGCTGACGCCCTCCCCGTGGACGGCGCGCAGGTCAACATGGACGGCCTGGACGTGGTTGGCACCATCAACGAGTTCCCGGCCGGCGAGACCGCCTCGGGCACCTTCGACCTGGAGGCCGGCAACTACATCCTGATCTGCAACATCGCCGGCCACTACGCGGGCGGCATGCACACCGCGTTCACCGTCGAGTAGCAGGCACCGCCGTCGGGCTCCGAGGCAGCTCGCACCCGGGCGAGCACCTCGGAGCCTCCGGATGGACGGACTGAGTGAAGCGGGCGGGCCAGTGGCCCGCCCGCTTCGCGTCTGCTGGGTCCTCGGTCGGGCCTACCCCTGCTGCTGGCGTCCCCGCGCCTCGTACCCCAGGTCGCCCGGGAAGTAGTAGCGATGGCCTTCCACGGCATCCGGACGGTACTTCTGGTCCGGCGCCACGTGGCCCTCGTAGTCGTGGGCGTACTGGTAGCCGTCGCCGTACCCGAACTGCTTCATCAGCGGTGTCGCCGCATTCCGCAGATGGAGGGGTACCGGCTCGTTTCGCGTGGCCAGGGCGTCCTTCAGCGCGCGGTCATAGGCCGCGTACGCGCTGTTCGACTTCGGTGCGATCGCCAGGTAGACGGTCGCCTCCGCCAGCGGGAGGCGGCCCTCCGGCATGCCGAGGAAGTGCACCGCCTGCTGCGCTGCCATCGCCATCTGCAGCGCCCCCGGCGCTGCCAGGCCGACGTCCTCCGCCGCGAGGATCACGATCCGACGCGCGACGAACATCGGGTCTTCGCCGGCCTCGAGCATCCGCGCGAGCCAGTAGAGCGCGGCGTCCGGGTCGGAGCCGCGGACGCTTTTGATGAACGCGGAGATCGTGTCGTAGTGCGCGTCGCCCTCGCGGTCATAGAGGAGGGTGCGGTGCTGCGCGGCAGCCTCCACCGTGTCGCGGGTGACGTGGGGGCGCCCCTGGTCATCCGGCTCCTGCACCGCGAGCGTCGCGGCAGCCTCCAGGATGTTGTAAGCGGACCGGGCGTCGCCCGCGGCAGCGTGTGAGATCGCATCGAGGGCTTCGCTGTCGATCGTCAGCCGCATCTCGCCGAGGCCGCGCTCCTCGTCACGGATCGCCTGCATCATCAGGCCCTCGATCACGGACGGAGACAGCAGCTCCAGGCGGAACACCCGGCAGCGCGAGAGCAGCGGCGCGACGACGTAGAACGACGGGTTCTCCGTAGTCGCACCGATGAGGGTGACCGTGCCCGCCTCGACGTGGGGGAGCAGGCCATCCTGCTGGGTGCGGTTGAAGCGGTGGAGCTCGTCCACGAACAGGATCGTGCGGCGCCCCGAGATCTTGAGGCGGTCCTGCGCCTCCTTCACCACCCGCCGGACGTCCGCGATGCCGCTGGTGACGGCCGAGAGCTCCTCGAAGTGGCGCTGCGTGTGGTTCGCGATGATGTTCGCGAGCGTCGTCTTCCCGCACCCGGGCGGCCCCCACAGGATGATCGAGGGCAACTCGTCGCCCTCGATGAACCGCCGGAGCGGCCCGCCGGGGCCGACGATGTGTTCCTGCCCCTCGTACTCCTCCAGCGTGCGCGGACGCATCCGCGCTGCCAGCGGTGCGCCGAGCGGCACGGTGCCGCTCACGGGCCGTCGAGGGCTCTCGAAGAACTCGTTCTGCACCCCGGGCGGCAGGTCGTCGCGACGCTTCGGCATGCCGTCGAGTCTACGCGAACGACGGCCGCGACCACCCTGTGAGGGGACTCCGGCGACTCGTCAGCCCCGGCGCGACCGAGCCACGCGCGAGAGCACCTCCGGCGGGAGGTGCGAGGCATGGTCCAGCGGGAACGCGAAGTCATGCGATAGCGCCAAGAGCTCCTCGAGCGCTGCTTCCGCATGCTCCACGACGTCCAGCGGGTAGGCCATCTGCTCGCGGTGCTCGGCGAACTCGTCCTCGTCGTCCACGAAGACCCACGCGTCCCCGTCGCCGTTCGCGCCGGGCCGGTGCCAGCGACGCTGTCCCGCCAGCGGCGACTTCAGCGTGTTCGTGCACATGAGGTCAAGATCGAGGTCGATCCAGTGGAGGGTGTCGCCCTCGATCCGTGCGGGGGTGCCGATGTTGGCGTACCAGTGCATCCCCAGCCGGCCGACCGGGTCATAGTTGTGGAAGACGTTGTACCAGCGGTCCGTGAAGAACAGCTGCGTCATCCCGCTGCGCAAGACACCGTTACCGCGATACCCGCTCGTGGGCGTGCCGGCCTCGGACACGACGCGGATCACGCTGCCGTGCTGATCGATCAGGCGCGCCCAGTAGTCGTAGTGCGGCGAGCCGTCGTACTTCGTCGAGAGGACGCGGATCGGCGTCCCTGCCGCGGCGTCGTCCAGCGGCGGGAGTAGCGGTTGCTCGGGCTCAGGCGGCATGTCCCGATTGTACGCCCGCCGTCCGAGGGCGCTCGTGGGGCCCTCGGCCCTGCCGATGCCGCACGGTACGATTGAGGACAGGAGCGGAGCAGCACATGACCACGCAGATCAAGACCGACTACGAAGCCGTCATCGGCGTGGAAGTGCACATCCAGCTCAAGACGAAGTCGAAGATGTTCTGCGGCTGCGACCGCGAATACTTCGACACCGCGCCTAACACGCACGTCTGCTCGGTCTGCCTCGGGATGCCGGGGATGCTGCCGGTGATCAACCAGCAGGCGGTGACCTACACGATCATGGCCGGGCTCGCGCTGGGCTGTGAGATCCCGAACTTCGCCAAGTTCGACCGCAAGAACTACCCCTACCCCGACCTCGTGAAGGGCTACCAGATCTCGCAGTACGACCAGCCGTTCTGCCTCGGCGGCGAACTGGAGATCGAGGTCGACGGCGTCCCGCAGGTCGTCCACCTGGAGCGCATCCACCTCGAGGAGGACACCGCGCGCCTCCTCCACCGCGACGATGGCGCCGAGGGCTACTCGCTGATCGATGTGAACCGCTCCGGCTCGCCGCTGATGGAGCTAGTCACGAAGCCGGACATGCACTCCGGCGCGGAGGCAGCGGCGTTCCTCCGGAAGCTGCGCCAGACGATGCGCTACCTGCAGATCGCGGACGCGGACATGGAGAAGGGGCAGCTCCGCTGCGACGCCAACGTCTCGATCCGTCCTCGAGGTGAGACCACGCTCGGCACCAAGGTCGAGGTGAAGAACATGAACTCGTTCCGCTCCGTGCAGCGGGCGATCGAGTTCGAGATCGAGCGGCAGTCGCGCTGCCTCGACACGGGCGAGCGCATCGTGCAGGAGACGCGCGGCTACGTGGACGCCACCGGCGAGACCGTCTCCCAGCGCTCCAAGGAGGAGGCCAACGACTACCGGTACTTCCCGGAGCCGGATCTCCCCCCGATGCTGATCGACGCTGCCCTCCTGGACGAGGTCCGCGCGGCGATGCCGGAGCTGCCGGACGCCCGCCGCGCCCGCTTCGAGGCCGAGTACGGGCTCTCCGCCGACGAAGCTCGCACCCTCACCGACTCCCGCGAACGCTCCGAGGCGTTCGAGGAGGCCGTCCGCGCCGCGGGCGGGGACCTCGCACGACCGGTCGCCCTCTGGTTCATCGGGGAGGTCGCGCGGCACCTGAACGAGCGCGGCCAGGAAGCCGAGCTGTCTGACACACCGGTGACCCCCGCGCACGTCGCGGAACTCGTCGCCCTCGTGGAGTCGAAGGCGATCACGGCGACCACCGCGAAGGAGGTCCTCGGCGTCGCGTTCGAGTCCGGCCAGATGCCGAAGGCGATCGTGGAGGCGCAGGGCCTGGGCGCCGTCAGCGACGAGGGCGCCATCGACGCCCTCGTGGTCGCGGCGATCGAGGCGAACCCGAAGCCGGTGGAGGACTACCGCGCCGGAAAGCAGAGCGCGATCGGGTTCCTCGTGGGCCAGGTGATGCGCGAAGCGAAGGGCCGCGCGGATGCCAACACCGTGTCGGAACTCCTGCGGAAGCACCTGGACGCCTGAGGTAACCGAACGCCTGACACCCCCCAACGTTCCTACTCCCGAGGCGGCACCTGCCAAGGACTCGTAACCGGCCATCAACGTTCCGCGGTTGACCGCGTGATCGGGCCGACCTTTACTTCTCCTCTGGGGCGGGCGACATCGAGGTTCGCTTGAGTCGCGACAATTTCACGAAGTGGCTGTACTTCGGACTGCACATCAAGCGGTGGCTGCTGCTGCTGCTGGTCGCCATCGCGATCATGGCGCTGGGCTTCGCGTACCTCCTCCGCGAGGCGTACACGACCTTCACGTTCCCGGAGTGGGCGTACTACGTCACGCTGCAGTTCATCCCGCGCTGGGCGCGTGGTCTGCTCTTCATCTCGGGTGCGGCCACCCTCACGCTGGTCGCCGCATGGAAGCTGAACCAGTCGGTCGCCCTCGCCGTCATGCCGCCCTCCAGTGCTCCGACGGACGTCTTCGACGCCGTCTACCGCAACCGCACGAGGGGGCGCGGGCCGAAGATCGTCGCCATCGGCGGCGGGACGGGCCTCTCGAACCTGTTGCGCGGTCTGAAGGAATACACCGCCAACCTCACCGCGATCGTGACCGTGGCGGACGACGGTGGTTCTTCCGGGAAGCTGCGGCAGAACCTGAAGGTGATCCCGCCGGGAGACATCCGCAACTGCATCGCCTCCCTCGCCGAGGCTGAACCCCTCGTCACGGAGCTCTTCCAGTACCGCTTCGATGAGCGCGCGGGCGACGGCCTCGCCGGCCACTCGTTCGGCAACCTGTTCATCGCCGCGATGGCAGAGGTCACGGGCAGCGTCGAGACCGCGATCGAGGAGACCTCGCGCGTGCTCGCCGTCCGCGGCCGCATCCTCCCCTCGAGCCTCGGCGACGTCGCCCTCGTCGCCCGTTGGGACGACGGCACGGAGGTCCGCGGCGAGTCCCACGTCCCGTCGCGAGGCGTCCCGCCGCAGGAGGTTCGCCTCGAACCCCGCGAGGTCGAGGCGAACCCGCTCGCCGTCGCGGCGATCCGGAACGCGGACCTGATCATCATCGGGCCCGGCAGCCTCTACACCTCGATCCTGCCGAACCTGCTGGTGCGGGGGATCAACCGCGCCCTGCAGGAGTCCAACGGCTACACCGTGTTCATCTCGAACGTCGCCACGCAGCACGGGGAGACGGACCACTACAACGCCGCGGATCACCTCGCGGTGCTGCGCCGGCACCTCGGCCGCGACGATGTCTGTGACGCGGTGCTCGCGAACAGCAACCTGCCCGCCGGGCCCCTCCCTGCCGAGTGGCAATCGCAGCCGGTGGTGGCGCCGGGCGACGGGGACTACGGCGCAGCGCGCCTCGTGCTCGCCGACCTCGTGGACTCCGAGAAGCGCTACCGCCACGACGCGGAACGCCTCGCCTCCTCGCTGATGCGCGCCTACTACGAGCGCGACCTGCGCGCGCAGGTGAGCGTGGCGTTCAAGGACGAAGTGAAGGACGAGGTGGCCGCCGGCTAGCCTGCCCCGAGGCGACCCCCGGCTGTTGCCGGGAACAAGTTGCTGCTGATGGTGGCGAGCCGTAGCCTGCTCTGACCATGGAACTACGCGACTTCCTGTCCATCGCCACCATCCTGATCTCCACCCTGCTCATCGTGCTCGTGCTGATGCAGGTACGCGGGACGGGGTTCGGCGCCGCGCTCGGCGGGCAGGATGCCTCCTTCCGGACGCGCCGAGGGATGCAGCGGTCCATGCACCGGCTGACGATCCTCGTGGTCATCGTCTTCATCGGCATCTCCGCCTGGAGCGTCGCGGCGTCTTAGCCGCGGCCCGGGCGCCCGATGCCGCCGGCCCTCTCCACCCTCCTCACCAACATCCACCGTCGAGGTGCCCTCACCGCCCTGCTCGCGGTCGGTGTCGCGACGCTCGCGATCGGCTGGCTCGCGGCGGACGAGGCAGCTGGCTCCTCCACGACCGTGTACCGCGAGGCCGTCCTCGGCACCCCGACGCGCATCAACCCCCTCGCGGAGCACGCAACCCAGGCGGAGGCCGACCTCACCGCCCTCATCTTCAGCGGCCTGACCCGCCTGAGGGCGGACGGCGCGCCGGAGCCCGACCTCGCCGAGCGCTGGGAGGTGACGGACGACCGGCTCACCTACACCTTCCACCTGAGGCCCAACGTCACCTGGCATGACGGCGCGGCATTCGACGCCCAGGACGTCGCCTACACCATCGGCCGCATCCAGGCGGAGGACTTCAACGGCCCGGCTGCGCTCAAGGCGGAGTGGGAGGGCGTCCAGGTCTTCGTGGACGACGCCCTCACGGTGCTCATCCGCCTGCCGGAGCCCGCGGCCGACTTCCTCGTGCGGGCCACGCTCGGCCTCCTGCCGGAACATCTCCGTGAGCAGATGGAGGCAGGACAGGGCTTCGACACCCGCCCGTTCGACCGCGAACCGGTGGGGACCGGCCCCTACCGCCTCACCTCGCTGAGCGATGGCAGCGCGCGGCTGCGCCACAACACCTCGTACTTCCGGGGGACGCCCCCCATCACCGAGCTCGTCCTGCGCTTCGCGGAGTCCGAGGCCGAACAGCTCGATTGGATCGAGGCCGGCGAGGTGGACGCCGCCCTCCTCCCGGACTTCGTCGAGGCCGCGGCGATCGAGGGCGTCACCGCCACGCGCTCCTCGCTGACCGCGACGCGCCTGACCACGGACGCGCAGACCATCCTCTACTTCAACAACCAGCGCGGTCCGCTCACGGACGCACGGACGCGCGCGGCGCTCGCCGCCTCGGTGGACACGGTCGCCCTCGTCGAGGGCAGCGCGACGCCACAGGTCCCGGGCGCCGGCGTGGTCCCGCCCGACTCCTACCTCCACGCCGAGCCCGGCGACGTGCTCTCCGAGGACGCCGACGCGGGAGGCGAGCCGCCCCCCGCCGATGCGGAGTCACTCTGGGCCGCCGCCCAGTGGGAACGCGACGCCGAGGGCCGGCGCATCCGCGACGGCGAACCGCTGACACTGGAGCTCGTGACAAACGGCGAGCCCGCGCGCACCGCGCTCGCGGAGGGCCTCGTACGCCAGTTCGCGGAAGCGGGTGTCACCGTGGAACTGGTGACAGCGCCTGCGCAGCGCGTGGTGAATGAGTACCTGCGCACCGGCAACTACGACCTCGCGCTGTTCGGGTGGGAGACCCCTCCGGACCCGGACCCCTACGCGGCGTGGCATACCTCGCAGATCGGCCTCGGGAACGTCGCCGCGTTCAGCGACCCGGAGGCGGACGCGCTGATGGAGGCCGCCCGTACCTCGCTCGACGTCGCGGAGCGGCGCGAGCTGTACGGTCTCTTCCAGGCGCGGTTCGAGGAGCTCGGCGCGAGCGTGGTGATCGCCTACCCGACGATGACCTACGTCCACCCCTCAGGCCTCGCGGGGTTCGAGCCGATGCTGCTCGTCGACCCGGCGAGCCGTTTCCAGGACATCACCCGCTGGAGGATCGCAGACTGATGGTGACGCGATGGTGACCCGCATCGTCTTCTTCGGCTCCCCCGACTACGCCGTCCCCAGCCTCCGCGCCTGCCTCGGCCTCCCGGACGCCGCGGTGGTTGCCGTGGTCACCCAGCCGGACCGCCCGAGGGGCCGCAGTGGCGCACCACAGATGACGGCGGTGAAACTCGCGGCCGTCGCCGCCGGCGTCACCACGTTCTTCCAGCCCGAGAAGGTGCGCCGCGACACCACCGAGGCGCTCCGCGCGCTGGCGCCGGACGTGGGCGTCGTGGCCGCCTCCGGCCACATCCTGCCCAACCACCTGCTGGAGGCCTTCCCGTACCAGGTCGTGAACGTGCACGCCTCGCTGCTGCCGCGCCACCGCGGCGCGTCGCCGGTCGCGAGCGCGATCCTCGCGGGGGACGTCAGCAGCGGCGCGACGATCATGCGCGTCGTCCGCGAGGTGGACGCGGGCCCGATCCTCGCGCAGGTCGAGACGCACATCGACCCGCTCGACACCGCCGGCACGCTCACGGATCGCATCGCCGACCTCGGCGCGCAGCTCCTCGCCCACACCCTCCCCCGCTGGGTCGCCGGCGAGGTCGAGGAGCGCCCACAGGACGCCTCGGAGGCCACGTTTGCCCCCAAGCTCTCGAGGGCGGACGGCACGATCGACTGGTCGCAGCCCGCCGAGGCGATCTGGCGGCGCGTCCGCGCCTTCCACCCCTGGCCCCTCGCCACCACCACCTACCGAGGCGAACCGTTCCTCGTCCACCAGGCGTGGCCGGTCGACCTCCCCGCCGCGTTTACCTCGGACGTCGCGCCCGGCACCGTCCTCCCCGGCGACGGGGAGGACCTCACCCCGCTCCTCCCTGGCCGCACCGCGCGCGCCCTCGTCGCCTGCGGCACGGGCGCCCTCGCGCTGCTGGAGGTGCAACGCCCCGGCAAGCGCCCCACCCCGATCGAGGCCTACCTCAACGGGGACCGGGAGCTGATCGGCAGCCGCCTCGGGTAGGCCTCGTCACGCCCGTATCGGCAGGAAGCACGTACGCTGGATCGATGACCCGACATCTCCTGGACCTGTCGCTCGAAGACCTCGAGGCGGAGCTCGCCTCGTGGGGTGAGCCGGCGTTCCGCGCGAAGCAGATCGCGCAGTGGGCGCTGCGGCACGGCGCGACCACGTTCGAGGAGATGACGAACCTCCCGGCTGCCCTCCGCGCCCGGCTCGCCGAGGCATTCGAGATCGCGACGCTCCCGGTCATCGCGGAGCGCACGGCGGACGACGGGGCGACGACGAAGGTGCTCCTGGACCTCGGCCCCTCCACTGGCACGCAGAGCGACGCCGTCGAGGCGGTCCGCATGGACTACGAGAGCGGCGACGAAGATCCCGAGGCGGGCGCCCTCCCCGACCGCACGACGGTGTGCGTCTCCACGCAGGTGGGATGCGCCATGGGCTGCACGTTCTGCGCCACGGGCCAGCAGGGCTTCACGAGGAACCTGAGCGCCGCCGAGATCCTTGCGCAGGTGTTGCACTTCACCCGCCAGCGGCGCGTCACCAACGTGGTGTTCATGGGCATGGGCGAGCCGCTGGCGAACTACGACGCCACTGTCGCCGCGATCCGCTGGATGGTGCGGCCGGAGGGCCTCGACATGCGCCAGCGAGGCATCACCGTCTCCACGGTGGGCCTCGTGAGGGCCATCGACCGGCTCGGTGACGAGGGGTTCCAGATCGGCCTCACGGTCTCCCTCCACGCGCCCGACGACGACCTCCGTCGCCAGCTCATTCGCACGGCGGGCGGCACCAGCATCGACGAGCTCATCGAGGCGTCACGGGGCTACGTCGCGAAGCGCGGTCGGCGCGTCACCTTCGCGTATGCCTTGCTGGACCACGTGAACGACTCACCGGAGCAGGCGCGCGCCCTCGCGGCCCGCATCCGCGGCATCCAGGCACACGTGAACCTGATCCCGTACAACCCCACGGCCGGCCCCGGCCTGCGTCCGCCGAGCCGCGAGCGCGTCCGCGCCTTCCAGCGCGAGCTGCAGGCGCACGGCGTGAACGCCACGGTGCGCGTCGAGCGTGGCCAGGAGATCGCCGCCGCCTGCGGCCAGCTGCGCACGGACGTCATGAAGCAGAACGCCGCCCCGCTCGAGTTGAGCGGGACGGCGTTCCAGAGGTCTGAACCCAGCGAGTAATGCGCTAGTCGTCCGAGGCAGCGGCCTCCTCGGCGGGGGCTTCCTCGCCACCCTCGGCCGCGGCTTCGCCCTCGGCCTGCTCGCCCTCGACGATGCCCTCCTCGTCGGAGGAGTCCAGCGCCAGGCGCGGGCGGGTGATGGCGGCGAGCAGCGTGTCCGGGTCGGAGACCACCTCGACGCCGGCGCCGGTCTTGACGTCCTTCGCGTAGAGGTAGGTGTCGAACTCGGTCAGCGAGTCCATGGACACCTCGAGCGCGATCGGCATGTCGGCCGGCAGGGCCTCGACGACCACGCTGTCCGCGTGCATCACGAAGACGCCGCCCAGGTCACGGACGGCCGGCGACTCACCGACGAAGTGCACCGGCACGGGGCCCGAGATCTTGCGGCTCAGGTCCACCTGATAGAAGTCCACGTGCCACAGCTGGCGGGAAACCGGGTCCTGGTCGACCTGCTTCACCACCACGGGGCGAGGCTTGCCCTCACCCTCCACCTGGATGGTGATGAGCGCGTTGTATCCGTGCGCGTTCATCAGATCGCGGGCGACCACGTACGGCAGCTGCACGGCGACCGACTCGATGCCGCGACCGTAGATCGAGGCAGGAAGGACACCGTCACGGCGAAGGCGCTTCACGGCCTTTCCGACGACGGTGCGGGGCTGGACCTGGTAAGCGTCAGGCATAAGGTGCGTCCTCGGGAGATCAGGAGTCAGCACCCAACACGGATGCCGCAGGAAACGAACGTTAACGTTACCCACGGCATCCATCACGATCAACGCTCGGGACCGACCTCGGAGGTCAGACCTCGATCAGGCGGCGTCAGACATCCTTCACGTCCATCGACCCCTGCCCGTCGGTGTGGCCACCGGGGGCCTTGGGATTCTCGATCTCGCCGCGCCAGCCACCGGTGGCGGCGCCGCGTTCCTCGATGAACTGCTTGAAGTTCTTCAGGTCTTCCTCGACGTTCCGGTCGACCATACCGAGGGCGTCCCCGGCCTTCTGGAGGACGCCCTCCGGCTCGTAGGACAACTCCACGTGGACCTGGGTCTGGTTCGCACCAACCGGATCGAAACGCACGAGGCCGTAGTTCATCGCGCCGCCGACAGACTTCCAGACGATCTTGTCGTCTGGCACCTGCTCCGCGATCTCCGCGTCCCACTCGACCTCCTGGCCGCCGATCTTGGCCTTCCAGTGGAGCCGCCGGTCGTCGAGCTGCTTCACGTGCTCGACGTTCGACATGAACTGAGGGAACTCCTCGAACTGCGTCCACTGGTTGTAGACCTGCTGGAGGGGTGCCTCGACGACGATCTCACTTGCTGCACGGGCCATAAGTCCGCTCCTTTCGCGGGCTCGGGTAGTTGCAGCCACCATCCGGGCACGGGGGTGACTGCCGCGCAACCACCCCCGCCCCGCCGTATCAACGGCATGACGGTGCCACCTCGCGATTCCGCACTCGTCGAGGGCTTCGAGGCGGCCGAGGAGCGCTGGTAGGATGCGGCGGTGACTACGCTCCGGACACTGCTGGGGGTCGATGTCGGCGGGACGTTCACGGACTTCCTGCTCTGGGAGGACGACGGCTCCGAGGACGGCCGCGTCCGCGTCCACAAGCGCCCCTCCACGCCGGACGACCCCGGCCGCGCCGTCCTCGAGGGGATCGACCACCTCGGCGTGACTCCGGACCTCGTCGTGCACGGCACCACCGTCGCGACGAATGCCGTCCTCCAGCGGCGCGGAGCGCGCACCGCGCTCGTCACCACCGAGGGCTTCCGCGACCTCCTGGTGATCGGGCGGCAGACCCGGCCGCACATCTACGACCTCGAGCCCGAGACGCCAGAGCCCCTCGTCGACCCCGCGCTCACCTTCGAGTGCACGGGCCACCTCCGTCCGGACGGCACCATCGAGGTGCCCTGGAGCGCCGAGGAAGCGCGCACCCTCCTGGCACAGGCGGAGGCCGCGGGCGCCGAGGCCGTCGCCGTCTCCCTGCTCTACGCCTACCTCGACCCGTCGCTCGAGCAGACATTCCGGGAGGCGCACGAAGCATCGGGCTCGGCGCTCTTCCTCTCGCTCTCCTCGGAGGTCTCTCCGGAGTACCGGGAGGTCGAGCGCACGGCGACGACGGCGCTGAACTCCTACATCGGGCCGGTGATGTCGCAATACCTGCGCCACCTGGGCGAGGGCGTCGCGGAGCGCGGCGTCCGCACGCTGCACATCGTGCAGAGCGACGGCGGCGCCGCGAGCACGGGGCGCGCCTCGGAGCGCCCGGTCTCGACGCTGCTGTCCGGCCCCGCGGCGGGCGTCCACGGCGCGTTCGAGGTCGCCCGCGCGGCCGGATTCGACCGGATCATCACCTTCGACATGGGCGGGACCTCCACCGACGTCGCCCTCTGCGACGGCTCCGTCCCCACCCGTGCGGACGTGGTCGTCGGCGACTTCCCTGCGAGGACCCCGGTGGTGGACGTGCACACCGTCGGCGCGGGCGGCGGCTCGATCGCGCGCCTCGATGCCGGCGGCGCGCTGCGTGTCGGGCCCGAGTCCGCGGGCGCCGTCCCCGGACCGGCCTGCTACGGCACGGGGGAGGACTTCACCGTCACCGACGCGCAGGCCGTCCTCGGCCGGCTGGGGGCACACGGCGCGCTCGCCGGCTCGATGACCCTCGATCTCGACCGCGCGCGGGCCGCGGCAGTGCCCTTCCGAAACGCCCTCGGCGCGGACGGGGGCGACGAAGTCGCCGCGGCGGAGGCCGTCCTCAGCGTGGCGACCGCGAACATGGAGCGCGCCCTGCGGGTGGTCTCCGTGCAACGCGGCCACGACCCCCGAGAGTTCACGCTCATCCCGTTCGGCGGCGCGGGGCCCCTCCACGCCTGCGCGCTCGCCGATGCGTTGGAAATGCCGCGCATCCTCGTCCCCGCGATGCCCGGCGTCCTCGCCGCGCTCGGCGCGGTGCAGAGTGACCTCACCGCGACCCGCACCCGATCCGTGCTCCGGCCCCTCGCCGAGGCGCACCGTGACGCCCTTGCTGCCGCGCTGCGCGAGGTGGGCGAGGAGGCCCGGACCGCCCTCGACCACCCGAGCGCCGAGGTGCGCTACGCGCTGGACCTGCGGTACGCAGGCCAGTCCTACGAGCTGACGATCGAGGTCCCCGACCCGGCATCCCCTCTCGACGCGGCGGGCGCCTTCCACGCGGCGCACGAGCAGCGCTTCGCGCATGCCGACGCAAGCGCGCTCGTCGAGGCGGTGAATGTCCGCGCCGTGGCGCGCGTGCCCTCGGAGCGGCCGGTCCCCGTACCACCACCGGGCTCTGGCGCTCGGGTGGTCGCCACCACCCGCGTCGTCGTCGAGGGCCGTGAGCACGAGACAGCGGTGTACCAGCGCGACGACTTCGCGCCCGGCGATGTCATCGAGGGGCCCGCGATCGTCGTGCAGTTGGACTCCACCACGCTCGTCGAGCCCGGGTGGACCGCCCGCGCGGACGCGTACGGGAACCTCATCCTCGAACGCACGATCGAGGAGGCGCGCGCGTGACGCTCTCCGCCTCCGACATCTCGATCGCGGACGCCGCGCTCACCTCGGTCGCCGAGGAGATGGGCGAGGCCCTCGGGCGGACCGCCTACTCCCCCAACATCAAGGAGCGGCGTGATCACTCCTGCGGCGTCTTCAACGCTGCCGGGGAGATGGTGGCGCAGGCCGCCCACATCCCCGTGCACCTCGGCGCGATGCCGGCGGCCGTGCGGCAGGTGCTCGACCTCGCGCCGTTCGCCCCGGGCGACGTGCTCGCACTGAACGACCCGTTCCTCGGCGGTACGCACCTCCCCGACCTCACGACGATCGCCCCCGTCTTCGCCGAGGGCGTCCCACACGCACCAGGCGACCAGCCGATCGCGTTCGTCGCGACGAGGGCGCACCACGCCGACATCGGCGGCATGGCGCCGGGATCGATGCCGGTCGCGACCGAGCTGCTACAGGAAGGCCTCGTCGTGCCGCCGATCCGGCTCGTGGACGCCGGACGGCCCAACGAGGCGGCCATCGCCCTCATCGTCCGCAACTCCCGAGCACCCGAGGAGCGGCGCGGCGACCTCCGCGCCCAGCTCGCCGCGACTGCCCTCGGGGCGCGTCGCCTCGAGGCGCTGGCGTCACGCTTCGGCGTCGAGGGCCTCCGCGAGCGCTTCGACGCCCTCCTCGACCACGGGGAGCGGGTGATCCGCGCGGTCATCTCCGAGATCCCGGACGGCCGGTATGAGTTCGAGGACATGCTGGAGATCCCATGGGCCCTGCCGGAGGGCTACGCCGGCTGGACGCCTCTCCACGCGGTCATCCACCTCACGCTCACCGTCGAAGGCGACACGATGCACTTCGACTTCACGGGGACGAGTCCGGAGACGGACCGCGCCTCCCTCAACGCCGTCGCCGCCGTCACCCGCTCCGCCTGCTACTACACCGTGCGCTGCCTCGCCGGCCGCGATGCCCCCGCGAACGAGGGTTGCTACCGCCCGGTCAGCTTCACCCTCCCGGAGCGCTCGCTCGTCGCCGCCGGTCCGCCGAGGGCGGTCAGCGCAGGTAACGTGGAGACGAGCCAGCGCATCGTGGATGTCGCCCTCGGCGCGCTCGCCCAGGCGCTCCCGGAGCGCATCCCGGCTGCCTCGCAGGGGACGATGAACAACATCACGATCGGTGGCTACGACTCCGCGCGAGGCCGCCCGTACGCCTACTACGAGACGATCGCCGGCGGCGCAGGTGGCGGGCCGACGCGCGACGGCCGCTCCGGCGTGCATACGCACATGACGAACACCATGAACACCCCCGTGGAGGCGCTCCCCCTCGCGTACCCGTTCACAGTCGAGCGGTACGAGTTGCGTCGGGGCACCGGCGGTGCGGGGTGGCACTCCGGCGGCGACGGCCTCGTGCGGGAGTACCGCTTCCACGACCGCGCAACCGTCACCATCGTCAGCGAACGCCGCGCGAGCGGACCGTGGGCCCTCCACGGCGCGGCCCCCGGACGCCCCGGACGCAACACCGTCATCCGCGCGGACGGCGCCTCGGAAGACCTCGGCGCCCGCGCGCAGGTCGAGGTAGGACCGGGCGACCGAGTCCGCATCGAGACGCCGGGTGGCGGCGGCTGGGGCCGCCGCCGGCGTCGAGGGGCACCCACGCCGCCGACGAACCCAGTGCCGTAAGGTCGGAGAGCGTCACCCGGCGAGGATTCGCCACAGTCCTGCAAGGCGTACCCGCGCCAAGTGGCTATACTCGAACCATCGGGCACGGACCCGACCACCACTCGCGGACGACACTCATGGCGAAGAACAACGACCGGCTCGAGCGCGAGATCAACGAGATCCTCGGCAATATCGAGCAGTTCCCCGACGCCGGGAGTCGCGCGAAGCGCAACCGCCGCAAGAGCGTCAACCGAGTCACGTCCCGCATCGCCGACATCCAGCGAGGCATCGCGCGGCGCATGGGCCACATCTCCGTGTCCCAGCTCATGCTCGCGTCCTTCCTCATGATCCTGTTCGCCTTCTTCTTCCGCGGACGCGGCCTGCCTCCCACCTTCGCGTCCTGGATCCTGCTCGGGGGCGTGATCCTGTTCGTCAGCACCTTCGTCGTCATGCTCTTCGGCCCGCGCGGTCGAGGTGGCGGCTCCGCCCCGCAGCGCTGGCGCGGCCGCACGATCGAGTACCGCTCCGGCAGTTCGTTCCCTGACCGCATCCGCCACTGGTGGTCCTCGAGGGCCCGCCGCTAGTCCATACGCTCGCCCTCCCACCCACTGGAGTCGGAGTCGCCGTTGTCCCCCACGCCGCCGAGCGTGCCGCGCACACTCATGCTCGCCGCCACGGTCGCGCTCCTTGCGGCCACTGTCGCCTGCTCTGACGGTCCCACCGAGGCCGGCGACGCCGCCACCCCGTCCACCTTCGCCGCGACCGCCAGCTCCGATGCCCCCGGCACCGCTACCGCCGCGACGCCTGCCTCGGACAGCGGCACACCGACGGCGGCCGCTCCCTCCCCGACGGCGACGGCAGCCCTCGAGAGCAGCGCCGCTCCACCCGCCCCCGTCGCCACGCCGGATACCGGCCGTGCGATGGAGCACATCCGCCACCTCTCGGAGGGCATCGGACCCCGCCCGGCGGGCAGTGAGCAAGAGCGGGAGGCCGCGGACTACATCGCGACGCAGCTCGATACCGCCGGCTACGACACCCAGATCGAGGAGTTCACCTTCGAGGCGGAGCGAGACGACTCCGTCGTCGAGCTACCCGGAGGCGTCCTCCTGCGCGGCCTCGCGATGCAGGGCTCCCCGAACGGCGAGGCCGCCGGGACGGCCGTCCATGCCGGCCTCGGACGGCCGGAGGACCTCGCGGGCGGGGACTTGCGTGGCAAGGTCGTGATCTTCGAGCGCGGCACCGTCACCTTCGGCGACAAGGCGCGCGCCGCGGAGGCGGCCGGCGCCATCGGTGTCATCATCGTGAACGACGAGCCCGGTCTGTTCCTCGGCTCCCTCGGCGACGACACCGAGGTCTCCATCCCCGTCATCGGCGTGGCGGGCGAGGATGGCGACGTGCTGGAGGAGGCGATCGGCGAGCGGATCTCGGCGATCGCGGACGCCGGACGCGAGACCACCACCTCGCAGAACGTGGTCGGTCGTCACGGCGACCGGTGCTTCGCCTACCTCGGCGCCCACTACGACAGCGTCACCGTCAGTCCTGGTGCGAACGACAACGCCAGCGGCACTGCCGTGGCGTTGGAGGTCGCGCGCGCGAACCCCGTGGACGGCCTCTGCGTCGTCCTCTTCGGCGCGGAGGAGCTCGGGCTGTTTGGGTCGCAGGATTACGTCGCGAACCACCTCGCCGGGACCGGGCGCTTTATGCTGAACGTGGACATGGCCGGCCGCTGGGACGGCCCGGTGGTGGTCGGCAACGATGACCTGACCGACGAGATCTTGGCCGCCCTCGACAACGCGGGCGTCGAGGGGTTCGAGAACGGGGCGTTCCCGCCCTACGCCTCCTCTGACCACGTCTCGTTCGCCTCGGTCGGCGTCCCCTCCGTCACGTTCAACGCCGGCGACGACCGCGCGATCCACACCGCGCAGGACACCATGGACCGCATCGACGAGGGTGCGGTCGGGCGATTCCTCGCCGCAGTAGATGCCGCCCTCGACGCGCTCGTGGACCGACACGCGAATGTGCTGGCGCGTTGACGGTTAGGGTTGAGGAGATCCGAGACGGTTTCGGCGCTTGTTTCGCCGACGCGCTCTCGCGTACGATGTAATCGTGGAATCGCCTATGCGCCTACGCACATTCTCGATCGCCCTCGGCTCCCTGCTCGCCATCGGGGTCCTCGGCGCGTGCAACGGTGGCGACGACGGCACACCGACCGCTGGCTCCACCGCGGTAGCCGACAACACCCCCGCCCCCACGGCGACCGCGCTCGCGGAGGTCCCTGACCCGATCATCGTGACCGGTGGCGCCCTCCCGGGCGGCGGAGGCACCGAGGAAGCCGCGGAGTACGTCGTCGAGGCCGGCGACAGCCTCGGTGCGATCTCCTCGCGGTTCGGCGTGGACGCGGATCTCATCCGCGAGGCGAACGACATCGAGGGCGACCAGATCTTCGTCGGGCAGACGCTGCTCATCCCGCGTGGCGGTTCAGCGCCGAGCACCAGCAGCACTGCGACGGCGACGCCGACACCTCCTGCGGACAACGGCGGCGACGACGATGACGAGACCCCGGGCGGCGGCCTGTCCGAAGACGGGACCACGTACACCGTCCAGGAGGGTGACACCGCCTTCGGCATCGCGCTCGAGTTCGACACCACGGTGGAAGCCCTCGCCGCGGCGAACGGCATGACCGAGGACGAGATCACCGACCTGCAGATCGGCCAGGAGATCCAGCTCCCGACACCCCAGTAGCCCGCCTCCCCGTCAGTGGCGCGGTCGGCGGCGATAGCGGTCCGGATGACGTTCGCTCCATCCCGCGCGAGTAGCCCCGAACACCGCTAGCCTTATCGTTGTCCCGCGTCGACACCCGTTTGCGAGCACTGTGGAGCGCCCTCGGCCGCTTCGGTGCGCGCCGGGGTCCGGTCGCCCGAGCGCACGAAGGAGTGGTCCATGACGATCGAGGAGAGCCTCGAGAAGTTGCAGGCGCTGAAGGCGCGCGCCGCCCTGGGTGGTGGCGAAGAGCGCATCGAGGCTCAACATCAGCGCGGCAAGCTCACCGCCCGTGAGCGCATCGACGCGCTGCTCGATCCCGGCTCCTTCGAGGAGATGGACGCCCTGGCCCACGACTACGAGGACGACGGCGTCCAGTACTACGGCGACGCCGTGGTCACCGGCTGGGGCAAGATGGACGGCCGGACGGTCTGTGTCTTCGCGCAGGACTTCACCGTCTTCGGCGGCTCCCTCGGCGCCGTCGTCGGCATCAAGATCGCCAAGCTCATGGACGTCGCCACCAAGACCGGAGTCCCGGTCATCGGCCTGAACGACTCCGGAGGCGCCCGCATCCAGGAGGGCGTCGACGCCCTGGCCGGGTACGGGGAGATCTTCTTCCGGAACGTGCAGGCCTCCGGCGTCATCCCGCAGATCAGCGTGATCATGGGCCCCTGCGCGGGTGGGGCGGTCTACTCGCCCGCCCTCACGGACTTCATCTTCATGGTCGAGCAGACCTCCCAGATGTTCCTCACGGGGCCGGACGTCATCGCCTCCGTGACCGGCGAGATCACCACCGTGGAGGAACTCGGCGGCGCCGCCTCGCACGTCTCGAAGTCGGGCGTGGCGCATTTCTCCTCGCCGAACGAGACGGACTGCCTGGAGGAGGTGAAGCGCCTCCTCTCCTACCTCCCGTCCAACAACATGGACGACCCGCCGTTCGAGGAGACGGGTGACCCGGTGGACCGCCGCCTGGACGACGTCCTGAACGTGGTGCCGGGTGAGGCCGACCAGCAGTACGACGTGCGCGACGTCATCGAACGCGTGGTCGACAACGGCGAGTTCATGGAGGTCCACGAGTACTTCGCACCGAACATCGTGTGCGGCCTGGGGCGCATCGCCGGCCACCCCGTTGGGGTCGTCGCCAACCAGCCGCTCTACCTCGCGGGTGTCCTCGACATCGACTCGTCGAGGAAGGCCGCGCGCTTCGTGCGGTTCTGTGACTCCTTCAACATCCCGATCGTGACGCTGGTCGACGTGCCCGGCTTCCTCCCCGGGGTGTCGCAGGAGTACGGCGGCATCATCACCCACGGCGCGAAGCTCGTGTACGCCTACGCCGCCGCCACCGTGCCGAAGGTGACCGTGATCCTGCGCAAGGCCTTCGGCGGCGCGTACGACGCGATGGGCTCGAAGCACCTGGGCGCGGACGTGAACTACGCCTGGCCCACGGCGGCGATCGCCGTCATGGCCGGCTCACAGGCCGTGAACATCATCGGCCGCCGCGAGATCCAGGCCGCCGACGACCCCGAGGCCGAGCGCAAGCGCCAGATCGAAGACTACCGACTGCGCCTGGAGCACCCGTACATCGCGGCCGCGGAGGGCTACATCGACGACGTGATCGACCCGCGCGACACGCGCGTGAAGATCGCGCATGCGCTGGAAATGCTGCGGACCAAGTCGGTCTCCGTCCCGCCCAAGAAGCACGGCAACATCCCGCTCTAGGAAGCCACGCAAACACACACATCACGCGTCACACCACGGGCGAGCCTGTTCACCTCGACAGGCTCGCCCGCGTTGCTTCCCGCGTCCGTGTCGTACGATCCCGGCCGTGGAGCGCACACATGCCCTCGCTGAGCGACCTCGTCGAGCAGACCGATCCTGACGATCCGCGGCGCGCGGTCCTGGAGGCGATCCTCAACTCCGGACTCGTCCTCACCCTCCGCGACGGCTCCGGCGTCTTCCAGTCCACCTCCAGTGTCATCGCGAGCTCCCTCGGGCGGGGTGGGAACGAGACCGGCGCCGAGGGCCGCCAGTTCGTCGCCGGGCAGCGCTTCTTCGACGACCTGGGACGCGAACTGGTGCGCTCCGACCACCCTGCCCAGGTGGTCCGCCGGACGGGCATCCCGCAGCGCCACCGCACCATCGGCCTCCGGGCGGAGAACGGCCGCGAGGTCTGGTTGCAGATGTCCTACATGCCGCTGGAGGCCAGCCCGGAGGGCTGGAGCGTCCTCGGTGTCGGCGCGCTGCTTCCCACCGGCTTCCGCACCCCGTTCGAGCGCGCCGAGGACCACTCCACGTACGAGGGCCACCTCCTGCGGTTCGCGATCGAGATCGCCGGGGTGCGACTCCCCCGCGAGGAGCTCGCCGCGCGGATGCGCTCCGTGGTCGACGCCATCGTGCCTGCGCCCGCCTCCACGCTGCTCATGGAGCGGCGCGGAAGCGACGGGATGCTCTCCCCGGTCTCGAGCCACCAGTCGGACCCGCTCCCCCGCCGCTTCACGCTCAGCCCCGACGCGATCGGGCGGTGGGACCGGAACACCACCGTCTACCAGGACGACGTCCGCCCCTCGGCGGTGGTCGGGCCTCGCATCGCCGTCGAGTACGACCAGCCGGTCCGGAGTCTCGCGCTCGTCCCCGTGCGCTCCGGCCGCGAGCGGATCGCCTCGCTCGTCATGTCCTCGCCGGAGCCGCAGGCGCTCACCCTGGAGCAGATCGCCGCGCTGGAGGCCCTCGCCACCCTCGCCGGGCCGATGCTCATCCCCTCGCCCGAGGAATAACGCGGAATGACGTGGAATAACGGGTCGCGTCCCCCTCTAGGTCCGCGGCGGCTCGGCGGTACGGCACGTTGGCGATATACTCCGCCCGCCTGTCGGGAGGACGCCCTACGCCCGGGCCCAACGGGCCTGACGAGCAGCCACCATGCGTGGCCACTCCCAGGCGTCGCGGGAAGGGGGCCCCGACCTCAGCGCCCCCTCGCCGACCACAGGGCCGACCGACGGGGCGCCGACCAGAGGGCCATCCTGCGGGCCGCCTCGGATTCCACGCGACGGCGACCTCGGATCGGTGTGAGGAGTACCCATGGCGAAGATCCCGGTGAAGAACCCTGTCGTCGAGCTCGACGGCGATGAGATGACGCGCATCATCTGGGGGTTCATCAAGGAACGCCTGATCCTGCCGTACCTGGACATCCAGCTCGAGTACTACGACCTGGGCATGGAGCACCGCGACGCTACGGACGACCAGGTCACCGTGGACGCCGCGAACGCGATCAAGCGGCACGGGGTGGGCGTGAAGTGCGCCACCATTACCCCGGACGAAGCCCGCGTGGAGGAGTTCAAGCTTAAGAAGATGTGGAAATCCCCCAACGGGACCATCCGCAACATCCTGGGCGGCACCGTCTTCCGCGAGCCGATCATCTGCACCAACATCCCGCGCATCATCCCGAACTGGACCGAGCCGATCGTCATCGGCCGTCACGCCCACGGTGACCAGTACCGTGCGACCGACTTCCTGGTCCCCGGCGCCGGCAAGCTGAAGATGACCTGGACCCCCGAGGGCGGTGGCGAGGGACTGGACTTCGAGGTCCAGGACTTCGAGGGCCCGGGCATCGCGATGGGCATGTACAACACGGACGAGTCCATCTACGGCTTCGCCCGCGCCTGCTTCAACTACGCCGTGGGCCGCAACTACCCGCTCTACCTCTCCACGAAGAACACGATCCTGAAGGCCTACGACGGCCGCTTCAAGGACATCTTCGAAGAGGTCTACCAGCAGGAGTTCAAGGCCACCTTCGACCAGGCCGGACTCGCCTACGAGCACCGACTGATCGACGACCTGGTCGCGCAGGTCCTCAAGTGGAACGGCGGCATCGTCTGGGCCGCGAAGAACTACGACGGCGACGTCCAGTCGGACATCGTCGCGCAGGGCTTCGGCTCGCTGGGCATGATGTCCTCCGTCCTGATGACGCCTGACGGCGACACCGTGGAGGCCGAGGCCGCCCACGGCACGGTCACGCGGCACTACCGCCAGCACCAGGCCGGCCAGGAGACCTCCACCAACCCGGTCGCCTCGATCTTCGCGTGGACCCGAGGGCTCGCCCACCGCGCGAAGCTGGACGACAACTCGGACCTCGCCACCTTCGCCTCCGCCCTGGAGGAAGTCTGCGTCGCCACGATCGAGGGCGGCCAGATGACGAAGGACCTCGCCATCCTCGTCGGCCCGGACCAGCCGTGGCTCACCACGCAGCAGTTCCTCGCCGCGCTGGACGAGAACCTGCAGGCGAAGATGGCCAGCTAGCGCAATCACCGTCCGAGGGCGTCCGCCAGCTCCTCGACCGGTTCGGGATGAGGGGCTGCGGACGCCTTCGAGCGTGACGACCACAGGAAGGGCCGGTGGCGGGCGGAATCCGTGCGCCGGCCCGGCACGAAGGGATACTCCCCTGGCTCGCTCGAAGGTAACGATCGTCGGCGCCGGCAACACCGGCGCGACCATGGCCCAGATCCTCGCCGGCCGCGGACACGCGGACGTGACGCTCATCGACATCGTGGAGGGCCTCCCGCAGGGGAAGGCGCTGGACCAGGCGGAGTCGCTCCCGTGGGTGCGATCCTCGGCCACCATCACCGGCACCAACAACTGGGATGACACCGCGGACTCCGATGTCGTGGTCATCACCTCCGGCGTCGCCCGCAAGCCCGGCATGACGCGCGAGGACCTGCTCGGCACGAACGCCGGCATCGTTCGCGCCGTGGTGTCGGAGGCCGCGAAGCGGTCGCCGAACGCCGTCCTCGTGATCTTCGCGAACCCGATGGACGCCATGTGCCACGTAGCGCTGGAGGCCTCCGGCTTCCCGAAGGAGCGCGTCGTCGGCCAGGGCGGCATGCTGGACACGGCCCGCTACCGCACCTTCATCGCGATGGAGACCGGCGCGTCCGTGAAGGACGTCTCCGCGTGGGTCCTCGGCGGCCACACGGAGGCCACCATGGTCCCGATCGTCTCGAACGCCACCGTCGGAGGGGTACCGCTCACCCAGCTCCTCTCGGAGGAGAAGGTGAAGGTCGTCGTTGCCCGCGCGCAGCGCGGCGGTGCTGAGATCGTGGACCTGCTCAAGACCGGCTCCGCGTTCGTCGCCCCGGCGGTCGCCACCATCGAGATGGTGGAGGCCATCCTCCTCGACGAGCGGCGCATCCTCCCCTGCGCGGCGTACCTGGAGGGCCAGTACGGCGTGGACGGCGGCTACGTCGGCGTCCCGCTGCGCCTCGGCGCGGGCGGCATCCAGGAGATCTTCGAGATCGCGCTGTCCGAGGACGAGACGGCCGCGATGAAGGTGGCCGGCGAGGCCGTCAAGGAACTCGTCGCCGCCACCCCGAAGGGCTGAGACTCGTGCTCGACTCCTCGAACCTGGGCACCCGCACCGAGACCGACACCTTCGGCCCGATCGAGGTCGACGCCAGCCGCTACTGGGGCGCTCAGACCCAGCGGTCGCTGGAGAACTTCAAGATCGGCATCGAGCACATGCCGCGCCCGCTGATCCGCGGGTTCGGCATCGTGAAGTACGCCTCCGCGGAGGTGAACGAGGCGCTGGGCAAGCTGCCCGCCGACCTCGCCGGCACGATCAAGGCCGCGGCGCAGGAGGTCATCGACGGTTCGCTCGATGACCACTTCCCGCTCGTGATCTGGCAGACGGGCTCCGGCACGCAGACCAACATGAATGTGAACGAGGTCATCTCCAACCGCGGGATCGAGATGGCCGGGGGCGAGATGGGCTCCAAGAAGCCCATCCACCCCAACGACCACGTGAACATGTCGCAGTCCTCCAACGACACGTTCCCCGGCGCCATGAGCATCGCGACGGCGGAGCAGGTGGTGCACCACCTGGTGCCCGCCCTCACCTACCTCCGCGACGCCCTGCAGGCGAAGGTGGAGGAGTTCGACTCGATCACGAAGATCGGCCGGACGCACCTGATGGACGCCGTCCCGCTCACCCTCGGGCAGGAGTTCTCGGGATACGTCCAGCAGCTCACCTACGGCATCCAGCGCGTGGAGGGCACCCTCCCCCGCCTCTACGAGCTCGCGCTCGGCGGCACGGCCGTCGGGACCGGTCTCAACAGCCACCCGGAGTACGCACCTCGGGTGGCTGAGCGCATCGCAGCGTTCACGGGCCTGCCGTTCGTCAGCGCCCCGAACAAGTTCGAGGCACTCGCGGCACACGACGCGCAGGTTGAGCTGGCGGGCCAGCTCAACACCATCGCCGCGTCGATGATGAAGATCGCGAACGACGTCCGCCTGCTGGGCTCCGGCCCGCGCGCGGGCATCGGCGAGCTCCTGCTGCCGGAGAACGAGCCGGGATCCTCGATCATGCCGGGCAAGGTGAACCCGACGCAGTCCGAGGCCGTGACCATGGTCTGCGCACAGGTCATGGGCAACGCCGTCTCGGTCAGCGTGGGCGGTGCCACCGGCCACTTCGAGCTGAACGTGTTCAAGCCGGTCATCGCCTACAACAACCTGCAGAGCATCCGCCTGCTGGGCGACGCGGCCCGTTCGTTCACCGACAACTGCGTGGTGGGCATCCAGCCGAACATGGCCCGCATCCGGGAGCTCCTGGAGTCCTCCCTGATGCTGGTCACGGCGCTCAACCCGCACATCGGCTACGACAACGCCGCGAAGATCGCGAAGAAGGCCCACGCCGAGGGCACCACCCTCCGCGAGTCTGCCCTCGCGCTCGGCCTGCTCACCAACGAGCAGTTCGACGAGTGGGTGAAGCCGGACGAGATGACCCAGCCGTCCGAGTAACCCCCGTCCGAGAGAGTCTCGGGCGTCAGCCCAACTGGTAGTCGAAGTCGAACGAGGCGCTCCCACCGTGGGGCGCCTCGAACGTTCCGGAGCCCTCGAGGCCCGCGAGCTCATCGGTGCCGGTCCCCGGGATCACGGTGAGCGTCCAGCGGGCGCGCTCATTGTCGAAGCCGCCGGAGGTCTCCGCGACGAACGAGCCGCGCCGCCCGTCCAGCGTGCCCTCGAACCGCTGGAGGCCCACGTACTGTGCGGTCCCGTCCGGACGGTAGGACATCAGCCAGCGCACGCGCCCCTGCCCCACGAGCGCGCCCTCGAACGTCTGGGTGACGTTCGCCTCAGTGAGCTTCGCCCCACCCTCGAGCTCCTCGTAGCCGACCTCATCCCACGAGTTCACGGTGAAGCTGCCGGTCGCACTGGTCATGAAGCACCTCCTGCGTGTTCCGCTCGGTCAGCATGGCAGAAGAAGCGTGGAGATCGAACAACGGCGCGTCCCTGCGAATGGGAACGCGCCGTTGGTGTCTAGTATCGCCCTCGATGGGTAAACGCTAACCGAGCCCCTGTCCGGACAGCTTGCGGTTCACGGTCTTCGCCTTGATGTAGTCGCGGTTCATGTAGGCGATGAAGTCGATCGAGATGTTCTTCGGGCAGGCCGTCTCGCACTCGCCGTGGTTCGTGCAGGTGCCGAAGTATTCCTCCATCGTCTCCACCATCGACTCCGTGCGCTGCCAGCGCTCGGACTGGCCCTGCGGGAGCAGGTTGAGGTGCTGGAGCTTCGCCGAGGTGAAGAGCTGCGCGGCGCCGTTCGGGCAGGCGGCGACACAGGCGCCACAACCGATGCACTGTGCGGCGTCCATCGCGGCGTCCGCGACCTGCTTCGGCACCGGGAGCATGTTCGCCTCGGGCGCGGAGCCCGTGTTCACGGAGACGAACCCACCCGCCTCGATGATGCGATCGAACGCCGAGCGGTTCACGACGAGGTCGCGCACGATGGGGAACGAGGCCGCCCGCCACGGCTCGACGACGATCGTCGCGCCATCGTCGAACTTACGCATGTGCAACTGGCAGGTCGCCGTGCCGCGCTGGGGGCCGTGGGCCTGGCCGTTGATCATCATGCCGCAGGAGCCACAGATCCCCTCGCGGCAGTCGTGGTCGAAGTGGACCGGTTCCTTGCCCTCGCGGATCAGGGACTCGTTCACGACGTCGAGGACTTCGAGGAACGACATCTCCTCGGAGATGTTGGGCGCCTCGTAGGTCTCGAACCGCCCCTTGGCGGTGGGGCCTTCCTGGCGCCAGACCTTCAGCGTGAACTTCATCAGGCGTAGCTCCTCGTCGCGAGGTGGACGTTCTCGAAGGTCAGCTCCTCCTTGTGGAGCGTCTGAGGCGCGTCCGGGCCGTTCCACTCCCACGCACCCACGTAGGAGAAGTGCTCGTCGTCACGGGCGGCCTCGCCGTCCGGGGTCTGGTGCTCCACGCGGAAGTGGCCGCCGCAGGACTCCTCCCGGTGGAGGGCGTCACGCGCCATCAACTCCGCGAGTTCGAAGAAGTCCGCCACGCGGAAGGCCTTCTCCAGCGAGTCGTTCAGCGTGTCGCCGGTCCCCAGCACGCGGAGGTCGCGGTAGTACTCCTCGCGCAGGGCGCGGATCTCGGAGATGGCATGCTCGAGGCCCGCGGCATCGCGCTCCATGCCGATGTGGTCCCACACGATCTTGCCCAGCTCGCGGTGGAAGTCGTCCGGCGACCGCGTCCCGCCGATGGCGAGGAACCGGCGCGTCTGCTCCTCCACGCTCGCGCGCGCAGACTGGAAGCACTCGCTGTCGGTCGAGGTCAGCGGCTTCCCGAGCTGCCCGGCGAGGTAGTCGCCGACGGTGGCCGGGAGCACGAAGTAGCCGTCCGCGAGGCCCTGCATGAGCGCGGAGGCGCCCAGGCGGTTCGCGCCGTGGTCGGAGAAGTTCGCCTCGCCGCCCACGAACAGGCCGGCGATGTTGCTCTGCAGATTGTAGTCCACCCACAGGCCACCCATCGTGTAGTGGATGGCGGGGTAGATGCGCATCGGCATCTCGTACGGGTCGTCGCCCGTGATGCGCTCGTACATCTCGAAGAGGTTGCCGTAGCGCTCCTCGATGACGTCGCGACCCAGGCGGTTGATGGCGTCCGTGAAGTCCAGGTAGACGCCGTTCTTCTTCGGCCCCACCCCGCGACCCTCGTCCACCTCGCGCTTCGCGGCGCGCGACGCGACGTCACGCGGCACGAGGTTCCCGTATGAGGGATAGCGCCGCTCGAGGTAGTAGTCGCGGTCCTCCTCGGGGATCTGGTGCGCAGGGCGCGTGTCGTTCTGATCCTTCGGCACCCAGATGCGGCCGTCGTTGCGGAGCGACTCGGACATCAGGGTGAGCTTGGACTGGAACTCGTCCCCGGCGGGGATGCAGGTCGGGTGGATCTGCGTATAGCAGGGGTTGGCGAACAGCGCGCCGCGCTTATGCGCGCGCCAGATCGCGGTCGTGTTGCTCTTCTTCGCGTTCGTCGACAGGTAGTAGACGTTCCCGTACCCGCCGGTCGCCAGGATCACGGCGTGACCGGCGTGCGAGGCGACCTCACCCGTGATCAGGTCGCGCGTGATGATGCCGACGGCGCGGCCGTCCTCCACCACCAGGTCCAGCATCTCCGTGCGCGGGTGGAGTTCCACCGCGCCCAGCGCGACCTGTCGCATCAGCGCGGAGTACGCGCCGAGGAGCAACTGCTGCCCGGTCTGACCTCGGGCGTAGAACGTCCTCGAGACCTGCACGCCGCCGAAGGAGCGGTTCTCCAGCAGGCCGGAGTACTCGCGGGCGAACGGGACACCCTGTGCGACGCACTGGTCGATGATGTTCACGCTGAGCTGCGCCAGGCGGTACACGTTCGCCTCGCGGGAGCGGAAGTCGCCGCCCTTCACGGTGTCGTAGAACAGCCGCTGGGCGGAGTCGCCGTCGTTCTGGTAGTTCTTCGCGGCGTTGATACCACCCTGCGCGGCGATCGAGTGCGCGCGCCTCGGCGAGTCGTGGAAGGTGAACGCCTTCACGTTGTAGCCGAGCTCCGCGAGCGTGGCTGCCGCCGATGCCCCGGCGAGGCCCGTGCCGACGACGATGACGGTGAAACGCCGCTTGTTCGCGGGGTTCACCAGCCGCATGTGGAACTGGTGGTTGGCCCACTTCTCGTCGACCGGGCCCTCGGGGATGTTCGAGTCGAGTGTCACCATGGTCGCCGCCCTCTCTCCCGATGCCTACTCGACGATGCCCAACATGACGGCGAGCGGGAACGAGATGTTCCCCGCGACGATCGCGAGGGCGAACAGGGCCGCGAAGATGCGCCGGCCCTGGTTGATCTGCGGGTTGTTCACGCCGAGCGACTGAAACAGGCTCCACGCGCCGTGGTAGATGTGGATCCCCAGCGCGAGGTTGGCGACCACGTAGATCGTGGCGACCGGCCAGCGCGACAGCGAGAAGACAACATTGTCGTAGACCTCACCGTGCACGAAGTCCGGGTTGACCGCGTTCACGCCCCACGTCAGGTCGGCCAGGTGGAAGCCGATGAACAGCAGGATGATCGGGCCGGTCCACAGCATCGTGCGGGACGCCCAGTCCGCCGCGATGTAGTCACGCTTCGAGGCGTAGGACGTGGGCCGCGCCTTCCGGTTGTGGCTCCAGATCGAGTACGCGGCGTGGACGTGCAGCACGAATGCCACGATCAGGCCCACCCGCATGACCCAGAGGAGGAACTTCTCCGGCACCAGCGGGTAGGCGACGGTGCGCAAGCCCTCCGCGTAGTGGTTGATCTCCTCGGCGCCCATGTACAGCTTCAGGTTGCCGAACATGTGCCCGGCGATGAAGACGAGGCCGATCACCCCGGTGATCGCCATGACCCACTTCTTGCCGACGTACGCCTGATAGAGGCTCAACGGCCATGGGAGCGGCCTCGGTCGCTTCCGGATCGGCCTGACCGCCGCCTCCACGGTGGACTGCGGTCGTGCCTGCACCATGAGAGTGACACCTCCGGGCGCCCGTCCGAACCCTTCGCAATCCCCGGCGAAGGTGGGCGACGCTCATGCGTACCCTACCGCTGTGCTCGACTTGCCGCGAGTGGACGACTACCGTCCGCGCGCGGCCTCGATGAGGCGCGCCGCCGCCCTCACGAGTTCGGCATTCGATCGCGCCTCGCTCCCATCCGGCAGCATCGTCGTGTCTTCGAGACCAATCCGCAGGTCGAGCCCGGCGCCGAGGGCCGCGCGCAGCACACCCCAGGTCGCCTCCCGCGTCCCGTGAAGGAGCCGCGGTGCCGGGTGGTGTGCCCGATCGAGCACGACGGCGATCTCCTCGGCCGTACGGAGGGCCTCGGCGGGGTCGGTCGGCCTCGGCTCGATGAGGATGCGCAGGCAGCGAGGGGCAATGGAGCTGCCCACGAAAGTCTCCGCAGCGTCCGCGGTCCAGATCCCGGCCTCCACCCCGACCCCGCGCTCGATGAGGAGCTCGGCGACGGCGACCGCGCCATCCTCGTGAAGGTTCACGGACGCGAAGTCGGGGCGCACCGTCCAGGACCGGATGAGGTCCAACCGCACTCGAGGGTCAGGCTCGATCCAGTCACCGGTGCTCACACCGACCGGGAGGCCCGGCGCGGCAGCGCGGACGGCCGAGACCGTCGCACCAATCGTCGCGGCGTCGAGCCGCTCACGGCCCTCGGCGTCACGCGGGTGCACGTGCACCGCACCGGCTCCAGCCTCGCGGACGGCGATGGCATCGAGCGCGACCTCCGAGGGCGTCACGGGAAGGCCGACGACCCCGCCGGCGACACGCGCGCCGTTCAGGCACGCCTTCAGCAACGGGATCGAGTCGGGCATTGAGCCAACTACGCCTTCGCGGCTCGCGCGAGGTGACGCTGGTAGAAGGCGAGCGCCGCAACGGTCTTCGCGTCCTCGATCTCGCCGGAGTCCACCGCCGCATAGACCTCGTCCAGCGTCAGGCGGATCGGGTCTGAGAGGTACTCGTCGTCGTCCTGCGGCAGCGGTGAGGCTTCCAGCTCCGTGGCGAGGAAGAAGTCGATGTACTCCTCGCCCCACCCCGGGACCATGTAGGAACCACCGACCCGCACGAGGTTGCCCGCGGCGTAGCCGATCTCCTCGCGCACCTCGCGGGCGGCGGTCGCCTCCGGCGCCTCACCCTCGTCTCGCGTCCCCGCGGGGATCTCTAGCAGCTCGCGCCGCGCGGCGTGGCGGTACTGCCGCACCAGGAGCCACTTCCCGTCCCCGTCGACGGCGATGATGGCGACCGCCCCGGGGTGCCCGACGATCGCACGCTCTGCCTCGTGCCCGTCCGGGAAGCGGATCGTGTCGCGTCGGAAGGTCAGGTATCCCGCCGCGCCGAGCGGCTCCGAACCGACCAGCGAGGGCAGCTCGCCCGTCACGCGCCAACCTCGGCGGGAACGGCAGGAGCCTCGGCGGGTACGAGGTCGAGCACCATGGCGATCTCGTCGCAGCCCGGGAACTTGGGGCAGCGATAGCATTCGTTCCAGACCTTGCGGGGGAGGTTCATCACCTCCGCCTGATCCCATCCGAGCTGCTCGAAGAAGCCCGGCCGGTAGGTCAGCGCGAAGATGCGGGTCAGGCCCAGCGCCCGCCCCTCCTCCACGCATGCCCGCACCAGGGCGGCGCCGAGGCCTCGCGAGTGCGTGGACTCCTCCACCGCCAGCGACTTCAGCTCGGCGAGGTCAGACCAGGTGATGTGCAGCGCCGCGCACCCCAGCACGTGGCCGTCCTCGGCGTCGCGGACGACGAAGAAGTCGCGCAGGTTCTCGTACGTCTCCCCAACGGTCCGGGGCAACATCTGCCCCTGCGCCGCCCAGTAGTTGACGAGCCGCGCGATGCCCTCCCCGTCCCGGACGGTGGCCCGCTCCACGCGAATGCTCGCACCCGTGGGGGTCGAGGTGTCAGCCATAGGTGATCAGCATACGAACCCCACGAGGATGGTGCATGACGGGCGACAGCCCCTGCCGCACTGCTAGCGGTTCTGCCAGTCGAACAGCGCCCCCAGCGCCACTCCGATCACCATCCCCATCGCGACATTGTCGAATGCCGCACCGAGGGCGACGCCGACTGCGATACCGACACCCACCCCGACACCCGTCGGCGCCTTCGTCCCGCCATCTCCGGGCTGCTCGTTGGTCATTCGCAACCTCGCCTCTCACCCACGCGCAGCACCGTCGCCGGACTAACCCTCGGTCGTGTCCGACGCCCCGTCGAGGTGGGAACCCATCTCGTCGATGACGTGGTCGGCGCGCAGCCAGCCGAGGCGGCTCGCGAGGCTGTTGTAGAACTCGTGCTCGCCGCCGAGGCGGACGAACGAGACCGTCCGAGGCGACCGCGTGATCTCGACGACGGTCCCGGACTCCAGTTGTCGGTGGTGGACGCCATCCACGCTCATCATCGCCTCGAAGGAGCGTTGCACCGTGAGGCGGAGCGTCGTCGTGGAGGGGAGCACGAGGGCGTTCGCCCTGGTGAGGTGGGGGGCGACGGGGACGAGGACCATCTCCTTCGACTCCGGGTGGAGGATCGGCCCACCCACGGAGAGCGCGTAGCCCGTGGAGCCCGTTGCCGTCGAGATGACGAGGGCGTCCGCGCGGTACTCGGCGAGCGTGACGCTGTCGACCTGCGCTACGACCGAGACGGTGCGGCCGAGGGTGGCACGACCGATCACGACATCGTTCAGCGCGTGGAGCGCCTCGCCGGATTCGCCGACACGTGCCTGCACCAGCGCGCGCTCCTCCAGCCGGGCGTTGCCGTCCAGGACACGCACGAAGTCGTCCGCCGCACGCTCCTGGGTGGACTCAGTGAGGAACCCGAGGCGGCCCATCCGCACGCCGAAGACGGGGATACCAGCGCGTGCCGCGAACGAGGAGGCGTGGAGGACGGTGCCGTCGCCGCCGACGCAGACGAAGAGGCCGACGTCCTTCAGTGACTCAGGCAGCTCGTCGGCCAGCTCCGGCAGGGTCTCGACGCAGGCGTAGAGCCCGCGGTCGGTGGCCTGCCGCCCGAGGGTGGCCGCGACCTCTTCAGCGCCTCGGACGGCGGGGTGGTAGAGGACGGCGACGGCGTCCGAGGGCTGGAACTGGCCCATCAGGCGCTCCCCCCCTCGGCGGGGCGGTAGAGACGGAGGAAGAACTCGCGGTTGCCGGCGGGTCCGAGGAGGGGCGACCGGATCACGCCGCGGACGCGCAGCCCCCGGTCCATCGCGGCGAGGGCGACCTTTGCGATGCAGGAGGCATGCACCACCGGGTCACGCACGACGCCACCCTTCTCCACCTGCTCCCGGCCCGCCTCGAACTGCGGCTTGACCAGCACCAGCATCTCGCCGCCCGGACGCACGGAGGGCGTCACGGCCGCGAGCACGGTAGCGGCCGAGATGAACGAGACGTCCATCACCAGCAGGTCGGCGGGCGGGTCGATGGGTTCGAGGTCGCGCGCGTTGATGCGCTCGCGGACCTCGACGCGCGGGTCGTCGCGCAGCTTCTGGGCGATCTCCCCGTAGGCCACGTCCACCGCAACCACCTCGCGCGCGCCGGCCTGGAGGAGGCAGTCCGTGAAGCCTCCGGTGGACGCGCCCACATCGAGGCAGCGCAGGCCGGTCGGGTCGATCCCGGAGCGTTCGAGGGCGTGCGCGAGCTTCTCCCCGCCCCGGCTCACGAACCGCGGCGGCGTCTTCACCTCGATCACCGCATCCTCGGCGACCGGGGCCGCGGGCCGGTGCGCCACCTGCCCGTCGACGAGCACCTCGCGCGCCATGACGAGCGCGCGGGCGCGGTCGCGCCCGGACGCGAGGCCGCGCTCCACCATCGCCTGGTCGAGCCGCTGGCGCGGGGCCTTCTTCTTCGGGGTGCTGGTAGTGGTCTGGTTCATGCGCGTGTCGTTATGTTCGATCGCTCAGGGATGAGCGTCGAGGATACACGCGGCATGGGCAAGGCGAGGCGTCCGCCAGTGTCAGGCGGACTGCGCTTCTTCCTCGCGGCTCCGGCCTCGGATGCCTTCGTAGTCGATGGCCCGACCAGAGGCGGTCAGCAGGAGTGGCCGCTGGCGGTTGAGGACGGTCTCCGCGGACACGACGCACTTCTGGATGTCATCCCGCGAGGGGATCTCGTACATCACGTCGAGGAGCGTCTCCTCCATCACCGTGCGGAGGCCTCGGGCGCCGGTCTTCTGGGCGATGGCGCGCTCGGCGATGGCGACGAGCGCCTCGTCCGTGAACGACAGCTCGCAGTCGTCGAGGGCGAACAGCCGCTCGAACTGGCGGACGACGGCATTCTTCGGCTGGGTCAGGATGCTGACCATCATCTCCACGTCGAGCGGGTCGAGCGTGGAGACCACGGGCAGGCGGCCGACGAACTCCGGGATGAGTCCGAACTGCAGGAGGTCGTCGTGGGTGACGTGCTGCAGGATGCGGGCGCGCTCCTGCTCCAACTCGTGCGCGGGGCGGATGTCGGAGTTGAAGCCGAGGTTGCGGACGCCGACGCCAGTGCGGCGCGCGACCACCTTCTCGAGGCCTTCGAACGCTCCCCCGCAGATGAAGAGGATGTTCGAGGTGTTGATCTGGATGAAGTCCTGGTGTGGGTGCTTCCGGCCACCCTGCGGCGGCACCGAGGCAACCGTGCCCTCGATGATCTTCAGTAGCGCCTGCTGGACGCCCTCGCCGGACACGTCGCGCGTGATCGACGGGTTGTCGCCCTTGCGCGCGATCTTGTCGATCTCGTCGATGTAGACGATGCCGCGCTCCGCCTTCTGGATGTCGAAGTCGGCGGACTGGATGAGGTGCAGGAGGATGTTCTCGACGTCCTCGCCCACGTACCCGGCCTCCGTGAGGGCGGTCGCGTCCGCGATCGAGAACGGGACGTCGAGCATCCTCGCCAGGGAGCGGGCGAACTCGGTCTTGCCGGTCCCCGTCGAGCCGATGAGGAGGATGTTGGACTTGTCGAGCTCCAGGTCCGCCTGGACCGGCGCGTCGACGCGCTTGAAGTGGTTGTAGACGGCGACGGCCAGGGTCCGCTTCGTGCGGTCCTGGCCGACGATGTACTCGTCCAGCTGGGCGACGATCTCCTGGGGAGTCCGCTGGCGGGCCTTGCCGGCGGCCTTCGCCGCCTTGCCCCCGCTCTGGGCCTCTTCGTTGATGATCTCCTGGCAGAGCTCGACGCACTCGTCGCAGATGTAGACAGCACCCGGCCCGGCAATCAGCCGCTTGACCTGGTCCTGGTTCTTGCCGCAGAAGGAGCAGTTGTACTGCACCCGACTGCCGCGCGTGGTGCTGCCGGCCATGTCGCTTCCTCTGCTCTAGCCCCGCACTGGCTATTGGCCCTGCACTGGCTATTGGCGCCGCATCGGCGCCGCGCGCCTCAGTCCAGTTACTTCTCGGGCTTCGCCAGGAGTTCGTCGACGAGACCGTACTCCTTTGCCTCTTCCGCGGTCATGTAGACGTCGCGGTCGGTGTCGTGCTTGATGCGGTCCATGGTCTGGCCGGTCGCGTCGGAGAGGATCTTGCGGATCTTCTCGTTGTTGCGGAGCAGCTCGCGGGCCGCGATCTCCACGTCGGAGGCCTGGCCGGAACCACCGCCCAGCGCCTGGTGCATGTGGATCGTGGCGTTCGGCAGCGCGAAGCGCTTGCCCTTCTCGCCGGCCGAGAGCAGCACCGTACCCATCGAGGCGGTGACGCCCACAGCGATCGTGCTGACGTCCGCCCGGATCAGGTTCATCGTGTCGAAAATCGCCAGCCCCGCGTAGATCATGCCGCCAGGGGAGTTCACGTAGATCGAGATGTCGCGCTCCGGGTCCTCGCGGTCGAGGAAGAGGAGCTGCGCCACGATCGAGTTCGCGACCTGGTCGTCGATCCCCGTGCCGAGGAAGACGATCCTTTCCTTGAGGAGGAGCGAGTAGATGTCGTAGGCACGCTCGCCGCGCGCCGTCGTCTCTACAACCATCGGCACAATGTTCTCCGGCTTAAGGAAGCCCTCGGAGAAGTCCTGTGGCCGCGGTGCTCGGTAGGTCATCGGTTCCCTCTTCGCTTACGGCCGGGTGACGCCGGCCGGGTTCTGCTGCACTGATCGTACCGCGAAGCGGCCGATCATCACCGTGGCCGGTTCAGGGTTTTCCCTGACGACCAGTCTCCCTCGTCCCGGCCTCACAGAGGTGAACCGGACGTTGTCGTCTTGCTTGCTGATCGTGAGTCTGACGGAACCTACGCGTCCGTCTGCTCCTCGGCCGCCGGCTCCTCGGTCGCGGGCTGGGTGTCCGCCTCGGACGCGGCCTCGGCTGCTGCCGTGCCCTCCTCGGTCAACTCGTCGCCCTCGGAGGCCGCGTCCGCCGCCGCATCCGCGGTGGCGCCACGACGGCGCCGCCGGCTGGCGCGCGGAGCGTCCGAGGCCTCCTCGTCGCCCTCCTGCGCCGCGATCTCGGCGATGCGCTCGACCGCCTTGCGGGTGAGGAGCTGGTTCTGGATCGAGGTGCGCCCATCCGGGGTGTCGAACAGGTTGCGGATCGCGTCGAGGTTCGCGCCCTGCCCGGGCACGCCCATCTGGCCCACGAGGCTGTCGATCTCGGCGTCGATGTCCTCGGCCGTGACCTCGATCGACTCAGCGTCGATGAGCTCGCCCAGCACGAGGGCGCGACGCACCGTCAGGTCGGCGGACTCGCGCAGCTCATCGCGGACTTCGTCCTCGGACCGGCCGATGGCGTTGAGCCAGTTCTGCAGGCCCTCCGGCGTGTGGGAGGCGTGGTTCGACTGGCGGTCGATCTCGCGATCGACCTCGCGGTTCACCAGGACCTCGGGGTAGTCGATCTCAGCGCGGGCGATCAGGAGGTCGATGACCTCGTTGTGGTACGTCTCTTCCGTCTGGCGCTCGAACTGCGTCTTCAGGTCGGACGTGACCCGCTCGATGAGCTGGTCGACGGTCTCGACACCCTCCTCATCGAGGGAGGCGACGAACTCGTCGTCCAGGTCCGGGAGGATCTCCCGCTTCACTTCCTTCAGGTTGACGGTGTAGACCACGTGCTTCCCGGCGAGCTCCTCGCTCGGGATCTCCGTGTCCAGGTCGAACTCGATCGTGTGCTCGCCGACCTCGAGGCCCACGAGACGCTCGACGAAGCCGGGGAGCGAGACCACCTGGCCCTCGCGCACGGGGAACTCGGCGTCCTCCTCCTCGTGCACGTCGGCGTGGTCCTGGACCTCCACCTTCACGTCAGCGCGGATGTGGTCGTTCCACTCGACGGCGCGCTCGACGGGTTCGAGGACGGCGAACTGCCGCCGGATCGCCTCGATCGCCTCGTCGATGTGCTCCTGCGTGACGGTGACCTCTTCGCGAGGCACGCGGAGCGCCTGGTACTCGCCCAGGTCGACCTCGGGTCGCACGGGCACGATCGCCTTCACCACCAGCGGCTCGGTCGACTCCAGGTCGAACTCGGGCTGGTCGATCGCGTCGATCTGCTCGGTCTCCAGGGCCTCGTTGTAGACCTCCGGCACCAGCTCCTCGAGCGCCTCCTGCAGGATCGCCGCGCTGCCGAAGCGCTGCTCGATGACCTTGCGGTTGGCCTTCCCCGGCCGGAAGCCGGGGATCTTCACCTGCTTGGAGATGCGGTTGACCGCCTTCTCCATGTGCTTCTCGACCAGGTCGGGATCGACCTCGATCTGCATGGAGACACGTGCGCCGGGGAGACGTTCGGTGGTGATTGCCAAAGACGGAGCCTCGTCAGAGATGGGGCCCCAGAAGCGCTCGCGCCGACTCAGCGGCGCGATCTAGCAGCTCCCGAGGCGCTGTCGATACGTCGAAGGAGTGTAACAGCGTCTCCCGAGCAGCCGCATCTGGGGTGTGTCCTCACGAGAGCGACGCCTCGAGCGGTGGGAGCCGGGAAGACCGCGGATCCGCCCGGGGCCTACCGCCCCCGCATCGCGTCGTTCAGCGCGTCCCCGAAGAGGTTGAACGCGAACAACAGCGCCGTCACCACCGCGCCGGGGACGAGGAGCAGGTGCGGATGAGACTGGAAGGTCCGCGCACCGGATCCCTCGTAGATCATGCCGCCGAAGGAGGGAGCGTTCTGCACGCCGACCCCGAACCACGTCAGGAGGATCTCCGACCCCGCGATCCCGCCGAGGCTCGCCGAGATGCCGAGGACAATGAGGAACGACACGTTCGGCAAGATGTGGGAGCGGATCACCCGCGCTGACGAACCACCGAGGGACTCCGCCGCGAGGATGAAGTCGTTCTCGCGAAGTTGCAGGACCTGGGCGCGGATCACGCGGGCGGAGCCCACCCAGAAGAAGAGCGAGAGGGCCCCGAAGACCAGCAGGTACGAGTGGAACCCGCTCGACACGAGCCCGTCGAGGAAGGTGTGGTCCTCCACCCACCTCGCGGCGTCCTCGACCCGGCGTCCGAGACTGGCGTTGATGAGGATGAGCATGATGATCGCGGGCAGGCCGGCGAAGATGTCGCCGACGCGCATGATCAGGTTGTCCACCCAGCCACCTCGGTAGCCGGCGATGAGGCCGAGCGTGGTGCCGATGAACAGCGAGCCGGAGAGCACGACCGCTGTCGTGACGACGACGGTGGTCCGTGCGGAGTAGAGCGTCCGGCTGAGCATGTCCCGTCCGAGGCGGTCCGTGCCGAGCCAGTGGTCGGCGCTGGGGCCCTCCAGGCCGCGGTCGAGGTCCTGTGTGTTGTACCCATAGGGCGCGATCAGCGGCGCGAAGATCCCGCCGAGGTAGATCGCGACGACGATGAGCAGCGAGATCATCGCGAGCTTCTTGCGGCGTAGCCGCCCCCAGACCTGCCGCCACGCGCTCTCGCCGACGCTCGACTCGTCGACGTACACCTCCTGGGTCGCGGTCATTGCCATGAGCGCGCTCCCATCGTGGCTCAGTTCCTCGACGCACCGAGGCGGACGCGCGGATCCACCAGGCCGTAGATGATCTCGGCGAGCAGGTTCGTGAGGACGAACGCCGTGGCGAAGATGACGGTCGCGGCCATGATCACGTCGTAGTCGCGGCTCGTGACCGCCTCGAACAGGAAGCTCCCGATCCCCGGGATGCCGAGCAGCACCTCGATGAACAGCGCGCCCTCGATGATGCCGGAGAGCGCGAGGCCGAACACGGTGATCACGGGCAGCAGCGAGTTCGGGAAGACGTGCCGCCACTGCACGTTCGCCTCGGACAGTCCCTTCGCCCGCGCCGTCCGCACGTAGTCGAGCGTGTTCACCTCGAGCGCGGAGATCCGAACGAGGCGGGCGACGCCGACGAACCCGGGGAGGGTGAACGCGAGCAGCGGGAGGTAGAGGTGGGGGTCCGGGATCGGGACGGCGATCACGCCGGCGATCCACCAGATCTCGAAGATTCCGTCCCACCCTCCCACCGGAAGGATGTTGAACTGCAACGCGAACAGCCAGAGCAGCGGCGGGATCAGCACCAGGACCGGGATCGCCTGCAGGAAGAGCAGCGTCCCGATGATCGCCGGGTCCACCCACGTCCCGGCCAGCCTCGCCGCGAGGAGTCCGAGGGGGATCCCCACCACGAAGATCATCACCAGCGCGAGGAACCCGAGCTGCGCGGACACCCACATCTTCGGGAAGATCAGCTCAGAGACGGTGAACCCTCGCTGGATGAAGGACTCGCCGAAGTCCCCGCGCACGGCGTCGCCCAACCAGCGCGCGTACTGCACGGGGATCGGGTCGTCGAGGCCCTTGTCCTGGCGGATCTGGGCGAGCACCTCCGGGTCGCGGATCTGACCGGCGGCCACCGTGACGGGATCGCCCGGCCCGAACCGGGCGAGGGCGAACGTGGCGAACGAGACGATGAACAGGATGAGCGGCAGCCACGCGAGGCGACGGATGACGTACGCGCCCATGTGTCGCCCTCCCGCGCCCCGCTCGCGACGCTCCGGTGACGCCTAGCGGTTGACCGTGATGTAGCGCAGCCGCGGCACCACCATCGGCGGCTCGAACCAGCCCTGCACCTGGTCCTTCACCACGACGTGGCTCACGCCGAAGTAGAGCGGCACCCATGGCGCGTCCTCGAGGAGGACCACCTCGGCCTGCCGGTAGAGGTCGAGGCGCGTCGTCGGGTCCTGCTCGACGCGGGCCTGCTCCACGAGCGCGTCGAACTCGGGGTTGGAATAGCCCGTGGCGTTGAGCTGCGAGCCGGAGTGATGGAGGAGGTCGATGACGTCCTCCGGGTCCGGGTAGTCCATGATCCACGCGGCGCTGAACGCCTGTAGCTGCTGCTGGTCCTGCGCGGAGAGGAACGAGGCGAAGTCGCTCTGGCGCACTTGCACCTCGACGCCCAGGTGCTCGCGCCACTGCTCGATGAACGCCTGCATGTCCACGCTGGCCTCGGCGCCCGCGCCGACCTCCGTGATCTGGATGACCGGCATGTTGTCCGCGTACTGGGACTGGGCGAGCTCGGCGCGCGCGGCTTCCGGGTCGAAGGGGAGCGACAGGTCGTCGTCCACGAAGCCGGGCATCCCCGGCATGAGGATGCCGGTGGCCTTCTGCAGCATCCCGTCGAACGTGACGTTGGCGATCCGCTCGCGGTCGATCGACATGCCCAGGGCGCGCCGGACGTGGGGGTCGTCGAACGGCGGCTGGTTCACGTTGAACGCCAGGTAGGAGATCGTGAACTGCGGGAACGCCTCGTAGTACGGCCCCAGGTCAGAGTTCGGGTCCCGGGCCCGGTCGATGTCGTTCACGGAGATCGGCGCCACGTCCAGCTCGTCGTTCTCCCAGCGGGTGAGGGCGGAGCCGCCCGACAGCAGGTACACCGCCTCCCGCAGCGAGGGCTGGCCGAGGTGGTAGGACTGATTCGCCTCCAGCACGAGGCGCTCGCCGAGTCGCCACTCGGTGAGCTTGTACGGGCCGGTGCCGTTCGGGCGCCGCGTCCAGTTGCGGTTGCTCTCCACCTGCTGCCGGTCCACGACGAACGCCGTCGGGTACGTGAGCTTCGCGAGGAAGTACGGCTTCGGCGCGTCGATCGTGAGCTGGATCGTGCGATCGTCCACCACCTGGATCCCCGGGATGGAGTCCGCGAGGCCGAAGAAGTACTCCCGCATCCCCACGATGTCGCCGAGGTAGGCGAGCGCCGTCGGCGAGGACAGCTCGCGCGAGGCCGCTCGGTTGAGCGAGTACGCGACGTCCTCGGCGGTCACGGAGCGACCATCGTGGAACACGGCGTCCTCGCGGAGCGTGAACGTGTAGGTGAGGCCGTCCGCGCTGACCTCGAACGACTCGGCGAGGTCCGGGACGATGTTCAGGTCCTGGTCGAGCGTCAGCAGGCCGCCAAAAATCTCGACGATGTACTCGGCGGAAGTCGCGTCCCCCGCGAGGTGCGGGTCGAGCGTGATCGGGTCGCTGGAGGCGAGCCGGATGCGTCCGCTGGACGGCTCGGCGAGGTTGCCGCCACCCCCGCCCGTCTCCGTGGTCGTCCCGCCCCCGCCGCTCGAGGCCGTTCCGCCGTTGTCGTCGTCACCGCCGGACAGCAGCAGGATGGCAGAGAGCCCGCCCACGACGAGCACCAGGACTGCGAGGACGGACAACAGGATCGCCAGGAGGCGGTTCTGACTCATGGAACGCTCATCTCACCGGGTCCGTGAGCGGGAGGCCGACAGCATATCGCAGTCCCCCAGAGGTGAAGTGAGCCGGTCAAGCTCCGCCTCCTCGTGACAGGCGCAGGCGCCCCTCACCCCAACCCTCTCCCGAAACCGGGAGAGGGGGTCGGATCAGACGCTACGCCTCGACCTCGTCCTCGCTCGCCTGCTTCGCGAGGTGCTCCCGCGCGGCAGCGTTGAGGTCGACGTGGACCTCCTTGAGCTGTTCGGCCGTGACCGCCGCCGGCGCGCCCATCAGCAGGTCGCTCGCGGTCTTGGTCTTCGGGAAGGCGATGACCTCGCGGATGTCGCGCTCGCGGGCGAAGAGGGCCACCGTCCGGTCGATGCCCGGCGCGATGCCGCCGTGCGGCGGCGCGCCGTACGTGAAGGCCTCCAGCATGTGCCCGAACTTGAGCATCGCCTCATCCATCGACAGGCCGAGGGCGCGGAGCACCGACATCTGCACGTCGCGCGAGTGGATACGGATGGAGCCCGAGGCGACCTCCTGCCCGTTGCAGACCAGGTCGTATGCGTGGGACCTCACCGCCCCCGGGTCGCTCTCCACGATCCCGAGGTCGTCCGTGAACGGCGAGGTGAACAGGTGGTGCACGGCGCTCCAGCGCTCGTGGTCCTCGTCGTACTCGAACATCGGGAACTCGGTGACGAACAGGAAGGAGAGCGTGTCCGGGTCCGCGAGCCCGCGCTCCTCGGCGAGCTGGCGGCGCAGCACGTCCAGCACGCGCGAGGTCATCGCGTCGGCGCCCGCGGCGATGAGCAGCAGGTCGCCCCGCTTCGCGCCACACGCCGCCCCGAGGCCCGCGAGGTCCTCCGGCGAGAAGAAGCGGGAGACCGGCGTCTTGATGTCATCGGCGGTGATGCCGTCGAGTGGGCCCTCCCCGGTAAACTGCACCCACACGAGGCCACTCGCGCCGTTCTCGCGCGCGACCTCGGTCAGGGCGTCCAGCCCTCGGCGGGAGATGTCAGCGCCACCCTGTACGGCGATGGCACGGATGCGCCCGCCATCCTCGATCACGCGGGTGAACACCTGGAACTCGGTGCCGCGCACGTCGTTCGTGAGGTCGGTGATCTCCATGCCGTAGCGCAGGTCCGGCTTGTCGGAGCCGAAGCGCTCCATGCACTCGGCGTAGGTCAGGCGGGGGAACTCCGCGGGCACCGTGAACCCACCAACCTCGGCGGCCAAGTGCTGGTAGAGGTCCTCCGTCAGGCGCAGGATGTCCTCCTGCTCCACGAACGCCATCTCCAGGTCGAGCTGGGTGAACTCCGGCTGCCGGTCCGCGCGCAGGTCCTCGTCGCGGTAGCAGCGGGCGATCTGGAAGTAGCGGTCCACGCCCGCCACCATCAGCAGCTGCTTCCACTGCTGCGGCGACTGCGGCAGCGCGTAGAACGACCCCGGGTGCACCCGGGAGGGCACGAGGTAGTCGCGTGCGCCCTCCGGCGTCGCGAGGCCGAGGACCGGCGTCTCGACCTCGATGAAGTCGCGGCTGCTCATGAAGTTGCGGATCAGATGCACCACCCGGTGGCGCAGGCGGATGTTGCGCTGCATGCGCTCGCGGCGCAGGTCCAGGTAGCGGTAGCGCAGGCGGGTCGACTCGGCGACCTCCGTGTCCTGGTTCACCGGGAACGGCGGCGTCTCCGCCTCGTTCAGGACGCGCAGCGAGGCGACGCGCACCTCGATCTCACCGGTCGGCAGGTCGGCGTTCTCGGTACCTTCCTTGCGGCGGGCCACCTCACCCTGCACCTGCACGACGTACTCGGAGCGCACGGACTCCGCCGTGGCGAACCCAGCATCCTCCGGGAAGGCCACCACCTGCACGAGGCCGGTGGAATCGCGCAGGTCGAGGAAGATCAGCCCGCCGTGATCGCGCCGTCGGTGCACCCAGCCGGCGAGCGTCACCTGCGCCCCGGCGTGCTCCGCACGCACCTCACCGCAGCCGATGGACTTCAGCACTCGGATCTCCCTCGAACAGGACGCGAGGCCTCCCCGCGCCGGTCGAGCGAGTGTCGCACGCCCCCCCGGGAGGTTCGAGGGCGGCTACCCCTCCGCGGGTGCGTCCGCGGCGGCGCGCTGGGCGTTCGCCCAGGCGGCGTGGAGTTCGCGCATCCAGGTGGGGCGATCGGCGGAGTCGACACGGAAGCGGAAGATGCCGCGCTTCGTGCGGACCTTGATGCCGTTGTTCCAGAACGGGATGAGGCCGAACAGTCGGCCCCTCGTCGCGGCGATGTCCTCCACCTCCGTGAGCGGGATCACCGCCGCGGTCCCGCGCGTGCGGAGCGCCCGAGGGGCGAACACGAGCGTCGAGGGCGTCACGGAGAGGAGGCCGACCACGTTCTCCGGGCCGTGCTCCAGCTTCGCCTCGCCCTCGAACAGGATGATCGCGACGGGCGGCGTCTTCGTGAGCCGCCGGAGGACGACCGGCATCCCGTTGCGGAGGAGCCACTCGCCGACCAGGAGATACAGAGGATTCGGTACCCAGGGCATGCTTCCACCGTACCCGAGACGGCGGCTGCGATAGGCGCTGCTCTCGTGGAGAACCCGTGGCGAACGGAAGACGCTAGCCGAGGACGCGCTCCGGCCTGATGCGGATGATGATGCGTCCCAGCTCATCCAGCCGCTCGCTGAACCGGTCGAGGTCATAGTCCGCGGGGAGCGGATCGCCCTGGTGCTCCCGGATCGCCATGATGTAGCGGTCGCGCTCGCGGCCCTCGATGACCTCGGCGGTGCCGTACACGATCGCCTGCTGCTTCCCGTCCGGGACGAGCAGCGACACCAGAGGCTGACGCCGGATGTTCCGGCACTTCGCCGACGTCTTCAGCGTCGAGATCACGATGTGCTCGCCATCGAACAGGTACGTGATCATCGACTGCTGCGGCGAGCCGTCCTTCCTCGACGTCGCGAGGATGCCGATCTGGCGCTCGCGGAGGTAGGCGGCGTGTTCCGGGGTGATGTCGGCAGGCATGGTGGCTCCTCGCGGGGCAGTCTACGCGAGGAGCCACGCGCCGGGCGGCGCCCGCGGAGGACGAGGGCGGCTAGGCCGCCGGCTCGCCTCGCCCCTCGGCGGCCTCGATGATCGCGTCGGCGATGCGCGGGATCAGCCACTCCGTGCTCAGCGCGCTCTCGAGGTAGCCGGCCTGCGCCAGCTCCGGCCCGAGGACGATCCACGAGCCGTTCTGGACGGCGGGCAGGCCGCTGAACACCGGGTTCGAGAGCTGCGCGTCCATCCGCTCCTCCGAGAAGGACGGCGAGAGGAGGATGTCGGCGTCCGCCACGTCACTCCACCGCTCGATGGCGGTGACGGTGATGTCCGGGCCGGGCGCGACGACCTCGAAGCCGAGGCCCTTCACGAGCTTCGCGATCTGGGCGCGCTCACCGTGGATGTTCAGCTGCTCGCTGAACTCGTAGGCGACGGCGACGGAGCGGTCCTGGTAGTCGGCGACGCGCGCCGCTTCCGTGTCGAACAGCCCCTCGACAGCGGCGATCTGCTGGTCGGCGAGTTCCTCCTCGCCGAGGATCGCGCCCATCATCTGGTGGATCTCCTGCCAGGTCGTCTCCTCGACCTCCTTGAGGCTGACCGTGGGAGCGATCTTCGAGAGCGCGTCGTAGCCCTCCTCGCCCATCCACACGCCGAGGATCAGGTCCGGCTGTTCCGTCACGATCCGCTCGAGGTCGTAGACCCCGAAGCCCAGGTCCTCGTGCTGCGGGACGTCCGCCGGGACCAGGTCCGCGACCCACTCGGGAAGACGCCCGATGTAGCCCCCGGAGAACACGAACGAGACGGGAGTGCCGCCCAGCTGGAGCAGGCTGTCGAGCGGCTCGGCGTCCGAGAGCAGCACGATGCGCTCCGGCCGCGCGTCGAGCGTGAGGTCGCCGAAGGCGTGCGTGATCGTCCGCGGATAGCCTCCGGCGGACTCGGTGGCGGCGGTCGTCGCCTCGGTCGTGGCGGTCCCCGTCGGCGTGGCCTCGGACGTGGAGGTCGCGGTTGCGTCGCCGTCCGAGTCGTCCCCGTCACCCGAGCATGCCGCGAGGAACAGGCCGACGGCGCCGGCCCCCGCCCCAGCGAGGAAGCGCCGGCGCGAGGTCACGCGTGCCAGGAAGGTGGAGGGTCGCTCTGTCATAGATGCCTTCGTTCTACCTACAACGTCAACGAAGTACCATCAAAGTCCAGCATGACGCTATGACAAAGCCGATTTGCCGGGATTCTCCTTCGCCGGTCAGTCGTTCTTGAACGCGCGCTCCGGGCGGATCGCGAGGATCACGCGGTTCGCCTCGTCCTGCTCCCTGCGGAGGGCGGCGCGGTCTGTCACCTCGACGCCGCGGCGGGCACGGAGGGCGACCACGCGCTCGTCGCGCTCGTCCGGATCCGTGATGCCCTCGGCGGTGCCGTACACGACGAGCTGCTTCCGGCCGTCCGGCACGAGGAGGGAGACCGCGGGCTGGCGCATCGCGTTCTTCCACTTGGCACGGTCCGAGGTGACCGAGATGTAGACCCGCTCGCCGTCCCAGTCGTAGTAGACCGTCGAGAGCTGCGGCGAGCCATCGCGTTTCCCGGTCCCGAGGACCGCGAGGTCGTGATCCGCGAGGAACTGCTTTTGCTCGTCCGTGAGTGCCATCGTCCCCTCCTCATGCGGCGGCCGCGCCACCGGCATACCTTCCGGCCGCGAGCGTGGCTACGCCGCGGGCGTGCTCCGGCCTCGGCGGGCCCAGAGGCGCTCCATCAGGCCGCGCTGCACTGCGATGCCTCCCACGGCCGTCCCGAGGCCGACGAGCGCAGTCACGATGATCGCGGCAACGGCGCCCTCGAACGTGCGGAAGACGACGAAGCCGACCCACTCGTACAGGAACAGCGCGGCGAAGACGAGCACGACCTTCCGGCGCGCGAAGATCGCGGCCAGCCCGAGCCCGATCGCGTAGGCGAGCAGGAGCGCCTCGTAAGCGCCGCCCTCGTCCCCGCTGAGGAAGACCGCCCCCACGTTCATCGTCCCGAGCGCCCCGATCAGCCACCACAGCGTCGCGCGGTCATCGAGCGCGAGCCGGTCGAGGAGCGCGACAGCGGCGAGGACGATGCCGACGATCACAGCGAACTGGGACCCCACGGTGCCCGGCCCCTCGCTGCTCGGATCGCCGATCCACCCGCCGAGGATCGCCGCCGCCCACGCGAGCGCCACGCTCGCGGACAGTGCCGCCATCGGCGCGGGGAGGTACCTCGCGAGCGCGTACCCCGTCCCGGCCACGACCATGCTCATCACGATCCATGCGACGCGCATCTCGGCGAGGTCGCGGTGATACCCCGCTTCACCCTCGAACGCGCGGCTCTCGAACCACCCGGCTGCGTCGAACAGCTCGATGACGGCCCACGCGACGAGGATCGTCGTCGCGAAGCCGGTGGCATCCGCCGCCGCGCCGCCACCTCGGGCGCGCGAGAACACCCAGGCCAGCACGCCCGCACCGACCGCGACGCCCCACGTCACCGGAATGCGTCCGCTGTGCCCGATGTCGTCGAACAGCGTCGCGTACAGCCCGATCACGGCCCCCAGCGCCACCAGCGCTCCGCCGTACGAGAGCAACGCACCCAGGTCGAAGTCCGCGCCCTCGTCGCGCTCGATGAGGGTGTCCTCGTCGTCCTCCACCTCGAACGCCCGGATCGCACCGGCCTGCTCCTCGGAGAGCAGGCCGTGCGATTGCCACCTGGAAAGAAGCGCATCCAGATCACGTAGCTTCATGGGCGGATAGTAGAGCGAAGCGTGTCGCCCGGGGCGTCGACGCATTGTCCGCCCGGCACGTCGGGCCTCAGCCGAGATACCGAAGCCCGGCCGTCCGAGGGCTCCCCCCACCAAACGCCATCCTCGTCACGGCCCAGTCACGCTTCAGTTACTTCTCGGGCACGCCCTGTACCACCCCTTCGGTGTAACCTCCCTCGAATGACGACTGAGACCGCGCCTGCCTCGAACGCAGCGGCCGAGGGCAAGCCCTCGCTGGCGCTGTACCTGCACATCCCGTTCTGCACGAGCAAGTGCGGGTACTGCGATTTCAACTCCTACGAGGGCCTGGACCACGTGGTCCCGGACTACACGCCCGCCCTGGTGCGGGAGATGGAGTTGTGGGCGCCGGCCGCGCGGAAGTACCGCGTCGACACCATCTTCTTCGGCGGCGGGACGCCCTCGCTGACCTCGATCGCGGACATGCAGGTGCTCGCGGACGCGCTGCGCGAGCAGTACGACCTATCGCCTGACGTCGAGTGGACGCTCGAGGCGAACCAGACCGAGCTGACGCGCGAACACCTCGAGGGCCTGCGTGGCATCGGCGTGAACCGCCTGTCGATGGGCGTGCAGTCGATGCACGCCGACGAGCTGGAGCTCCTCGAGCGGCAGCACACGCCCGAGCGCGTCGCGCAGGCCGTGGAGGACGCACGCGCCGCCGGGTTCGAGAACCTGAACCTGGACCTGATCTTTGGGCTGATCGGGCACTCGCTGGAGCGCTGGCAGTCCACGCTGGAGCAGGTGCTGGCGTTCCAGCCCGAGCATCTCTCCTGCTACGCCCTCACCGTGGAGCCCGGGACGGCCCTCTACTACCGCGTACAGAAGGGGCTCCTGGAGGAACCCGACGCCGACCTGGCCGCCGACCAGTACGACTGGACGCGCGAGCGCCTGGCCGCCGCGGGCTACGGGCAGTACGAGATCTCCAACTGGTCGAAGCCCGGGCAGGCCTGCCGCCACAACCTGGTCTACTGGCACGCCGAGCCCTACCTCGGCATGGGCGCCGGAGCGCACTCGTTCTTCATCGGGCGGCGCATGGCCAACCTGGACTCGCCCACCCGTTATGTCGAGGCAGTCAATGCCTCCTACGAGGAGCGACAGGCCTCCGCCAGCGGTCGCGCCGAGCTCCGACAGGTCGCGGGCGGCGAGGTCCCCGACGAGGCAACCCAGCGCGCGGACGCGATGATCCTCGGACTGCGGTTGCTCGAGGGTGTGGACATGGAGGCGTTCCGCACCCGCTTCGGCGTCTCCGTGGACGACGCGTTCGCGGACGCCCTCAAGCGGCACGAAGGCCTCGGACTCCTCGAGCGCGCGGACGGACACCTGCGGCTCACGGAGCGCGGCCTGCTGCTCGCGAACGAGGTCTTCGTTGACCTCCTCCCCGACCCGGAACCGGAGACTGGCGTCTAGCGATCCCGGAGCGCCCGATGGCGACCCAGGTCTACCGATGCACCCGCTGCGGTCGCGAAGTCCTCGTCCGGATCGTCGCGCCCCTCACCCCGGAGCAGGTCCGCCGCCGCATGGAGGAGGAGATGCGCCCGGAGGCTCCGGGACCCCGCACCCAGCGAGGGCTGGCGGACCGCCTCCGCGACGACATCTGGATCGGCGTCTCCGGCAGTCGAGACACCTCGATCCCTCGTGAGAGCGCACCGGACCGGTGCCCGACCTGCGGCCAGGAGAGCCTCGCCGCGGATCGCGTGCTAGAGGACTGACGCGCTCGGGCAGGGAGCGGAGCAGACCCTCACCCCAGCCCTCTCCCGCTTCGCGGGCGAAGGGGGTCGGAGGCGGAGTCAGAGGGTGGAAGCGTCGATCACGGGTAACAAACGAGGCGGACCTGGCGGCCCGCCTCGTTGTTGTCGCGACCCGACGCGGGAGGGTGCGCCGAGATGCGAAGGCGTCGCGGGGACGGCGCCTACTTCAGGTGCGCGCGAAGGAAGTACGCCTGCTTGTCGATCGTCCGGATCAACTCCACGTAGACGTCCTCGGTCGCCTTGTCCTCGGCGTCGGCGGCCTCGTCGGAGGCGTTCGAGAACGACTCGGAGAGCTGCTCGTACCGGTCGACGAGCTCCGCGATCGCCTTCTTCGAGTCGATCAGCCCGTGCGGGAACTCATCGATGGTGGAGCGTTCCACCGCGAGGCGGATCGTGCCGTCGGCCGCTCCCTGCAGGGCTCGTGCGCGCTCGGCGACGGTGTCGGCCATGTCACGCGCCATCGTCGCCTGCTCGTCGAACAGCAGGTGGATCGCGATGAAGTCCATCCCGGTGACGTTCCAGTGCGCCTGCTTGATCTGTCCATGCAGGTCGACGAGGTCGGCAAGCCGGGCGTTCAGTGTGTCGATGACGGGATCGGATTGCTTCGCCTTCGATGCGTTCCGACGTGCGGGAGCTTTGGAAACCATGTGGATTGCCTCCTGACCTTCTTAGTGAAGGATACGGAGGTCTCCGATGAAATGGGCTCACAGGCCCAGAACGCCTGTGACAAACCTGTGGCAGCGCCTCATGCGCTCCATGCTCCGGGCTCGGGCAGTGGAAGGATCCCGAGCGCCTAGGCGGCCTGCTCCACGCGGCGCCCGCGGCGGAAGAAGCGGTGGAGGTCACCGTCCTCCCACGCCACGAGGAGCTGTGCGGCAATTCCGACACTGGAGTACGTCCCGATCAGGACTCCGACCAGGATCACCAGCAGGAACTCTCGGATCGTGACCCCGCCGAGGGCGAGCATCGCGGCTGCCGTCAGGAGGATCGTGACGGACGTGTTCACCGAGCGCGCCATGGTCTGGAGCAGCGCAGAGTTCACGTTCTCGTGCAGGCTCGCGCTGGGCGCGACCTTGATGTTCTCCCGGATGCGGTCGAACACCACGATCGTGTCATGGACGGAGAACCCGATCACGGTCAGCAGTCCCGTCACGAACATCAGGTTGATCTCCGTGCCGAACAACGCCCCGAAGAGCGCGAACGCGCCGAGCACGAAGATCACGTCGTGCACCAGCGCGACGATCGCGCAGGTGGCGTAGCGGAACGGCCGCGGGAGGCTGGAGAAGGCGAAGGCCACGTAGGCCATGATGAACAGCGAGGCGACGACGACGGCCACGGCCGTGTTGCGGACGGCGACGCCGGAGACGACCGCGGACACTGAGGCGAACTCGCGTACCTCGAAGTTGCCGAACTCGTCGAACAGCCGCTGCTCGATCTCGGTGCGCTCACCCGCGTTCTGAGACACCGGCGACTCGGTCGGAGTCTCCTCCTCCGCGCCCGCCTCGACGAAGTCGTGCGTCTGCGTCTCCTCGACGAGGCCGAGCGACCCGTCCGAGGTGGTTACGCGGTAGATCGTGCCGCCAGCGCAGCTGGTGATGACCTCGTTCACACTGACGCGCGACCCCGCGGGCTGCGTGTCCGCCACCTCCCCGAACGCACAGACGTCACCCGCGGACGCCTCGAACATGTCGACGTCCTCGGTCGCGCCCTCCGCCCCGAGGGCGACCGTCCCGACCTCGGCGAGCGGCGCCGGGCCCATGCCCCCGCCCGCATCCGGGGTCGCCTCCGGCTCGAACTCGGTGAAGGAGCCCGGGGGCACCTCCAGCTCGCGCGTGCGGATGAGGTACTCGTTGGGGTCCGTCGACTGGATCTGCGCCTCTTCGTGGCCGAGGTCGGCGTAGACGGCGCGGAGATCCTCCTGGCTGACGGTGCTGTCGAAGGCGATGAGCGCCGTGGTGCCGGAGGTGAACTCGATGCCAGGCTTCAGGCCCAGGACGACGAGCAGCAGCAGCGCCAGCACCGTGGTGGCGCCGGAGAAGATGAACGAGTAGTGGCGCGTCCCGATCAGGTCGACGTGCTTCACGAAGCGGCCTCCGTCGCGCCCTCGGGAGCGGGAGCGTCCACGAACCACTCGCGGTTCCGGGCGATCCGCGTGCCGATGAGCAGGCGCATCAACGTCCGGGTCACCGTGATCGCGGAGAACATCGAGACGAACACGCCGGCGGCCAGCGTCAGGGCGAAGCCCTGCACCAGCGGCGCGTCGAACGAGCCGAGGAACGGCATCTCCACGCCACCGCCGAGGACGTAGAGGATCAGGCAGGTGATGAGCGTGGTGACGTTGGAGTCACGGATCGAGGGCCATGCGCGGGCGAAGCCGGCATCGAGCGCCGCGGCGTAGGAGCGGCCGGCGCGCATCTCCTCTTTCAGTCGCTCGAAGATCAGGATGTTCGCGTCCACGGCCATGCCGACGGAGAGCACGAACGCGCCGATGCCCGCGAGCGTGAGCGTGACAGGCACGAGCTTGAACACCGCCATGGTGAGGATGGCGTAGATCGTGAGCGCGATCGCGGCCATCGCGCCGGGCAGCCGGTAGTAGAGGATCATGAACAGCGCGACGAGCATCAGGCCGATCTCGCCGGCGAGGACGGACTGGCGTACGGAGTCGTCGCCCAGCGTCGCGTCCACGGTCTGCTCTTGCAGCACCGTCAGTTCCAGGGGTAGCGCACCCGCGTTCAGCTGCACCACGAGCTCACGCGCGCGGTCCAGCGAGAGCCCCGAGATCGAACCCTGGTCCGAGATGACCTGGTTCACGACCGGCGCCGAGAGCTGCTCCTGGTCCAGGAAGATCGCGATCTGCTCACCGACGTGACGACCCGTGATCTGCTCGAACAGCCTGCCGCCCGTGTCCTGGAACTCGAAGCCGACAAACGGGTTCCCTACGGCGTCGAAGCCGACGTAGGAGTTCGACTTCAGGTACTGGCCCGTCAGGCCGAGGACCTGGCCGTCCACCTGCCCGGTGGCGAGCTGCCACTGGCCGGCGGTGTCACACGGCTCGCTGGTGGGCGCCCCGCCGAAGGGCACGGCCTCACAGAAGCGCAGTTGCGCGGTCCGTCCGAGCAGGGAGCGCGCTTCCTCCGGTGTCAGGCCGGGGAGCTGGACGGAGATGTTGCTCTCACCCTGGCGCGTGATCTGCGCCTCCGACACGCCCGAAGCGTCCACGCGGCGTCGCAGCACCCGCGTCGTGCCCTCCAGCGCGGAGTCCAGGTCGCCCTCGAAGTTCTCGGGGACCTCGGCGCGGAGCAGCAGGCGAGTGCCACCCTGCAGGTCCAGGCCCAGGCGCATGTCGCGGCGCTCGAAGCTGCCGATCGCGATGCCCTGGCCCTCCGGCCACGGGACGCCGTTGGGCAGGAACTCGCCCGGTTCCGAGGGCCAGATGATGTACAGCGCCGCCGCCGTGAGCAGCAGAATGCCGGTGATGGGCAGGAACTTACGCAGCAAAGAGGGCGCCTTCGATGTGGTGTTCAGACCGGCGCCGCCCTCGCGTGGAGGGGTTGAGACCGGTGTCCGTCATACGAGCCGAGTGGTCAGGCTAGCGCCGCGTCCGGTCAGGCGCGATCCCCTGCGCCTGACCGTTCCTGACCGTCTTGAGGACCTCAGCGAGGCTGACGGCTAGTCCTCGTCGTCATCATCCCAGTCGTCTTCGTCCTCGTCGTCGTCGTCCCAGTCGTCTTCGTCCTCATCGTCGTCTTCGTCCCAGTCGTCGTCCTCGTCATCGTCATCGTCGTCGTCTTCTTCGTCGTCATCCCAATCGTCGTCGTCTTCGTCTTCGTCGTCCCAGTCGTCTTCCTCGTCCTCGTCGTTCTCGAAGTCGTCATCATCATCGTCGTCCGGCTCTTCGTCGGAGAGCGTGCGACGCGCCTCGATCACGGAGATGCCGGGGGCGATCCGGCGCTCGGCGACCTCGAGGGCATCGCGAGGATCGAGGAGATCCGCCACCTCATCGAGGAGCGCGTCCTCGATGGCAGGCTGACCCGAAGCGGGGTGGGTGGGGGCGGCGATGCTCATGGAAAGGGTCTCCGTCCGTTTCCGACTGTCTGCATGCCGGTCTCTAGCCGGCGCGTGCGCTACTGGAACGATCATCGTCAGCACGGTCGTTCGGGTCGCCGGGCTCGGGCTCGTCGACCTCGTCGCCGTCATCCTCATCGAACTCGTCATCCTCGAAGTCGTCGTCGTCGGGATCGGCGCGGCGGGAGATCTCCTGCACGGCCAGCGTGGTGCCACGCAGCACCACGCCCGGGGCGACCTCCAGCAGGATCTCCATCGGGCGATCCTCGTACGTGTTGATCTCGACGATGGTGGCGTAGAACCCGGCGGTGGTCAGGACCTCGTCGCCGACCTCCAGGGAGGAGATGTCCTGGCGCTGCTTCTTCTGCTGGTTGATCACCGGCCGCAGGAGGATGAAGTAGAAGGCCCCGAGGACCGCGAGGAGGGCGAGCGCGACATCCATTACTGGCCGTCCTCCGCAGCGACGGAGACGGGCTCGATCTTCACCAGGTCCTTCTTCGCGTCCAGGTGGTCCACGTATAGGGTGCCGTTCACGTGGTCCGTCTCGTGCTCCAGGCACTGCGCCAGCAGGCTGTCCTCCGCCTTCACGCGGATCTCTTTGCCGCGCGCGTCCAGCGCCTTCACGGTCACCTTCACGGAACGCGTGACCGTCCCGCGGTAGCCGGGGACGGACAGGCAGCCCTCGTCCAGGCGGCGCTCACCGGAGCGCTCGATCACCTCGGGGTTGATGAGGGCGAACGGCTCCTCGTCCGGCATG
>Ga0265293_10001392_pt1 | contig 52805 bp, 50 predicted proteins | sample Munlanlewell138R_FD_192505 | JGI IMG/M metagenome (GOLD analysis project Ga0265293, IMG submission 192505) | Leachate microbial communities from a municipal landfill in Southern Ontario, Canada - Leachate well 138R | ecosystem: Engineered > Solid waste > Landfill > Unclassified | place: Canada... | reverse complement strand
TACTTGACCCGCATGTTGTTGCCGGTTTATTCCTCGGCGGTTTATTGCCGGCAGTTTTCTGTGCAATGACGCTTAAAGCGGTTGGAAAGTCGAGCTTCTCCATTGTTAACGAAGTTCGACGTCAATTTAAAGAAATGCCGGGTATTATGGATAATACCGAAAAGCCGGACTACGCCAAATGTGTTGATATCTGTACCAAAGATTCTCTCAAGGAAATGATTTTGCCGGGCGTCATCACTATTCTTTCACCTGTTGCTATTGGAGTATTACTTGGACCGATAGCCCTTGGCGCATTCCTAATCGGTGCTATCATAACCGGCCTTGTACTGGCTATCAGTTTTGCCAATGCCGGCGGTTCCTGGGATAACGCCAAGAAATGGGTGGAAACCGGGGCTCACGGCGGCAAGGGTTCGGAAGCTCACAAGGCGGCTGTTGTCGGCGATACCGTTGGTGACCCGATGAAAGATACCTCCGGGCCTTCGCTAAACATCATGATTAAACTGACCTCAATAATTGCACTCGTTATCGCACCGATATTTGTTGGCTTTAGCGGGCTTTTATAAGAAGTTAAATTAAAAATGGATTACCCCGGCGCTCGGCTCCGATAGTAGTTTGGGGACCGTGCCCGGGGTAAACTATTGTCTCATCATCAAGCGTCAAAAGCTTCGTTTGGATACTTTTTATAATGGTGTTATAATCTCCGCCCGTACGAGGTAAATCAGTTCTTCCGATACTGCCATTAAAGAGTGTATCGCCGCTAAAAAGGACCCCCTCCCCTAAAAGGCATACACTTCCCCTTGAGTGACCGGGCGTGTGAATTACTGTAAACTCCAGCTCTCCGATTTTTAATATATCGCCTTCGCTAAGCAAAATATCAGGGGTATTAACCGGATTATAATCGAGGCCAAACATACTGCATAGCGCGCTGTCTTGCATTAAGGGGATATCATCCGAATGGATGGCAATTTTGGCGCCCGTTGCCGATTTTACTTCATTTGCCGCTGAAACATGATCGCCGTGCCCATGCGTAAGTACAATGGTTTTGACTTCCAAACCCAGGTTTTGAATCTCACGGAGGATTATCTCGGCATCTCCGCCCGGATCAACCACCATCGCCTTTTTTTCTTTTTCACAACCGACAATGAAACAGTTAGCTTCAAGTAAACCCACTTCCAAATGTTTTATAATCACGTCAATTTCTCCTGATTATCAAGCGTTATTGCTCCATTTTAGCATCGGGTTATGTAAATGTTAAATTAGTGCAATATCGCCTTGCAATTAGAATATTTTAATGGTATAAGTAGAAAATGACTAAAAACGACAAGCAACAAGAAGTAACTCAAACTTCAAGTTCATTCGATGCAAGATTAAAACGAATTTGGAAGGCTTTGAGCTCGGCAAAGCTGGCGTTTGCCCTTATCCTGATAATCGCCGCATTAAGCCTGGTCGGCATCTTTTCGTCCGTCAAAATTTTCTCTTCATGGTATTTTATCGCTATCGCCGCCCTGTTAATGCTAAATATCCTATGCTGTAATATCAATCGCTGGAAAAGCATTAAAAAGAATTTAAGCGGCGGATGCATAAAACAATCGGAGAACTTTTTTAACGAAGACGGAAAAGCGACAGCTATCGCAAATCTTTCGTACGATTCCGAATCCGTATACAAAGCGGTGACGTCTGTGTTTCAAAAAAAGCGCTATCGATTGCGCATTGAAAAAAACGAGAATGAAATTCATATTGCAGCGGATAAAAACAGGTTCTTTCTGCTTGGAACTTACCTGAGCCATTTAAGTATTATTCTTTTGGTACTGGCGGCCATAATCGGCGGGGCTTTCGGTTTCCACGAACCGGCCTTTATAGTTGCCGAAGGGAATACTCAGGAAGTCGGTCATGACACCGGATTATCGCTGGGGTTAATATCCTTTACCGACTCGTATTACGATGACGGAATGCCTTCGGATTACAAAAGTGAAGTGATTTTGTACAAGGACGGCGTTGAAGTAACCCGAACCTCGGTACGGGTTAACTATCCTTTAAGTTATGAAGGAGTACGTTTCTTTCAATCTTTTTTCGGACCGGCGGTAACAGTAGAAATTAAAGCAAACGAGCAGACAATCTATTCCGGCAATATCGCATTATACAGCAGTTTTGAAAGTTACGGTTATTATCGAAACATCGGATTTATTGATATAGATGAGTTTAAGTTGTCTTTGGCGATTTTTACCCCTTCATATAATGCACCGGATCCAATGATACCCCAAGGACACTTAGGGGTTTTAGCATACAAAGACGGCCAAGAATTGGGAGTCCATTTGCTTGAAAAGGACACCCCCGTGGAAGTTGACAAGGTTTCGCTTACTTTTATTGCCGATTCCAAATACTCGGGGTTTCAAGTTAAAAGTGACCCGGGAAATATTCTGGTATGGATAGCATTCTCGCTTTTTATTATCGGCTTAGCAATGGTATTTTACTTCCCTCATAGCCAAGCATGGATTTTAATTAAAGAGTTACCGAACGGGCATTGTAAGTTATTTGTTAAAATTATGGCTTCAAGAGCCTTTGACAGCACTTCGGCATTAAATGAATATGTTACCGGAATTAAAAATAAGTTAAACTAGACAATCCAAACAGGAAGAGGTGAATTATGGATAGTATTGAAACGATTGCATTGGCATTAGCTATAGCAGGCGTACTGTTGTCGATTGTTTTTTACATTATTGCTTTTACCAAAGGACGTAAAGGCGCGGAATATAAGAGCTCCTTTTTTACCCGCTCCCCGTTCGATTTGGCGGGAAACATAACTGTAATTACAACAATTTTATTAATTACAGTCGCTATTGTTGGCAGGGCTATCGAAACCGGACACGGCCCGTTCTCCAATATGTACGAATTTGCATTGGCCTTTTCCTGGGGCATAATCCTCGCCGGATTCATTTTTCATTTAAAATATAAGACCGGCTCAATTCTAAATATCAGTTTAATAATTGCGCTGCTGTTACTTATTTTTGCCAGAGTACAATACATTCCGCCCAATAACCTTATGCCCGCCCTTCAGCAGAGTACTTTACTATCGATTCACGTTGCATCGGCGGTAGTTGCTTACGGAACCCTTACAATCGGATTCGTTACGGCTGTATTACACCTAATCCAACATAAACGCAATGTATCGTGGCTCCCCGACTTGGAAGTGTTGGATAACATTACTTATAAATCCGTAATTATCGGCTTCCCCTTTTTAACGTTGGTAATTGTACTGGGAGCGTTATGGGCTGATATCGCTTGGGGGAGATATTGGGGATGGGATCCTAAAGAAACCGCCAGTTTGGTTACTTGGCTCATTTATGCGGCTTACATACATACAAGATTATTAAAAGGCTGGAAGGGCGTCCGTGCCAGTGTGCTTCTTATAATCGGATTTGTGGCAATCGTGTTTACCTTCTTCGGTAATTACATTTTTAGCGGATTGCACAGCTATTAATATTTGTTTTGGCTAAGCGAAGCAATTCCCTCTTGTCTTTGCGAGACCATTCCCGTAGGGAAGGCGGAGCAATTCTCCCTTGTCTTTGCGAGCGCAGCGAAGCAATCTCATATAGATTAAATTCCTTGGAGATTGCCACGTCATTCGCCTGACGGCTCGCTCCTCGCAAAGACGCTACTACTATTGTCATTCTGAGCTTGCCGAAGAATCTAGGAGTTGGCGGATAGTGTAGTGTTCAGTTACCCTTTATACGGTAGAGCGATGCCTCTTTTTTGTTTCTGAAGATGCCTAATAACCTTCGTTTCCCGTCCTCTTAGATCCTTCACTGCGTTCAGTGGGATACTTTTCTTTCTGAACTGCCGGTTTGCTTCATTTACCAAGATTCGCATCAGCCAGGGTTTCAGACTGCCACGGTCACGCAAAGATGGCAGCTTTTTCCACATTTTGAGAACGGTTTCCTGTACGACTTCCTCGGCAGATTGCCTGTTTTTAAGTATCAGATAGGCAGTACCGAGCAGCAAGTTCTTATACTTCTCTACAAGAATACGGAAAGCGACTTCGTCACCCTTTTGACAGCGCTTTACCAGTTTCTCTTCGGAATATTCCTGTTCGCCCATTTTATTAATCTCCTGCTGATAATATAGATGCAGAAAATCGTTAAATCGTTCCCGTGTTTGGCAGTTTTTAATTGCTTTCCCAGGTGGGATTATTGTGGCCTTATTTAGATTATAATATTTAATTAGCAATATCCATAAACTCTTATTAACGATATCATATCGGTAAATATGGATAACTTTTGCCAATAGTAATCAGATACCAATCAAAGTGATGATTTAGTAAAATCCGCATCTATTCATTTAGCGGACTGCACAGTTACTAACATCTGTTTTAGGCATTAAAAATTACGATTAAAGCTATTGACTTTTCGATTTTTGAATGATATGGTGACAAGAGGAGCAATTAGGAAAGGAGTTACTATGCTAAAAAACAAAACCAGCTCGATTGCGTTATCATTGATTCTTGTTTTTACATTGTTTGCTTCGTCTCTTTTGGGGTGCGGAGACGGCAACGGTACTACAAAAACTACTGAATCTACAACATCAACCTCTACAACTACCACACAACAATCGATAAACCAACCGGTGTTTGAAGGTATGTATTCCTATGATGAATTTGAAACCCCGACTTCCTGCGGCAACTGCCATTTCGATATCTACTCAGCTTGGTCTAAAAACCAGATGGCAAAGGGTTATACGAACTCGTGGAAACAAGTTGAGTACTTCCAATTGGCGTATGCGCAATCTCAACAAGTTGAAGAGGTTGCAGGAGTAGCATCCGGATGTATAATGTGTCATGCACCGCTGGCATTTCTTGCCGGTGATATTCCTCCGGCTCCTTCATCCGAAAACCCGAGAGCCAACGAGGGTATCAGCTGTGAAATCTGCCACTCACTAACCGGTTCAACCGAATCAGCCCCATTTAACTTTTCGGGAATTATGCACCTTGGTAATACTAAGTACGGTCCAAGAAACGATTCGGAAACAACCTACCATGACAGTGAATTCAGTGCATTTGTCGGTTCACCGCAACACTGCGGGCTCTGCCATGATGAACAAAGCCCTTACGGTGCGTGGGTTAAAGAAACCTATCGCGAATGGGCTGCAGGACCGTTCCCCGCTATGGACATAACTTGTATTACATGTCATATGGATACCACTAAAGGTAAAGCAGCTCTGGACGGAAAAGAAAGAGATGATTTGGCGGTACATACCTTTGCTGCTGTACACTCACCCGAGAGAATGTTAGATAACATTGAGATAATCCCTAAAGTGGACTCGGAACAAGTTGCAGCCGGTGGTACGTTAAAAATCACCACTGACTTACGCTGTTTGATGATGGGGCATTCTTTCCCCAGCGGTTCAACCGAAGAAAGAATGTTATGGATGGAAGTATGGGCAACCGATAGCGCGGGAAAACGTTATCATATCCCGGTTGATCCTAAAGGTTTCCAAGGGGAAGAATTTACGATAGCTGACTCGACAGCCACCGCTTACAGCGATATGGCGACTGTTATGGAAATTGCTAACTTCGAGGGAATTTCTCGCGATGGAGACGTTCCTGACGGGGCTCGAATATTCCGCCGCCCATTCTTTAACCCTGAGGGTGAGATGACTATAATGCAGTGGTATACCGCAGAAAACACCCTTGTTGATTATCGTTTCGGCCCGCGTGAAACAAAAACCGAAACTTATACTTGGAAGCTGCCCGCAGATATTGCCGACGGTCCAATAACAATTGATTTTAAGATTTATTTCAGCCTCGTTCCGTCATCAATAGCGGACTTTTTAAAACTTGAAGAAGAATTCCATGCCGCCTACCTAACCGGCAGTAGTTCCATAATTATAAACGATGAACCTAAAACCCCGCCGCCGACAGTGGTTAAGACGTACGGGGATAAAGAAATGACGGGTTATATCATTTTTGTTTCGGATTGTGCACGATGTCACTTACTTGAGAAAAACACATTAGCTTGGTATGGGAATGCGCAAAATTTACTTGATAAGATTTACACCATGCCCGGCGGTAACGACGATGTTTTAAGCTTTTTCTTAGTGGAATACGGTTGGGTTTCCGCCGATACCATCTTTGATTTAGATACATTATCTGATATTGTACTTACCAAATAATTAATTTGTTTATAAAGTAAATAGCTGGAGCCGGTCTTATCGATAAGACCGGCTCCTTTTTTAACGCTGCCGTAGAGACTATGAAATCTGATTTTTAACACCGACCTTGTTATTTTTTGACATATTCTCTTAAAGCTGATAACTTTTATATCTATGACAACAACAATTATTGCCGGGGTTATTTTTATTACTGGGCTCTGCATCGGTATTGTTATTTTTTTATATCTTGGCTACTCTAAACAAAGGAATAACAAAGCTAGCACTTGCCAAGCAGACACCGCGGGGCTGACGTTTGAATGGAAGTATGTTTCCCTACCGTTAACAATCCTTTTTATGTCATTTGTGGTAATCGCTATCTTTTTCTTCCAACTCCCGGATCAAGTCGCATATCGATTTAATTCGGATGGAAGCCCCGAAAACTGGATTGGGCGTTTAAATATTTCTGCTGTTATGCTGGGGGTACAAGCATTAATTGCCGTCGCGATAATTTTGGTTGTCAGGTCGGTGGTAAACTTTGGTAAAACTATTACAAAAGCCGATACCGGCTTAAATCTCGACCGTTTTATGCTCCTTATCGGCAATATTGCCGCCCTGCCGCAACTCGTGCTGGCGGTTGTGATGTTTGATATCTTTAGCTTCAACTTAGTGGGCGAACATGTTTTGTCCATTTGGTTTATAATTCTTACAATGGCAATAGTCGGGGTTGTTATTTTAGCTGTCTTTTTTATTAAAGCTTTTATGCATACAACCATAAAAAATAAATAAATCCCTTTATACAATAAGCAAGGAGTATCGGTTTGTCTGAAAATAATCAGGTTAGCATGGAAAAAATAGTTTCATTGTGCCGCCGACGCGGCTTCATTTTTCCGTCAAGTGAAATCTATGGCGGGCTTTCGAGTTGTTGGGACTACGGTCCTCTCGGTGTAGAATTAAAACGTAATATCAAGGACGCCTGGTGGAGAGCAATGGTCCACAATCGCGATGACATTGTCGGTTTGGATTGCAGTATCCTGATGCATCCGGATGTTTGGAAAGCCAGCGGACATGTTGACGGCTTCTCCGATCCCATGGTCGATTGCAAAGGCTGTAAGATGCGCTGGCGCTCGGATACGTTGGAAACCACAGTTTGTCCGTCATGCGGCGGAGAACTGACCGAGCCACGCCAGTTCAACTTGATGTTTAAAACCTTTATGGGACCGATTGAAGATGCAGCCAGCATTGTTTACCTGCGCCCCGAAACCGCACAAGGAATCTTTGTTAATTTTGAAAATGTGGTTAACACCACACGCAAAAAACTGCCTTTTGGCATCGCACAGGCCGGTAAATCCTTCCGCAATGAAATTACCACCGGGAATTTTATATTCCGCAGCCGAGAGTTTGAACAAATGGAAATGGAATTCTTTTGCGTGCCGGGAACAGACGATGAATGGTTGGAATATTGGCGGAACGAACGCATGAATTGGTACATCGGCCTCGGAATTGATCCTGAAAAACTGCATTTCCGCGAACACAGTAAAGATGAGTTGGCGCACTATGCCAAGGGTTGTTACGACATTGAATTTCTGTTCCCAATGGGATGGTCAGAATTAGAAGGCATCGCCAATCGTTGTGATTTTGATCTAACCCAACATGCCAAATTCAGCGGCAAAAAATTGGAATATGTCAACAATGAAACGGGTGAACATATCGTTCCTTACGTTATTGAGCCGTCCGCGGGTGTGGACCGCTCGGTTTTGGCTTTCCTTTGCAACGCCTACTGTGAAGAACCCGATAAGGATGAAATCCGCACCGTATTGAAATTGCACCCTGCCCTGGCACCCTTTAAAGTAGCCATTCTGCCGCTTAGCCGTAAAGAAAACCTGGTTAATTTGGCAAAAGAAATTCATAACGATGTCAGAAAACAATGGATGACAAGTTATGATGATTCGCAAAGTATCGGCAGAAGATATCGCAGGCAAGATGAAATCGGTACCCCGTATTGTGTAACCGTTGATTTTGATTCGCTGGAAGATAAACAAGTTACTGTACGTGAACGGGACAGCATGATGCAGATTCGTATCCCCATAAGCGAACTAACTAAGACTATCTCCGCAAAAATGGCCGGCGAACCGTTTGATGTATTACCACCCGGCGGACGTCTCTTATAAACTTTGTAAAGATAAAGTTTTGAAATAATCAGACTATCTGCCAATTTGGTGCGGGCATATTGAAAAAACCGGAGAATGCCGTTGAAAATAATTCATTTTGCCGATCTCCATTTGGGGGTTGAAAGTTATGGGCGCACAGACCCTGAAACGGGAATGTCGTCACGGCTGCTGGATTTTTTAGCCACTTTTGACAAGCTGGTTGACTATGCGGTTGATAATAAGGTTGATTTGATACTCTTTTGCGGAGACACCTACAAAAACCGCAACCCCAGCCAAACACAACAGAGGGAATTTGCAAAACGCATCCGCAGGCTTTCCGAAGCCGGAATCCCCGTTTTCCTCCTTGCCGGCAATCACGATATGCCCAACGATACCAAAAGAGCAACCTCTACCGAAATATTTGATACGCTTGCCATAAAAAATATCTACGTTGCCAATCGCCCCGAAGTCTTTAAAATCAACACCGCTAAAGGGGATATCCAAATCGCGGCACTGCCGTGGATGAGGCGCAGCCCCCTAATGAGTAAAGGAAAAGCATCAGATCTGACATTTAGTGAAATCAACGACGAGATGCAAGAAAAACTGGCAAACATTATTAATATGCAAGCCAAACAAATTGATCCTAACTTACCTGCAATCCTTGCCTCACACATCTGGATAACCGGGGTTAAAACCGGTTCGGAAGATTCGATGACCATCGGACAAGAACATGCTCTACCCCCGGGGACCATTGCCAACCCGGCGTTTGATTATATTGCCCTGGGGCATATCCACCGCCATCAAGTTATGAACGAAAACCCGCCGATGACCTATTCCGGAAGCCTCGATAAATTGGATTTTGGAGACGAGGATGATGAAAAGGGTTTTTATTTGGTGGAGATAGAAGACAACCCAAAATCCGATAAAAGGAAGGTTTCATACGAATTCTACATTCTTGAAGGCAGGCGCTTTATAACTATCAAGGCCGAAATAGAACCGGGGGATATTAACCCCACACAAACCGTCTTAAATGCAATCAGCGCACATAGAATTGACAATGCAATTGTAAAATTACAAATAAAACTCACTCAAGAGTCGGAAAAAATGATTCTGGACGGAGCAATAAAAGAAGCCCTTAAAGAAGCTGATTATTTTACAATCGCCAAAGAAGTAAAGCGCAACCCCCGCACAAGGGCCGTCTCTCAGGCCATAGAAGGGCTTTCTGTGGCCGATACACTGCAATCATGGCTTGGTGCTACTAATGTCACCGAAGAACGTGCTAAAATACTTATGCGGTACGGGAAAGAACTTATTAACGAGATTCAATCGTAAGGAGAAAAAATTGCATATTTCCAGGCAAGCTCTCTTTGAAAACAGATACGATGCCGGCAGTAAGTTGGCAGAAAAACTACAAGCTTATAAGGACCAATCGGCAATTGTTTTTGCCATTCCCAACGGAGGTATTCCGGTCGGCGTCCAAGTTGCTTTATCTCTTAATGCCGAGCTGGACTTAGTGATTTCTCGTAAAATCCCGATTCCTTTAAGACCTGAAGGCGGTTTCGGCGCCGTAGCCGATGACGGGACAACTATTTACAACGAGCCCGTTTTAAGACATATCAATTTAAACGAGCAGCAGATTAATTATCAGGTCAATCTGGTTAGAAGTAATATCAAACAGCGCAGTATTTTCTATCGCGGAAACAAGCCGCTGGCACTCGTAACCGATAAAACAATTATCGTAGTTGATGACGGGCTGGCTTCGGGCTATACCATGCTGGCAGCGGTTGAATCGCTCAGACGCCGCCGCCCCAAGCAGATTATTGTCGCCGTACCGGCAGCCCCTGCCGCCGCCGTCTTAAACGTTGAGAAAACTGCGGATAAAGTTATAACGGTGGAGACAGCCTACACACCTAAATTCTACGTTTCGGATTATTACAAATACTGGAACGTGCTTAGCGACGATGAAGGGTTAAGGGCCTTTAACGATTGGAAAATGAGGCGTTATCAATCCAAATTAAACCCGCCGCAAATGAAATAAGAAACGATTGGATTTAAGTAGGTTTTTAGCAAATTTTGATATTTTCCGTAATAATCCAAACCGCACAAGAGCAAAAACCTTAACCTACTTCGCCTTGCATTTTTAAGAACGCTGAGTAAATATTTAACGGCTGAACCGATATCCGCTATGCCTTACGACCACCTTAAACATCGCGACCAACATCCTGATTGTTTCTGCACTGCGATAACTCTTAACTTCATCCTTATAGACGGATAATTTTACAAACTCAAACTCTCTTTTAAAAAGGCAACAAAAAGATAGGTTTTAGATACATAACGGCTTTGATTTAACCGGATAATTTTTCAACCGCAAAAACATGAAAGTCTATCTAAAAAATAGTATAATGGTTCTGCTATTCAGGCTCTTTTAACCGGACAATATTTGCGCCCGAATGATAGGATTATTCAAATATAAGTTCATAATACTCTGTGTATAGCTGAGGGGGATTTATGGGCCAAACCTCTGTATGGTCAACAATCGGAATTGTCGTTTTGATATATGTTATTCTGTCCACACTGGCAGCATATGTTCTTGTACGTATTCCGCGCTTGCCCGTCAAGGATAACCCCTCTAAAATCGGGCTTGAATACGAAGATGTATCTTTTCCCAGCCGCAAAGATAATTTGACGCTAAAGGGTTGGTATATGCCCGGCAAAAAGGCTTTTACGATTGTCTTAATTACAGGAATGCGGCAAAACCGCGTAGACTATCGTATCAACAGCCTTAATATGGCCAAAGGCTTTGTGGAAAGGGGCTTTAATGTCCTCTTTTTTGATCAGCGCGGACGCGGGGAATCGGAAGGGCAAGGGATTGTCCTTACTAATTTTGAAGAAGATATCGGCGGTGCAATTGACTTTATTAAGAAACGAAACGGCCCCAATGAACAAATCGGGCTTATCGGTCTTTCTGCAGGTGCCGCCGCTACGGTCGCCTTTAGTAGCGCGGAGGAAGTTGATGCAGTTGTTGCCGACAGTTGCTTTACAAGCGTTGTCAGGGTCTTTTCTCAAAAAGGGGCTTCGATGTTGAAGTTGCCGCGCCCGATTGTGATATTACTGGCAGTCGGGGTTTGGATAATGGCACGCATAATGTACGGATTCCGCAGAACCAATCCGGCGGATAAAGTTGCCAGTGTAAAGTGTCCGATTCTTTTTATCCAAGGCGATAAAGATGATTGGGTAACAGTCGATACCACGGAAAGGCTGCTTAAGCTTTCCGACAACCCCCTGGATGAAGTCTGGTACGTCCCGAATGCCGGACATACCAAGACTTTTGGGATTGACCCTGAGGGGTATATTGATCGAATCGCATCCTTTTTTGAAAAATTCGAAAAAGTGCCAACTTTAAGCAATAAACAAGAAGCTACGATATAGTCATTTTTCTTCTACAAGAGTTAACTCAAACGTTAAATCTTTTCCTGCCAAATCATGATTGGCATCCAAGGTAACCGCATCTTCGGTTATTTCAGTAACAACAACCGTAACGGGGGCTCCATCGGGTTGCCTCATCTGCAGTTTATCGCCAACTTGCGGGTTTAATTCGGCGGGGAGTTTTTCTTTCTCTACCACCAATATCAATTCCTCATGCCTCGGCCCGTAAGCTTGTTCGGCCGGGATTGTAACGGTTTTCGTTTCACCGACGCTCATACTCAGTACAGCTTCATCAAAGCCGGGGATAACTTGACCGCTGCCCAGTTTAAATTCCAAAGGGCTGCGGTTTAGGGAAGAATCAAAAACACTCCCGTCATCAAGCCTTCCGGTATAATGAACTCTTACAACACTGCCGTTATTTGCCATTCAATCGCTCCTTAAAATATTTTTAAACAAAGCCGTCCCGTTAAGGGCATTCCGAAAGCAATACTTGGATAAAGAACACCTGAGGATTACGACATTATTTAATTTAATAGACAAGTATAACACACAACCGTATATGCAAACTATTTGTCCGCTTGTTGTTTTAACCGCCGTTATAAATTCAAAAGGGGCATACTTTATAGGTATGCCCCTGTATAATAAACCAACTCTTAGTTACTAGGCTCTGTTCTTTCTATAGCAGTCGCTGCAATAGACCGGTTTGTCGCCACGCGGTTCAAACGGAACTTCCGTATCTTTACCACATTCTGCACAAACAGTCGGGAACATCTGACGTCTTCCGCCACCGAACCCACCACTATTCCCAAGACGCTCTTGCTTTCTAGCCTGGCGGCAAGTAGGACAACGCTTCGGTTCATTGGTGTAGCCTTTTGACTCAAAGAATTCCTGCTCTTCAACGCTAAAAACAAAAGTAGCGCCGCAATCAGAGCATACAATGGATTTCTCAGTAAAGCTCATGGATGACCTCCTTCCTTATATTAGTTGGCATGGGTCATGGTCATCCGTTACTTGTAAATAATTCAATGAACGTACGTTGGGGAAATTTGAAGAGTAAACTGTTGCAATAGAAATATAGTACATAATGACCTAACTTATAACCACCGAAATCAGAATACAATAATCCGCTTTATTTGTCAATAATAATTATTCTATATTGTCAACCGGCGGTGCGAAGCGGTAGCAAAACCCGCCTCACACCGCTTGCTTGTTAAACTTCGGCCCCCTCAAACTGACTGTTATAAAGGGAGGCATAAAAACCGTTGGCAGCCATTAAGTCCGCATGGGTCCCCTGCTCTATAATATCTCCGTTACTAATTACCAAAATTACATCGGCGTTACGGATAGTCGAAAGCCGATGGGCAATAATAAAGCTTGTACGACCCTTCATCAAATCTTCCATTGCTTTCTGAATTAAAGCTTCCGTTCTTGTATCTACCGAACTGGTCGCCTCATCCAAAATCAGTATTTTGGGGTCGGCAAGGAATGCCCTGGCTATTGTCAGTAACTGCTTTTCTCCTTGTGAGATATTACTTGACTCTTCGTTTAATTCCATATCGTAACCATGCGGTAAAGTGCGTATAAAGTGATCCGCATTCGCCATAGTTGCCGCGGCAACAATCTCTTCATCGGTTGCCACAAGGTTACTGTAACTTATATTTTCCCGAATAGAACCGTTAAAGAGCCATGTATCCTGGAGCACCATCCCAAACATGTCCCTTAAATATTCGCGGCTAAATTGTTTGATATCGATGCCATCAATTGAAATAGAACCGCCGTCAACATCGTAAAAACGCATAAGCAATTTAACCAGTGTCGTTTTACCGGCACCGGTTGGCCCGACAATGGCAACCTTTTGCCCGGAGCGGATATCAACCGAGAAATTATGAATGATTTCTTTATCCGGTGTATATCCGAAACGGACTCCATTAAAGGAAACGTCTCCGTTAACTTGCGCTAATTTTGTAAAATCAACGGGATCCGGCAAATCCTCGTCTTCATCCAAAAATTCGAATACACGTTCTGCCGCCGCAGCCGTAGACTGCAATATATTAGCTATATTTGCTACCTGTCCTATAGGATGGTTAAAGGATCTGACATACTGGATAAAGGCGAGAATATCACCGACTTTAATAGTTCCGTTCGCAGCCAAATACCCGCCAAGTATACTCACCCCTACATAGGATAAGTTACCGACAAAATTCATTATCGGCATCATCATCCCCGATAAGAACTGTGATTTCCAGCCGGAATCATAAAGCTCTTCGTTTAACTTATCAAACTGTTGAATTGATTTTTCTTCCCCGTTAAACGATTTCATTACGATATGGCCGCCATACATCTCTTCAACATGGCCGTTGACATGTCCCAAATAAGTTTGCTGTTTCCTGAAGTATTTTTGAGATCTTTTGACAACCACGGCAATTAACCCCAACGATATAGGGATTACAATTAAAGCAACCAATGTCATCATCCAGCTAATGGAGAGCATCATCACCAAAACACCGATAATCGTTGTAACCGACGTTACAATCTGAGAAAGGTTTTGGGTTAAGGTATTGCTTACGGTGTCCACATCGTTGGTAACACGGCTTAAAACGTCACCATGACTGCTTTTATCGAAATACTTAAACGGTACCCGTTTAATTTTCTCGGCTATATTTTTACGGAAGTTATAAGTCACCTTCATTGATATACCCGATAAAATATAGCCTTGAATATAGCTGAGAGCCATACTTAAAAGGTAGATACCAAGCAGCAAAAGGGCAATGTTACCGATATAGTTAAAATCGATTGCCGCCCCGGGAATATTGGCTGCCTTAGCCATCACCCCTTCAAATAGTTTGGTGGTAGCGTTACCGAAAAGTTTGGGCCCCACTATAGTAAAGACGGTGCTGGCAACCGCAAAAATAAGCACTAAAATCAGTGAAAAGCGGTACGGCTTCAAATATCTTAAGAAAGTCCTCATGGTTTTCTTAAAACTCTTCGGCTTTTCACCCCCCATCCCCGCCCCGTGCATGGGCCCTCCGCCAAAACCCCTGCCGCCCATCGGAGGTGTTCTCTTGGAATTGTTATAGTTTGTCCCGTTTTGTCGATTCTGTTCAGGCATTACAGAAGTTCCTCCTTCGACAATTGAGACGAGGCAATCTCTTGGTAGATATTGCACTTTTCCATTAATTCTTTATGTGTCCCGATACAACTAACCTCGCCGTTATTAAGAACAACGATTTGGTCTGCGTTCATAACGGTGCTGACCCTTTGGGTTACAATCAGAACCGTGGCATTCGACATTCCTTTTTTCATTGCTTTTCTAAGGGCTTTATCGGTCTTATAATCCAAGGCTGATAAGCTGTCGTCAAAAAGGTATATTTGCGACTTTTTCGCCAAAGCCCGTGCGATTGATAAACGTTGTTTCTGCCCGCCCGAGAGATTAGCCCCACCCTGCGATACGGCAGTCTCAAAACCGCTTTCGCTTTCGGAAATAAAATCAAGGGCTTGAGCTGTTTTAGCGAATTTGGTTATTTCTTCATCCGTGGCATCTTCATCGGCATAACGGATATTACTGCCGATGGTGCCCGAAAAGAGTGTCGCCTTTTGAGGAACATAGCCGATTTTATCCCGCAAATTGTGTTGTGTTACGCTGCGCACATCAATTCCGTCAATGGTAACACTGCCTCCGGTAACGTCATAAAAACGGGGGATTAAATTAATTAAGGTCGATTTACCGCTTCCGGTACTTCCGATAATGGCCGTCGTTTGGCCCGGCTTTGAGGTAAATGTAATATTTTTTAATACGTCATCTTCGGCGCCCGGATAACGGAACGATACATTTTTAAATTCGATAATACCCTTAAAATCTTCGTCAAATACTTGCGGTTCTTGAGGGTCATTGATTGTCGGCTGCGTTTCAATTACCTCGGTTACCCTTGTTGCGGCAACGCTGGCACGCGGCATTATCACAAATACTATTGAAATCATCAAGAACGCCATTATAATCTGCATTCCGTATTGCATAACAGCCATCATACTGCCGACCTGCATTGAGCCGATATCAACCTGGTGCGATCCGACCCACATAATCAGAATCATCACGGCATTCATCAAAAACATCATCGCCGGCATCATAAAGACCATGATGCGGTTAATAAAAAGGTTGGTCTTGGTGATATCTTTATTGGCAACATCAAATTTGGATTCTTCATACCCTTGAGTATTAAAAGCACGAATCACCATCTGGCCGGTAAGCATTTCGCGTGTTACCAAATTCAGCCTGTCCACCAATTTTTGAACGATACGGAATTTCGGTAATGCTATCGCAAAAATAATTGCCATTAACGTCATTAAAACCGCCACCGCCGCGGCGATAATCCAAAGCATTGAGCTATCCGTTCCGATTACCTTAATTACGCCGCCGATGCCCAATAAGGGGGCATAAAAGACAATTCTGAACAGCAGCACCATCAGCATCTGGATTTGAGTTATGTCGTTGGTTGTTCTGGTAATTAAGGAAGCTGTCGAAAACCTGTCAAATTCGGTACCGGAAAAGCTTTCAACCCTTTCGAATAACTGCTTGCGCAAATTGCGTCCCAGCCCTGCCGCAACGCGCGCCGACAAGAAACCGACCGCAATTGAAGCAGCTGCGCTGGCAAGGGTTAATAAAAGCATTAAAGCCCCTATTTTGAGCATGTAAACAGTCTGCATGCTGTTAACGTTCACGCCGATTGTTTTATATTCGGCCGAAATATAGGCGATGGCATACTGCTTAAGCACGCTCTCAAGTGCCGTATTGACCTTATCAAGAATGGTATCGCGCATGACTTCCCACTGCGCAGGGGGCAGTGCGGCAATTACCTCAAACGGGTCTGTGCCTTCCGGTATTTGCCAAACGTCGCCGGGGAAGTTTTCCGTGCCGCCTTGTTCAATAGCCGCCACCACCGGTATAACTTGCTCAAAGATAGCGCCCAGCTGATCAATTGTAATGTTATTTTTTGTGTTGAGTTTATACAGCGGATTCGAGGCCAGCGCGGGATAAGATTTTAGATATTTGTTGTAATCATCTGCGGAAAGTGATTGTTTGTCGAGTAAAATGTAGTTGTTTCCAACAAACTCTTGGTCTTCGTCGGTCATAAAAAGGGTTATTTTATTAAACTCGCCTTCTCTGATAACTTCCGGAACCGGCTTTTCGACACCGCCCTGCTGTATGCCGACATCAACTATTTTCGACATATAGCTCGGTAATGAAAGGTCGCTCATTGCCTGACCGAATAAGAGCGCGAATATCGTAAGTATCACCCAACCAAAGGGCTTAAGATGCTTAATCAGTTTTAACATTTATTTCAAATAGCCTCTATTTTTAAATAAAAATTGTACAGGGAAGATTCACATGTATAATTTGAGTCATCTAAAATTATATTTCAATCGGTAAATAAAGAATACGGTTCGAGTAACGGAAGAATAAAAAACAGTCTAAACCTTTTCGGGGGCAAGAACAACAGCGATAACAATTTGTTTATCGTATCGGCCTTTAAACACCCCGCACAGTAAAAGCGAACTGTGTAAACTCCCAACCTTAAAGACATATTGTAAGCGCCATCGGCGAAAAACTATCAAACGATTCCGGGACGGCAAAATTATTTATTATTCTCCCTCTTCTTTGGCGATTAGCTCTTCCATACGCGTCATTAAATCCTTGGCATTCGTTATGTACTTTGCCATTGAATCGGCACGCGCAATCATTAAGGTTTCGCCTCCCGGCCCGCCAAAAACCAGTAATTTAGCCGAAGGGGCTATATCCAAATCACGGCGAGCCTCAGCCGGAATTACGATTTGTCCGCGCTCACCAACCGTTGTAGAGCCGTAAAATTTATGCTCCTTACATTTCATATCTTTATCTTCCATACCAAAACCCTCTCGACAACTCTTATTATTTGATTTATCAAATATATCATATTATTCATATTTTGTACATATTTATAAGTACATTTCCCGGCAAATACAAATAATTTCAAAACATACCCCCAAATTATTGTTATTTTTAATTTATGTATTGATTTTTTTAATATTTATGCTAACATATAATTAAACAAGTTAATTTTACCCCGAAATAAAGGAGGTTGAGATGGCACAGGATTGGATAGAGTTAACACAGTTAACCGGCAATAATCTGTTCTTGGTTGAACAAGTAAAACTCCCCAACAAAAACATCAAAATAACGGGTGAGTTTGAATTACCTCCTCTGGCAAAATTATCCGCCGAGGATCAGGTTTTTGTAATGGCTTTTGTACGATGCCACGGCTCCATCAAAGAAATGGAAGCCGCATTTGGAATAAGCTACCCGACCGTTAAAAATCGCTTAACCAAAATCGCGGCGCAATTTGAATTTACGGTAACTCTTCCTGTTTCTTCCAAAGAGGAAATACTGGCGAGGCTTGAGCGCGGGGAAATAACCGCCGATGAGGCCATTGAGAAGTTAAAGAAATGATTATCCCGCCGCTGTTTATAAAAATTAAAATGGTTAACAACAAAACAAATATCAATCTTTGGCTGCCTCTTTTTTTAGTGTGGTTAATTATTGCCCCCTTAGCGTTAATACTGTCGCCGCTTGTACTAATTATTGCGCTTGTACTCTACCCTTTCGGTTGGGGTAAGCCGCTCCTCCAATTGGGGCCGCGAATATATTCCGTTTTATGTAATCTCAAAGATTTAAAAATCGATATAAAAGGCAAAGACGAATTGGAACTCTACTTTCGGTAATTAACAATAAAATCAGTAAGGAGATAACAATGAATAATAAAAGAAAAATACTCGAAATGCTGGCTGCAAATAAAATCAGCGCCGAAGAAGCGGAAAGGCTGCTTTTACTGGTGGATAATGAAACGGAAAGCGCCGAGCCGATAAAATCGCCTAAAAATCTTAAATATTTACATGTTAAGGTTGAAACTATCCCCAACCCTAATTACCGCACAGCGGATAACGGAGACTCAGACGATGAAGATTCAGACGACAACGTTAATATCCGTGTGCCGATTGCACTTATCAGAGCAGGCATGAAGCTGACTTCGATTATTCCGCCGGCCGTCTATTCTCAAATAGATTCTTCTTTAAAAGAAAAAGGGATTGAGTTTGACTTGCGTAATATTAAACCGGAGAACATCGAAGAACTGATAACCGCACTGGAAGATCTTGAAGTCAACGTCGAAAGTAAAAACAAAAGAAAAAATACCGTTGTAAGGGTTTATGCGGAATAAATTTGACAGCGCTTAATATTCCGTTGTATATTTGTTCACTATCGTAAAAACCCACCTTTTGGAGGCGGGTTTTTATTTAATCCGAAGGCTTTATCGGATTAAAACAAACCAGCGTAAAAGGAAGGTTTAACTTGTTAGAAACTATTCAAAAAGCTTTCGCCGAATACGAAGAAAAAATGAAACTGCTTGCCAATTGCCTTGACGCCGAGGCGTATCACTTACAACAAGTTGCAACGCACTGCCATCAGGTGTCCGAGGAGTGTGTTACCGTAAGCGATAATATTTATAAAATGGATTCTTAACTCAACCGGAAAACAAAAAACCGTGCGTTTTGCACGGTTTTTTTAATGTTAAACACTTCTTTTTTATTACGGAGATTTTATTCTGCTTTAACGGCCTTAGCTACCGCCGCTCCCATTTCGCGGCACTGTGCCAGTTCCTCGGGCTTCGGTTGCCATTTCGCTTTTACGCTTTCCGCAACAACCGCAATATTACACTTATTAAGATGTTCTTCAATAATTTTGGGGCTTTCCCCGCTCCAGCCGTATGTGCCAAAAGCGGCTCCGATTTTATTCTGGAACTTCAAGCCCCTTAAATCCTCTAAAACGGGCGCTAAAGTCGGCAGAACCCCCTGGTTAAAAGTGGGCGACCCGACAATGATTGCCTTTGTTTTAAATAATTCGGTAGCAATATCGTTTCTGTCGGTTAAGCCGGCATGGAATATCTTGTAAGGGACTCCTTCTGCGGCAAGCCCTTCACCGATAGCTTCAGCCATATGGCGTGTCCCCTCCCACATTGTGTCGTAAACAATAACGGCACTCTGCTCAGGTACCTGTGAGGCCCATTCCTGATACTTCTCAACAATCTGTAAAGGGTTTTTGCGCCATATCACACCATGGCTGGGGGCAATCATATCAACCGGCAGCCCCAACGCCAGAACTTCGTCGATTTTTCTTAACACCAGCTTACTGAAAGGCGTCAAAATATTGGCATAATATTTTAAGGCTTCTTCGTAAAGTTCTTCCTGGTCAACTTCATCGTTATAAAGCGACGAAGTGGCATAGTGCTGACCGAACGCATCATTGGGCATCAAGATATTTTTACCGGTTAAATAGGTAAACATGCTATCGGGCCAGTGCAGCATCGGCGCTTCAACAAAAACGAGATCGTGTTTGCCGATATTGATTTTATCGCCGGTTTTGACTGTTTGGAAATTCCACGGCTGGTGAAAATGCCCTTCGATACTTTCCTTGCCCTTTTGTGATACTACAACCGTGGCGTTTTTGGCATAGCGCATTATGGCCGGAAGCCCGCCGGAATGGTCAATCTCGGCATGATTGGCAACAACAATATCAATCTTCTCAGGATCGATAATCTCGCGTATATTCTCAATTAGTTGGTCCTGGAACGGGGTCCACACCGTATCAACGAGTACCACCTTCTCATCAATAATCAGATAAGCATTATATGACGACCCGCGATGAGTGGAAAGCTCGTGCCCGTGGAAATGTTTTAACGACCAATCCACAACACCGACCCAATAAACATTTTCCGCAATCTGAGTTACCATCAAATCCCTCCTTGTTTTTTAATTGATGTTCTTAATCAACTATTTCAAACATATCTTTTGATACACCGCACACAGGGCAAACCCAGCTGTCGGGGATATCTTCAAACGCCGTTCCCGGCTCTATTCCGCTGTCGGGGTCGCCCAGAGCGGGGTCATAAATCCAACCGCAAGCAATACAAACATATTTTGACATTATAAGCTTACTCCTTAAAGACTGTTTTATTTTGATTACGCAGGTTATATTTTACCCTTGTTGTTCCTTAATAACAATATACCAAAATAAGCGCCCGTAAAATGTGATTTTAAACACGTTTGAGAAAAAATTTTTTATTAGTTATGCAATATAATTTACCGTTGGCAATGTTTTTCTTGACACAAATCTCAATTCTCCCTACTATATGCTCACACAGAACGGATTAAATTAACCAAATGATACAAGTTTTGAAAAAGTTTTTCCCCGGAATTATCGCCTTTATCGGCTCTTTTTTGATTATAATCTTTTTTATATGGGCCTTTTCCCAACACGGAACCTACGGGCTTTACCATGTCAACGGATTTTTTAAGATTGTTTTTGCGGTTTTTGGGGTAATTGCTCTGATTCTGCCGATATTGGGGCTTTTATACATCTGGATTAAGGTTAGAAAAAACGGCGGAAGGCTCCTCCGATTATCGATACCGGCCGTAACACTTGCAATTCCGGCTGTAATTTTACCGATTCTGTTGTTTTCAACTTTAAGCGGGGTATTTTCACCGCGCTTTGTTGATACCCCGCCCCAACTCCTCTTAACCGGAAGTAACGGAGAATACAATATCCCTGATATGGCAATCTATTTCACAACCGCAAAAACCACCGCCGAAATGAGCCTGACGTGGGGTAATGACGACAATATTATCACGCTTACCGAAGATAAAAGAACCAACAAACACTTTTTTAAATTAACCGATTTAAAACCGGGTACCGATTATTTTTATCGGCTTAATAATAACACCCCAATCTATTTTTCAACACCAAAGCCCGAACAATTGCACTTTGCCGTTGCCTCTGATGCGCATTACGGAGCATCGGATGCGCGCAACGATTTAACGGAAGCGATGCTTAGCGCAATTGCTAACCCGAATAACAATTTTGATTTGTTTTGTTACCTGGGGGATCTTGTTGAATACGGATTTGTAAGCAGCCAATGGAACCAAGCCCTGCATTCTTTTAATTCCGTTACCGCCAATATCCCCACCGTCTATGCCGCCGGCAACCACGATACCCTGTTTGCGGGGTTTGGCAATCACTTTAAATATGTCGCTCCCTCAAAAATCGGTGCGGACGAAAAAACGAGTTTATGGAATAGAATTGATATGGGAAATATTCATCTTTTTGTCTTGGATGTGGAATGGAGTGCAGAGAGTTTTAGCGCTAAACAGGCGCAATGGCTGGAAGAAGAACTGGAAAGTATATCCGCCGATGATTGGACTATTATCTTAAGCCACGGCTTTTACTACGCCTCGGGAATCTCTTACTACGGATGGGAATGGTTCGATAACGAAGAAACAATCGATAAAATTACCCCGATCTTTAATAAATACAAAGTTGACCTGGTTTGTTCGGGGCACGCCCACAAAACAGAGGTATTGGAAAGTAACGGGGTTACCTATGCCGTCTGCGGCGCCTTCGGCGGTTTATCGGAGCCTGAGCCTACCTATATTTCACCTTTTAGTATTTGGAATTCCGAAAACAAATACGCATTTATTGATATAACTATTGAAAACAATGAATGTACGTTAGTTTTTCGCGACCCCGATTTCAGACCGCTCTACGAGCTAACCATTGTTAATAACCGCTAGCCACAACATTTGACCGAAAGCCTTTTCTGTTGTTTGTTACCGATAATAGCGATATAATTTATTTGTAAACACCGACTGCTTTTGGAGGGATTATGTACATAACCAACCTTGCTAAAACCACAAAGTTTGCCGCTCAGATGGAAGGAGCGAAAGACGTATTTAAACAAATACCGCTATCGAGGGAAAACGGCGCTCCCGTTTTTTCGTTTAGGGTTTTTACGGTTAGCCCGGGCGGACATACCCCCTACCACATCCACCCCTACGAACATATGAACTATGTAATAAGCGGAGAGGGTGCGCTGGTTACCGAAAACGGTGAGTTTACCGTAAAAGAAGGCGATTTTGCGCTGGTTTTGGCGAATGAAAAGCATCAGTATAAAAACACCTCGGCGACCGATGACTTTGTAATGATTTGCGGCGTTCCCAAGGATTTTGAATAGAAGACAGCCCCAAAGTTTTACAGAATTCAAACAAACTTAGTAAATAACTATTTTAAGCGTCCGGTCTTGACATTACACCTTTAGAATGCTAACATTTTCATTGAATGCTAATTCAATGAAAACGAATAAAACAAAGCCTAACTTAAGAAAGATCCAAACGGAAGAGAGGCGCACCCAAATTCTGGATACCGCTCTTTCGGTGTTTGCGCACAAGGGTTTTGCGGGGACTACAGTCAAAGATATTGCTTGCAGTGCCGGTATATCGGACGGGCTTATGTATCACTACTTCCCCAGCAAGGAAAAACTGTTGGAAGCGGTAGTTGAAAAACACAGTTTTCTGCCGCAATTAAGAGCAATTTTAACAAACCCGGAAGAACCGTGCCGTAAGGTTTTAAAGAATATCGCCATCGAATTCTCAAGTATGTTTACACGCGAAAACGATGCCGCCAAAATATTTTTACAGGAAGCCCACTCGAATGCCGAGGTTAAAAGGGTTTGGGGTAATTTATCAAACGAATGTTCATTAATATTGCAGCAGTTTTTATTGTCAAGAATCGAGACCGGCGAATTAAAACCTCATAACACCGAGGTTTCTGCCCGCTGCATTCTTGCCATTATATTGATGTTTAATTTCACCAAAGATGCTTTCCAATCAAGCAATCTGAGTGATAAACGGTTTATCGAAGAATCGGTAGACAGTTTTTTAGACGGAATAGAAGGTAACGATGCCTGCCCGGACATTGTTACAGTTTAATTTTTCACATTATATCGAGAGGAAAAAATGAGCTGTAAAGTAGGAATACCCAGAGCTTTGCTCTACTACAAGTATTTTCCGATGTGGAGTACTTTTTTAAAACAACTCGGAGCCGAGGTTGTTGTTTCGGAAGAAACTAACCAAGAACTGATTTTACAAGGGGCCTTGCTGGTTGTTTCCGACACCTGTTTACCGGTAAAAGTCTTTATCGGGCATGTTCTTTCCTTAAGCGATAAGTGCGATAAAATCTTGATTCCGGTCGTCCGCAGTACGGCCAAAAAGGTTTATAATTGCTCCCGCTTTTTAGCGCTGCCCGATTTGGCCAAGGCGGTAGTTCCCGGCGTACCCCCAATATTGGAAATTGAATTTGATTACAGCCGCGGCAAACGCTATTTGTACCGGCAAATATATTCCCTCGGAAAACACTTTACCAAAAACCCGTTTAAGATTAAAAAAGCCGCCGAATATGCCTGGCAGGTACATAAACGTTATCATGAAATTACCGCTAAGGATCACCTTACAAGAATAGAGGCAATGAGCCTTTTGGAAAACAAGCAGACAATTGAAGTAACGCAAAAAAACCATAGCGGATTAACTATCGGAATTGCCGGACACCCATACATACTGTATGACGAGCAAGTCAGCCATAATTTAATTAAAAAACTTCGCGCAACCGGAGCCAATATTATTACCCCCGAAATGGCCGATGAAGCGCATAATTCCGATAATAACAACCATACCCAATTTGCCGGGCTTGCCAAAAATTATTGGGAATCCGAAGAAGATGTTGTCGGCGCCGGCGATTATTTTACGCGCATCAAAGTTGACGGAATAATCGGCATAATGGCCTTTGCCTGCGGCCCCGACTCGCTGATGATGAACTTAGTACAAAGGCAAGCCAGGGACGAAGGAATCCCGTTTATGGGGCTAACCGTAGAAGAACACACCGCAGAGGCCGGTGTTGTAACCCGAATTGAAGCGTTTTTAGATATGATACAAAGAGCAAAAGCGAGGAACGAAAAATGCGCATAACTTTCCCTCATATCGGCAATGCTTACATAGCCGTAAAAGCCATGCTTGACCCGCTGGGAGTGGATTATGTGGTACCGCCAAAATGCAATAAAAGGACGCTTTCTCTGGCAACCAAATATTCACCCGAAGGTGTATGTATCCCCTTCAAACTTAACTTAGGGAATATGATTGAAGCCGCAGAGCTTGGAGCGGACCATATCCTAAACGTAACCGGACACGGCACATGCCGCATGGGATACTATTTTAAGGTTCAGGAGCAAATCCTGCGCGATATGGGTTATGACGTTAAAATGATGCTTACGGGGCTTTCGGAAGAAAAACTTAAAGGATTTTTAAATCTCTTAAGGAGTGTCTCCAACAATGCCCCTTGGCGTAAGGTTATTGCGGCGCTTGGGTTCGGAATAGCCAAAATAACCGCCCTTGACGATATGGAAATCCTGGCAAACAATATGCGCGCCGTTGAAAAGGTAAAGGGAACAACCACCCCGATTTACCGAAAAAGCTTGCAGGCAATTGACGATGCCTCGGATTACCGCTCGCTTAAAGCGGTAGTTAAAGAGTACGGCGAAGAAATGAGTTCAATCGAAGCAATAGCGGACTACGAACCGTTAAAAATACTTGTTGTCGGCGAAATATACGTTGTGCTTGACCCCTATGCCAATATGGACGTAGAACTGGAACTCGGAAAACTCGGGGTCGCAACCACTCGCAGCCTTTATCTTTCACGCTGGGTCAAAAAAGGATTATTATTTAACCCGCTCGGGCTTGACCAATGGCGCGACGTCCATAAAGCCGCTATGCCCTATCTCAAAAGAGATATCGGCGGAGACGGTTGGGAAACGGTGGGCGAAAAGGTAATTAGCACCGGGGTTTACGACGGTATGGTTCATCTTGCGCCTTTTACATGTATGCCGGAGGGTACCGCCCAGTGTATAATGCCATCAACAAAGGAAGACTTGCCGGTTCTGGCAATTTACTGTGATGAACAAACGTCCCAAGCCGGAATGTTAACCAGGCTTGAGGCTTTTACCGATATGATAGCAATTAAAAAGGCGGGACGCCTTAACCGTTAACTGGAGGAACAATGCAAAAGAAATTATTTATTGGGGTTGATGTCGGTTCGGTAACCGTAAAATGTGCTTTAATGAACGAGGATATGGAGCTTATTGCCCACCGTTATATCCCGACCAGCGGCAAACCAATCGTTCAGATACAAAAACTGATGCGCGAAATGAGTGATGAGGTTCCTCCGGGCTATGAAATCGGGGGGGCCGGAACCACCGGCAGTGCGCGTTACCTGGCCGGAGAAATTATCGGCGCCGATGTTATTAAAAATGAAATAACCGCTCACGCCATTGCCGCCACTCATTTTTATCCCGATGTAAAAACTATTTTGGAAATCGGCGGACAGGACAGCAAAATTATAATTATACGCGATTCCGTTGTAACCGATTTCGGAATGAACACGGTATGTGCCGCCGGTACAGGCAGTTTTTTGGATCACCAAGCGCTTAGGCTGGGGATTAAAATCGAAGAATTTGCCGCCGAGGCAATGAAAAGCAAGAACCCCGTTCGTATTGCCGGACGGTGCACCGTCTTTGCCGAATCGGATATGATTCATAAGCAACAAATGGGGCATAGCTCTTCGGATATCCTTTACGGATTATGTCAAGCGCTTGTTCGCAACTATATTAATAATGTCGGGCTCGGAAAAACGATTGAAGAACCGATTATCTTCCAAGGCGGGGTTGCCTTTAACCAGGCGATTGTCCGCGCTTTTGAAGAGGAATTGGGGACGAAAATAATGGTTCCCAAGCATCATGAAGTAATGGGAGCAATCGGCGCGGCAATCATCGCTTGGGAAAACTATAAAGCTACCGCCCAAAAATCCAAATTCAAAGGATTTTCGATTGGTGATATTGTTTACGAAACAACAACGTTTATATGCTCCGGTTGCCCGAACCAGTGCGAGATAGCTCAGCTTAAATTGGATGGGAAGGTTTTGGCACGTTGGGGCGGCCGCTGTGAGAAATGGGAGTATGCCCCCGCTGCCGATGATATTGCGGAAGAATTGGAAGATTTGGCAATCACCAATTAGTGTTTTATTCCCGTTGCGATAAGATTTTAACCGCCAAGGCATTCTTTTTGGGGAAAATCATTCCTTTAGATTATTTTCGATTGCCCCAATATGGCCGGCACATCGCCGAATATCCCCTCTTTAGTGTATAATTGAATCCATCAACATTGTGGGGAGAAAGAAATGCGCGGTATTATTACGGTAATCGGGAAAGATCGAGTCGGCATTATTGCCGCCGTCAGCAATATTCTGATGGAGGCCAATGTCAATATCCTGGATATCACTCAAACGACCCTGCAAGATATTTTCACAATGATTATGCTGGTAGACTTATCCAATCCCAAAATCACCTTTGACCGGTTATCAAAAAACCTGGATGATCAAGGTGAGAAAATGGGGCTTTCAATCAGGATTCAACGCGAAGATATCTTTAAGGCAATGCACGAAATATAATACTGTCCAAGTTAAAAGGATAGCAAGCCGACAGGGAGTAAGGGATGATAAATACTTACGAGATTTTGGAAACAATTAAAATGATATCCAACGAGAGTTTGGATATCAGGACCATCACCATGGGAATCTCTTTAAGGGACTGTGCTCATAACGATATGGATGCGCTGGCCTTACGCGTTTACGACAAAATAACCCGTAAAGCCGAAAAATTAGTGCAAACCGGCGAAGATATCGAAAAGGAATACGGGATTCCCATTACCAACAAACGTATTTCGGTAACCCCTATTTCCGTTATCGGCGAAGGTGCGGGAAACGATTATATTAAGATTGCCAGAGCGATGGACCGAGCCACCGAAACAACAGGGGTTGATTTTATCGGCGGTTACAGCGCGCTTGTGCATAAAGGCTACACCGACGGAGACAGAAAATTTGTTGATTCTATCCCCGAAGCATTATCGGAAACAAAAAGGGTTTGCGCTTCGGTAAATATTGCCACCACTAAAAGCGGGATTAATATGGATGCCGTCGCCCAAATGGGCAAAGTAATTAAAAAAGCAGCTCAGCTTTCAGCAAAAGATTCGGGGATTTCCTGTGCTAAATTGGTTGTTTTTTGTAACGCCCCGGAAGATAACCCCTTTATGGCGGGGGCTTTTCACGGAATCGGAGAACCGGAGTGCGTTATCAATGTCGGGGTAAGCGGACCGGGCGTTATGCATAATACCTTAAAAAAGATTTCACCGAACGCCGATTTCACCGAGATTGCCGAAACTATTAAAAAGACCGCTTTTAAGATTACCCGTGTCGGACAACTGGTCGCCAACGAAGCGTCAAAACGCTTGGGGGTTACTTTTGGCATTGTTGACCTTTCTTTGGCCCCGACACCGGCTATCGGCGACAGCATTGCAAATATCTTGGAAGATATGGGTTTGGAAAGATGCGGCGCACCGGGAACTACCGCCGCATTGGCACTGCTAAATGATGCGGTTAAAAAGGGCGGTACGATGGCCAGCTCTCAGGTGGGCGGACTTTCGGGGGCCTTTATTCCGGTAAGCGAAGATGCCGGAATGGTTGAAGCCGTTAAAGTCGGAGCCCTTAGCCTCGAAAAACTGGAGGCGATGACCTGTGTTTGCTCCGTAGGTTTGGATATGATTATTGTTCCCGGAGATACCCCCGAATCGACTATTTCCGCCATTATTGCCGACGAAGCCGCGATCGGTATGGTTAATACCAAAACCACAGCAGTCAGAATCATTCCCGCCCCCGGTAAAACCGTAGGCGATATTGTTGAATTCGGCGGTCTTTTGGGCGGCGGTCCGGTAATGGCTGTTAACAGGTTTTCGAGCGAGGCGTTTATTGCCAGAGGCGGACGAATCCCCGCCCCCATCCACAGCCTGAGGAATTAAAACAAACCGGATTTACATCAGAGATTAGCGTAAGCAGCTCCGTAAGAGCTGCTTACATTTTTTATTTTTCCCACCGCAAACCATCCGCTTTTGCTGTTCACAACGCATTTCTCGCCTCTAATACTTAATAATTGTTTATCAAAGCATTGACAAATCATAATCAGTACTGTATAATAATTCTAGCAATCGATGATTGAGATTGCTAATTTTGAGACGATTAAACAAGAGGAGGCTTTAGATATGGCACTTCAAAGATGGAACCCTTACAGGGAATTAAAACAAGCGGAGGACATGATGAACAGATTATGGCGAATCGGCGGATTACCTGCCTACCGTGAAGAGGCGGAAGATTGGAACATACTGATTGATGTTTTCAAAAAGGACGACGATATTGTTGTTAGCGCCGCCGTACCGGGGATTAAACCCGAAGAAATCGATGTGGCGATTGAGGATAACGTTCTGACTATCAGAGCCGAGAGAAAACCCGAAGCGGACAGCGAGGTTGAGTATCTTGTTAAAGAAAGGCCGTTCGGTTCGTTCTTTAGAGCGCTCAGACTCCCCGATACCGTTGATACCGAAAAAGTTGTTTCTTCTTATTGCAACGGGGTTTTAACAATCGTAATGCCCAAAGCCGAAGAGAAAAAGAAGAAGCAAATTCAGGTTAAAGTTGAAAGCGAGCCGAAAACAATTGAAGCAAGCGCTGAATAATCAGGCAAGCAGATCTTTTTCCTAATTCCTCCCTAAAATCAGCCCGACGATAAGCCGGGCTGATTTTTTTAATGCCCTCTAAAACCCACCTGTAATCGGTTAAAAATATCGGTTCCGAGACTTACGATGGTTATATCGGCTATGTCAATTGATTTAGGATAATTCGAGAGCGCTTACTTTGAAAGATGAAGGCGATTTGTTAGGAAAAGTAAGAGCTGAGCGGAATATCTTAGAGGTTGTTGTTATTTGAGCGGTTACCGGTAATAAGCGTAACCGGTAATTTATTAACGGGATGCTCCGAAATATAGACATCGGCGCCGTAAACCTCTTTAACATTCAAGGCGGTTACAACTTCTTTGGGGGTTCCTGCACTAAATATGCCCCCCTTGTGCAGCATTACAATTCGGTTGCAAAATTGTGCCGCCAAATTGAGGTCATGCAAAGCGGCAAGCGCCGCAATCCCCTCTTTTTTACAAAGCCCCAAAATCAGTTCTAAGGTTTCAACCTGATAATTAATATCCAAATTGGATGTCGGTTCGTCTAAAAGGATTATTTTCGGCTGCTGTGTTAAAGCCCTTGCTATCGTGAGGCGCTGTTTTTCGCCCCCCGAAAGCTCTCCGACCCTGCGTTCCGCCAGATGCAGGGTATCCGTAATCTCCATTGATTTTACGGCAATTTCAATATCTTTCGGGCCTTCGTATTCCAAGAATTTCATATGCGGAGTACGCCCCATTAGCACTACCTCAAAAGCGGTAAACGCATCCGGCAAAGAGGCGGATTGGGGAACAACGGCCATTATACGGGCAATCTCACTGCGCGCCATATTACTAACCGATTTGTCATCAAAGAAAATTTCGCCGCCTTGAAGCGGAATAACATCCGTTATACCTTTAATAAGCGTCGATTTTCCGCAGCCGTTGGGTCCGACAAGCCCCAAAAGTTCTCCCGAAGCGACTTCTAGGTCGATTGCGGATAAAACAACCCTTTTCTCATACCCTAGCGTAACATTTTTTAAGCGTAGTTTCTGCACAATATTTCCCTTAAGCTAAAAAACAGCCTTTTTCTTACGTTTTAACAAATACAAAAAGAAGGGCGCCCCAAAGAATGCGGTAACAATCCCCAGCGGGATTTCGGTTGGCGGCATCACAGTTCTTGCCAAAAGATCGGCAAGAATAAGAAAAATACTGCCGCACAGGATAGAAAGCGGCAGCAGATACCGAAAATCGGGCCCCCAAACTAAACGTACGGCATGGGGAATTATAATCCCGACAAACCCGATAATACCGCCGAAACTAACGGCGGCGGCGGTAATTAAAGTCGCCACAACCAATAAGATTCGTTTGGTTCTTTCAACATTAATACCAAGCTGTTGCGCCTGAGCTTCATCAAACTGCATTACATTTAATGTGCGTCCGTAGAGGCATATAAAAAGAGCCCCCAAAATTATAATCGGCAGTGTTACCCAAACATGGACCCACTTCGGAGATGAAAAACCGCCAAGCAACCACGACGACATCCCATGATAAGATTCGCCGCTGGTAATTAAAAGATAAGATGTAATCGCCGCAAGGAATGCCCCAAGGGCAACACCCGCCAAAATAAGCGTTGTCATCGGCAGGCTTTTACCGACTTTCCCCAGTGAATAAACCAAAAACACCGCACCCAGACCGCCGGCAAAGGCAAATAACGAAACAAAGTTAAGGCTCCAAGCGGAACTTCCCAAAGGAAGCAAAAAACCGATAACGGCACCCAGCGCCGCACCCTGTGATACGCCTATTAAATAAGGATCTGCCAGCGGATTACGAAAGAGCCCCTGATAAGTGGCACCGGCAACAGCAAGCGCCGCACCGGTTAGGGCGGCTAATAACACACGCGGCAGACGCAGGTTTAATATCACCGTTTCTGTCGTTCCGCCCCAGTTTTTTTCAACGGAAAGAAAGGGGATTTTTGATAATATAATACCGACGGTTGTCGAAAACGGAATAGAAGAACTGCCGATACTTACCGCCAAAAAGATTACCAAAAGCAAAATAACCGACAGCAAAAGAGCGGCAATCACCCTTCTTTTGCGCTTTGCGGTTGTTAATGCGTTTATTTGATTTGCCGTTACCATAATATACCGCCGATTTAATTTAAGCCGAAAAGATTATCCCTGCCACCCGCAAAAGATATTCGGGTGACAGGGTATTTTAACAAATTCAATTTTACTCGGTTATTAAGATATTAGAAAAAATTTCCGGATAGAAAAGCTTGGCATAAAATTCCAAGGCATCTACAATACGCTGGCTTGCACGGCTTACAATATCGGCATCCACCATAAAAACACAATCGTTAAGATAGGCATTGGTTGCTTTAAAAGGCGAATCTTCGGCAGTAACATAATCATAAGAAATTCGGCTGCCTTGGTCCGATACTATAGTAATAAAATCCGGATTACGCGCTACCGCTTGCTCCAAATCTACCATCACATCCCATTCTACATCGGCAAAAATATTAATTCCGCCGGCCATATTGATAATGGCATCCAAGAACGAATGTTCACCAACTGTCCATAAAGGATCGTGCCATGTAATATGTAAAATCGAGGGTTTATCCTCTTCGTTAACATTACTAATTGCATCGGTAACGGCGTTTATTCTTGCCTTAAGCCCTGCTACGGCATCTGTGGCAACGGTTTTATTACCGGTAATCTCACCGATTAATATAATATCTCGCATAACACCTTCGATATCGGAAGGCGCCAGAACAATAACCGTTACCCCCTGTGACTGCAGCCATTCCACGTCACCGGTTGTACATTGAATGCTGTCGGCTAAAACCACATCGGCATCCAACAGCAGGATTTTTTCTTTATTGGGGTCGAAATATCCGCCGATACTTTCAACTTGATTTACTCCTTCGGGATAACTGCAATAATCGGTCCGACCGATAAGCGTATCTCCGGCATTTACAAAATAAACCATTTCGGTAATCGTCGGAGAAAGCGAAATAATTGAATTAACGGGCTTTTCAAACGTGTAAGTTACACCGGCATCGTCGATAACGGAAATTAACTGCACCACCCCGGTTACAGTCGAAACCAATGTTTCGGTAACAGTTGATATAGATGTAACAGTGTTCTCAACGGTTTCGGTAGATACAGAAGTTACGGTTGCAGCAGATGTTGATGTTACCGTTGTGGTTTTGGTTGTGGTTACCGTTTCCGCCTCACAGCCGGTAAAGAAAGGGACAGACATTGCCATAACGGCAATAAGGCCGATTACGACAAAAAACTTGGTAAACTTTCTCAAATTAGGCTCCTGGAAATAAAGAAATTTTGATAATTATCAATTGCACTTGATTATAAAGGGAAGCAAAGCAGCTGTCAAGTTCCGGCGGAGGGTCAAAAAAGAGAGGCAAACAGATATTGTTAGGGTAAACCTATCGTCTGTTTATGGGATATAAACCGACGGCCAACACGGTTAATTGAGTTTTTTTACAAACTTGATTCGGCAACCAAAATATAACGGATTTTTTCTTTTTCCAACCGAATCACCAGCCCATCCAATTCGCCTTCCACACAGCAAACAAGTGTATTAAGCCCTGTTTTAGCGGCTTCGACAACCGCCTCCACAACGCCGTAGCGGCAATAGTCGGCATTTATTTTGGAAAGAGCCGCATAAGATTCAATGCCAAGCCCGGCAATAATATCGTTTTCTTGGGCATATTTTTTTAATGTTTCGTAATTGACTTTACGTGATCCGCCGCGGGAAATATCCGCGATTTTAAAAATAACAACTTCCCCTGCTTCCAACGGAACAATGCCCTCAATTCCGGATATTCCGATATCCTCCCCTGCTTTTGCGGCCGACACCGTAAAACCGGTTGCCGCGCCGGTTTCCCCGGAAGATGCGTAAAGCAGCCCGTTTTTCATTTTTAATGATATCTGCTGGTTTTGTGCCAAATCAACTTCCGCCAAAGCGGCACAAATCGATATGTTGTTAACCGCTTTTTGAATATATTGGTTGTACGCATTCAATTCCTTTAACGACTTAATTACCCAGTTGACACCCTCGTTTGTAAGCCGATAACTGGAACGTCCGAGCGCTAATAATAGATCTTCATTTACCATCTGCGCGATATAATCGGAGACTGCCTGCGGGGTAATATCCAACTCTTTGGCAATCTCGCGCTGTTGGATATCGGGGCCTTTATCAGCTATTTCAACCAGAATTTGGAGTTTAGTGGTTTGATTTTTACTGCGCAGTACTTCTATCATCATAAATTACCCCATCTGTCTCAATTTTATAAAAAACGGCTAACCTTTTGAGAAACAATCCGTTTTTATTATAACGGTTCTTTTATAAAAAACAACGCATTTTTGGAATAAATGCAATAAATTGTGTATATTTTACCTTTATTCCCTTTTAAAACGACAAAGTCCGTAAGGGTAACTCTTTAATTTTACTTGGAGCGGAAATTAACCGATGGATTTTTATCCATGGTCTTTTTATTTGTAAAAATGGACTTTTTGATACCGCTAATTTAGAATGAGGTCATAATGAATTTGAAAAACTTGAAAATCAAACCCGTTTACTGGGGTATTTTTATATTTATTGTCGCCCAAGCGATTACCTTTGGTGTTGTTATGCAGCAGCAAGCCTACCTCGAAAAACACGATATAATTATCCCCAGCCAACCTGAAGACATAATAATATGGCCGACCACAACAACCTCAACAACAACCTCAACAACAACCAATGTAACAACCGTTGAAACAACCGCTACCGTTTCAAACTCCGTTATCACCACCACCGCCACCCAAACGCAAGTAACCGAAATAATAACGATTATAGAAGGCGAAACACCTCTTTTTTCGTCGCTGGGAGCAATTTTAATTTATTTCTTTGCGGTGGTAGTTGTACTGGCGGTAATCCTTTTTGTAATTCCCCTATCGGCGCTTAAAATGCTGTTTAGGGCAATCTTTGCGTTCCTGTTTAGCTGGGGCATCTTTATTGTACAAGTTTTTTGGATGCCGCTGATTCCATCGATTATCATTGCCGCTTTAATCGGCGTTTTATGGTTCTTTATGCCTCGCATTTGGCTGCATAACATTATTTTAATTCTGACAATGGTTAGCCTCGGCGCCGTTTTCGGACGCCTTGTATCCCCGTGGACGGCAATGATTATAATTCTTGTAATTGCCCTTTACGACTTTTTGGCTGTCCGTTTCGGTTTTATGACTTGGATGGCCAAAAAAATGGAAATGTCCGAAACTTTACCGGCTTTTGTCCTGCCGGCAACAATCAAAGAATGGAAAGACAGTTTACGAAGCCCCAAAAGCAAGGAGATTGATGCTTCCGAGACACCTAAACATTTTAATCATTCAATTCTTGGCGGCGGAGATATCGGCTTCCCGCTTCTTTTAACCTCGGCGGTCTATTTTGCTCTGGGCCTAAATTCCGCTTTTTTGGTTTCCGCATTTGCGCTGGTCGGCCTTATCTGCGCCTATCTGATTCAATCGTTTATACTCAAAGGTAAACCGATGCCGGCGCTGCCGCCTATTGCGGCATTATCACTTATCGGGTTATTATTGGTAATCTGATTACCCATTTAAATTCAATACTTGCTTTGCCTCTGTTATAATAATTAAGGCAGTACGATTGAAGTTAAAACCTTTAGTTTTAGCCTGCTCTTAATCATAAACAGGCAATAAACCGCGACTTTTTTTAATCGAAAACACCGATTCGTCTTTAATCCAAGGGAGTTAAATATGAATAATTCTGTTATTAAATGGCTGCTTTTACCGATTACAATTACACTGATTATCGTTAGCTTAATCGGAATTTCAATGCTTTCGAATCAAAGCGAGCAAATTAAAGACAAAGCAACACAAATAAGCTCGCTGGAACAACAATTAACGGAAGTTAATCGGCAGTTATCTGCAATTCAAAGTGAAATTTCAGAGTTAGCATCACTTTACGACCGTATCTCCGAACTGGAAACCGTAATTGATAATCTGGGCGAACAGGTTACCACCAAACCCGTACTTGAAAACATTGCCGATGTTGTTAAAAACGTGAGGGCGGGGGTTGTAGCTATCAATACAACCAAGGTTTACAAATACGGCTGGGGCAGTTTCACTTATGATTATGTTGTTACCGGCGCCGGTTCGGGTTGGATATTTAACGATAACGGGATTATCGTTACCAATTATCATGTTATCGAAGGAATGGATACCATTAAGGTTACGCTTGACAGCGGCACCGTTTACGATGTTGATCTTACTACAATTCGTTACAATAAATCGGCCGACATCGCTATTTTCAAAATAGATGCCGAATCTCTTAAGGCTTTAAAAATCGGCAACGCCTCTAAGCTGGCTGTCGGCGAGTGGGTGGTTGCAATGGGTAATTCCCTCGATATGGGGGTAAGTGCCAAGGAAGGGATTATCGGGCAGCTTCATGTTTCAATCGATGTTGACGGGCAACCATTGGAAGAATTGATTGAAACAAGTGCGGCAATCAATTCCGGTAACAGCGGCGGGGTGCTGGTAAACATGAGCGGAGAAGTTATCGGGATTACAAATGCCAAAATATCCGCCATAGGGGTGGAGGGGATGGGTTATGCCATTAACATTGATTACGCCTTATCCGTTATAAATGAGCTGTTACAAGCATAATCATAATTTTTCGGCCTTTTGCCGCTAAAAATAAAAGGGGTTACCGCAAATTTAAAAACATTCGGAATAAAAAATATTCCGCATCGCAAATGCATTTGACAACGTAATTGGCTTTGCTTAGAATTATTGCGAGGACGTGAAGTTTGTAATTGAATGACTAAAGGAGACCTCAAGGATTAGTCCTCCCCCTTTGATTGGTTCAAATAACGTAATTAATGGAAACTCTTTTTTTAAGCGGATGCGCTATTTTACTTTTGTGTTGCGTTTTTTCGCTTGTTACAATTAAAAAATCGGGCAGGAACAACCGCCGTATCGGTTTTTTTATATTGTTATCAGGGCTTATCTGTATCACAATTTCCTCCGTTTTATGCTTTTTAAACGACACTGATTGCGGCAGAACCTTTTATTCGATTACCGAAGGGCTCTCTTTCGGCTTTCATTTGGACAAGTTATCGTCTTTGTTTACCGGCTTAATCGGAATCGTCGGTTTTTGCACGGTTATCTATACAATCAGTTACATAGAGCACGGGGCTACCGGTAAAAGAAGACAAATCTTTGCCGCACTGCTGCCTCTTTTTATCCTTGCCATGATTATGGTCGTGGTTTCGGATAACATGTTCGGGTTCCTTTTCTCTTGGGAGATAATGTCGATTTCATCGTTCTTTCTGGTAATGCACGAAAGAGAAAAAGCCGAAACACAAAAAGCCGGCATCTTTTATTTTGTAATGACCCAATTTAGCACCCTTTTCTTATTTATCGCCTTTTTGGTTATTTATAAATACAGCGGGACTTTTGATATTAAAAATGCCGCCGTTTTACCGGATGCCGCTAAAGGGCTTGCCTTTGCGGCGCTTTTTATCGGGTTTGGAACCAAAGCCGGGCTTATTCCGTTCCACAAATGGCTGCCGTATGCCCACTCCGCAGCCCCTTCAAACATTTCGGCGCTAATGTCGGGGGTAATGCTTAAGGTTGCTATTTACGGATTATGCCGCTTTACATTTGATGTCCTGCAACCGGACTTGTGGTGGGGGTTCATTCTCCTTGCCTTCGGTACAATTTCGGCGGTATTGGGTGTTATTTATGCCCTCAAAGAGCATGATTTCAAAACGCTGCTGGCGTATCACAGCATTGAAAACATCGGAATTATTGTCCTTGGGTTGGGAATGTATATCATTTTCAATTACTACGGGCTGGAAATACAAGCCAACTTAAGCCTGGTCGGCGCCCTGTTCCATACATTTAACCATGCCGTTTTTAAAAGCCTTTTATTTATGACCGCCGGCTCGGTAGTACAGGCAACGGGGACACGCAATATTGAGGAAATGGGCGGGCTCGCCAAAACAATGCCGTTTACCGCTGTTTTATTCCTGATTGGAGCTTGCGCCATCTCTGCCCTGCCGCCTTTGAACGGGTTTGCCAGCGAAGTTATGATTTTCCAGGCGTATCTCGGTTCGTTCGAATTAAATAATGCGGTCGTTGAAATTGCAATGGTTGTCGGGCTGGCTGCATTTGCACTAATGAGCGCACTGGCCGCCGCATGTTTTGTTAAGGCCTTCGGAATTGTATTTTTAGCCAAACCGCGCTCAAGGGAAGCCGGCAGAGCAACCGAAGTATCGCGTAATATGCTGGGCGGACCGGCTGTTTTGGCATTTATTTGTATTGTTTTGGGGGTATTTTCTTACCAGATTATTCAAGGCATCGGTTTTGATATCCCGATACCTAACCTGCTGCCGGTAAGTATTCTCTTACTCTTAATTACGCTGATACTAATCGGGTTCCTTAAACTTGCCCGCGTTCCGGTAAGAATCGAAGAAACTTGGGCTTGCGGCATTCGAAAACAAACTGAGGCGATGGAATATACCGCCACCGGTTTTTCGGAGCCGATTGTTACCATTTTTCGCTTAATATTCCGCACAAGAAAAACGAACGACAAAGAATATTTTGATGAAGCAAAAAGTATTACAAAAAGTACAAAAGCGCATATCAGCACCCTGCAATTTTTTGAAGAACGCATTTATTTACCGTTTGCGCGTTTTGTAATGAGAATTGCCTCGTTTATTTCGGAAAAGCATAATAAAGATCTGGAAACCTTTATAGTCTATGCCTTTGTTGCAATTGTTTTGGTGCTTATCACGGCGGGGGTATGGCTATGAGCTGGAATATGATTTTATACATCGTTTTAAATACCGCATTCGTATTGCTTTTGGCACCCTTATTTATGAGCCTTATTAAAAAGGTGAAGGCAATGTGCCAGGGGCGCCGGGGGACGCCGTTACTACAAACGTACTTCCAATTGTTTAAGCTTTTTAAGAAGGAAATTATCTATTCCGATACGTCTTCTTTTATTATGCGCATCAGCCCTTATCTGAATATCGCCTTTTTATTGGTCGCATCGATAGCCGTGCCGATTGTATTTATTCCGGCACAGGAAAGCGGTTTCGGCAATATTATTTTATTCCTATACCTGATGGTATGCGCCCGCTTTTTTATGGCGCTCGGCGGTCTTGATGCAGGCAGCGCTTTCGGCGGGATGGGAAGTTCACGCGAAATGACAATTGCATCCATTATTGAACCCTCGATGCTAATGGCCTGCGCCGCAATGGCTTTTATTTTAAAGAGCACTGATATTCCGCTGATGTTTGAAACGGTACTTGATAATTCCGTGGCCCAATATCCGACGTTAATATTGGTTGCTTTCTCTTTATTTATTATATTGATTGTGGAAACCGCCAGGGTGCCGGTCGATAACCCCGAAACACACCTAGAACTTACAATGGTTCACGAAGCTATGATTCTGGAGCAAACGGGCCCCAAATTGGCATTAACCGAACTTTCTTACGGTATTAAACAATTAATACTAATGGCTTTGTTAATCAATATCATTTTCCCGTGGGGGCTGGCCGTAGAAATCACACCGATCGGAATATTGATATCAATAGCTCTTTTTACATTAAAAGCAGTAATATTGTCGGTGCTAATCGGGGTATTTGAATCATCTTTTGCCAAGATTCGTTTTTTCCGTTTGCCCGATTTCTTTATGATCGTTTTCTTCCTGTCGTTTGCTATTATAGTTTTTGAGTTGCTGACATGATAGATACACTTATTTTTAATGATATAGTTCGAGGGTTGTTCGTTTTCGTATTGGGAACGGCAGTATTAATTATTACCCAGAGGTCGCTCACCTCTCTTTTCAAAATCTATGCCATCCAATCATTTATATTGGCAATAATGGCGGTTGTTTTATTTATCGATACGGGAACGCTCAACCTGCTCTTTATAGCCTTGCTGACCCTTATTGTAAAAACGGTTTTTATCCCCCTCTTTTTGCATAAAAGCCTCAAAAAAATGGCAGTCAAAAGGGATATTCAATTTTATTACCTTACCCCCGCAAGCTCGATAATAATCAGTGCTTTACTGATGTTTACGGTCTATTTTGTTTTTAAAAACTTTGCCGCAACCTTGTTTGAAGATTCCCTGTTTTTACTTGGAGGAGTTATCGGCGTATCGCTGGTAATGATGGGAATGATGATAATTTTCAGCCGTAAAAAAATCCTCACCAAAATTACAGGGTATCTGACTATGGAAAACGGCGTTCTTTTATTTAGTCTTTTTATGGCGGAAATGCCTTTTATAATTGAATTATTGGTAATGATTGACCTTTTTATAGTTATTCTTATTTCGACGGTTATGGCTTTCGGGATTGATTCAAGCATTGAGTCCTTCCACCGCAGGCTGGTTAAATTCGGATTGGAGTTTGAGGACTAGATGGAAAACTGGATTCCGGTTCTGTTTGCCGCTCCGACCCTGTTAATAATCGGTATCTTGTTATCGTTTTGGAAAAGCAAACAAACCGATCAAGCGGATAACTGCTCTTTGAGCCTGTTCACAATTATCCACACTGTAATTTATTTCGGGATAAGTTTATGGTTAATTTTTGCCGCCGACCTTCCGATAACTTTATTTGATAACGAATATTTTTATATTGATGCGCTCTCCGGTTACGAAATACTGATTACAACGATTGTCTTTTTGCTTGTTTCACTCTACGGACGCGGTTATGTTTCCGGTTTAATTAAAGCCGGAGACCTCGATGCAATCGTTTTAAAGTTTTTCTATGCCGCCTTTTGCCTGCTTGAACTGCTGCTTGTTTTTGGTTTTATGTCCAACAATATCGCTTTGCTTTGGATATTTATCGAGTTAAGTACAATCATAACCGCCTTTTTAATAGTAACTTTAAATGCCCGGGAGAATATCCTCGCCGCATTAAAATATATCTTTATAGCTTCTACCGCGATGATTTTCGGATTTATCGGAATTATTATTCTGTTTACGCTAAGCCAAAAAGTGATTGACGGAGGCAGCCTAAACTGGACGACCCTAATGGATATCGCACACTCCGTTGATCCTTCAATTCTTAGTTTTGCCTTTATCTTTTTATTTATCGGATTTGCCGCTAAATCAGGGTTAGTGCCGTTCCACACATGGATTCCGATTGCCTACGCTCGAGCTCCGTCTATTGTAGCCGCTGTATCGGGGATAGTCTTAAACCTGGGCGTTTACGGTATTCTGCGGTTATATGCCATCGGCAACTTAGCCGGCGCCGGTGAATTTTTAAAGAACTTTTTATTGGTTATTGGGCTTCTTACGGTAATAATCGCTGCATTTAGTATCCTTGCGCGCACAAACACCAAAAAGTTATTGGCCTTTTCAAGTATCGAAAGCATGGGCTTTATGATTGTATCAATTGGAATCGGGGCTCCGGTGGCCCTGTTTTGGATGCTCTTTTTTCAATTCACCCACTCGCTTGTTAAAACCCTGCTCTTTTTCTGTGCCGGCATATTCCGCCGCCAGTATAAAAGCAATAAATTTGATATGATTAAGAAACCGTTCCAACTGCAGCCCCTGGCAAGCTGGGGTTTAATACTGGGAGGCGCTGCGATTATCGGCACTCCTTTGTTTCCCATATTTTTGGCCAAATGGAATATTTTAAGTGTTCTTGTTTCGGCTTCTTTCCCGGCTTTTGTTGTTTTATTGGTATGCTTCCTGTTGGTTGCGGTTGGATTTGTGCTCTTTTTCATCAGGGCTTTCAACCAAAAAACGGAGGAGGAGATTCAACCATACCAAGTTCCAAGCAATATGAAGGTGCCGATAGTAATAACAATCTGTCTGATTATCGCAATGGGTTTGTATATTCCTTCGTGGTTAAATAATATACTGTTGGATATCAGCGGAATTCTTGGTTTTTAAAGAGAATATATGAATACACTGGGAACAATATTAAAAAGAACATTAGAAGCGCGCAACGTAAAGTGCGTTTTAAGGCAGGCTATACCCGGCGAAGATTACATTATTATGGATGCCGGGTCGTTTGACGAAACGATGCAAGTTATTAAAAGCCAGCAATTATTGGGGCTTACCGCAATTTGGGCGGCGGAAAACTTTGATGAACATAACGGGTTGACCCTCTTTTATACCTTTGAAAATCATAACGTGCATGAATTTTTAATCCTTGCAATCAATCTGCCGGATAAACACGCCACTTCAATTGCATCGGATTTCCCGATTGCCTGCTATTTTGAACGTGAAATCAAAGACGGATTCGGGATTGAATTCGACGGGGCTTTTGATACCAGAAGGTTGTTCCTGCACGAAGTTTATCCCGACAGTTTTCATCCGCTGTTAAAATCTTTTGAAAACCAAACGCTTGAGCTTGATTATAACGAGCCGAAAGGAACAGAATACCTCTTTAAAGAAGTCAGCGGAGAAGGTGTTTACCAAATTCCGGTCGGGCCGGTACACGCCGGCATTATCGAACCGGGGCATTTTCGTTTTGGGGCAATGGGTGAAACAATTTTCAACTTGGAAATTCGCCATTTCTATAAACATCGCGGGATTGAGAAACTGGCTGAAAATAAAAACCCGGCAGATTGCATGGCAATTGCCGAGAGTATCAGCGGCGATGAAAGCGCCGCCAACGCAACCGCATTTGCAATGTCTGTAGAAAAAATCAACGAATGTGTGATTCCCGAAAGGGCGGTATGGCTGCGAATGATGCTGCTTGAAATGGAACGCATTTATTCCCACCTCGGAGACATGGCCGGAATGCAGGTTGATGTGGCTTATCCGGTTGGCGCCAACCTGCTTTTTATTCTAAGGGAGCAAATACTGCGTTATAATTCGTTAATGACCGGTTCGCGTTTTTTGAAAGGGTTTATTATCCCCGGCGGGCTTAAAAAAGATATTGAGAGCGCCAAGCTAAACAACTTTAAGAAATTTCTGGTTAAATTCAGAAAAGATTTTAATGAAGCTCTCAAAACAGCCTATGATTCATCATGGGTAATTGATCGCTTTGATACAACCGGCGTTGTTAAGCACGAACTGGTAAACTCTCTTAACTTAAGCGGACCGATAGCCCGCGCCTCGGATGCCGCCATCGATACGCGGCGCAATCACCCTTACGCCAACTACGCCAAAGTAAAAATTGAAATACCTTCGAAAAGAGAAGGGGATGTGCTGGCCCGGTTTACGGTTAAAGCCGATGAAATCAAAAGTTCTTTAAATATTATCAATAACGTATTGGATAATTTAAACGAAGGCCCCATCCGGGAAAGATGTTCCAACAAAGACGGTTTTTCTCTAACTGCCGTAGAAGCTGCCAGAGGTCAAAACTTACACTGGGTAAATATCAGAAACGGTGTTATCAACCGTTACAAGGTTTCCACCGCCTCTTTTTGCAACTGGTGGGCGATTGAGCATGCCGTAATCGGAGATATCGTTCCCGATTTCCCGGTAATCAATAAGAGCATGAATTTATCTTATGCCGGAAACGATTTATAAAAGGTAATCGAACATGACATTAAATATTGTTAAAAACTTTTTCGGACGCAAAGTAGCGGAAGATATCAGCCCGGAACAAATCGATTTTGAAAAAACGGGGTTTGAGCTTAAAGAAAATATAGATTCCATTTTTGGGCGGAGCCTTGCTATCCGTGAGCTTGATTCGGGCAGCGACAATGCCGCCGAAATCGAATTAAATAACCTTGGAACACCCCATTATGATATTGAACGCTTCGGAATATCTTTTGTTGCCTCTCCCAGGCATGCTGATGTAATTGTAATTACCGGAGCGGTTACACACAACATGGCACAGGCCGTAAAAAAGACCTACAATGCCATGCCGCAACCCGGCTTTGTAATCGCCGTCGGGGATGATGCTTGCGACGGCGGTATTTATAAAGACAGCTATGCCGTTCTTGGCGGTGCCGATAAAATACTGCCGGTTGATATTAAAATCCCCGGTAATCCCCCCACCCCACTCGAAATTATGAAGGGATTACTGGCTCTAACAGAAGCAATTAAACAACAAAATCGAAAAAAGAGTTAGGACGTTCACTGTAAGACTAGTGAATTTATAATACCGTTAGAAAGTATTTCCGATTATTGATGGGTCGGAATTTCCCGGATAAAAAGCTTACAAAATCCGATTCAGTCTGCTTTGGCAAATAGAGAAACGATATCGCCAAAAAGCCTTATGAAAAATTAAAATAAGAGAGGGAGAGCTCTAAGCTCTCCCTCTTAAAATCACTCTCTAAAATAATAACAACTCTACGGTAACCAGCTATCAACAACGGCACGGTTGTCTTCAACCCAAATACTTGCAGCTTCCGCAGGATCCATCTTTTCGATATTGATCATGTACATGACTTCGCCAAGCTGATCTGCGGTAATATGCCAATTAGATAAAAATGCCGCCGCATCGGGGAAATCCGCACTAAATCCGTTTCTGGCAATAATAGCGATGTCTTCGTTACTGCCCAAAGCAAGTTCGGGGTCTTCAAGCATTTTCAAATCATAAGCAAAGAACTTCCAATGCGGAGCCCAGCCGGTTACAACCACCCAGTCTCCTTTATTTATCGCACGTTCGAGTTCGGAAATCATTCCCGCTTCGCTGGATTCAATAAGATTCCAATCTTCGAGCCCGTAAGTCGGCATAACGGCATTGCGCGTTGCTTCCATTAAGCCGGCGCCGGGGTCAATTCCGACAATGCGCCCCTGAAACTGATCTTTATGATCTTTCAGTTCGGCAATTGAATCGATATCTACATAAGACGGTACCACCAAAGCCAGTACGGCCTGATCGAATAAAACTCCAAGCTTTTCTAAATTATCACCGTACTTTTCCCAATAAGAGGCATGGGTAAAAGGGAGCCAGGCGGTTGTAATTACGTCCGCATCGCCCGTATCAATTGATGTCCACATCACGCCGGCTTGGACGACACTGAGTTCCACTTTGTAGCCCATTTCTTCTAAAATTACTTGAGCCAGATGGGCTTCAGCTTCGGCACAAGCCCATTGAACATAGGGGATTTTGATAGTTTTTGAATCTGAATCACAGCCGACTAACATTCCGGCCGATAAAAACAAGGCAACAAACATTGCTGCCATTAAATAACCGATTTTTTTGAACATGTTGTCCTCCTCTTTCTAATAGTTTTAGGTTATCCTTACGGAAACTTTATCTATTCGTCATCCCCTCCTTTCTATGCAATCATTTAATTAAGCTTCTTCAGCCGATTGCTCTATTTCCTTCTGACCCTTTTTGCGGTCTTTATATCTTTCAATTATTGCGGATAAAGGAGTGGGCTTACCCGAGCCGATATTGCGGCTAACCCTGTCAAGAACCATTGCTAAAACCACAATGGCAAGCCCGCTTTCAAAACCGAGTGCCAAATCAAGCCGGCTAACCGAACGCATTACCACTGCACCAAGCCCTTCGGCGCCAATCATCGAAGCGATAACCACCATTGAAATACCGAGCATGATGCACTGGTTAACGCCTGCCATAATACTGGGCAGCGAAAGCGGTAATTCAACCTTTGTTAGCACCTGCCGATCGGTAGCGCCAAATGAAATTGCCATTTCCTTTGTTTCTTCCGGTACCTGTGTTATGCCAAGATAAGTTAGCCGCACAGGCGGCGGCACGGCAAATATAACCGTAGCAAAAAGACCGGGAACCACCCCGATACCAAATAACATCACCGCCGGAATAAGATAAACAAATGCGGGCATAGTCTGCATAAAATCAAGAATCGGGGTCATTGTCCCTTCAAGTCTACGGCTGCGTGTCATCATTATTCCAGTGGGGATACCGATAAACAGCGCAATCACAACGGCAACAACCACAAGAACCAAAGTGTTGATCATTTGCGGCCAAAGCCCCATATTCCACACCAGTAACAAACCGATTAAACTAAAAACGGCGGTTAATTTGTTGGTAAACAGCCAAGTAAGTAAGGAGAATATGATAATAAGCAGTAAAGGATAGACCCATAATAAGCCTGAACTTAAAACACCGGTAATGGCATCCAGCACTACCCTCATCAAATCGAAAATTACGCCCAGATTTTTGATAATCCATCTGACAAGCCACTCGATAGCATCACCTAACGGCAATTTAGGTAACTCAAGACTCGGCAATTCCGTTACCTCCCTTCCGCTCATCCAAGGTCATCAGCAGTATATTGTGGGTAATAACGCCCAAAAACCGACCGTTTTCATCAACAACCGCTAAATCTTGTTCGGCATTACGCAAATCGTGATATACATCTCTCATAATTGTATCGGATAATACCGTGCTGGCTTCTTTAATCACTTCCTCAAAGTTAATCTTTTTTGCTTTGGAGAGCCTTAAAATATCGTCACGTAAGATTATTCCCATCAGTTTATTTCGGGGACCCAATACAAAAAGGTATTCTTTGTCGGCCTTCTTCATTTTATGCAAAGCCACCGAAACGCTTTCGCTTTTGCGAATTATTTCTCGAGGCCAGCCGGAAATACTGTTGGCATCAAGTATTTTTGAAACGTCAATTCCTTGTAAGAATTTTTCAACGTATTCGTTGGCCGGCTCCGAAAGTATTTCGTCTGCTGTCCCGATTTGTTCAATTACACCTTCCCGCATAATCGCAATTCTGTCACCCAGTCTTAACGCTTCATCCAAATCGTGGGTAACAAAAACGACGGTTTTTTTGATTTCTTTTTGCAGAGTAATTAATTCCTCTTGCATTTCGGCGCGGATAAGGGCATCCAATGCGCTAAACGGTTCATCCATTAGCAAGATATCGGCATCCATCACCAGCGCCCGTGCCAGCCCCACCCTCTGTTTCATACCGCCGCTAAGCTCGTCGGGGAATTTATCTTTCCAATCTTCCAATCCAACCACAGCCAATGCCTCCCGAGCCCTTTTATGTCTTTCTTCCGGGGAAACGCCTCTTAATTCAAGCCCAAAAGCGACATTATCGGTAATGGTACGATTCGGCAAAAGAGCAAAATGTTGAAAAACCATGCTTATTCTTTCACCGCGAAGCCTGCGTAACTCTTCGGGCTTCATTTTATCCACCGCCCTGCCGTCTACCAAAAGAGAACCGGATGTTGGCATAAGCAGGCCGTTGATACAACGCAACAGTGTGGATTTTCCGCTGCCGGAAAGGCCTATAAGAACAAAGATTTCACCTTCGGCAATTTCAAAATTTGCTCCGGCGACCCCAACGGTCAAACCGGTTTTTTGAATAATTTCGCTCCGCGAGAGGCCTTGGTTATGTAATTCCAATGCCTTATCGGTTTTATCCCCGTAAATTTTGACCAAATTTTTGGCTTTTATTTTTGCAGTCATAATACACATACCCTTTAAAAACTACTCGGAATACTGCAAAAAACCCCATCACGGCAAAAAGACCGGCTTTAAAACCATTGAAATCAGAAACAGTGAACGAAAAATCGCTTTGAATCACCACCCTTAATATCGGATGGAATATTGAACGGACACCGAGTTTATTTCGGAAAAAAGAAGTTAAAAAAGATTAAAAATACAATTATTAAGTTTTAAATATAATTTTTGTTATACTTTCCCCCTTAATTGGTCCTTATGATAGACCCGCCGACAATGCATTGTCAACCCTTTTTAAGGTTTTACGATTAAAAATGAACTATAATTTGTGATATTATGTAAAACATATGAGTGGCCGCGGACTTAATAAAGAGGAGTAAACCTAAAAGAAACAACCTTAGTTCAAACCGAAGAGGTAAGTTCTATACCGATTTGGCGGGCCTTTTCGAGGATTTCGGGGTAATTACGGATTCTGCCCTTATGAAAGACCCCTGTAACCGGCAGTTCTGCGACAATTTCATATCCCAAGGCTTCAAAGGGAAGCCTCAGCGCTTGCAAAGCCGGATCTACCCCGCTGTCTTTAAATGTTTTTTGCTCCGCCACAACGGCAATTACGGCCTTCCTGCCTTGGCCTTGCAGTCGAGTGGACCATTCGCCCGGCCTTTTAGCCGCAAAGTCGTAATAACAATACAAGCGGTCAATAAACGCTTTCATTATGGCGGTTATATTATAGTTGTGCACCGGAGAAACTAAAACCAAACTTTTTGCGGATTCAAACTTGGGATAAATAAGCCCCATATCATCCGAAAGACCGGTGCAAGTTTTATCCTTGCGGCATTGTTCACAACCGGTACACGATTGAAAGTTATAATCCCTTAACTGCACCGTTTCCGCAACCGACCCGCCTAAGCGAATACCGGTAAGAAAGTGCTGAATCAGGATATCGGAGTTCCCGCCTGCCCTGGGGCTGCCTCCGACACATAAAACTGCCGATGGTTTTTGCTTTTCAGTCACTTTCAATACACCTTGTTTCATTAATTTTACTTGGTTAGATACCCGCAGATGATAGAATCTAGGATAACGCCTTGTCAATTTTTCTGAGGTTTTAAAACGAAAACAGACTACTTGTTGCAATATTATAGTAAATGAAGAGCTGCGATTTTCATATTTAAACAAACCGCAGCCCTATCCGCCGATATAAGCCTTACAGCCCGTTTTTAAACGCGGATAATACTTGGTCAAACACGCGCTGTTTTTTCAGCGGTTTATATGCTGACAATGCTTTAGCGGCAATTTGCAGATGTTTTTTGGCTTGCTTTTTCCAAGAGTACGTTTGAGCATAGCTTAGTGAAGTTTCAGCCATTTCTTCTTTTAATGCCGGTTGCAGCAATAATTCTCTGCTTCTTTCCGTAACGGATGATAAATCTTGCCCTACTATACCTCCGGCTTGCTTTAAAACCTCACCAAATCCTTCCAAATCACGCCCCACCATTAGCGCCCCCGCCCCCAGGGCATGCGCCGCCACCCCGCTTTGAGTGCAGTGCTCCGGCCAGTAAAAATTAATATCGAACGCACGTTGCGCCAACGGTAGAATGTTCGGCGGTAACCAAGCTTCAACAATAAATTTATTCTTACCGCTATGAGATGCTCTGAGCTTCTCAACATGTTGTTTTTGTCTTTTATCTCTCAAGCCTCCCATACGAACGCCGACTATCCTCTGTTTCGGCACGGTATTTTGCAGTTTATCTCGGAAAGAAAAAAGAGTTTCGGATCCCTTGTGTTTCCCCAAAAATCCCGCTTGTCCGATCACTATCGGACCGTCTTCATGGAAAACACGTTCACGCAGAAGGCGTTTTTTAACCCCCATATCAGCAACCAAATCATGAATAATGTAATCTTTAAACCGATTTTTTGCCTCCGCGGTACTCATTTGGTTAATTCCGGGGTATAAGTGAATACCGTGTTTCAGTATATGCACCTTGTCAGCATAATCGGGGAACGCGAAAACCACCGCTTCAAACGCACCTCGGCTAAAAACCGTTACGGCATCGACCAACGGGAGTATTTCTTTTAAGAATTTGTATTGTTTTTTACGCATTCCCGACACTGTTTCCTTGCTTTGGAAATGAATCGTATGAAACGTAATTATTTTGGGGATATCAATCTTTTTTAAGGTATTTATGAGCCTCTTGCTGTCAGGCCATATCCCAAATTCATGCTGGAACCATAAAACGGATTTATCCGGCTGATATTGAAGCGCCTGTAAACCCTTTATCAGCGTGGAAGCACTTATATTTTGCGCGCCGGGAATACCGTACCAAACGCAATCATTATTTTCCGTTCGGTTAAGTAACAATGGTGAGTTAAGCTTTTTTAAATCAAAAGATAACACCCCCCGGTTACTGTCCGGTAATTCTTTTATGACATATTCGGTGTAATCGGCAATGCCGCACATTATTGGCTTATATGGACTAACAAAATAAATTTGTACCATACATTACCTCCTTTTTTATTTTTTGTCGGTTTGTTTCTTTAAATATCCGATGGAATACAATAAATACCATATTTCGGTTTTTAAAATTAAAAAAGCAAACGACGACCCCAATAAAGGTTATTTAAATAGCATTATTACTATCGATGTAGTTCGTCCGAACAGAGATTTTAATCAGATATTCAGAGAACAAAAGCTTTTTTACAGCGGATAATCAAAAGGATTGAACCAATAACAAGCAGCAAGCAGGCAAGAAAGCTGTTTTTGTAACACTCTGCTGTATATTACATTGTAACACGTTTGACACTTTATTGCAGTTAAAGTATATATAACATAGGTATTTTAGGGTAAAACTGTATTACTGTATTGGAGAAAATTCGGACTCGTATCATTATCTGCCTTTTACGTATGATTATAAAAAAGAAGACCAGCCGCTGATATTTATCTCTTTATGGGTGGATTATTTGCAAAAATAAAAGCTGATTGAGTTGTCAGACAGCCGTTTCAGATAAGTAGCTAACCGAGCCTTTTTTTCCAATCGTCTGCTTTTTGCAGTAATTCTTGAACGCTCCTGACCGAAGCCTCCGAATAGTCGGAACCGACCAACATCACCGTAAGCTCGCGGATTAAGTCTTCACCTTTGAGGCTTTCAAGCGTGGTTGAAGTGTGCAAACCGTCGGTATTCTTGCGAATGGTATGGTGAACATCGGCAAAAACGGCAATTTGCGGTAAGTGGGTGATACACAAAACTTGCCTGCCGCGCGCAAGCGCCCATAATTTTTCACCGATTACTTCCCCGCAGCGCCCTCCGACACCAATATCAATTTCATCAAAAACCAAAATAGGGATATCATCCGTGGTTGAAAACGCGCTTTTTAATGCCAGCATAAAGCGCGATATTTCACCGGTAGAAGCAATTTTTGCCAGCGGTTTTACCGGCTCGCCGGGGTTGGTGGCAGCCATAAACTCGACAGTATCAATGCCTCTGCGCGTAAACTTATAATTATCGTTTTCCGAGGCTTTATTTTGTTTAACGGAAACCTCAAATTTGACCTGCTCCATTCTTAAATCGGCAAGTTCGGTGTTAACTTTCACGGCCAGTTCTTGTGCCGCTTGGGTGCGCATTGAAGATAATTCCAATGCCGCTTTTTCCAGTTCTTGCCGGAGCGCTTCCGATTGCTTTTTAAGCTCTTCGATACGCTCTGCGGAGTTCGAAATTTTACCCAGTTTTTTCTCCGTTTCCTGCAAGTAACGCAATATATCGGGAATAGTTGACCCGTATTTTCTTTTAAGATTCCTGATAAGTTCAATCCGTTCTTCAACTTCGGCAAGGCGTTCCGCATCAAATTCCGTATTGTCCGAATAATTGCGAATACCGCGTGATGCCTCCTCCACTTCGGGGAGGGCATTTTCAAGCATCTCCAGTTCCGTTTTTAATGCGGGGTCAAGGTCAACTAACCTACTCATAATACCGATGGCGTTGTTTAAGGAATCCAGTACCGCCAAATCCGACGCGGAATCATCGCCGTTAAGCATCGCATAAACCTCACGGGTGGATGCTTTTAACTGTTCGGCAGAGGAAATAATTTTAAGTTCTTGCTCAAGCTCGGTGTCTTCGCCTTCCTTTAATTTCGCTTTTTGGATTTCATCGGCCTGAAAATGCAGCAGTTCTTCCTGAGCCAGGGTATCCCTATCGGCTTTTGCCAATAAATTCAGCTCCGACTCCACCTGTGAAAGCTCGCTAAACAGCGCAAAGTATTTGCTTCTTAAATCAAGCGCATGGGCGTAACCGTCCAGAAAATCGATATGGTAATCGGTATTAAGGAGCGACAAATGATCGCTTTGACCGTGGATATCAATTAAAAAAGCCCCCACCTGAGCCAAAAGACTGCGCGGGACGGCACGGCGGTTGATACGAATTACGCTGCGCCCCTGCCGTTTAAGCTCGCAGCTGATTACGAGCATATCATCGTCGGCAGACAGACCGTTTTCGGTAAGTAAGGTCTTTAAACCCTCAAGCGAGGATTGTTTGGCGGGCAGAGCAAAAAGGCCTTCAATAAAAGTGGTTTCGGAGCCGTAGCGGATATTTTCTTCTTCGATTTTCCCTGAAAGTAACGCCTCTACGGCATCGATTACCAGCGATTTGCCGGCACCGGTTTCGCCGGTGATAACATTTAGCCCCTCGCTCAGATTCCAGCTTATATCTTCAATAATTCCGAAATCTTTTACTCTCAATTCAATCAGCAAATTCGTTACTCCGCAATAATTACAGCTTAAACCCTCTTTTTTAACCAATCGAGAATTAAATCTAATATCTCTTTATCAACAGGCATAGACAGCTGTTTTTTATAGGCAGCTATCGATGGTTCGCCCTTTTCCGCTCTTAATAAATGGGTAATATCGGGCAGGATATGGCTTTCAAAATCGGTTGTTGCCAGTTTTGCCATCTTTTCCAAATCCGCGGGGTCAACTTGTATATCTTTTTCACCTGTTATTGCCAGTATGGGGCATTTGATATTTGGGAAGTCATCGGCAGGGTTGTATTCCAAAAACTCCCGCATCCATTTGGCATTTATTTTGTTTATCAACTGAATCCTAAAACTGTCTTTGGTTGATTTTTTGATTATATCAATTTGTTTCTGCTGCGCCTTGGCAACATCAATGCGAAAGGTCTTAATTAACCAAGCGTTAAAGCCTTTCAGCCCCTTTACTATTTGCCGGGACTGCCACTTCAGTAAATCTTCACCCTTTTGGCAGCTTCCGGCAAGCAGAATTATCCCCGCAACGTCGGTTCCGGTTCCTGCCATCCTTGATGAGATAATTGCTCCCTCGCTGTGCCCCAGTAAAAATAATTTGGAGGAATTAATTCTCTTATAATCCCTGAAATATGAAAGAATTGCAGAAACATCGGCAATATTATCGTAGAATCCGGTTCCCCAGTAATCCCCCTCACTCTTCCCCACCCCCCTTTTATCGTATCGCAAACTGGCTATATTGTTTTCCGCCAGAAAATGGGCAATTTCTTTAAAGGCATTTATCGGATATCCTTTGGCGTTTTCATCCCTGTCCACCTGACCGGAACCGGGAATCAAAACCACACCCGGGAAATTGCCTTCCGATTGCGGTAAAGCAACGGTAGCGGAGAAATTAACATCAGCGACCTCAAATTCTACTTCGCGCTCTACCATCTTGTAGCTCCTCCGATAAAACCACACAACGGTCATGCCGTAAAAGACCTGTCAATATCACTTTGATTATACATTATTATGCTTTGTTGTTGAAAGAAAAACGTATTCAAATTACAATGATATGGCAATATTTGTTTTATTGCTGTTAATTCCGACCGAAGTAAAATATTACAGGAAGTAAGTTATGAATAAAAAAACGGAAACACCTCCGCTAATTTCTCTGCAAGAGGCCAGTAAAAGTTATTTCGGGGGGCTTACCGTTCACCCCGTGCTTACATCCATTACCGCCGATTTTGCCAAAGGCGAATGCGTGGCGCTTTTAGGGCGCAGCGGCTCGGGAAAATCAACCCTGTTAAACGTTATCAGCGGAATCGATAAATTGGACAGCGGTAAAATTATTATCGACGGAATTGATATCACCAACCTCAGCGAACAAAAAAGAACCCTTTTCCGCCGTAAAAACATCGGTTTTGTCTTCCAATTCTTTAATTTAATACCGACCCTTACGGTGCTCGAAAATATAATGTTGCCCTTAGAGCTTAACAAAATCAGTGACCGGGAGCCC
>Ga0265293_10001391_pt1 | contig 52818 bp, 43 predicted proteins | sample Munlanlewell138R_FD_192505 | JGI IMG/M metagenome (GOLD analysis project Ga0265293, IMG submission 192505) | Leachate microbial communities from a municipal landfill in Southern Ontario, Canada - Leachate well 138R | ecosystem: Engineered > Solid waste > Landfill > Unclassified | place: Canada... | reverse complement strand
CCATTGCCCGCTGCCCTCGCATACGATGAAGGACCAAAACCCATATCAGGAACCGCAGATTCAAACCCTGGCGGCATGGCATTATCATGCGATATTGGCTGACGATCACGCCCTCTGCCCGAGGCCGAATCATCATCAGCCTTCATTAAACCCAGACGAACCATCAATGCCACCACCAATGAAGGATCCAGCTCTTCCCAGCGACCACGGCGCAGATTCCTTGGCAGGACAACCTCTCCAAAACGCGTCCGAATCAGACGACTGACTGTTACACCCACCGCCTCGAACATGCGACGCACTTCACGATTCCGGCCTTCCTGGATCGTGACGCGATACCAGCGATTACTGCCTTCACCGCCAATATGCTCCATCACCCCAAACGCTGCCAGACCATCATCCAACTGAATACCCTTGGTCAGGGATTGGATTTGCTCAACACCCAATTCACCCAATACGCGCACTGCATACTCACGTTCGTTACCGTAACGCGGATGCATGAACCGATTGGCCAAATCACCCGAAGTTGTGAATATCAGCAAGCCTTCGGTATTCAAGTCAAGACGACCGACTGACACCCATTTACCCGTACGCATCTTGGGCAATCGGGAGAACACGGTCGCACGACCTTCCGGATCATCATGACTGACAATTTCTCCGGCAGGCTTATGATACAAAATCACCCGGGGCGGGCGCTTGGCATTGGGACGGGCAACCAGACGTCCGTTAACACGAACCACATCATTCACACCAACCCGCTGACCGATATGCGCAGGCTCACCGTTAACCGAAACCCGTCCGGCAATAATCAGCTCTTCCATTTCACGACGCGAACCCACACCCGCATCCGCCAAAACCTTATGCAACTTGGGCATAACCGCATCACTGGTCAGATACTTACCCAGGCGCTGCTCAAGTTTTGCGGATTTTTCCAGAAACGCCAGAGCATTATTCGATTCATTTTCATCAAATACCTGCTCATCGTTCACCAATTCCGCTGCAGACACTTCCTGAGCCGGCCGGTTTGCCGCTGGTTTGCGAGCTACCGGTTTGCGCTTGCTCGCTGCAACACCACTCTTGGCGGTTGGCTTGCGTGTTCGTTTCGCGGGCTCCGGAACGTTTTCCGGTTGCTCTGCTGCAACTGCTTTTTCTTTCCTGGGCTCGATTGTTGCATCAGCACGCCTGCGTCTGAATGGCGTGCGCAATTTACGACCCTTGCTTTTCACTTGAGCAGAGTCAGGCTGCGCCTCACCACCCGCGACAATCGTGACGGTTTCCGTTACTGTATCCATATATTTGCTTATTTGACCTTCTTCCGAAAGCACTTTGAAATTAAAGTGGTCTTAGTGATTCACCATTAATCAAACACCGGCAAGTAAATACTTGTCCTGCCCGCGTTTTTTACTTAACTGTTTATTTATTGCTTTTCAATCATTATTCACAATTTGCCCGGAATTCGGGACAACTGCCACCTCGGGCGTTAAATCCGCAACGGGCGACTGCTCATGACTGCTATTTTCTTCCGGATTTTCCTTAGCAGGAAACAAGCCGGCAAGTTTATCTCCGGCAACCAGAAGCACCTCTCCCTCAGAGGCCAAACCAGGCAATTCATCCAGCGCTTTCAATCCCAGATCATCTAAAAATTGTTTTGTGGTCCCAAGCAAAGCCGGTCTTCCAGGTGCATCCCTGTGACCCAACACTTCTATCCAGCCACGCTCTTCTAAAGTTTTAATGATTTGGGAAGATACCGTCACACCGCGAATATCTTCTATGTCGCCCCGTGTAACCGGTTGACGCCAGGCAATAATTGCCAATGTTTCCAAAACCGCCCTTGAATATTTAGGTGGTTTTTCTGGATTAAGGCGTTCTAAATACTTTTGCATTTGTGGACGACTTTGAAAACGCCATCCGCTAGCCAATTGCGCTAATTCTAAACCTTTATTTGACCATGCGTCTTGCAAATTTAACAATTGTTGCTTAATTACATCAATTTTTACCTCATCAGACTCTGCAAACAATTTTGCCAGATCAGACACCCTCATTGGTTGCTGAGCACACAATAGCGCGGCCTCCAACACATTGCGTATTAAATATTCATCCATGGTTCAGTAAGTGGTTTGTTATTAAAATCAGGTAAACGGCTTGCATTATTATAGCAGGTAGACTACTATTATATTCTTCAGACGCGGGGTGGAGCAGTCTGGCAGCTCGTCGGGCTCATAACCCGAAGGTCGTAGGTTCAAATCCTGCCCCCGCAACCAGTTTTAAAAAGCCTGTTTCTTTATTGAAACAGGCTTTTTTGCTATTAGGCTTTTTTGCTATTAGGCTTTTTTGCTATTTGTCCTGTTTTTAACGATATATAAGCCATCTTTTGTAATCGCCCGCCTTACCCCCAATTGATCAGCTCGTACACTCCATTACCCAGCCTTAAATCCAAAATTCAAAAAAAAACCACTAAAAAACCACTAAATTGCAACATATTTGTAAAATTAACGAAAAACACTTGCTTGTTTATATCAATTGGGGTTATTATTTAACTCTTCAGACGCGGGGTGGAGCAGTCTGGCAGCTCGTCGGGCTCATAACCCGAAGGTCGTAGGTTCAAATCCTGCCCCCGCAACCAAACAATTCAAGGACTTACCGTAATTTCGGCAAGTCCTTTTTTGTTTTTATCGATTTATTTATTACTGAAATTTTATCTATTCCTGATTACCTCTCTTTTATCCAGAAGCCGATACGTTAACAGGCACCAGACCATAGCGCTTCATTACCTCCATCAACCTATCTTTATCCGGAGGTCCACCTGCATTAACAATATTAGCAATTTCCTGAAAATACCGAGAACCAATATCAGGCGTATTAATGACTAAAGCACGTGCCATCACACCGTGCGGATTACTGAATGCATGCACCACGCCTTGCGGCGTTCCCATTGAATCACCCGCCTGAAGATCGCGAGTTTCATTGCCAACGGTATATCTTAAAGTTCCCTCCAAAACAACCACCAACTCTTCATTGGCAATATGGCTGTGTGGTGGAGGTACATTTGAGCCCGGCGGGACGCGTAGTTCAAAGCACCCCATTTGGCAAGCATTATCCGCCTCTTGAAGATAACGAATTTCAAGCTGCCCTACCCGGATAAAATTGGCATCTTTTGACTGTTTATTTAGCGTCATGACAGAGCCCCTGTAAAATGTTTTTTACAACTCTATTTTATTTGTTTTTTACATAAAACAGAGAAAACCTTATCTTTGGAATGATTACACATTAAAAATCGCTTTATCCTCTTCCTGCCAATATCCTTTTTTAATAATCAATACCACACATGGCGTGATACTGTCAGGCTCCTGCGATTCAATATCCAATACTTCAAACGAAGAACGCTGCTGATGCACGCCATGCACATGGTAAAAGCGATCATCACCCACAAACTGAACCACTGCTTTCATTCTTAACAGGGCAGTACCATATTTTTCTGCAATGGCATCCAGTGCGACAATAAAACGCCCCCTTTTTAGCGCTTGCCCAAAAGTAAGGGTAATGACATCCACATCGGTATGACTTGCCTGTGGCTTTAATGACTGACGGCCGGCGGTTTTCCAACGCGCTCCAAAAGCAGGCAGTTTTTGTTTGCCTTGCTGCTTCAAGGCAGCCAAAACACCAAAAAAATCTTCCGCCTCTTCAAGATCCGGCTTGCTTGACACCGGAACACCCATGGCAATCGCCTTAATCCGTTTTTTTAAAGCAGGCACCTTTTCAGGACATATATCCTCTTTAGACAACACCACCACATCAGCCGCCAGCAATTGGCTTAGCCATTCGGGGTTATTCTGCTGCTGTTCGGCATGACAACAGTCCACCACACATAAGACACCGGCATCATAAAAACGTTCTTTCAGAAAGAAATCATGCTTTAAAGTAAAAACAATGGAAGACGGATCAGCCAGGCCAGAAGTTTCAATAATGACATGGCTGAATGCGGGAATTTTCTTATGCATAGCCTGCATGAACAGCTCACGCAGGGTCTGGCTCAGGTCTGCGTGCAGCTGGCAACACAGGCAGCCACCTTCAAGCAGCACAAGCTGAGAACTTAAGTGCCTGTAGATAAGATGATCTAGCCCAATCTTGCCTATTTCATTGACGATAACCGCAACCCGACCCGCATCAGGCCGTTTTAACAATTGCCTGATAAAATGACTTTTACCACTCCCCAGGAATCCGGTAATTACCGTGACCCCTATTCCCTGTTCACCCGTGTTGTACTGATTCATTATGTCCCAAAAACTGCAGATTTCGATACTAGACTCACCCTCAGACCTAAAGGCGGACACCTGGCAATCATTCTGCCAGAAAAACCCCTTTGCCAGTCCCGATTTCCTGCAAACACTGCACTCCAGCACCTGCGTGGCACCAGAATATGGGTGGCATGCCCAGTATTTATACCTTCAAGACGAACACCAAACGCCTTTGGGACTCATGCCGCTTTATGTAAAAACCCATTCGCGTGGTGAATTTGTTTTTGATATGGCCTGGGCCAATGCCTTTGAGCGTCATGGTTTGGCGTATTACCCCAAACTGGTTTGCAGCATTCCCTTTACCCCCGTTACGGGACCCAGGCTCTTATCCAACAACCCGCTACACAAACGGGTCCTGGCTGAACAGGCCATTGAGGTGGCCAAAAAAATGGGCGTTTCTTCCCTTCATGTCCTGTTCCCCAACCAGGAAGATTTAAACATTCTGCGTGAATGCGGCTATATGATCAGGGAAGATGTGCAATTCCATTGGGAAAACCCGGATTATGAAAGTTTTGAGGATTTTCTGAAGCAGCTGAATTATGACAAACGCAAAAAAATCCGCCAGGATCGCAAGAAAGTACTTGCCGCCGGCGTTAGCTTCAGACATTTACGTGGCAGTGATATAAACCCGGAAACACTGGATTTTTTTATTTCCTGCTACCAAAACACCTACTATGAACGTGGCCGCGAACCCTATCTGAATGATGAGTTTTTCCATTCATATCTGCAAAAATGCCCGGACAATATCTTATTAATACTTGCCATCAAAGACGGGCAACCCGTTGCCTGCGCCCTGAATATTATTGGCGATAACACCGTTTATGGGCGCTATTGGGGAGCACACGAATTTATTCCCGGCCTGCATTTTGAAACCTGTTATATGCAAAGCATTGAGTTTTGCATTAAACATAAATTCCGTTATTTTGAAGGTGGTGCCCAAGGAGAACATAAGCTGGCACGCGGTTTACTGCCTGTAACCACCTATTCAGCACACTGGATTGCCAGAAAAGATTTTGCGGCGGCAATTGAAGCGTTTTTGGATGTTGAAAGTCGCCAGGTTGGAAAATATGTTGACATGCTGGCAACACATTCCCCATTCAGGCAAACCGGTTGAATGAGCCAAAGGGCTGGGCACCCTTATTTCTTCTCTTTATCTTGTGGTGTGACAAAAGGAAAAGCACCAAACATATTTTGGGTCTGGTTTTGCATTTGCTCTTGCATTTGCACAAACAGGTTCTTGGACTGTTCTACGTAATTACTCATGGCATTATTCAGGACAGGGGCCTGAATATTCATGAATTGCGCCCAGGCATCGGGACTGAACTGCGAGCCATACATGCTCTTTGATTGATCAGCCAGACGCTCCTGGATATCAACAAAAGCCTGCATGTTTTTTTCAAGGTATGTGCCCATTACCCCCTGCATGGCGTTACCATAAAATCGAATAATGTGCTCTAGCATGGTGGAACTGAACATAGGCACCCCACCCCCTTCAAGCTCAAGAATGATTTGCAGCAATATACTCCGGGTAATATCTTCGCTGGTTTTAGCATCCAGAACTTGAAACTTGACGTTATCAAGCACCAGCTTCCTGACATCGGCCAAGGTAATGTAAGTACTGGATTCGGTGTCGTAAAGCCGGCGATTGGGGTATTTTTTAATAATGCGTGTTTGACCGGTTTCTGGTGAATTTATCATAATAATTTATATAAAGAAGTGTACAACCCCACCCGCAAAGGTGGGGCAAGGAATTACCCCATATGCAAGCCACCGTTCACCGAGAAGTCGGCACCGGTACTGAAGCCGGCATCTTCCGAAGCCAGCCACGCCACCATTGATGCGATTTCTTCGGGTGTACCCAAACGACGCACAGGAATGGTGCCCACAATCTGTTCCAGTATTTCGGGGCGAATGGCACGAACCATTTCAGTACCAATATAACCCGGAGAAACGGTATTGACCGTTACACCGCGACTGGCCACTTCCTGGGCAAGCGCCATGGTAAAGCCGTGAATACCCGCTTTGGCAGTTGAGTAATTGGTTTGGCCAAACTGGCCTTTTTGACCGTTAACTGAACTGATATTGATAATACGGCCCCAACGTTTTTCGTACATGTGCTCAATAACCTGTTTGGTAACATTGAACAGGCTGTTCAAATTGGTATCCATAACCATTTTCCAGTCTTCAAGACTCATTTTACGGAAAACGCCATCGCGGGTAATACCTGCGTTATTAACCAGTACGTCAACGGGACCGTGCTCTTTTTTTACTTTTTCAAAAGCGGCAACGGTTGAATCCCAGTCGGCAACATTACCTGAAGAAGCAAAAAACTTGTACCCCAACGCCGCCTGCTCGTCGATCCATTTCTGGGCATTTCGGTTAGGCCCGCAGCCTGCTATAACCTTAAAACCTTCTTTGTGTAAACGCTGGCAAATAGAGGTTCCGATACCGCCCATTCCACCTGTTACATATGCAATTTTCTGACTCATAAGATCTCCGGATTTTTTATTGACTCATTTACAATTACTAATACTATACTGCCTTAACTTTTACATATTTTCCGGGTGCCGCTTCTAACTCAGGGTAATTCCCATTACCTGCGGTTTTCTTTGCCCGAACTTTTTTACCGGCATGAGAGGCCAGCCACTCAGACCAGTCTGGCCACCAGCTGCCCTGAACCTGGGTAGTGTTAGCAAACCACTCACTGCTAACCGGGAAGCCCTGCTCTGCCTCTGCATTGGAAACCCAGTAATTACGCTTGTTTTTAACAGGCGGGTTGATGACCCCCGCAATATGACCCGATGCGCCCAAAACAAACCGTTTAGGGCCTTGCAGGATATGTGTGGACGCATAAGCAGAATCCCAGGGCACAATATGATCTTCTTTAGATGCATAGATATAGGCGGGCATGTCCAGCAGCCCAAGATCAACGGGCGTATCTGTAATCTTGATGTAATTAGGCTTTTTGAGGTTGTTTTCAAGGTAGGTATTACGGAAATACCAGGTAAAGAAAGGGCCAGGCAAATTGGTACCATCGGCATTCCAGTAAAGCAGGTCGAATGCGGCGGGTGATTGCCCTTTAAGGTAATTGTTAACCACATAATTCCAGACCAACTCATTAGGACGCAAAAAAGAAAAGGTCGTGCCCAATTCAGCGGCCGTCAGCAAACCACCCTGTCCCAATTGCTGCTCGCGCACCGAGGCGTGCGCCTCGTCCACAAATACATCCATGACACCGGTATTCTCAAAATCAAGAAAGGTGGTTAACAGGGTTAATGCCGCCACCGGATCTTGACCACGTTTACGGGCAACAGCCAAGGCACATGCCAGCATGGTTCCGCCAACACAAAACCCAAGCGCATTGATTTTGTTTTGCCCGGAAATTTCAGACACGACTGAAATAGCCTTTAACACGCCATTTTCAATGTAATCTTCCCAACTGGCATGTTGAATGTCATCTGTGTCTTCCGGAAGTGGATTGCGCCAGGATACCAGGAATACGGTATGACCTTGGGCAACGGTATAGGCCACCAATGAGTTGTCGGGCTGCAGATCAAGAATATAGTATTTATTGATACAGGGAGGCACCATCAACAGAGGCGTTTCATATACGGAAGGGGTTTGCGGTTTGTATTGAATGAGCTGGAAATACGGGTTTTCAAATACGACTGAGCCCTCGGTAATCGCCAGGTTGCGGCCCACTTCAAAAACCGTTTCATCGGTTTGGCTAATGCGCCCTTTTTGCATGTCATGGATTAAGTTTGCCATGCCTTTTTGCAACGATTCCCCTTGGGTTTCCTGAAAAGCTTTCAGGGCATCAGGATTTAGCGCAAAAAAATTGGATGGGGCAAAGGCATCCAGCCATTGCGTTACCGAGAACTTCAAACGTTCGCGGCTGTCATCGGGAATTTCCAGTTGATCAACCCATTTATTCATCGTGCTGGCTGAAAGCAGATAAAGATGAGCCAGTGCAGAAAACTGTGGATTTTGCTGCCATGCCTCACTGCTGAAACGACGGTCTTTGACAGGGGGCAGGCTTCCCTGGGTGGCCTGCAACATAAGCTGCCTGAAATTTTCGGTGAACTCTGTTTGCAATTGCTGGATTTGCGCTGGATTTACCATTGGCATCATCCAAGGCATGTTTTTTGTAAATGGATCATACTTCATCGTTTTCGCCCCCTTTTTTTAGTCCCGAAAAACGTAACAACGTTCACTCACACTCATTTCTTTAAGATAAAGGAATAATCAAAGTTATTCAACTTTGTGAGAAAGAACGTTGTTTGGGGTAACGCTTATGCCGGTAGTTTTACCTTCCACACAACAGTCACCATACGCCCCGTCTGGCCCTGCCTTCGATATGAAAAAAAACGTTCTTGATCCATGAAAGTACAAAATTTGCTTTCCTCAACAGCACTTACACCATTTTTATTCAAACGGTAAACAGCGAGCCCCGACAAATCGGCCAGCCATTTTCCATCATTACGTGGATGTGATCGAAAAAACAACGCCTGACTTTCATCATTATTCATAAAAGCTTCATAAACCTCTTGACCAACCTCAAAAGCCTCAAACCCAATGGCTGGACCAATCCATGCCCGAAAACTTTTATGGGGGACCTTGCTTCTCATTACTTCCAGGGTGTTCTCTAGTACACCATTAAGCAAGCCCCGCCAGCCGGCATGTGCCGCACCAATCACCTCACCATTTTCAGAAGCCAAGACAACCGGCAGGCAATCGGCCGTCATAATGGCAAGCACCTTGTTGTTTTCTGTCGTCACCGCGGCATCAGCCGTTATGGGCATATCATTTGCATCAACCAGGTCAGCATCATGCACGTCAGTGCCATGCACCTGCTCAAGCCAGACCACAGGTCCTGGCAACAGACACTGTAGCCAGGACCTGTTTTGCTCAACGGCAAGCAGATCATCTCCGGTATGCATGCCCATGTTCAGGGAATCATAAGGCGGCTGGCTGACACCCCCCTGACGGGTGGTGCAAAAATACTGTACACCGGGCCATTGCTGCCCCGTGACCGTCTTGTCCAATGCCAGATTTGCATTCTCAGACCCCTCTTTCACTACTGTCATTGTGGTGCCTTTTCCCATTGAATATTGGCAATAACCTGCTGCATGTCTTGCGCCAGCGCAGACTCAAATTCACAAACCGTTTCGGTTTCGGGGTCGATGAATTGGAGCCGTCTTGCATGTAGCATTTGCCGCTGCGCCCCTGCCCATGGTTTGCCACCGTACAATTCATCACCCAGAAGCGGATGCCCGATACTGGATAAGTGCACCCTGATTTGATGCGTGCGTCCGGTTTCAAGTTTGCAACGTACCCATGACACGGCTTTGTCCTGCAATATCCCGGATGCCAGCAAGGCATAGTGAGTCCGGGCTTCTTTGGGTGCAATGGGCTGGTTGGTTGACATCCGAACCGGTACTTTACGGTCGCGCCCTATCGGGGCATCTATTAATCCCTGTGACTTGACCTGCCCCATCACCAGGGCAACGTATTCGCGACCCACTGTGCGAGCCTGCAATTGCCTCACCAGATGGGTTTGTGCCTGTTCGGTACGGGCAACCACCAGAAGACCTGACGTATCCTTGTCCAGTCGATGAACAATACCTGCGCGTGGTACATGTGACAGCTCGGGAAAGCGGTAAAGCAAGCCATTTAGCAGGGTACCATGCCAATTGCCAGCCCCCGGATGGGTCACCAGCCCGGCGGGTTTTTCAACCACTATCCACTGACTGCTTTGCCCCAAAACCGTGAATTCAACCGGTTCTGGCGTGAACGCCAGGCTTTCTTCCGCAATGGGTTCCCAGACAGTGATAATGTCACTGGCTCCTACAATCTGCCTGACTTTACCCTGCTTTTCGTTTACAGTTACATATCCCGACTCTATCCAGGATTGCAGCCGGCTTCTTGAATGCTCGGGAATCAATTGTGCCAGTATCTTGTCAAGGCGATCACCCTTTACCGAAACGGGTACCCTGAAAATGCGTGGCTCTGTGTCAATAAATTCATCTTGTTGGGAAATTGTGGTATCAGACATGGATTAATAATCATATAATGTTGTGTCGCAATGCTAACATTGTGTGAACCGTTTTGGCCTTTAACTTACTGTAACCCATCTAATTATGCAAAAAAGTATTCTTCGTCACTCATTATTGGTGCTGTGTTCCCTGGCCTTGGTCGGGTGCAGTGGTGTGTTCAAAAGCCAGGAAGACAAAACACAAGGTTGGACAGCAGACCAGCTTTACCAGGAAGCCCGTGATAACGTACGGGCCTCCGAATGGAAAAGCGCCAGCCAGAACCTGAGTGCCGTGGAAACCCGGTTTCCTTATAGCAGCCAGGCGCAGCAAGCACTCATTGACCAGGCTTATGTATACTGGAAAGATGACGAACCCGAACAGGCAACCGCCGCCATCAACCGTTTCCTCGCATTGTACCCCAACCATCCTGGTACCGATTACATGCTGTACCTGAAAGGCCTGGTTACCTTTACACCGCCAAGTGCATTCCTAAGCAGCTATACCGGCCAGGACCCCAGCGAACGTGACCCCAAAGGCCTGCGCCAATCCTATCAGGCATTCAATGAGCTGATTACCCGCTTCCCTGACAGCCGTTACGCCCACGACGCACGCTCCCGTATTACATGGCTGGTCAGCACCATTGCCGAGAACGAAGTTAACGTTGCCGAATACTATTTCAAACGGGATGCCTATGTGGCAGCCATCAACCGCAGCCAGGCAGTCATTCGTGACTTCTCGGGTGTTCAGGCTGCCGAGCGTGCCCTGTACATCATGATGAAATCTTATGAAAAACTGGGTATGACCGAACAGGCTAACGACGCCAAACGGGTACTTGAGCAGAACTTCCCCGAGAGCAAATATTATGCCCAGGGTCTTGACGGTGACAAGCACTGGTCCGACATATTCAAGCCTGCTTCATGGTTTGATAATTAAACCCTTCAGCGGGTAAATAAAACCCCGGTAAAATGGCTTTTATGGCCAGCTTGCCGGGGTTTTATTATGAAAAAGTAAAAACAGAAATTGAATACAGCACTCTACTCAAGCCTAGAAAAAACCAAAAGCAGCAAAAGGATCCAGGCTTTTGAGGTCAGTTCTATAGTCTTGAAAAAATTCAGCTTTGATTTTCCTGATCAACCGCTGGTTCCGGTTTGGCAAAAAAATCAACCGCCTCTTCCAAATAACGGGTTCGACTAAAAGAAGGCAGGCCTCTCCAAAGCAATTTTCCATAAGGCTTTTCTACCAGCCTTCGATCACCCACCATTAATACCCCCCAGTCACTTTCAGTACGAATAAGGCGTCCGGCCCCCTGTTTCAGGGCAATCGCCGCACCGGGAATTTGATATTCAAAAAACGGATTACCCCCTTCTTCACGACAAGCCTTGATACGGGCCTCCAGTACAGGATCATCGGGAGGAGCAAAAGGAAGTTTATCAATAGCCACCAAGGTAAGGATATCACCCGGAAAATCCACCCCTTCCCAAAAACTGGCACTACCAACCAGCACGGCATTGGCATGCTGCCTGAATCGTTGAATCAGTTGCCCGCGGGTGCTTTCCCCCTGTTTCATGACCGGACGGTCTACCGCTTCCTTGTCAAAGGCTTTAATGAGCAAGTGGGCAAAATAATCAACCGCCCTAAGCGTGGTGCACAAGACCAATACGCCCCCAGGCGTCGCCTTGATCAGGGGCAGCAAGGTATCCACAAAGGCCTGGGCAAAATCTGGGGACTGGGTTTCAGGCAAATGATTAGGCACATATAACAAGGCCTTGTCTTTGTAATTGAACGGTGATTCCCAGCGTTCGGTGCGGGCGTTGTGCAAACCCAGCTGCCGCGTGAAATGAGAAAAATCCTTATAAACGGAAAGCGTGGCCGAGGTAAACACCCAGGCCTGATCCGGTTTTTTATAACGGGCAAATGTATGCACCGACAGGGGAGCCGAGTTCAACCGCAAATGATGCAAGCCAAATTCCACCCACCTTACCAGCACTTCCTGCTGACGGGGTTTCATATTGGCAACCGCTGTTTTTTCATTTTCTTCGGCAGAGTCAGGCTCTACCTCGGGCAAGGCACTATGGGTCCAGCGATAAATTTTTGCCCTTAGCTCTGCGCCACTTTTAGCGGCGGTCATCAAGTCAGGGTGCCGCTCTTGCACCGCCACCAGCATGCGAACCAGCTTGTCCAGCTCGTCTTCCATATTGGCCAGTGCTTCATTAAATTTTTCCGGCTCGGGTATTTGTTCATACGCGGCCCTTTTACCCGGCAGTTTGTCTATGCCGGCCGCCACCAGGCGCAAATCCTTGACATAGTACTCCACTTTTTTGCAAGCCTCGCTCCAACGGGCCGAATCACGTGCCTGGGCCAGGCAGGCCACCTCGGTGGTTTTCAGAAAATCCATGATTTGCGAGGTGGAAACGCTATCGCCCATGAAACGGGTGGCCGTATCAGGCAACTGGTGTGCTTCATCAAAAATGACGGTATCGGCGGCCGGCAGCAAATCGGCAATACCCTCTTCTTTTAAAACCAGGTCAGCAAAAAACAGGGCATGGTTAATCACCACGACATCCGCTTCCTGTGCATTGCGACGTGCTTTGAGCAAGAAACAGTCTTTGACAAAGGGGCAATCCTGGTTCAGGCAATTCTCGCGGGTGGAAGTGGCCCTGCCCCAGATATCGGCATCTTCGGGAACCTGGGCGCAATCGGTTTTATCACCGGTGTGACTGCGGTCGGCAAATTGCCGGATATACCGTAGCTGCACAACCTCTTCTTTTGAACGCAGGGAACGGTCGTCCTGCTCCATCCGGCTTAAGTGATAGTGACAGACATAATTGCTACGCCCTTTAAGCAGGGCGACATGCACGGGCACGGCCATGAGCTTTTTCAGGCGCGGTACATCTTTGGTGTACAGTTGATCTTGCAGCGTGCGGGTACCGGTTGAAACAATGACCTTGCCGCCCGACAAAAACGCGGGTACCAGATAAGCCCAGGTTTTGCCAGTGCCTGTTCCGGCTTCGGCCACCAGTACCGATTTGGCCTGTATGGTTTCATCTATTGCCTGTGCAAGCTGAATTTGTGCATCCCGCACCTTGTAACCCGGAATGGCACCGGCAAAAGGCCCCTCTTGCAGGAACCAATCGGAAATTTCAAAATCAAGAACTCGCACACGCTTTCCAAACAACAAAAAATGAAGGCAATCCGCCCATACGCTATTTTAATGATAGTAACGAAGCAAGGGCACTTATCCACGCAAAGAGGACGAAATAATCCGGTATCAAGCGGCAAACATCCATACAAATTAACCGATATCAGCCCCCCCCTCACCACAAGCCTGCCGCTTATGGCACAATTTACAGTTCGTTTTTAATTATTTTTAAGCAAACATGTCCGAAACACCAAGTACCGAAACTGCCACAGGCATTGATGAACAACGCATTATTCAGCTACTGGCCCAAGAGCTGAACGTACGTCCGGCACAGATTGCCGCTACGGTTTCCCTGCTTGATGAAGGCGCAACCGTTCCCTTTATCGCCCGTTACCGCAAAGAGGCAACCGGTGGCCTTGACGATACCGTTTTGCGTAACCTTGAAGTCCGCCTTTTGTATGTACGGGAACTTGAAACCCGTCGCCTGGCCATTATCGAATCCATCAGCCAGCAAGGCAAACTGACCGCGGAACTGAATGCCGCAATTGCCACTGCAGATACCAAACAGCGCCTTGAAGACCTGTACGCCCCCTTCAAACCCAAACGCCGCACCCGTGCCCAGATTGCCCGGGAAGCGGGCCTGGAGCCCCTGGCCGATGAAATTCTGGCCAATAAAAATGCGGTGCCCGCCGAACTGGCCGAACAATACATAAACCTTGAACTGAATATCAAGGATGGCAAGGCGGCCCTTGACGGTGCCCGTGACATTCTGGCCGAACGTTTTGCCGAAAATGCCGACTTGCTGGCCGACATGCGTGAGCACTTGTGGAACCAGGGCTGGTTATACGCCAAGGTTGTTGAAGGCAAGGAAGCTGAAGGTGACAATTTCCGCGACTGGTTTGATTTCAAGGAGCCGGTTAAATCCCTGCCTTCGCATCGCGTGCTGGCTTTACTGCGTGGACGCCAGCAGGGCATGCTTGATTTGCGCATTGGTCTGAATGAGGAACAGGACGCCCTGGTGCCGCACCCCTGTGTGGTTCGCATTAGCGATTTCCTGCAACTGGATGCCAATTACAACCTGGATGCCGATGCACGTGGCAAATGGCTGGCCGAGGTTTCCCGCTGGACATGGCGGGTCAAGCTGTTAACCGCCTTTGAATCTGAAATGGTTGGCAAGCTGCGAGAGCAGGCCGAAGAAGAAGCGATTAAAGTATTTGCCGCCAACCTGAAAGACCTGATGCTCGCTGCACCAGCCGGCCCAAAATCGGTGCTGGGACTAGACCCTGGTATCCGTACCGGTGTTAAGGTTGCCGCCATTGACCCAACCGGAAAACTGCTGGATACCGCCACCATTTATCCCTTTGAACCACGTCGCGACCGCGAAGGGTCCATTCGCACCCTGGCCGCCCTAATTGCCCGTCACAAGATCCAGTTGATTGCCATTGGCAATGGTACTGCTTCACGCGAAACCGAAAAACTGGTCGCAGACATGCTACAGGCTTTCCCTAACCCAGATATCAAGAAAATCGTGGTTTCCGAAGCGGGCGCATCGGTGTACTCGGCCTCGGAACTGGCTGCCAAAGAATTTCCCGACCTGGATGTCAGCCTGCGCGGTGCCGTTTCTATTGCCCGTCGCCTGCAAGACCCTCTGGCCGAACTGGTAAAAATTGAACCCAAGGCCATTGGGGTTGGCCAGTACCAGCACGATGTAAACCAGCGTGAACTGGCCCGCTCACTTGACGCGGTTATTGAAGATTGCGTGAACGCGGTGGGTGTGGATGTGAATACCGCCTCTGCCCCCCTGCTTACCCGCGTTTCCGGCCTTAATGCCAGCCTGGCCAAAAACATTGTGGAATGGCGTGACCAGAATGGCGCTTTCCCCAACCGGGCTGCTTTAATGAACGTCTCCCGCTTTGGTGCCAAAGCCTTTGAGCAAGCAGCTGGTTTCTTGCGTATTCCCAACGGTGACAATCCACTGGACGCTTCTTCAGTTCACCCTGAAGCCTACCCGGTCGTGGCACGCATCCTGAATAAAATCCAGACCGATGTCAAATCCATTATTGGTAAAAAAGATGCCCTGAAGGGCGTTTCGCCGGCCGACTTTACCGATGAACGTTTCGGTTTACCAACGGTTAAAGACATTTTCAGCGAAATTGAAAAACCTGGCCGTGATCCACGCCCCGAATTCAAGACCGCCACCTTCAAGGAAGGTATTGAAACCATTAATGACCTGCTACCCGGCATGGTACTGGAAGGCGTGGTCACCAACGTGGCCAACTTTGGTGCTTTTGTAGATATTGGCGTGCATCAGGATGGTCTGGTCCATATTTCAGCCCTGGCGGACAAGTTTGTCAAAGACCCACGCGATGTGGTTCGGGTTGGGCAAACCGTACAGGTCAAAGTTCAGGAAGTAGACGCACAACGCAAACGGATTGCCCTGACCATGCGACTGAATGACGAGAGCCTGCCCGTTAGCCGTGGCAACGCTGGCGCTCCGGCCGACAACCGCCCCCGTGGCCAAAACCGCCAAAAACAGGCCGATAACAAAGCGCCCGCCAACAATGCCATGGCAGCTGCCTTTGCCAAGCTCAAACGGTAATCCGGCAATAATCCGGCCATTATTGGCCAATTAAAAGCTGCACAACAAAATGCCCCGAAGCGATTCGGGGCATTTTTACATATCAACGATCTGGACAGCTAAAGAATAAAAATCAGGATTCAGACGCTTCAACCACGTCAGATGCCTGAAACTGCATGGCCCACATACGGGCATAAATGGCATTTTTCTCCAGTAATTCGCTATGGGTACCTTGCTCCATGATTTTGCCCTGATCCATCACGATAATCCGGTCGGCATCCACGATGGTAGAAAGCCGATGGGCAATAATAAGTGTGGTACGGTTTTTGGCAATCTGGAACAGTTCATCCTGAATCTTGCGCTCGGTTCGGGTATCCAGTGCACTGGTGGCTTCATCCAGCACCAAGATAGGCGGGTCTTTTAAAATGGTACGGGCAATCGCCACCCTTTGTTTTTCCCCGCCAGACAACTTCAGGCCCCGCTCACCCACCTGTGACTCATACCCATCGGGAAGGCTGGTCACAAACTGGTGAATACTGGCAGACTTGGCCGCGTCTATCACTTCTTCATGCGTCGCCGAAGGACGGCCGTAAGCAATATTGTAATAAATGGAATTATTGAACAGCACCGTATCCTGGGGCACAATGCCGATATGCTGGCGCAGGCTTAACTGGGTGTAAGAACGGATATCCCTGCCATTGATCAGGATGCTTCCCGAACTGATATCATAAAAACGGAATAGCAGTCGCGAAAGGGTAGACTTGCCCGCCCCTGATGTCCCGACCACGGCCACGGTTTCACCTGCCCCAATCTTGAAAGACACATTGTGCAAAATCTGCCGTTCCTTTTCATAAGAAAAGCAGACATCCTGAAATACGATCTCGGCATGACGGGTGTTTAATGCGATGGCCCCTTTATCATCCTTGATTTCCTGCTGCTCGTCCATGAGCCCGAACATACGTTCCATGTCAGACAATGAGTTCTTGATTTCGCGATAAATGAACCCTAAAAAATTCAAGGGAGCATACAACTGCGTTAAATAGGCCGAAACCAGTACGACATCGCCCACCGTCATGCTACCTTGTACCACCCGGTCTGCCGCCATCCACAACAAAATGGTAATACCCGTGGTAATAATGACGCCTTGGCCAGCATTAAGCAAATTCAGTGAAACCTGGTTCTTGACCGATGAGTCTACCCATTTACCCAGATTTTCATCATAGCGGTTGATCTCGTACGCTTCGTTATTGAAATATTTAACGGTTTCATAGTTGATGAGGGCATCAATAGCTTGGGTATTCGCCATGCTGTCCAGGCTGTTCATGCGCCGGCGCATGACCATGCGTTTTTCTGTCACGGTAAACGTAAACAGGATATAAGCAACGATGGTTAGCATGGTCACCCCTGCAAACCAGACATCGTAACGCCACAGCAAAATGCCCATGACCATCAGCAACTCAAGCAAGGTAGGCAAAATATTGAACAGGGTAAAATTCAATACAAAGCCAATGCCCTTGGTTCCCCGGTCTATATCCCGGCTAAGCCCCCCCGTTTGACGCAACAGGTGAAACCGCATGGACAGGCCAAACAGGTGTTCAAATATGGTTTTGGCAATTTTACGAATGGAGCCCTGTGTTACCTTGGCGAACAGGGCATCCCTAAGTTCACCAAAAAGACTGCTTGAAATACGCGCAAAGCCATAGGCCAGCAAGGCGGCCACCGGTAAAACCAGCGCATTGGTTGGCATGCTTAGCTGATCAACAATATCTTTCAGGAAAATAGGCAAGGCCACGCTGGCCACTTTGGCCAGAACCAGACACAACAAGGCAAAGCCAACACGCCATTTGAATTGCCAGACATAAGGTAATAAGGATAATACGACGCCAAAACTGATTTTTTTAGACGCTGGTTTCTGTGGATTCTGCTCTGATTGAATTCTCATATATATTCTTGTAACAACGGACCCATCTTATTTTCTGTTCCGCATCAAGACTGCGTAAAGGCTGGGCAAGATGACAACCCGTTTCATCCCTGTAACGACATCGGTCATAAAAAAAACAACCCCTGGGCAAGTGGCGGTTACCCGGCAATTCGGGTAAATCAACCGGCCCGTTCATGGTGAAGCTGCCTGTCATATCGGGGACGGCCTCAAGCAAAAGTTCGGTATAGGGATGAGCCGGTTTTTGCAATACGCCTGCCGTAGGACCCAGCTCGACTATTTGCCCCAGATACATAACCGCCATCCTTTTGCTCATATGCTTTATAACAGAAACATTATGGGAAATCAGGATATAACTCAGATTTCTGGCTTTTTGCAAATCATTGAGCAAATTCAGAATTTGCGCCTGAACCGAAATATCCAGTGCCGAGGTGGGCTCATCCAGCACAATAATATCAGGATTAGGTGCCAGGGCACGCGCAATGGCAATCCGTTGGCGTTGTCCGCCTGAAAACTCATGCGGATAACGGTCCATATACTCTTCACGCAAGCCTACCTGCACGGCAAGATCACCTGCTATTTTACGCAATTGCGCCCTTGAGTGGCCACCCTGGACATGAATGGGCTCGGTAATGACTTTCCAGACGGGCAAACGCGGATCCAGCGAGGACTGCGGGTCCTGGAACACAATCTGGATATTGGGTTTAGCGCTGGCAGTATGCCAGCTTACCTTGCCACGGGTAGGTGGCAGCAACCCCATCAACACCTGGGCAAGCGTACTTTTGCCACAACCCGACTCCCCCACAATACCCAGGGTTTCACCTGCGCTGGCATGCAGGTCTATGCCATTCAGGACATGCGCGATTGACTTGACCTGCCCCAACCAGTTTTTTTGTACGGGAAAATGAACATGCACATCATTCAGTGAAACAAGACGATTATCGGGCATTGCGTTCATCCTCTTCCTGCACAATCCAGCAGGCAACTTTATGAGACGGATCTGACGTTAAAGGTAATAAATCCGGGACATTGCGACAAATATATTCCTTGCGCCCGCAACGGTTCATGAATGAACAGCAAGCGGGCAATTGCGCCAGATCGGGCACTTGCCCACCAATCGTTTTCAGGGGAGTGCCCGGTTTTACATTTTCAGGTAAACCGGCCAGCAAACCTTGCGTGTAAGGGTGTCTTGGTTGTTTTATCACGTCACGGGTCAGACCATCTTCCACCACAGCGCCCGCATACATGACATACACCCGCTCACAAAACTGTGACACCACTGCCATATCGTGAGTGATCAGCAAAATGGCCGTACCGGTTTTACGGGCCCGCTCCCTGAGCAAGAGCAAAACCTGCTTTTGCACGGTCACATCCAAAGCCGTTGTCGGCTCATCGGCAATCAATAGCTTGGGCTCACAGGAAAACGCCAGGGCAATCATAATGCGCTGGCGCATGCCGCCTGACAGTTCAAAGGGATAACTGTCAAAAACCCGCTCGGGATCGGCAATATACATTTCCCGCAACAAGCCCAGGGTTTTCTCCCTGGCCTTTGCCCTGCTGATGGATTGATGCTGCAAAATCACATTAATGATTTGCTTGCCCACCTTCATGACTGGGTTCAGGGCCGTCATGGGTTCCTGAAAAATCATGGATACTTCGCTGCCCCGGATAGCCCGCATTTCTTTTTCACTCAGTGCCAGGATATCTTTACCCGACTGACGTATGGTGCCGCGCGTCACCCGATAACTGTCAGACGGGATCAATCGCATGCCCATCATGGCACACACCGATTTCCCCGAACCCGACTCTCCCACCAGTCCGACAATTTCACCGGCCGCGACCTGCAGGGTAACCCCGTTCAGCGCCTTGACCGCCCCTTTGTAAATAGGAAACTCGATATGCAGATTTTCTACACTGAGTACCAGTTCATCTGTCTGGCCAGCCTGATTACCTTGCATTACTTCACCTTCTGTTTGGGATCCAGCATGTCGCGCATCCCATCACCCAACAAATTAAAACCAATGGCCGTTATCAAAATGGCCAGGCCGGGAAAGGTGGAATACCACCACTGGTCTATCAGGAAATTACGTCCGGCAGAAACCATGGCGCCCCATTCGGCCGTGGGCTGTTGTGCACCCAAACCAATAAACCCCAATGCCGCAGCCATCAAAATGGCATTGCCAATATCCAGCGTGGTTTGCACGATAATGGGAGGCAAAGCATTTCTGATCACGTGCCACTGCACAATATGGCGGCGACTGGCACCGAAGGTTTGTGCCGCTTTGACATACACCATTTCACGGATACCCAGTGTTTGCCCCCGGGCAAGCCGGACATAATACGGAATGCGCACCAAAGTAATGGCCAGCATGGCATTGAACAGACTGGGGCCTAATGCTGCAGCCAAAGCCATGGTCAAGACCAAAGAAGGTATCGACAGCATGACATCCATGATACGCATGATGATCGTATCTACCCATTTGCCAAAAATACCCGAAAAACAGCCAATAATGGTACCGATGAAACTGGCCACAAAAGCCACAAACAAACCGACACCAATCGATTGTTGCCCACCGTACAGAACCCGGCTGAAAATATCGCGCCCCACTTCATCGGTGCCAAAAAAATGAGCCATTGAAGGCGCCTGCAAGCGTGCACGCAAATTGATGACATCGGGATTGTACGGGGCCAGGACAGGTGCGAGCAATGCCGACAGGCACATGAAAATAATAATACCCAGCCCAATCATGGTCATCGGACTGCGCCGTAACTGGTACCAAAAATAGGAACTTCTGTGTTTAAGTGATGCAACCATCGCCCTCATTAACCCACCTCTTTAATGCGTGGATCAATAATCAAATACAGCAAATCCACCAACAGGTTCAACAACACGTATACAAAAGAAACCAGCACGGCAAACCCCATCACCGCCGGAAAATCCAGCGCCTGGATCGAGTTAACCACATACAGCCCCATACCGGGCCAGCTGAAAACGGTTTCCGTCAGCACCGCGCCATATAACAAATCCCCCAAGGCCAGGCCCAGCACGGTTACCGAAGGTATCAGGGCATTGGGCAAGGCATGCCTGAGAATGACCTGCCATTTAGGCAAGCCATAAGCTTTGGCAGTGCGGATATAATCTTCACTTAACTGCTCTAGCATGGAAGAGCGAATCTGCCTTGAAACCACGCCAAGATGCACAAAACTTAAAGTAATGGCCGGCAATACAATATGCTTTAGTGCACTGTAAAAAGTGTTCATCTCTCCGGCCAGCAGCGAATCCACCAAATAAAAGCCGGTTACTAATGGAGGAACCGGCAGCCCTTGGCTGATTCGTCCGCCTGCCGGCAACCAGGACAGGTGCCCATAGAAAATGATAATCAACCCCAAGCCAAGCCAAAAGGCCGGCATGGAAATCCCCATGACCGAAATGGTTCTGGCGATTTGGTCAATCCACTTGTTTTTATAAACCGCTGACAGCACGCCTAGTGGCACACCCATTAAAATGGCCAGCATCAGGGAAACCAGGGCCAGCTCCATCGTTGCCGGGAAAAATGCCAGCAAATCCTGTAATACCGGCCGGCCGGTGCGGATTGACGTACCCAGGTCGCCCTGTAGCAGTCCTTTCAGGTATAACCAGTACTGCTCATACAAGGGAAGATTCAGGCCCAGTTTTTCACGAATCGCGTCAACCATGGCTTCGCTGGCCCGGTCGCCCGCGATGAGACGGGCCGGGTCACCGGGAATCAGGTGAGAAACAATAAATGTAATCACCGAAACGCCCAGCACGACAAAAACAAGACCGACAAGCCGTTTGAAAATAATTTGAAAAACCGACATACCCGGTATCCATCAGCAAAAACGCCCGTTAAACGAGCGTTTTGCCTGTTAGTTAGCGTTAATTAAAAACCTGTTCATTCCTTGCTGATATCACGCACGTTATAGACATCATCAAGCATGGGATTATACGAAAAGCCTTTTACATTATCACGTAAACCAATTTCTTCACTTTTCTGGAAGAGATAAGCGTAGGCAAAATCATCCAGTACCAGTTTCTGAGCTTGTTGATACAGTTTGGTCCGTTCTGCCTGGTCACTGATTTCAGCCGCCTTGCGAACCAGCTTATCGACTTCAGGGTTTGAATAGAAAGAACGGTTACCGGGCAAACCACCTTTTTCAGAGTCGAACCAGTAATTCATGAACATGTACGGATCGGCAAAGTCGGGACTCCAGTTACCAATGGCAATATCAAACTCACCTTTACCCAGACGATCCCTCATGGTGGCATTGGCCAGCTTTTCAAGTTTGACATTAACACCCAGGGCTGCCAGGTTTGCCTGTACCGTAAGGGCAATAGGCTCCCAGTTGGCATCACGATTTGAATACAGTAAGGTCAGGTTTTGTTTACCCAGGTTGGCTTTGGCAAAACTGGCCTTGGCAGCCTCCAGGTCCTGTTTGAAATCAGGATTGGAATCATCATACGCCCACATGCCATCGGGAATAGGCCCTTTCAGCTGCTTACCCTGATTGCTCAACACTCCCTCAACAATACCTTGGTAATCTATCGCTGCGGAAACGCCCTTACGGGCATCCAGGTTAGCCAACGGTCCGGTTTTATTATTCAGATATAAGTAGGTCACCAATAAAGAAGGAACCTGTTCAAAATGCACACCGGGTTTGCTTTTCAGGGATTCGATCTGGTCAACAGGCAACTTGGCCACGATATCCAGGTCTCCATTTTGCAATTGCAGGCGCTGGGCTGATGCATCCGGGATGATTTTCAAAAGCACCTTGTCCAGAACAGGCTTTTCACCGCCGTAATGGGGGTTGCGTTCTAGCTGGATGGATTGGCCCTTATCCCACTTGGTCATTTGGTAGGGACCTGAGCCAGCGGTATTGCCGGCCAGGAACTTGTCAGCGCCACCCTCGGCTTTTTCTACGACCGGATTGACAATGCCCGCCCCGTTATTGGCCAGGATATAAAGGAAAGGCGCAAAAGGGGTTTCCAGCTTGAATTCAACCGTAAGCGGATCTTTCACACTGGTTTGCATGGCCGGAAAAGGCTCTGAAGGCCCCTGTTTGATACGTAATAACCGGTCAAACGTATATTTGACCGCATCAGCGTTTACATCGCTGCCATCGGCAAATTTTTGCCCTGGCTTAAGCTTGAATGTCCATATCAGATTATCGTCAGAGGCCGTCCAGCTGTCAGCCAGATCGCCTTCCACGTCGGTAGAGCCTTTTTTATATTTGACCAGATGCTGGTAGCTTGGATAGGTTACTGTCCAGTCGTTATTATCGATGGTTACGGCAGGATCCAGGGTTTGTGGATCAGATGATTTGGCAATAACCAGCGTGTCTTTTGGTGTTGCGGCCATTGCGCCAGGCATGGCAATGGAAAATCCAAGTGCCGACGCAAAAACCGTTAACCATAATTTTCTGTAAATGCGATGTCCTGACATATGCGATTTCTCCCAATGAATATCGACCGGAACATAGGACATCTTAGCAAAACAGATTTAAATCAGAAATAGTTGTTTACCCGATTATTGTAAAAATTATTTCCTTTCGGAAAATCAATCAATGCAATCATCATACCTTTACAAGATCACTTTCTATCATGGGGTAAGCACGGCTATTGGGAAGCTCATAGTGCCACCATTCAGAGGGAATGGAGACGAACCCGGCATGCAGCATGATACCCAGCAGCAACAAACGGTTTTTTTGCACCTCGGGTGGCAAGTCCTTGCGGTCATGATGAGACAGTTCCTGCATGTCATCAAAGCCGGTACCCATATCCAGTGCCTGGCCACTTTCATTTAACAACGTTACATCAACCGCCACCCCACGGGAATGGTTGGAGCCCTGTGAAGGATCAGATACATACTGCGCATCGGACAGAACCGACCAGAAAATTTCCTGGGCTTTACCAGGACGATAGGCATCAAAAACCTTAAGCGTCAAGCCGGCCTGTAACGCATAGCCTGCCGCCTTGCGCAAACAGGCTTCCGCATCGGGATGCAGGGCACAAACCGCTTCCTGGTAAACTACTTTACCTGCCAGATTATCGGGTGTGGCATAAACCAGGTCTATCACCACGCCATAATCTTCTTCAGTAATCATTGTCAATGCTGTTTGGCCCACGTTTTCCTCTTTATGCTTTCATTGATTCAATAGCTTCATTCAAAAGCGTGATATTACCATCAAGTTCAGCCAGGCTGGATACGGAAAAACCATTGGCTACCAGCTGCCCGTCAAGTTTGACATCAAAACGGCAAGCCTGTTCGTTTTTACTCAACAGCTCAATAATATTTTCAGTTTGCAGGCGCTTGGTCACCAATCCGGCATCTTTCGGATTATCAAATGGAACGGATAACAGCAATTCCTGCCCCGTTGCGGCAATCAGGCGAAAACGGAAACGTCCCTCTTCGTCCCGGAAGCTGACAAAGCGGGCAGCTTTGGCTGATTTCTTCTGCTCTTTGGTTGTGGTTTTTACCGCTACCGCATTGCGCAAACCAACCGCCTGACGAATCTCGTTAATAAACGGCGTGGCTTCACGGCGCGCTTTTTTAGCCCCCTCATGCAAGATTTCTTCGATCTGGTCGGGCTTGGACATCAAGTCGTTATAACGCTCACGCATGGGTGCCAAGGTGTTTTCAAGCAAATCACCCAGCGCCTGCTTGGCATCTCCCCAGCCCATGCCATCTAAAAGTTGCTGCCTGAAAAGTGCTGACGTTTCCTGGCTTGCAAAAGCCCGATAAATCGTGAACAGGTGAGATTCATCGGGATCCTTGGGCTCGCCGGGCAGGCGAGAGTCCGTCTGGATACGGGCAATGGCGGCCTTCAGCTGCTTGCTGCCCCCCTCAAACAGCGGGATAGTGTTGTTATAGCTTTTGGACATTTTACGACCATCCAGCCCGGGCAAGGTGGCCACTTCATCTTCAATATGCACCTCGGGCAAAGTAAAGTAGTCCCGCCCCGCCCCATACTGGTGATTAAAGCGCTGGGCAATATCACGGGCCATTTCCAGATGCTGGATCTGGTCACGGCCAACTGGTACTTTGTTGGCATTGAACATGAGGATATCTGCCGCCATGAGGATAGGATATGAGAACAGGCCCATATTGACACCATCATCGGGTTCCACATTTTTAGCCACATTCTGGTCTACCGATGCTTTGTAGGCATGCGCACGATTCATTAAACCCTTGGGGGTAAGGCAAGTAAGAATCCAGCTTAGCTCGGGTATTTCAGGAATATCCGACTGGCGGTAAAAAGTGACCCGGCTGGTATCCAGGCCGGCAGCCAGCCAGGTGGCGGCAATTTCCAGGCGTGAACTTGCCACGCGCATCGGGTCGTCACATTTGATCAGGGCGTGATAGTCGGCCAGAAAAAAGAAGGCATCAACATTATCTTCACGGCTGGCATTAATGGCTGGACGGATGGCACCGGCATAGTTGCCCAGATGTGGCGTTCCCGAGGTGGTGATCCCGGTTAGCACTCTTGTATTTTTACTCATGAATTTCAATTCCCAATTTAGAGACTGACCGATTCCCTTCGCTCAGACTCAAGATATTCTTTGGACTGCATTTCCATGATACGGGAAACCGTACGATGGAACTCATTAGATAACGTGCCTTCGGTATATAACTCATCCGGTTCACATTCGGCGGACATGATCAGTTTGACTTTATGATCATAGAGAACATCGATCAGCCAGGTAAAGCGGCGGGCTTCTGAGGCATGTTTAGGACGCATTCTGGGTACGTCAGATAAGATAATGGTATGAAAACGGCTGGCCAGTTCAAGGTAATCATTTTGCGAACGTGGGCCACCACACAAGGTGGCAAATGAAAACCACACGACAGACCCACCCAGGGCTTCGGCACGGATTTCACGGTTCTCGATATGCAAGACCGGATCCTGATCGGCCGTGTCAGAGAGCTGGTCAAACGCCTGCTGCAATGCCTGACGGGTTTGGGCCGTAAGCGGCGTATGGTACATGTTGACCTGTTCCAGCGTACGCAGGCGGTAATCCACACCGGTATCCACGTTCAGCACATCCATACGCTCCTGGATAAGCTTGATGGCTGGCAAGATACGGTCACGATGCAGGCCATCCGGGTACAGTGTGGATGGCTCGTAATTGGAGGTCATCACAAATGAAGTACCATGCTCAAACAGTTTAAGCAGTAAACGATACAGAATCATTGCATCGGCAATATCCGAAACGTGGAATTCATCGAAACAGATCAGGCGATATTTTTTTGCAATCCGGCGCGCGACTTCATCAAGCGGATCCTGGGTACCCTTGATTTGTTGCAATTGCAGGTGCACGCCACGAATGAATTCATGAAAGTGAATCCGGGTTTTACGCTTTACCGGAACCGTATGGTAAAACGAATCCATCAAAAAACTTTTACCTCGCCCTACTCCTCCCCACATGTACACACCCTTGGGGATATCCGGCCGGTTGAACAGTTTCTTCAGCCGGCTTGAGCGTTGTTGCTTGAAGGCTATCCAATCATCATAATACTTCTGCAAGCGACGGATTGCCTGCTGCTGTGCCGCATCTGCCTTGTAACCGCGTTCACTCAGCGTCTTTTCATAATACTGCAAAACATTCATGACAATAACTTCAAGTTTAAATATTCATTATATTAAAAAGGCCCGCAGTGTAGTGGCTGTTCAAGGAACACCCATCACAAACCGCAGGCCTGCTATTTCAAGCAAAACTTAAAACAGTACCAACTTGATTAAAAGTTCAATGCACGTTTATCAACCGCAAGGGCTGCTTCTTTCATTGCTTCAGACAAGGTTGGGTGTGCATGGCAAATACGGGCAATATCTTCGGCCGCACCTTTAAATTCCATGATTGTGACGGCTTCTGCAATAAGCTCTGAAGCCGATGGGCCAATAATATGAACACCCAATACTTCATCGCTCTTGGCATCAGCAATAATTTTCACAAAACCAGTTGTATCACCCAGCGCACGTGCACGGCCATTGGCCAGGAATGGGAAGCTACCTACTTTGATTTCACGTTTTTCTGCTTTAAGCGCCTGCTCTGTTTTGCCAACCCAGGCAATTTCAGGAGAGGTGTAAATAACGGAAGGAATCGTGTCGAAGTTGACATGACCGTGCTGGCCGGCAATACGCTCGGCAACCGCCACACCTTCTTCTTCAGCCTTGTGTGCCAGCATGGGGCCACGCACCACATCACCCACTGCCCATACGTTTGGCAGATTGGTTTTGCAATCAGCGTCAACCACAATGAAACCGCGCTCGTCCAGCTGCAGGCCAACGGTCTCTGCATTTAAACCGGTGGTGTAAGGAACACGACCGATAGAGACAATCAGCTTGTCAACCACCAGTGACTGTTCTTCACCTTTGGCGGTGGTGTAGGGAATGGTAATTGCCTTGGCAGTTTGTTTGATTTCACCAATTTTCACGCCGGTTTCAATAAGCAGGCCTTGTTTGGCAAAGGCTTTTTGTGCTTCTTTGGCAACCTGGGTATCACACACGGCCAGGAAATCGGGGGCGGCTTCAAGCACCACGACTTCGGCACCCAGACGACGCCATACGCTGCCCAGTTCAAGACCAATCACGCCGGCACCAATCACACCCAGTTTTTTAGGTACGGCAGGAATGCTAAGGGCGCCATCGTTGGACAGAACCTGTTTTTCATCAAAGGCAAGACCCGGCAAGGCACGGGGTTGTGAACCGGTTGCTACAATAACGTGTGAAGCGGTAATGGTTTCTTCTTTTTTGCCACTGATTTTAATGCTGTAGCTGCCATCTGCGGCTTTACCGGCAAATTCGCCTTTGCCAGAAAAGAAGGAGACTTTGTTCTTTTTGAACAGGAACTGGATGCCGTCGTTGTTTTGTTTGACAACGGTATCTTTACGACCGATCAGGGTATCAAGCTTGAGTTTGACATTGCCCACTTCAATGCCGTGCTCGGCAAAGTGGTGATTGGCCTGTTCGAAATGTTCGGATGACTGCAACAGGGCTTTGGAAGGAATACAACCAATGTTGGTACATGTACCACCGGGTTTTGGATTGCCGGCTTCGTCAGTCCATGCATCGATACATGCCACTTTTTTGCCCAACTGCGCAGCACGGATAGCGGCAATATACCCACCAGGTCCGGCACCAATAACAACTACATCAAATTGAGTAGACATAAGAATTCTCTTTAATTTAATTCATTCGCATGCACATGCGTGTGCATATAAAGAACCACGCCCCGTAAGGGGGCGTGCATACCATGTGTTGATTACAGATCAAGCAACAGGCGCTGTGGATCTTCCAGTGCTTCTTTCATGGCTACCAGGCCAAGCACGGCTTCACGGCCATCGATAATACGGTGATCGTAAGACATGGCAAAGAAGTTGATTGGACGAATAACGACTTGACCGTTCTCTACCACAGCACGGTCTTTGGTGGCGTGAATACCCAGAATGGCGGACTGAGGTGGGTTGATGATAGGTGTGGACAGCATGGAACCGAAAGTACCACCGTTGGAGATGGAGAAGGTACCGCCAGTCAGCTCGTCGAGAGTCAGCTTGCCATCACGTGCCTTGGCACCGAATTCAGCGATTTTTTTCTCGATGTCGGCAATCGACATTTGATCGGCATTGCGCAGGATAGGCACAACCAGGCCACGTGGGCTGCCAACCGCGATACCGATATCAAAGTAACCGTGGTAAATAATATCCTTGCCATCAACAGAAGCGTTAAGAACAGGGTATTTTTTCAGGGCGGCAACGACTGCCTTGACAAAGAAAGACATGAAGCCCAGCTTGATGCCGTGCTCTTTCTCGAACTTTTCTTTGTATTTGTTACGCAGATCGATAACCGCTTTCATGTTGACTTCGTTGAAAGTGGTCAGGATTGCATTTTCAGACTGGGATTGCAACAAACGCTCGGCAACGCGAGCACGCAGACGTGTCATGGGAACGCGCTGTTCTGGACGGCCATCCAGGGAAACAGACAGGGGTGCAGCAGGCGCAGCGACTGATTTGGCAGGTGCAGAAGCAGCAACCGCATCGGCTTTGGTAACGCGACCGTCACGACCGGAACCGGCCACATCATCAGCACTGATGCCTTTTTCTGACAGGATTTTGCTGGCGGCAGGAGAAGCTACGCCACTAACGGATTTGCTTTCTGCAGCAACAGGTGCGGCAGCGGCAGCCGGAGTAGCCTCGGCGGCAGGGGCGGGAGCGGCTGTTGCACCAACGGTTGCTTCGGTGTCAATTTTAGCCAACAACTGCTCTGCAGTTACGGTACTGCCATCGCCTTCTACAATTTCAACAATCACGCCTGATGCGGGTGCAGGAACTTCAAGAACCACTTTATCTGTTTCAACTTCGATCAGGGTTTCGTCTTGGGTAACTGCTTCGCCTACTTTCTTTTTCCATTCAAGCAGGGTCGCTTCAGAAATTGATTCTGATAACTGGGGAACGATAACGTCAATAATAGCCATTTTTTTTAATCCGTAAAATATGTTAGTCCAATTACTTGGTTAGGATAAAACCTTTTAATTTCGGCGCAAATGCCTGTTCGATAAGGGCTTTTTGCTGCTCCACGTGTTTAGCCATATAACCAACAGCCGGAGAGGAAGAAGCATTGCGGCCTGCATAAGACAGTTTCTGGCCTGCAGTCATGTTCTCATACAGATGGTGCTGAATATAGAACCATGGTCCTTGATTCTGAGGCTCATCCTGAACCCAGATAACTTCTGTGGCGTTAGGATATTTCTTGATTTCCGCATCGAATGCCTTATGGGCAAACGGATACAACTGTTCAACACGAATAATGGCCACATCATTGGCTTCACGTTCGGTACGGGCATTGACCAGATCGTAATAAACCTTACCGGAACAAGCCAGAATACGCTTGACCTGATCAGCCTTGATGTCTGCATTGACTTCAGGGATGACCGGCTGGAATTCACCCGTAGCCAAGTCAGCTAACGGAGAGGTTGCATCTTTGTTACGCAGCAGAGATTTTGGTGTAAAGATTACCAAAGGCTTGCGGAACTGACGGATCATCTGGCGACGCAGCAAGTGGAAAATCTGGGCAGCATTCGTTGGCTGAACCACTTGCATATTGTTATCGGCACACAATTGCAGGAAGCGCTCGATACGGGCAGATGAATGTTCTGGACCCTGACCTTCGTAACCGTGTGGCAGCATCATGGTCAGACCGCATTGGCGACCCCATTTTGCCTCACCAGAAGAAATGAACTGGTCAATCACAACCTGGGCACCATTGACGAAGTCGCCAAACTGGGCTTCCCAAATGGTTAGGGTATTAGGTTCTGAGCAGGCATAGCCATATTCGAAGCCCAGTACCGCTTCTTCAGAAAGCACGGAGTCGATAACGGTAAAAGGCGCCTGGTTCTCAGTCACGTTTTGCAAAGGAATATAAGTACCGTCATCCCAGCGTTCACGTTTTTGATCGTGCAAGACAGCGTGACGGTGTGTAAATGTGCCACGACCAGAATCTTGACCGGTAATGCGAATGGAGTAACCCGAGGCCACCAGTGTTGCAAATGCCAGGTGCTCACCCATACCCCAGTCAAGGTTTTGCTCACCTGCCGCCATATTGCGACGGTCGTTCAGCAGTTTTTTCACCAGGTTATGAGGTGTAAAATTTTCTGGAACGGTAGTGATTTTTTCACCAATACGCTTCAGTTCTGCCAATGGAACGGCGGTATCACCTTCGTCTGTCCATTTGGCACCCAGGAACGGTGTCCAGTCAATCGCATATTTGTTTTTGTAGTCTGTTAAAACAGGTTCGACAGTTTTCTGGCCATCTTCCATTAACTGGCGGTACGCCTTGACCATTTGGTCTGGACCGTCGGCATCAAGTACGCCTTGGGCAACCAGTTTGTCACCATACAGTTTACGTGTACCGGGGTGAACACTGATGCTTTTGTACATTAATGGCTGTGTTAATGCCGGTGTATCCTGCTCGTTGTGGCCCAGTTTACGGAAGCAGATGATATCGATCACGACATCATGGCCGAACTTCATGCGATAGTCTATGGCCAGTTGGGAAACAAAGGCAACTGCTTCAGGGTCGTCACCGTTTACGTGGAAAACGGGTGCTTCGATCATTTTGACAACGTCGGTACAATACAGGGTTGAACGTACGTCACGTGGATCAGAAGTAGTGAAGCCGATTTGGTTATTGATAACGATATGAACCGTACCACCGGTACCATAACCACGGGTTTGCGCAAGGTTAAGGGTTTCCATAACCACGCCCTGACCGGCAAACGCCGAGTCACCGTGTACCAGGACGGGCAGAACCTGCTGCTTGCCGTTTTCACGACGTTCCTGGCGTGCACGTGCACTACCCTCTACAACAGGGTTAACAATTTCCAGGTGGGATGGGTTAAAAGCCAAAGACAGATGCACCGGACCACTGCGTGTGGACAGATCACTGGAGAAACCATTGTGGTATTTCACGTCACCATCGGTCAGGCCTTCAGCATGCTTGCCTTCAAATTCGGCAAACAGGTCGCCAGGCATTTTGCCCATGATGTTGACCAGCATGTTCAGGCGGCCACGGTGAGCCATGCCAACGACAATTTCATGCACGCCAATATCAGCTGAATGATTGACGATTTCATCCATTGAGGCAATAAAGCTTTCCCCGCCCTCAAGAGAGAACCGTTTCTGGCCAACATACTTGGTATGCAGGAAACGCTCAAGGCCTTCGGCTTCGGTCAGCTGCTGCAGAATACGTTTTTTATGTTCGGCATCAAAGTTGGGATTGCTTTGGGTGGACTCGAGGCGCTCTTGAACCCAGCGTTTGGCAGTGGGATCGGACATATGCATGAACTCGGCACCAATGCTGCGGCAATAAGTATCGCGCAGGGCATTAAGAATTTCACGCAGGGTCATGGTTGTTTTCTTGGTGAAGTAAGTATTCGTAGCAGAATAGACATCATCAAGATCGGCTTCGGTCAGGCCGTAAAAGGCAGGATCGAGCTCGGGAATTTCGGGGCGTTCACGACGTTTCAGGGGATCCAGGGTTGCCAGACGCACACCTAGCGAACGATAGGCGGCAATAAGAGACTGTACATGCAGCTGCTTGCCGGCTACTTCAAGGTTGAGTGGCGAAATTTGCTGAACGACAAAAGCGTTGGCTTTGGCACGCTGGGCAAATGAAGTAATGACAGAGCTGTGGTTTTGATCACGGGTTCCAGTGGAGCCGTCGGTTGCAGGCAAATGCTGCAACTGATCAAAATAAGCACGCCATTCTTCTGGTGCTGAATCAGGATTGTCTAAGTAAGCTTCATAGAGCTCTTCGACATATGGGGCATTGCTGCCAAATAAATAAGAAGTGGATTTTTTTTCAATTTCCGTAGTCATAAACGCTTCACCGGTATGAGTGTTTCACCCTTTGGATGCAGGAATACCTTCCGCGTTACGGCTAGACCGAATTGCGGATAGCGGGGCAGAAGGCACTTACTAGCCTCAAAAGCCAATAGCGTAAAAGTATAACCCCAATCCCCAAGGTTTTCGCCATAAAGTTTTCAAAAACAAAAGATTGTTAATGCCGACTCACTGGCAAATTGGTATATTTGTATAATTCGTTGCTTAATAAACACGATTAGATTAAATTCATCAAACTAAAAATACAATAGGGTCTTCACTACTATGAACCACGATTTTACTAAACTGGCATTGGATTATCACGCCTATCCCACACCAGGTAAAATATCAGTAACACCGACCAAACCACTGGCCAACCAGGATGATCTGTCCCTGGCTTACTCTCCCGGCGTAGCCGCTGCCTGTATGGCCATTTTCAATGATGGCGATGAAGCAGCGGCCAAATATACCTCCCGTTCCAATCTGGTTGGCGTAATTACCAACGGTACTGCCGTGCTGGGCCTGGGCAATATCGGCCCCCTTGCTGCCAAACCTGTCATGGAAGGCAAAGGATGCCTGTTCAAGAAATTTGCCGGCGTAGACGTTTTTGATATTGAGCTTGCCGAACGTGACCCAGATAAATTAGTAGACATCATTGCAGCCCTGGAACCCACTTTGGGCGGCGTGAACCTGGAAGACATCAAGGCCCCTGAGTGTTTCTATATTGAAAAAAAACTGCGCGAACGCATGCGTATTCCCGTCTTTCATGATGACCAGCACGGCACCGCAATTATTTCCTCAGCCGCTGTCCTGAACGGCCTGAAAGTCGTCAACAAGAGTCCAGCTGATGTCAAGCTGGTCTGCTCTGGCGCCGGCGCCGCTGCCATTGCCTGCCTTGATTTGCTCACCAAGGTCGGCATTAGTAAAGAAAATATTTATGTCTGTGATTCACGCGGCGTGATCTGGAAAGGTCGTGATGAAAACATGGAAGAAAACAAGGCGCGCTACGCCCAGGACACCAACGAACGCACCCTGGCCGATGTCATCAAAGACGCCGATGTTTTCCTAGGCTGCTCTACTTCTGGCGTTCTTACCAAAGACATGGTCAAGTCCATGGCCAATCAGCCCCTGATTTTGGCCCTTGCCAATCCCGACCCTGAAATTCTGCCCGAAGACGCCAAAGCCGCCCGTCCCGATTGTATTATTGCCACCGGCCGCTCCGACTACCCCAACCAGGTCAACAACGTACTGTGCTTCCCATTCATTTTCCGCGGCGCGCTTGACGTTGGCGCCACGCGTATTACCGAGGAAATGAAACTGGCTTGCGTTACCGCCATTGCCGAATTGGCTCAAGCCGAACAAAATGATGAAGTCGCCTCGGTTTACCAGGACCAGGACCTGAATTTCGGTCCTGAATATATCATTCCAAAACCTTTTGACCCCCGTCTTATTGTACAAATTGCACCCGCCATTGCACAGGCTGCCATGGACTCTGGCGTGGCTACCCGACCCATCGAAGACATGGATGCTTACCGTAGCCAGTTGATGAGCTTTATTTACCGCTCTGGACAGTTAATGCGCCCGCTGTACAAGCAGGCAAAATCAGATCCCAAACGCGTCGTTTTTGCCGACGGAGAAGATGAGCGCATCCTGCATGCTGCCCAAACCGTTATTGATGAAAAGCTGGCTTACCCGATTCTGGTCGGTCGCCCTGGCGTTATCAATATGCGCATTGAAAAACTGGGTCTTCGCCTGGTTAATGGCAAAAACATTGAAATTGTCAATCCAGAGGATGACAGCCGTTTCAATGATACCTGGCAGGCCTACTATAAACTGAAAGCGCGTGATGGTGTCACCCCCAATATTGCCAAGGCCATGGTTCGCAAACACAATACGCTTATTAGCGTCATGCTAATGGAACGCGGTGATGCCGATGCCATGATTTGCGGTGTTTCAAGCAAGTTTGACAACCAGCTGAAATATGTTGAGGAAGTGATTGGCCTAAAACCTGGTGCCCAGACTTTTGCCGCCATGAACGTGCTTATGCTACCTGATGAAACGCTGTTCATTTGTGATACCCACGTTAATGAAAACCCCAGCGCCGAGCAAATTGCCGACATTACCATCCAGGCCGCCGAAGAAATGATTCGCTTTGGTATCGTACCTAAAATCGCCCTGCTTTCACACTCCAATTTTGGTAGCCGCCCAACCGAATCATCCCGGAAGATGGCACATGCCCGTGAAATTATCGCTGAACGTGCCCCCTTACTGGAAGTTGATGGCGAAATGCATGCCGATTCTGCATTGTCAGAAAAAATCCGGCTTAATGCTTTCCCCGACTCTACGCTGAAAGGACGCGCCAATCTGTTGATCATGCCAAATCTTGATACCGGCAATATTACTTATAATATGCTGAAAATGACGGGTAGCAACGGCATTGCGATGGGCCCTGTCCTGTTGGGTGCCGCAAAACCTGTCCATATCCTTACCACTAGCGCAACAACACGCCGCATTGTCAACATGACCGCGCTGGCCGTTGTTGATGCCCAGCAATCACAAGGAAATTAAGTTTTGCTCAAAAGCGATGATCTTGCCAAACTGTTTCTTAGGCTAGCCATTGGCTTCCTGATCCTGTTTCATGGTTTAACCAAAATCACGAACGGGATAGACCCGGTCATAGGCATGGTAACCGCGAAGGGCTTGCCCGCATTTCTCGCCTACGGTGTTTACGTAGGCGAGATTGTAGCGCCAATAATGGTAATTATTGGCCTGTATACCCGTCCTGCCGCCCTTGCTATTGTGGTGAATATGCTGTTTGTCTTTTTCTTTGCACATATGGAGCAACTGTCTTCATTCAACCGCTCAGGTGGCTGGACTCTCGAGTTACCTGCCCTATTTCTTATCGGAGCACTGGTTATTTTCCTGGGTGGCGCAGGTAAATACTGCCTCAACAGTCCTTATAACAATTAATTTTTTCCTTTTACCAATCCTGAAAAAACAACCCCTTCAAGGTGATACCTGAAGGGGTTGTTTTTTATGAACTACAAGCAGATGTTATGCTGGAAATTAACGCTTGGAAATTTCCACTAAATCACGGGCGGTATCACCTGTAAACAGCTGACGTGGACGTCCGATCTTATATGCAGGATCAGAAATCATTTCGTTCCACTGCGCAACCCAACCTACTGTACGGGCCAGCGCAAAAATGGCGGTAAACAGTGATGTTGGAATACCAATTGCGCGCTGAACAATACCTGAGTAGAAGTCGACGTTAGGATAAAGTTTACGCTCAACAAAGTATGGGTCTTCAAGCGCAATACGCTCCAGTTCCATGGCAAGTTTGAACAGGGGATCGTTCTCGAGGCCTAATGCAGTCAGCACTTCTTTACAAGTTTCTTGCATCAGTTTGGCACGTGGGTCATAGTTTTTGTACACACGGTGACCAAAGCCCATCAGGCGAACACCTGATTCTTTGTCTTTGACCTGTTCCATGAACTCACCCACTTTGGAAATGCCGCCGTTGGCCTGAATTTGCTCAAGCATATTCAGGCAAGCTTCATTGGCACCACCATGAGCAGGACCCCACAGGCACGCAACACCTGCAGCAATAGCGGCAAATGGATTGGTACCCGAAGAACCACACAAACGAACGGTAGATGTCGATGCATTTTGTTCGTGATCAGCATGCAAGATGAAAATACGATCAAGCGCACGTTCTACAACGTCATTGACTTTGTAATCTTCACAAGGTGTTGCAAACATCATGCGCAGGAAATTGCCAGTGTATGACAAATCATTCTGAGGATAGATGAAAGGCTGGCCTTGAGAATACTTATAGGTCATTGCCACCAGTGTAGGCATTTTGGCAATCAGCCTGATGGCTGAAATGTGGCGATGCTCTGGATTGGTGATATCGGTAGAGTCATGGTAGAAAGCAGCCATCGCACCAACCAGACCGGTCATGATTGCCATGGGGTGTGCATCACGGCGGAAACCACGCAGGAAAAACTGCATTTGCTCGTTAACCATGGTGTGGTAAGTAACCTGATGGTTGAAATCAGCTTTTTGTGCTGCATTTGGCAATTCGCCATTTAACAGCAGGTAGCTGGTTTCCATGAAGTCACAATTAACTGCCAATTGCTCGATAGGATAACCACGATACAACAATTGACCTTTATCGCCATCGATATAGGTAATTGCAGATTCACATGAAGCGGTAGACATAAACCCTGGATCATAGGTAAACATGCCTGTTTGACCATACAACTTGCGAATATCTACAACATCGGGACCCACTGTACCTTGATACACTGGAAATTCAACGGGATTACTACCATCGGAAAAGCTGAGCGTAGCTTTTTTTTCGGACAATTTCATCTATATTCCTTACTTAATTTCATACAAAACAATAACTTTTTACTCGTCTTACCCTGCACGCATCAAACCGATCAGGCGGTTTATATTAGGTGTATCATAGTCACCTTCTGGTTCAGAGCGCGCCAGCAAAAGCTCGAGCAATTTATTATCATCCAGCTCAAAAAGTTGAGTCAGGGACTTTACATCCTCATTAGTTAATGAGGATTCATAACGATCCAAAAATTTGGTAATGATCAAATCGTTTTCCAAAAGTCCCCGACGTGCCCGCCAGCGAAGGCGGGCACGTTCCAATTCCGTCAATTTATCCATAACAAACTTAGATTGAACGGCGAACCAGCATTTCTTTGATTTTGCCGATTGCTTTTGTTGGGTTCAATCCTTTTGGACAAACGTCCACACAATTCATGATTGTGTGACAACGGAATAAACGGTACGGATCTTCAAGATCATCCAGACGTTCTGCGGTTGCTTCGTCACGACTATCGGCAATAAAGCGATAGGCATTCAGCAAGCCTGCAGGACCAACGAATTTATCGGGATTCCACCAGAAAGACGGACAGGAAGTAGAGCAACACGCACAAAGAATACACTCATACAAACCATCAAGCTCTTCACGAGCCTCGGGTGTTTGCAGACGCTCTTTTTCAGGTGGCGGTGTATCGTTGATAAGATACGGACGGATTGAGTGATACTGATTGAAGAAGTGTGTCATATCTACAATCAGGTCACGAATAACCGGCAAACCTGGCAGCGGACGAAGAACGATAGGCTCTTTCAAGTCAAGCAGGTTGGTTGTACATGCCAGACCGTTTTTACCGTTAATATTCATGGCATCTGAACCACAAACACCTTCACGGCAAGAACGACGTAAAGCAAGGCTGTCATCAACATCATTCTTGATGCGAACGATAGCATCAAGCAACATTTTGTCGGTTGGCTGGAGCTCTACATCCAGTTTTTGCATATATGGACGCTCATCCTTGTCAGGATCGTAGCGGTAAATCTCAAATTTGACGATACGTTTAGTACTCATAATATCCTGCTTAGAAAGTGCGTGCTTTAGGTGGGAATGAATCAACAGTCAGTGGTTTCATATGAACCGGCTTGTATTCCAGACGGCCATCTGAAGAGTGCCACAGGGTATGTTTCAACCAGTTTTCATCATCACGCTCAGGATGATCATTCAATGCATGGGCACCACGACTTTCATGGCGGTTAGCCGCTGATTTAATGGTTGCACGCGCGACTTCAATCATGTTCTCAACTTCCAAGGCTTCAACACGCGCCGTGTTGAACACTTTGGATTTGTCTTTGAAATTGATGTGCTTGACCTGTTCGGCCAGCTCGTCGATTTGACCAACACCTTCGTTCAGCAACTCTAGCGTACGGAATACACCGCAATGCTTTTGCATTGAGACACGAATGCCATTGGCAACATCCTGTACTTTTTCACCGGAAGTGCGGGATTCGATAGCATTGACACGAGCCATTGAACGATCAACAGACTCTTGTGGCAAAGGCTGGTGCTCACGTTGTTTCTCGGGGTGAGAGTCAACAATATGATTACCGGCTGCACGGCCAAAAATAACCAGATCAAGCAGGGAGTTAGTACCCAGGCGGTTTGCACCGTGTACAGATACGGCCGCACATTCGCCAATGGCATACAGACCGTTAACCACTTTTTCTTCGCCATTTTCCCAGCTGACAACCTGACCATGATAATTGGCAGGAATACCACCCATTTGATAGTGAATGGTTGGAACAACGGGAATAGGTTCTTTGATTGGATCAACGTTACCGAATTTGATCGCAATTTCACGGATGGATGGCAAACGTTTGTTAATGACATCTGCACCCAGGTGGTCCAGTTTCAGGACAACATAGTTGCCGTCTGGGCCGCAGCCACGACCTTCCTTGATTTCCTGGTCCATTGAACGAGACACGAAGTCACGAGGCGCCAGATCTTTCAGGGTTGGTGCATAACGTTCCATGAAACGCTCACCATCTTTATTCAGCAGGATACCACCCTCACCACGAACACCTTCGGTAATGAGCACGCCCGCACCGGCAACACCGGTTGGGTGGAATTGCCAGAATTCCATATCTTGCAGACAAATACCAGCACGTGCTGCCATACCAAGACCATCACCCGTGTTGATGAATGCGTTGGTTGATGCCGCCCAGATACGGCCTGCACCACCTGTTGCCATAATTGTTTGCTTGGCTTCAAGGATGTAGATATCGCCGGTTTCCATTTCCATGGCAGTGACACCCAAGACATCTCCCGCATCATTGCGGATCAAGTCAAGCGCCATCCATTCGACAAAGAAATGGGTTTTGGCAGCAACGTTACGCTGATACAGGGTGTGCAACAAAGCATGACCGGTACGGTCGGCTGCAGCACAGGCACGCTGAACGGGTTTTTCACCAAAGTTGGCGGTATGGCCACCAAATGGACGCTGATAAATAGTGCCGTCAGCGTTACGATCGAAAGGCATACCAAAATGTTCAAGCTCGTAAACAGCTTCGGGAGCCTGGCGACACATGAATTCGATAGCATCCTGGTCACCGAGCCAGTCGGAACCCTTGATGGTATCGTACATGTGCCAGTACCAGTTATCTTCGCTCATGTTACCCAATGATGCACCAATGCCACCCTGTGCCGCAACGGTATGCGAACGGGTTGGAAACACTTTGGACAAAACAGCGACTTTCAGACCAGCCTGCGCAAGCTGCAGAGAACAACGCATACCGGCACCGCCGGCGCCCACAACCACCGCATCAAACTGGCGGCGTGGTAATGAAGAATTAATTGCGACCACGGCTTATAGACTCCAAACAATATTCGCGAAAAACAAGACTGAACCAATTAACCACAATACGGTTAATACATGCAGGGCTACACGAAGGCCCGCTGGTTTCACATAGTCCATCCAAATGTCACGCACACCTACCCAAGCATGCCAGGCTAAAGAGAAAAACGCCAGCGAAGCTGAAATTTGACCCATTGGCAAGCCAAAAAAGGTGAAGGTAAAGAAACCTTTCCATGACTCATAGTTGATGGATGTGAACAGGGCACAGACCAGGAATAAAACAGAATAAACGGCCAGGATGATAGCTGTCATGCGCTGGACGAGAAAATCGAATGAGCCGTAATGAGCACCCACAACCAGGCGCTTCCTACCGATTTGTTCATTAGCTGCCATTACATGACTCCAAACAGTTTAATTGCAAAAACCAGGGTAAGGGCAATACTTGTACCCAAAACAATCGCTGCACTTTTCTGGGCAGACACTTTATCCATGCCGATGTGCAAATCAAGGGTCAGGTACCGGATACCGGCACACAGGTGATGCATGAAGCCCCACAATAACACCAATAAAACGAGTTTTAGCAAGAAACCGCCAAACCCGCTTCCCAAAGCCGCAAAACTTTCCGGCGATGCCACACTGGCGGCAAAAAGGGGAATAAGAATAATAGGAAGGCTTAAAAACAGGATTGCGCCACTGATACGATGCAAGATTGACACTTTCCCGGCAGTGGGCAGGCGGTATTTAACTGCAATAAGCTCTAAGTCGAGATTGCGAAATTCCCGACGCGGCTTTGACGTAGAGTCTGACATAACGGCCTCAAAAAATGAAACGATATATAACAAAAAAACAAACCCGGCCAATACTACTTTATTTGAACCGGCACTAATCTAAACGGCCTCTAGTTTAAACTATTTCTGTAATGATATTGATCAGTCAGGTAAAAACCCCTGCGAATTTCCATGGGGCGATCTCCATAAGTATATGAGACACGATCTACCTGCAACAAAGGAAAACCCTCGGAAACATTAAGAAAATCAGCAATTTGCGCGCTTGCTGCAATAGCCCTGACCTTTTCTTCAGCCCGGATCATACTGACACCAAATTTTGTCTCAAACAAACCATAAAGCGGCCCCTTGTTATGAATCAGGATATCGCTGGTAAGCCCTTTGAACACATCGGCGGGCAACCAGATTTCATCAATAACACTTGGCCGGTTACCCAGATTCATAATACGCTTTATATATATAAGCGCATCTCCTGTGCGAATCTCGAGTATGCGTGCCATTTCCTGCGTTGCCTTTTGTCGGCTACATTCAAGTATTGTACTTTGCGCACGTTGGGTATTTTCGGGATTGTCTGGAGTAAGCCGCAAAAAGCGGTAACGGACCCGGGCTTCATGGTGAGTGGCAACAAAAGTACCCTTACCTTGACGCCGGATCAATAGATTCTCTGCAGCCAGTTCATCAATCGCTTTACGCACGGTTCCCTGACTAACTTGAAAACGCGCAGCAAGCTCAAGCTCACTGGGAATGCTTTCACCCGGTTTCCACTCACCAGCGTGCAGACTTTGTACAAGCAAGGCTTTGATTTGCTTGTACAAAGGACTGAATGCGGCACCGCCAATGGCAGCACCTTTGCCGGTTGAGGAGGATGAAACTGACATATTTACAGAATAATGAAAACCTGAATTAACGTACGATATTATTTCATACCCAAGGGTTTATGTCTATTCTTATATAAGATATAAGTTATAAGACAATTTGACGAAAAGCAGATTTTATTCTAAGATTATCGGCATTAATCAATAAGAGTTTTCATGAATAACCGGACGCCAATATTGGTTCGCCGCATACACTCTTAAGGCTCTTATCCTCTTACGTTCATACCTATTTTGGAGAAACATCTATGTCCAAGCCAGCCCTGCGTGTTGCTGTTACTGGTGCTGCCGGTCAAATCGGTTACGCATTGCTATTTCGTATTGCCTCAGGCGAAATGTTAGGCAAAGACCAACCGGTTATTTTGCAATTGCTTGAAATCCCAGACGAAAAAGCCCAAAAAGCACTTAAAGGCGTCATGATGGAACTGGACGATTGTGCATTCCCTCTTTTGCAGGAAATCACCGCTCACAGCGATCCAATGACTGCATTCAAAGATGTTGACGTTGCCCTGCTGGTGGGTGCACGCCCCCGTGGACCTGGCATGGAGCGTAAAGACCTGTTGCAAGTCAATGCCCAAATCTTTACAGCCCAGGGTAAAGCCCTTAACGCCGTAGCAAGCCGCGATGTAAAAGTACTGGTGGTAGGTAACCCTGCCAACACCAACGCCTATATTGCCATGAAGTCTGCACCAGACCTGCCCGCCAAAAACTTCACCGCCATGTTGCGTCTGGATCACAACCGTGCCCTTACCCAACTGGCCCAGAAATCAGGCAAAGCCGTCAAAGACATTGAAAACCTCATCGTTTGGGGCAACCACTCTCCAACCATGTACCCTGATACCCGTTTCGCAACCGTAAATGGTGAGTCTCTCGACCAAATCATCAGTGACGAAACCTGGAACCGCGAAACCTTCATTCCTACCGTTGGCAAACGTGGCGCCGCCATTATCGAAGCACGCGGCCTGTCTTCTGCCGCATCGGCAGCCAATGCCGCCATTGACCACATTCGTGACTGGGTATTGGGATCAAACGGCAAATGGGTCACCATGGGTGTTCCCTCCGATGGCTCTTATGGCATCCCTGAAGGCATCATCTACGGCGTGCCTGTTACCACCGAAAACGGTGAGTACAAACGCGTCGAAGGCCTGGAAATCGATGCATTCTCACGTGAGCGCATGGATTTCACACTTAACGAATTGCTTGAGGAACGTGACGGCGTAGCCGATCTGCTCAAATAAATAATACAGTGAAAAATAGCCACCATCAGGTGGCTATTTTTTTAAGTTTTTATCATTATTGATTAAATACAACAGTCAGCTTGTTTTGCATCAATACCCTGGCTGACGTCCCCACCGAGCTCCACCGCATTACTGACGTATGCCCCCCCTGCTAGTTGAGATCGACACCGGGTTTGGCCCATCCGCTTTCAATATTGCCCACACCATCAAGATCCTAATTAAATTCGGCGCGGCCGGTTGCCACATTGAAGATCAGGCGGGAGCCAATTTAAACAGAGGTTTTTTATCCTTATCAGCAAATAAGTGGTTACCTAAGCAAGAAAATTCTGACATTAAGTTTACCCACCAACATTTGAAATACTGTTCAGATTATTTATCCAAGGTCAGATTCATGGATTGAATCAAACCACCCCATTTTTTCTTTTCCATATCTATAAAAGCGTACATTTCACTGGTACTTCCTGGCGGGAAAATTTCCACGCCAAGATTATTAAATTTTTCCTGCATTGATTTATCTTTCAACACTTCATTAACCGCCACTTTATATGATTCAATCACCTCACTCGGTGTCCCTTTAGGCGCAACCAAAACATACCAGGCCGTTGCCGAGTAATCTGGATAACCTTTTTCTGCGATAGTAGGAATATCCGGCAAAACATCCAGGCGTTTTCGCGTTGTTACGGCAATTGGCTTAATTCGGCCATCCTTAATAAGCGGCAAGGCAGTGGCAATTGAATCAAAAGACATATCCACCTGTCCACCCACCAAATTGGTAAAGGCAGGCATACTGCCATTAAAAGGCACATGGGTAGACTCCAACCCTGCCATCTTCATAAACAACGCACCCGCCAGGTGTGTGGACATTCCTGTTCCTGTAGACGCATAATTGAACGAATTGGCCTCTTTTGAAGAAGCCAGTTTTATGAATGACTCAACGCTATCTGCCTGAACCTTGTTATTCACGGTAAAAATAAGCGGTGTTTCAGCGACCAACGCAATCGGTACCAAATCAGACGCATCATAAGACAGTTTTTTATAAAGCATTGGGTTCAATAATAACGTTGAACCCGTTGCCATCAGAATGGTGTATCCATCGGGCCTGGAAGTAGCAACCTGTTTCGCCCCCAAAGCAGTATTTGCACTCGGTTTATTTTCAACCACCACAGACTGCTTCATTTGCTTTTCCAAGCCATGTGCAATAGAACGGCTAACCGTATCGGTAACCCCACCCGCGGCATAAGGAACAACCATCCTGATGGATTTATCCGGAAATGCAAACACTTGAGTTTGAGCAAAGGCCATACCTAAAAAACTAGCCGCAATTATGGTTTTCTTCAGCATATTCATGTCTCCTGTTTATATTTATAAAGGTACAAACTGCAAAAGACACCATAGCAAAGATAAGCCATCTGTTCTGATACTCTTTCAACTGACAACAATACGTATTGAGTATCGCTAATTCAGCAAACGGCACATTCATACTACAAATACATGCTTATTGCCAAATCCCGAAATTTAATAGTTGCAGCAGAGGCAATGCCTTTTTTATATACCAAGGCAAAGCCAATCCGGGTAATTTCAGATTCATCTGGCAACTGAAGATAAGACAGGTTCTTTTTGATTTTTGTTTTCATGACAACAGAGGGCACCAAGGCGATGCCTACCCCACTTTCAACCAGGGCCAGCACAGTATCCACCTGAATGGCTATTTGAGTGACTCGCGGAATAAAACCAGCCTCCTGACAGGCAGACATAACGGCATAATGCAAACCCCTGGCATGGTCTGGGGAATAGACAATAAATGGATGGTCAGCCAGTTCTTTCAAACAAACAACATGGCCTTCCAGTTCATGCCCCTTGGGGACTGCCAAAACAAAACTGTCCTTTTCCAGCTGAATCATATCTACAGCCGTGTCATCCAGCACGGGGGTACGAATCAGGCCCACATCCAGCTTGCCCGCCTCCACATCCTGCACGATACGGCTGGATATCCCTTCTGTGAAATTCAGCTCGACATTTTCATATTTTTGTCTGAACGATGGCACCAGGCTTTGCAACAACCCTTGAGTGACTGATCCCACAAAGCCAATATGCAAAACCCCTCTTGTACCTTGCTTTATTTCATCTGCTGTTTGCTGCAATTGTTCGGCATAATGCAGCAACTGGATGGCATCTGCCCGGATTTGTTTTCCTTCAGAAGTCAGGGATACACCTTTGGACGTACGCTCAAACAAACATACCCCCAGTTCTGCCTCCAGCTTTTGAATGGAGACCGATAAAGGAGGTTGGGCAATATGCAATCTTTCTGCCGCCTTGTGAAAATTCAAGGTTTCAGCCAACACAACAAAATGACGGATCCGGCGCAAGTCCATACTTATTCCTGTAATTAATTACCTAGGGCACAACTCCCCTGTTAACATTGAAAGTACCGTTTCCCCCTCCTTCCCCAACACATACCGACCCAATTTCCTGGCCCAATATGATTGAGATCCCGCATCAGTCTTGAACTCCCGCACGCGCCTGGTGTAAAAATGCAAATCATATTCTTCGGTAATGCCAATGGCCCCATGAACCGCGTGGGCGATATCGGCTACCTGATCTGACACAAAGCTGACCTGGTATCTGGCAATGGCTAGCAAATTAGGATCTGGCAGGTTGTTATTGCTGTTACACGCCATTTGCGCTGCCATGCGAGCAGCCCATACATGCTCCGCCAACACACTGATCTGATGTTGAATAGCCTGGAATTTGCTTAAAGGCCTGCCAAATTGCTGTCGCTGATTAGCATACGCGAGCGTCATTTCAAAAATCCTCTCCATGGCACCCACACTGGGTACCAAAGATGCCAATGCGGCCAGATCGTGCAATTCATTCAAAGCCTGTGCGGTGACATCCAGCTGAACCGCATCGTCCAGCTCCCAGCTCATACTGGCAAACATTCCGGCGTGATAAACTTCATTAATCACTGCCTTCTCCTTTGTCAGCAAATAACATGACTGATTGGACAGCACCAGAAAAAACGCAGCCCGGTGACCAAACGGCAATTTATTAATTTGAATTTTTCGCTGCCCTGCCAATGCCTGCACGCCCATTGTGGCAATCACCACTGATCCATCGGGTATTGTTTGCCCATTACTTTCCAACCAACCCCTGGCCAGCAAAGTACTGGTAAAAGGCATTGGCAATTTAAAATATCCTTCCAGTTTACATAAACTTCCCACTTCTTTCAGGTTCAATCCAGCCCCCCCTTTTTCTTCGGATAACATCACATCCAGAAAACCTGAAGTGGCGATCTCTGACCAAATCGTTTCATCATCAGTAACCGACAAGTTCAGGCTATGGCCAAACCTTTCTGAAATATCGGCAAACAGGCGGCCCACGGCCTCATCAAACAGATTATCCATACTTATATTTTCCATGCTTTGTCTCTTCTTATCGCAAGCCCAAACCCCTGGCAATAATGCCGCGCAAAATCTCGCGTGTACCGCCACGCAAAGAATAGGAAGGACATACCTGTTCCACCAGAGCCAATGTCTTGATCAGTTCCACAGAAGGCGTCCATTCAGGATGTTCGCCCATGCAATCGGCAATCAACTTGGGAATATCCTGCTCCAGCCCGGTGCCATAATCCTTGACCAGCGATGCTTCTACCGACGGATTCTCATGATTAGCCAACTTGCCGGTAATGGCCAATGACATGGTTCTTAATACAGCCAACCTGGCAACAATACTACCCAAGGTAGCTTCTATATGGTCGGACTGCCACTTTTTCTGCCGGCACTCTTTAAGGAAACACTCCACCAAAGCCATGCTGGAATAAATCCGCTCCGGACCGCTACGTTCAAAAGCCAGCTCGGCATTAACCTGTTCCCAACCGTCACCTTCATTACCTATCAAGGCATATTCGTCCAATTGCACGTCAGAAAAAAATACTTCTGAAAAATGTGCATCACCGGCAACATCAAGAATGGGGCGTACGGTTACACCAGGCAGACTCAAATCAACAATTAACTGCGACAAACCTTTTTGACGGTCTGAGGATTCTCCGGACGTGCGTACCAATGCAATCATATAGTGTGATTTATGCGCATTGGTGGTCCAGATCTTGCTGCCATTAAGCAGCCAGCCCTTATCATTTTTTACCGCTTTTGACTTGATACTGGCCAAGTCAGAGCCCGAGTTGGGCTCACTCATGCCAATACAGAAAAAAGCCTCTCCCTGGCAAATCCTTGGCAGATAAAACTGTTTTTGTGCCTCGGTGCCATAACGCAAGATTAATGGCCCGCTTTGCCGGTCGGCTATCCAGTGGGCAGAAACTGGTGCCCCGGCACCCAACAATTCCTCAGACAGTACAAAGCGTGAAAAATAGCCCTTTTCCGCCCCACCGTACTGCTTGGGCAAGGTAAGTCCAAGCCAGCCTTTTGAGGCCAGTTTTTTACTGAAACCGGCATCAAAACCCATCCATGAACGCGCCCGCGCATAAGCATCCATTCCCTGCGTTGCTTCTTGAATAAAAGCTCGCAGTTCATTTCGGAATTGGTTTTCTTCTTCGGGAAGATAAGCCAGATCAAGAACATCAAGCATAATTAACAACCTATTTTATTTAATCTTAAAATTATTATTAATTGTGTTTCTGATTAACGTCCTGACAACATGCGGGTTACGTCATAAGTAATAACAATCACATCATCCTGATTTTTAATATCCACCCGTGTTGATACCACTGCACGGTTCAATTTGGACGTTGGCCGGACTTGGGTTACTTCAACTTCGGCCCAGACTGTATCTCCCGCCACCACAGGAGCCAGCATTTTTTTATGCACTTCCAGCAGGGCAAGGCCAGTTCCCTGAACCATCGTTTGCATCAGTATGCCTTCAATAATACTGTATGTAAGTGCACCGGGCACCGGACGCCCCTTGATAGCGCCCGCATTAAAAGTTTTATCAATAAAGATGGTTTCCAGCATGCCGGTAACACTAATAAAGTTAATGATATCGGTTTCGGTAATGGTACGTTTGAAGGTTTTGAATTTCTGCCCTACTGCCAAATCTTGCCAGTAAAAACCTTCACCCAATAATTTTGTTTCCTGTGTCATTATCTATCTCCTGTGATGTGTTATTAATTGCATCAATGTTCTATCTGATGTGTTTTATTTGATGGGTTATCTATAAGGGTTATAGGCCAGTCCCCGGGCACTTAGCGATATTAATTAAATTAATAAAAGAGTAGTATCAATTACGATAGCTGTCTAATATTAATTAATAATCATTCGATATTAATTCGATATCACGATAAAAAACAAGTTGGTCAACTTCGGTTAAAATATTCAGTTCATCACATTTTTCACCTGCCAACCCGAGACTTATTCTTTTTTCTTATGACTGAATTGATACTGACCTACGCCATTGCAATACTGATGGCCTGTTTCCTAATTGCATCGTTTTCCGGTCTTTACCTGATTTTCTTTTCCATCAAACCCACCAATGCATTGCTTAAACATCCTTATTTAAGCATGCAGCCCTTTAACCGGTTTTCCCTGTCTATTCGCTGTTCCATATTGCTGGACTATTTTTTCAGGCTGTTTTTCCCCAACGTACAATTTTGGCTGATTGGTCATGCGAACCGCATTTTGCCCCATGTGATTCCATCACAGGTACCGGTTAAAATTAAATGGCCCCTGCTTGGGCTATGGGGCTGCTGTTTTATTGGTATTCTTTGCATGTGTGTGGTTTGGGGCATTTTACTTACCCGTTAAAACCCTTGTAGCGGTAAGCATGTCATGGCCTGCCACAACATAACGTATTATCATAAGAATACTCTTACTACTAGCCTAAGCAAATCCATGAACCTATCTATCCAGCACCTTCCCGAACTGTCCCGTTTCCAAACGGTTATTGATGGCCACACCTGCCAGATTGATTATCAGCTTGACAACAATGTCATGCATGTTTTGCATACCTTGGTTCCCAAAGAGGTTGGGGGACGCGGAATTGCAGCTGAAATTACCCGTTTCGCCCTGGAGGCTGCCCGTCTCAACAACTGGAAAGTTCACCCCGTCTGCTCATACACCGTTGCCTACCTGAAACGGCATCCCGAATATACCAATGTGATTTAAGACACATCCCCATGACACAAAAAATAAAGGCGTTCAAACCAGAACGCCTTTATTCATGCAAGCCTTATTATGATTAATTCTTCAATTCTATATTCAGGTTTTGAAAAAGCTGGTTCTGGTTGGCTACCCCCCTGCCAGATAACAATTGCACAACCGTCATGATTTCAAATGGAGGTTTCGGATTCATGGCAAATGAAAGACTGTCTTTCTGGTTGGTAACGTACTTATAAACCGCATCACAAGACGCCTCGGTCTTTTTTTCGCCAAATACAGGCACACCCTGCTTCATGCAGGCTTCTTTTTGCTGCAGCATTGCTGCATCATAAGTAGCATCTTGCGCCGGCGTTGCCTTTTCACCCAAGGCCACCCCTTTTTCTTTAGCAATAACGCGTTTCATAAGACCTTTGTCCTGAATATCAAAGGACAGGGAATTGACACTAATCGGGGCTAAAAACGGAAGTAATGCCATGGGGTTTTGCTGGACTGACGCTGCATTGGTACGTATTTGCTCAAGCAAACCGGCAATTTTATTGGCATCAAATTTAAGACCAAAATTGGCAACCTCGGGTTGATCGATGCTGATTTCATACGATGAACGATCTACGGTATTGTCAAAATTGATTTTCAGGCTACCATTGATTTCAGGCAGATCTGTATAGCCCAGTTCAACCAACCTGCTATCTGAAACCTTGCCTATGGGACTTTTACCGGTTTCATCGGCAAAACCTTGAAAAGAAATGTCTATTTTCTGACGCTTTTCATTGTTTTCAAGTTCATTCAGAACCACTTTGCGAAAAGTAAAATAATGTGCGGGATTTTGCTTGTCAATAATTTTGACATTGTTCATGGAACCGGTACCACCCACATTGGCATCAAGACTTTCCCAGAATACATTATCCTGTAAATTGTTTTGTACCAAAAAAGCCTTCAACTCTTCCTCTACCTTGCCTTGAGCCAGTTTATTACCGCCAAACCAGGCAGCACCAGCAGCAACAACAAGGATACCTGCTGTTGCGATAGCAAGCTTCTTCTTAGAAGACATACGTTTCCTTTTGCTTGTAATTAATTGAAAATGTAACGGCAACACTATACATCATGCCAGATATAGTGCAAATATAATTGACCATAAAAGTCATAAATAAAGCCATCAAAACCAGATGCGAAAATTATAACCTGATGCAAGCGGTAAAAAACACCCGCCATTGCCATTATTAGAACTTTCTATCAGTAGAAAAAACAAAAAAATACGTAGACGTGTAAAATTCAATATGAGCCTGTCTTGCCTTCATTTTCCAAAACAGCACTTGGATCCCGGAAGATACAAAATATTACGTCCATTTTGGAATATATGTTGCTGCAAACAGCCAACTCTTATATAAGACATAAGACTTTTTTGCGAAAAAGCCTTATAATGGTCATGTTGTCTCTAATATTTTTTAAGGTCACGTCATGTTGGAATCATATCGTCAACACGTTGCCGAGCGCGCTGCGCTGGGCATCCCTCCTCTGCCTTTATCAGCCAAACAAGCGGCTGAATTAATCGAATTGCTCAAAGCACCTCCCGCCGGAGAAGAAAACTATCTGCTAGATCTGATTACCCACCGTGTACCCGCAGGTGTGGATAATGCCGCCAAAGTCAAGGCTTCTTACCTGGCCGCCGTTGCTTTCGGCACCGAGAAATGTGCCCTGATCACCCCTGAAAAAGCCACCGAATTGCTGGGCACCATGCTGGGTGGCTACAACATCAGCCCCCTGATCGACTTGCTCGACAACCCAACATTGGCCCCTATCGCTGCCGAGGCCCTGAAAAAAACCCTGCTCATGTTTGATGCATTCCATGACGTTCAGGAAAAAGCAGAAAAAGGCAATGAAAACGCCAAGGCCGTAGTGCAAAGCTGGGCCGATGCAGAATGGTTCACCAGCCGTCCCGAAGTGCCTGAAAGCCTCACTGTCACGGTTTTCAAAGTAGGTGGCGAAACCAACACCGACGATCTTTCTCCCGCTCCAGATGCCACAACCCGTCCAGATATCCCCATGCACGCGTTGGCCATGCTGAAAAACAAACGTGAAGGCGCCGCATTCGAGCCCGAAGAAGATGGCAAGCGCGGTCCTGTCAAATTCATCGAATCCCTGAAAGGAAAAGGCAATCTGGTTGCCTATGTAGGTGACGTTGTCGGTACCGGTTCTTCTCGCAAATCAGCCACTAACTCTGTATTGTGGTTCACAGGCGAAGACATTCCTTTCGTCCCTAACAAACGCTTTGGTGGTGTCTGTCTGGGTGGCAAAATTGCCCCTATCTTCTACAACACCATGGAAGATGCCGGCGCCTTGCCAATTGAACTGGACGTTTCCCAAATGGAAATGGGCGATGTCGTAGAACTGCGCCCATACGAAGGCAAAGCACTGAAAAACGGTGAAATCATTGCCGAATTCCAGGTTAAGTCCGATGTTCTGTTCGACGAAGTACGTGCCGGCGGCCGTATCCCCCTGATCATCGGTCGTGGCCTCACCGCCAAAGCCCGTGAAGCACTGGGTCTGCCCGCTTCAACCCTGTTCCGCCTGCCTAGCGAACCTGTCGACTCAGGTAAAGGCTATACGCTGGCACAGAAAATGGTGGGTCGAGCCTGTGGATTGCCAGAAGGCAAAGGCGTTCGTCCAGGTACTTACTGCGAACCTAAAATGACCTCTGTTGGTAGCCAGGATACAACCGGCCCAATGACCCGCGACGAGCTAAAAGACTTGGCTTGCCTGGGCTTCTCTGCCGACCTGGTCATGCAGTCTTTCTGCCATACCGCCGCTTATCCAAAACCCGTTGACGTCAAGACACACCATGAACTGCCAGACTTCATCAGCACTCGCGGTGGTATTGCCCTGCGTCCTGGTGACGGTGTTATTCACTCATGGTTAAACCGCATGTTGCTACCCGATACCGTAGGTACCGGTGGTGACTCCCACACCCGCTTCCCAATCGGCATCAGCTTCCCCGCCGGCTCCGGCCTGGTCGCTTTTGCAGCAGCTACCGGTGTCATGCCCCTGGACATGCCAGAATCCATTCTGGTTCGTTTCAAAGGTAAAATGCAGCCTGGCGTTACCCTTCGTGACCTGGTTAATGCTATTCCGCTGTACGCCATCAAGAGTGGTGAACTGACCGTTGCAAAACAAGGCAAGAAAAACGTATTCTCCGGTCGTATCCTTGAAATCGAAGGCTTGCCAAATCTGAAAGTCGAGCAGGCATTCGAACTGTCTGACGCTTCTGCCGAACGTTCTGCTGCCGGTTGTACCGTTCGCCTGAATAAAGAACCCATCATCGAATACCTCACCAGCAACATTACCCTGTTGAAATGGATGATTGCCAACGGCTACGAAGACGAGCGTTCACTGGCCCGCCGCATTAAAGCCATGGAAGCCTGGTTGGCCAATCCTGAACTGCTTGAGCCTGATGCCGATGCCGAATATGCAAGCATCATCGAAATTGACCTGGCCGACATCCACGAACCTATCGTGGCCTGCCCGAACGACCCTGACGATGTGAAAACATTGTCTGACGTTGCCGGTGAAAAAATCGACGAAGTGTTTATCGGTAGCTGCATGACCAATATCGGTCACTTCCGTGCCGCCTCCAAACTGCTTGAAGGCAAACGCGACATCCCGGTCAAGTTGTGGGTTGCTCCACCAACCAAAATGGACCAGAAACAACTGACCGAAGAAGGCCACTATGGCGTTCTGGGTGTCGCCGGTGCCCGTATGGAAATGCCCGGTTGCTCTTTGTGCATGGGTAACCAGGCACAGGTTCGTGAAGGCGCTACCGTCATGTCAACCAGTACCCGCAACTTCCCGAACCGTTTGGGTAAAAACACCAACGTTTACCTGGGTTCTGCTGAACTGGCTGCCATTTGTTCTCGCCTGGGCCGCATCCCAACACGCGAAGAGTACATGGCCGACATCGGTATCATCGACCAAAACAGCGATACCATCTATCGCTACATGAACTTCGACCAAATCGAAGACTTCAAGGAAATTGCCGATACCGTTGGTATCTAAATAACTGAAGTCAAAACCGTTTCAAATTGGAGCGGTTTGGTTCAACATTAAAACAGGTCTTAAAAAAGGCCTGTTTTTTTTATTTTGCCCCTGCCATCAACGCAAAAACCGTAAATCTATTGCAAATTTGACTAAACCCTGCAAGCAATCACCGGCCACCTAATGCTATCATTGGTATTAAACGATCATAATCACACCTA
>Ga0265293_10001390_pt1 | contig 52826 bp, 39 predicted proteins | sample Munlanlewell138R_FD_192505 | JGI IMG/M metagenome (GOLD analysis project Ga0265293, IMG submission 192505) | Leachate microbial communities from a municipal landfill in Southern Ontario, Canada - Leachate well 138R | ecosystem: Engineered > Solid waste > Landfill > Unclassified | place: Canada... | reverse complement strand
CGCCCCAGAAGGCGCTGTACCTGGCGGCCGATCGTTTCCGGCGCCATGGGATGCGGGCCGACAGCCTGCAGTTTCGCAGTGGCGCCGCCTCGATCTTCGGGGTTGGCTACTACGCTGAACCATTGAACCGGATCATGGCGTCCTGCCAGGCGCAAGCCCATTACAACAACCACCTGGTCGAGGTGCGCGGCGAGGACAGGATCGCGGTGTTCGAATCCTCGGACAATGGGCAGATCCGGCGCGAAAAGGTCGCCTATGACCTTCTGCATGTGGTGCCGCCACAGAGCGCCCCGGATTTCATCCGGTCCAGCTCGCTGGCCGACGCTGCGGGCTGGCTGGATGTCGACCGGCACACCTTGCGTCACACGCGCCATGCCAATGTGTTTGGGCTGGGGGATTGCATATCGGCGCCGAACAGCAAGACGGCAGCGGCCATCAAGAGCCAGGTGCCGGTGATCGTTGCCAATGTGATGCGTACGCTCGAGGGGCTCGTGCCCTCCAGCCACTATGACGGTTATGCCGGGTGCCCCCTGACGACATCCGTGGGCAAGGTCCTGCTCGCCGAATTCACCTACGGTGGCGTGCCAACGCCCAGCTTCCCGCTCGATCCGCGCGTACCGCGGCGCAGCTACTGGTGGCTCAAGCGCAGTTTCCTGCCCTGGTTCTACTGGAACATGCTGCTCAAGGGGCGCAACCTGCCGCAGTGGCACAAGACGCGTGACTTCGCCTCGGGGGTGCCTTCGGTTCAGCCCTGATGTCCGCCCGGGCCTGCAATCATGCGCTGCGGTGTGCTACGGTAACGCCCACAGTCTGATACAGGAGAAACATGGTGGACGAAGTCGCAGCGCGGCAGGCATTCGAGCAGGCCATCGAGACCCACAAGCCAGAGTTTGAAACATTCTTTCTGGCGCGCTTGCTGGGGCTCGAGTTCGAGTATCCCGATGGGCAGTGCGTCATCACCTTCGAAGCCAGGGACTTCATGTTCAACCCTCAGGGTTCGCTGCACGGCGGGATCATCGCCAGCGTGATGGACATCTCCATGGGCCACCTGCTCAAGCGCGTGCAGGGCGCGTGCACTACGCTCGAGATCAAGGTTCAATACGTCAAGGCGATACGGGTGGGCCGGCTGCGCTGCGTGGGTGAATTCATCCGTCAGGGGCGCGGCATCTCGTACATGCGTTCGACCATGACCGATGCGGACAACGATGTGGTGGCCTTTGCTACCGCCACCTGGAAGCATCTCAGGCCAGTGGCCGCCTGAGCCGGCGAAACCGGGGCCAGTGGCTGCCGATCAGGGTCGCAATGCCCCAGGCTCCCCGGCCCGTGACGCCCCCGCTTCAGACCGCCTGAACCATGGGCCGCGGGCCGTTCAGGCCGTCTGCCTGCCGCAGCGGCAGATGGAACACCAGCCGGCCACCGTATAGACCAGAACGGCTGTCCCCACCAGACCCAGGAAAAACACCAGGGCGATCAGCAGCCAGTCTATGGGGCCACCCGCATCGGCAAACCCCGACGATGATACATAGGCCATCAGCACCAGCGCCAGCGCGCCGCCCAGGATACCTGCGGCCTGCGACCACATGAGGCGGTGTGCCACGAGCCGGCGTTCGCGCAGCAGCAGGGTGAGAAATGCCAGCGTACCAATGATGATCACCGCCAGCAGTACCCAGAGCAGGGGGCCAAGCATTTCCTGGAATACGGCCAGCAGGACCAGAGGATCGAGTTCATTCATGTCGTGTCTCCCTATGCGCGACCGCGCAGCATGCTGAGATAGGTGGGCTTGAGCCCCATGGTTTCCATGACCCAGGTGACCCAGAGTTCTTCCAGGGGCGCGATGATGCCGGGAAACGAAGGCACCAGGTTGTTCTGGTAGTCGAACTCCACCAGCATCGCGCGCCCCAGTCGGGTGATCATGGGGCACGAGGTGTACCCGGTGTACACCGCGTTCGATGTCGTGCCGGCGAGTTCGGCCAGCAGGTGCTCGACTGCAACGGGCACTTGCCACTTCACGCTGGCCGCCGTCTTGCCTTTGGGCACGCCGGCAATGTCACCGACCGCGAAGACATTCGCATAGCGGGGATGGCGCAGGTTGGCCTTGTCCACTTCGACCCAGCCTTCGTTCACCCAGGGCCCGGCCTGCCAGGGCAGGGGGCTCTCGAGTATGGCATTGGGTGCCTGCATGGGCGGGATGACATGAATGAAGTCGTAGCCTTGCTCTTCGGTGCCTTCAGGGGTGCGGAAGGTGGCAATCCGGCGGCCTGGATCGATGGCCTGGAGTACCCGGTCGTACCGGCCCTGTATGTCGCGATCGTGAAACAGCATGCGCACTTTTTCGGACACGATGGGCACCCCGAACAGGCTGTCGTTGTGGGCGTTGTAGATCAGTTCGGCCTTGCCGCGATGCCCGCGTCGCCTGAGATAGTCATCGGTGATGAATGCGTATTTGAGGGGTGCCCCCGCGCATTTCATTTCTGTTGCCGGGCGCATGAATACGCCACGCCCACCGCGATCGGCGTACGCCGACATGGCGTGCCAGGTGGCCAGTGCGGCCTCCGGGCCCTGATAGATGCTGCCGATGCCCTCCTTGCCGATGAGCTCGGGCGTCATGCCCTGGATCTGGTCGTAGCGCAGTGCCATTCCGGTGGCCACGATGAGAAAATCATAGGCAACGACCTGCCCGGTATCGGTCACGACCTTGTTGGCTTCGGGGTCGAATTCGGCGACTCGGGCCTGGATCCATTCGACGCCGGGCGGGACGTATTCAGCCGTATCCGATATGACATAGCCCGCCGGTTCGATGCCGGCGCCGATCAGCGTATAGCCGGGCTGATAATAGTGCTGCCGGCGCGCATCGATCAGGGTGATCTGGGCGCCATCCAATGCCCGGGCCAGGCGCGACGCTGCGCTCAGCCCTGCGGCGCCAGCCCCGGCAATCACGATGTGCGCCGGGCTGCGCAGTTTCTGTGCGGCACGTGCCGTACCTGGATTCCATGCGGCGGCCGCTGCAGAGGCGGCACCCAGCATCAGGAACCGGCGGCGATCCAGCGTGCTGCGCAGCATGGCGTCCATCCGGGAAAGTGTTTTGTGTGCGTCGCTCATGGGTGGCCTCCAGATCGGTGAAGGGGACAATCAATGCGGCATGCAGTCGCCGTGGTGCATCGTGGCTGCTGCAAGGGCCGCTCAAGCCAGGCTCTCGGGCGCCAGTGCCCGGATGGCCTGATAATGGGTCAAGTACACTTGGCCGCTCAGCTGCCGCAGGAAGGCTGTGTCGGACAGGCGGTCCATCACTGGCCCCTTGACTTCCGAAAGATGCAGCCGGATACCCGCCCCGGACAGCCTGGCTTCAATGGCTTCGAGGCTTTCCAGCGCGCTGGCGTCGATATGGTTGACCGCCGAGCACAGCAGCACGACGTGATGCAGTGCGGGCTGGGCCGCCACGGCCTGGTTGATGCAGTCTTCCAGGTAGCGGGCGTTCGCGAAATAAAGGCTTTCGTCGATGCGCAGCCCCAGTACGTGGGGGCTGGTGCGCACCTGGTGGCGCTGTATGTTGCGAAAGTGCTCGGTGCCCGGGACCTGGCCGATGATGGCAATATGGGGCCGGCTGCTGCGATAGAGGTACAGCGCGATGGACAGGCCGATGCCTGAAATCAGCCCGACCTCGACGCCGGCGAGCAGGGTCAGCGCCAGCGTCGCGGCTACCACGGAAAAATCGAAGCGCGAGTAGCGCCAGGTGCGTTTCAGGATGCCCAGGTCGACCAGCGACAGCACGGCCACGATGATGGTCGCGGCCAGCGTGGCCTGTGGCAGGTAATACAGGAAGGGCGTCAGCAGCAGGGTGGCCACGGCAATGCCCACCGCGGTGTAGACCCCTGCCGCGGGTGTCTGGGCGCCGGCGTCGAAATTGACGACGGAGCGCGAGAAGCCGCCGGTGACCGGCAGGCCGCTGCTGAGGCCAGCAGCGATATTGCTGGCGCCCAGGGCGATCAGTTCCTGGTCGGGTTCCACGCGCTGGCGGCGCATGGCAGCCAGGGTCTGACCCACGGATATGGATTCGACGAAGCCGACCACGCTCAACAGCAGGGCGGGCACGGCCAACTCGGCCCACAGCGACGGATTCCATGTCGGCAGCGTGAGCGCTGGCAGACCCTGGGGAATGTCGCCGATCACATGGACACCACGCTGGCCGAGATCACCCAGCCAGACGGCTGCCGTGGTGGCCACGATGGCGGTGACCGGCCCTGCCTTGGCCAGGCCGTCGGCCAGGCGCGGCCCGAGCCCGGCGCGCGTCAACAGAGGTTTGAGACGGCGGCGCGACCACCACAGGAACGTCAGAGCAGACAGGCCGAGTGCCAGCGTAATGAGGTTGGTCTGCGGCAAACCGCGCCACAGTGCCGGGAGCAGGTCGGGCAAGGTATCGCCCTGGGCGGCGATGCCCAGGACATGCTTGAGCTGGCTCAATGCGATCAGCAGGCCGGATGCCGAAATGAAGCCTGAAATGACCGGGTGGCTGAGGAAATTGGCGAGGAATCCCAGCCTGAACACCCCCATGGCCGCCAGCATCAGGCCGGAGATGACGGTGAGTATCAGCGTGGCTTCCCAGAAGGCACCCGTATCGTTGGCCACCACCTGCCCGACGGCGGCCGCGCTCATCAGCGAGGTGATGGCTGCCGGCCCCACGGCCAGCGTGCGGCTGCTGCCGAAGACCGCATAGGCGAGCAGCGGCAGCATGCTGGCATACAGGCCCGCCTGCGGCGGCACGCCGGCCAGCAGCGCATACGCCAGGCTCTGCGGGATGAGCATCAGGGTGACGATGGCAGCCGCCAGCAGGTCGCCCGAGAACTGCTCGGCGTCGTAGGCACGACCCCAGCCCAGAACGGGAAACCAGCGGGAAAGGCCAGCAGAACGGTTCAATGGGAGGCCCTGTGACTCACATGCATAACTTATATTTTATAATATTTTTAAATAAAAGCTCAAGTACGGGCTTCATTGTCCGTAAAGAAGCCACGTGTCAGGGTGCCGGACGCAACAGGATCTGGGTGATTTCCGAAGGCCGGCCCAGGCGCTGTGCCAGGCCGTTCCACAGGCCCGCGCCATTGCTCACGTACAGAGTCATGTTGCCCAGATGGTACAGGCCCGACACGAACCCGCCGTTGAAAAGCTGCGTGATCCAGTGCGCGCCCAGGATCTGGCCCCCGTGGGTGTGCCCCGACAGCTGCACGGCTACCCCGGCGGCCGCATGTTCGCGGGCATTTTCCGGACGATGGTCGAGCAGGATCACCGGCACCCCTTCGGGGATGCCCTTCAGTGCCGCCTGCAGATTGGGAGCGGGCTGGCCGAACGGTATGGCCTGGCGGTCGGTCAGCCCGGCAATCGCCAGGGTGTCGTCACCGCGGTGAATCAGGATGTGCTCGTTTTCCAGCATGTTCAGCCCCAGCGCCCTGTACGCCGCCATCCAGTCGACATAATCGGAATAGTACTCATGGTTGCCCGGTATCGACAGCACACCGTCGGGGGCCTGCAGGTTCTGCAGCGGGGCGACATCGCGCGCCCGGGCCGTGGTGGATCCGTCGGCAAGGTCGCCGGTGATGACGATCAGGTCCGGGTGCAGTGAATTGGCTCTGCGCACGACAGCGTCCTGCCAGTATTCGGGTAGCAGGCGACTGGCGTGGGTGTCGGTCAGCTGGACGATGCGATAGCGGTCAAAGGCAGCGGGCAGACCCGGTACCTCGATGGCCAGGGTCTTGATATGCGGGATGCGCACGGCGTTCCAGACGCCGATTGCAGACAGCACGACCGCAGATACGCCGATCAGCAGCGTGAGTGTACGGCTGGTCAGCAGCAGCCGCCCGCCCCAGCGCCAGGGCATATACAGCAGTATGCCGAGCACGTCGCGTACCAGGGCCAGCATGGCCAGCAGCAGAAGCACGCCAAAGGCCCAGCCCAGCACGATCAGGGCTTCCTGTGGCAATTCGGGCGAGGCGACCGAACCGAAGAACAGGCGTACCAGCCAATGGTACTGGGCGATCAGCAGCAACAGCAGCGCGAGCCCGATGCGGATGCCCGTGGAAAAGGGCAGGGGCCAGACGAAACGCCACAGAACGAATAACCAGATGGTGCCGGTGATGAGCGGAAGCATGAATCCCATGATTGATCAGGACGGTTTTGGCAAGAAAATCACAATGACGGAGATGCGCCCCCTGAGCTGCATGGGATATCCATTGCGCATGGCATGTCTGTCTTGCATGGCATGCCTGTTCGGGCGCGTCGAGGCGATGGGCGGCACGCGTTGCAGATGCGCATCCCAGGCCAGCATCTTAACAAGCTGGCTCGATGCGCGTGCCCGCACGCAGGCTGATGGCAGTGCAGCCGTGGGGCTGCCTGATCTGAACGGGAGATGAACGAGGCCTTCAGAATGGGTTCAGTGATGGGTCTGCATACTGGGTGCATGCTTGAATTTAGCCCTTTGCGGGACTGGACAACATTATGAAGACACGCCATTTTCTCATGCTTTTTCTCGCTATCCTGGGCCTGGCCTGGGCCTGGGAGGCGCTCGTCATGCACCCCGTGGCGGGGGACGCCTTGTGGGTGGCCCGCAAACAGGCCATGTATCTGACCGGCATCGGGTCCATGGGCCTGATGTCGCTGGTGATGGTGCTGGCGACACGCCCGGTGTGGCTCGAATCCTGGCTGGGCGGGATGGACAGGGTCTTCCAGTTGCACAAGTGGGCCGGGATCCTGGCGATCGGTCTGGGCGTGGCCCACTGGCTCGTCAAGATCAGCAAGGGCATGTTGATCGGTGTGTTTGGTGCCATTGCGAACAAGCCGGCCTCCCTGCCTCTGCTGGAGGTGCTGCAGTCCAGCAAGGGCCTGGCCAAGGACGTTGGCGAATGGGTGATCTACGCCATGATCCTCACGCTGTTGATCACGCTGTGGAAGGCATTCCCGTACAAGTCCTGGCGTCTCGTGCACAGGGTCATGCCCATTCTGTATCTGGCGCTGGTGTTCCACGCGGTGGTGCTCATGCCTGCGGCCTGGTGGGCCACGCCGCTTGGCGTGCTGATGGGCCTGCTCATGGTGGCAGGTAGCCTCGCGGCGGTGCCCGCATTGCGCCGGCGCATCGGTCGGCGCCAATGCCATGCCGGTGTCGTGGAATCGGTCACCCGGTTGGCTGCCGGGGTCACTGAGGTGCGCTGCGTCATGGGCGCAGACTGGCCGGGCCACAAGGCGGGTCAGTTCGCCTTCGTGCAGTTCGATCCATCCGAAGGGTTCCATCCTTTCACCATTGCCAGCGCCGATCAGGGGGCACAGCGGCGTCTGACGTTCCTCATCAAGGGACTGGGCGATTACACCACGGGCCTGGCCCAACGGGTGCACACTGGGCAGGCAGTGCAGGTTCAGGGGCCTTATGGGCGCTTCAATCATGCCCGTGGCGGACGCAGCCAGATCTGGGTGGCGGGCGGCATCGGCATCACACCATTCATCGCCTGGCTCGAGGCGCTGCAGAATGTGCCTGAACGGGCGCCGCAGGCCCACCTGCACTACTGCGTGCGCAACGCCTCACAGGATCCCTTCGTCCCCAGGCTGCGCGAACTGTGCGCGCGGCTGCCGCAGATCCACCTGCAGATCCACGACGCCCAGGCAGGCCAGCGGCTCGACGCAGGCGCACTGCGAACCGGGTCGCCGGCCGGTGACGGTGCCCGACCGGAGATCTGGTTCTGCGGACCGGCCGGCCTGGCGGAGCATCTGGAAAATGGCTTGAGGGCCCTGGGAAAGGGTCGGGTGCGCATGCATCGCGAAGCCTTCGACATGCGCTGATTCAATGCGCGGATATCGTATATAATGGCGAGCTTGGCTGGGTCGACCAGCCATCCACATCACCGGCGCAATGGCAGAGTGGTGATGCAGCGGACTGCAAATCCGTGTACGTCGGTTCGATTCCGGCTTGCGCCTCCAAATGATCATCAAGACCGATCATGCACACTTTCCAACCTGATCTGTTCTCCGGTCGACATGCCCTGGTGGCCGGGGGCACGCGCGGTATCGGCGCCGCGGTGGCCAGCCACCTGGCTGCACTGGGTGCAACGGTGATTGCCGGGGGCCTCGATGACACCGACGGTTCGCTGGCCGATGGCATACGGGTCGCACACCTCGATGTGGCCGATGACAGCTCGGTGCAGGGGCTTTTTTCCTCGCTCGAACGCCTCGATATCCTGGTCAATTGCGCCGGCATCATACGCCGCAGCGATGAACACCGGCCCGAAGTCTTCGAGCGCGTGCTGGCCATCAACCTGACGGGCAGCATGCGCACGTGCACGGCCGCGCGCCCGCTGCTCAAGGCCAGCGGCGGCGCCATCGTCAATACGGCCTCGATGCTCAGTTTTTTTGGCGGGGGCCTGGTGCCGGGCTATGCCGCCAGCAAGGGCGGGGTGGCCCAGCTCACCAAGTCGCTCGCGCTGGCGTATGCGGCCGACGGCATACGGGTCAATGCCATCGCACCCGGCTGGATCGCAACGGCACTCACGCAGAACCTGCAGGATGACGATGCGCGCTCGCAGGCGATTCTTTCGCGTACCCCACTGGGTCGCTGGGGATCACCCGCCGATCTGGGCGGGGCCGTGGCCTTTCTGTGTTCGCCCGCGGCTGCCTTCATCACCGGGGTCATCCTGCCCGTCGACGGCGGGTATCTGGTCGCCTGAGCGCCCGTGGCCGCCCGGGCAGCCTGTGTTCGCCCGAGCGGCCACGGGCAGCCTGGCAGGCCAGAAGGCCGGAGCCCATCGAGAGGGGGTGGCCAAAACCTGTCAGCGGCGCAGGGCGCGCGTATCAGCCCGCCTCGCGCGCATCTTCGAGTATCATCTCCGAAGCCTTTTCGGCCACCATCATGACTGCGCCCTGGATGTTGCCCGATATCATCGCCGGCATGACCGAGGCATCGGCCACGCGCAGCCCCGGCAACCCGCGCATGCGCAGGCGCGGATCCACGACCGCTGCGGCATCCGTACCCATGCGGCACGTGCCGATGGGGTGGTAGATGGTCTGCCCCACCTGGCGCACGTAATCCAGCCATTGTTCGCGCGCCTGCACGTCGGGCCCCGGGTTTTTCTCGTGGTCGACGTAGCGCGCCATGGCAGGCTGTGAAATGATCTGCCGGGCCACCTGCATGCCGCCGATCAGGCTGTCCTGATCGGCTTCGCTGGCCAGGTAATTGGGGCAGATGGCCGGTTGTTCATCGGGATTTGCACTGCGGATATGGATGCTGCCCCTGGATTCGGGCCGCATCTGCGAAATGGCCAGCGTCATGCCGGGTGGGCGCTCGAGTTCGCGGGCCACCTGATTGGCATAGCTGGCATTCATGAAAAAGTATTGCACATCGGCGCTGGGCAGATCCGGGCGGCTTTTCACGAACCCGCCGGCCAGGCCGGTGCCCAGGGTGAGAATGCCCGTGTGGCGGATGAAATACTCGGCCACCGCCAGCGCCAGACGCCAGCCGTATCGTTGCTGATTGACCGACAGGGCCCCCTTGACCCGCCAGTCCATGCGCGCGCAGTAATGGTCGATGTAATTTTCACCCAGGCCCGGCATGGCGTGCTGCACGGCAATGCCGGCATTCTGCAGGACGTCGGGGCGCCCGATGCCCGAGAGTTCGAGGATCTGCGGCGTCTGGATCGCGCCGGCCGCCATGATGACCTCGGTGCCGGCCCGGACCCGGTGCGTTTGCGGGCCACGCCGGTAGGTGACCCCGACGCAGCGCCCGCCTTCGAGGTCGACCTTCAGCACCTGGGCATTGGCGAGCACGTGCAGATTCGGGCGCGCCCGGGCCGGCTTGAGATAGCCATCGATCACACTCCAGCGCCGGCCGCGATGCTGCAGGACCTGATAATAGCCAAAGCCATCCTGGACCGGGCCGTTGTAATCCGGGTTGAGTGCATGCCCTGCCTCTTGGGCCGCGGCCAGCAAGGCTTCGGAGAGCACATAGCGTTCGGTGACTTCATGCACATGCATGGGGCCGTCGTGGCCGCGCGAACCGTCGCCCTTGGGATAGCACTCGAGCTTGCGAAACTGCGGCGCCACATCGGCCCAGCCCCAGCCGTCTGCCCCCAGCGAGGCCCAGCGGTCATAGTCGGCTGGCTGGCCGCGCACGTAGATCATGCCGTTGATCAGCGTCGAGCCGCCCAGGCCCTTGCCCCGCGGCACGGCGATCTTGCGCTGGCGGGTCATTGCTTCGGGCTCGGTCTGGAACAGCCAGTTGTAGCGCGGGTCGGTGATGAGCTTGCCAAAACCCGCCGGTATCGAAATCCAGATGCTGCGCCCTTCGTGCCCGGCCTCGAGCAGCAGCACGGAGTGGCGCCCTGACGCGGTCAGCCGGTTGGCCAGGATGCAGCCGGCAGCCCCGGCCCCGACAATGATGTAGTCGTAGTGGTCTTTCATCAGGCACCTGCATCGTGGCCCAGCATGAAGCGCGCCATCTGATCGATCTGTGCCTGCAGCATGTGACGCCCGATGTGCGTGCGGCAGCCGAGTTTGCGGGCCTGATCGAGCCAGGGGGTGAATTCGGGTTTGGTGATGATCTCTACGGCGGTCATGGTGGGGTCGAGCAGAGCCGTGTCGATCGGCAGTGCATCGCCCGGTTTCATGCCGAGCGAGGTGGCATTGATGACCATGTCATGGCCGCGTGGATCGGGCGCGCCAACCTCGATCTGTGCCCCGGGGTGTGCGGCCTGCACGCAGGCCTGCAGGGCTTCGGCCTTCGCTTGGGTGCGGTTGGCAATGGTGAGTGTGGCTGCACCTGCCTCGAACAGGGCGAGGGCGATCGCCGTGGCGGCGCCCCCTGCGCCCAGGAGCAGAATGCGCTGACCCTGCGGGGTTATGCCCTGGCCCTCGAGGCCGGCCACAAAGCCATGGCCGTCGAACATGTCGCCGATCAGCCGGCCCTCGGGGGTGCGCCGTACCGTGTTGACCGAGCCGATGGCCCGTGCGGCCGCGCCGACCTCGTCGCACAGGGCGGCCATGGCGGTTTTGTGCGGCATGGTGATGACCAGGCCATCGAGGTTGTGCAGGGCCCGCAAGCCCTGCACGACGGTCTGGAGATCGTCGAGATGCACATGCAGGGGGACGAATATGCCGTCGATCTGGTGCGCTTCGAACCACGTATTGATCATCTGGGGGGCCTGAACGTGGCCCACCGGGTCGGCCAGAATGGCGAATAAACGGGTGGTGCCTGTGATCATGATGTACTCCATACTGAAACGGGCTGCATCGGAGGCCGATCGGCCATACCGCTATTCTGCCAGCATCTGCAGCATCTCGCGTGCGTGCGCCCGGGTGGCACGGGTCAGGCGCAGCCCCCCCAGCATGCGGGCGATTTCCTCGACGCGCTGGTCGGCGGTCAGCGCCTGCAGTTCGGAGAGCGTCCGGCCCTGCTGCGTGTGCTTGCTGACCAGCCAGTGATGCCGTGCGCAGGCTGCCACCTGCGGCAGGTGTGTCACGCACAGGACCTGGTGGCGTTGCCCCAACTGGTGCAGCAGGCGGCCCACGACTTCGGCGACGGCCCCGCCAATGCCGGCATCGACCTCGTCGAAGATGAGCGTGGGTACCTGTGCGGCCTGGCTCGCGATGACCGACAGGGCCAGCGCAATGCGCGCCAGTTCGCCGCCGGAGGCCACCCTGGCCAGGGGGCGCGGTGCCACACCGCCATGCCCGGCCACCAGGAATTCGATGGCTTCGAGCCCGTGCGGGCCCGGCTTTGCAGCCTGTATCTGCACGCTGAACTGGCCGCCCTCCATGGCCAGATCCTGCATGGCCGCCGTCACCTGATCGGACAGTTGTCCGGCAGTGGCCTGGCGTGCCTGCCCCAGCGTGCGTGCGCGCTGTTCATAGTGGCCCCTGGCTTGCTGGCAGGCTGCTTCCAGCGCTTCGGTGTCGTGGCTGGCCTGCAACTGACGCAGACGCTCGAGCAGCGCGGCGTGGTGGCCGACCAGGGCCTCGGGATCCACGGAAAAGCGGCGGCCCGCCTCGAACAGGCGGCTCATGCGCGCCTCGACCTCTGCCAGCGCCTGTGGATCGGGTTCGATGCGGTCGGCATAGGCATTGAGGCCGGAGACGGTTTCGGAACACAGGATGCGCGCCGACTCGAGCGCCTGGGCGTGCGGCTCGAGGCCGGGGTCGTGGCGCAGCATGCCACGCAGCGCCTGCAACGCTGCATGCAGGGCCTGCAGGGCGGACCCGGATTCGCCATCGAGTGCATCGGCCGCCTGCCCGGCACCGGCCAGCAGGCCCTGCGCGTGGGCCAGGCGAGATTGGGTGGCGCAGAGTTCGGCCCATTCACCTTCAGTGGGCGCGAGTTCGTCGAGCCAGGCCACATCGTTCTGCAGAACCTCGAGTTCGGCCGCCTGGGCCCGGGTGTCCTGGCGTGCGGCCTGCAGCGCTGCATCGGCAGCCCGCCATTCATGCCACGTGCGCGCGACTTCGGCGGCCAGATCCGCGTGGCCCCCGTGTGCATCGAGCACATCGCGCTGCCTGGCCGCCTGCAGCAGGCTCTGGTGGGCGTGCTGGCCATGGATGTCGACCAGCAGGGTGGCCAGTTCGCGCACCTGGCCAAGCGGCGCCGGAATGCCGTTGATGTAGGCTTTGCTGCGGCCCTGCGTGTCGAGCACCCGGCGCAGGATGAGTTCGGAGGCGTCCAGGGCTTGCGCCGTGAGCCAACCCTGCACGGCTTCAGAGGGTTCGAACACCGCGCTGATGTCCGTGCGTGTGCAGTCTTCGCGCACCAGCGTGGCGTCACCGCGCCCGCCCAGCGCGAGGGACAGCGCGTCGATCAGGATGGATTTGCCCGCCCCTGTTTCGCCTGAAAAGACCGTGAAGCCTGGTTCGAAGGAAAGATCGGCGTGCTCCACGATGACGAAGTCCCGGATGTGGAGGGCGCGCAGCATCAATCCGCCTCGTCCCAGGGGTGTACCATGCGGTTCCAGTTGAGTTTGCTGCGCAGCGTGGAGAAGTAACTGTAGCCCTTGGGATGCAGGAAACGTACGCGATGCGGGCTGCGCCGGACATCGATGCGATCGCCTTCCTGGCAGTCGGACAGGGCCTGCATGTCGAAGTGCACGCTGGCGCCGGATTCGACACGGCCCAGCGCCGTGATGGTGATGGTCAGCACGCTGTCGGCCGGCAGGGTGATGGGGCGGTTCGAGAGGGTTTGCGGCGCCACGGGCACCAGTACCAGCGCATTGACCTGCGGGTGCAGGATGGGGCCGCCAGCAGACAGTGCGTAGGCGGTGGACCCGGTCGGGGTGGCGATGATCAGGCCATCGGCGCGCTGGCTGTGCATGAAGTTGCCGTTGCATTCGACCCGCAGTTCGATCATGCCGCCGCGCCCGGCGCGGTTGATGATCACATCGTTCAGCGCAAGGCCGGAAAACATGGGCTGGTTGCCGCGCATGACGCGACCTTCGAGCAGCAGGCGTTCATCTTGCACGTAGGCGCCGTTGAGGATCGCCGTGATGGCCTGATCGGCACTGCCCAGCGGGATGTCGGTGATGAACCCCAGGCGGCCGTGGTTGATGCCGATGAGCGGCACCCCCGTGGTGGCCAGTTCGCGGGCGGCCGCGAGCATGGTGCCGTCACCGCCCATGATGATGGCCAGATCGGCCTGGACGCCGATTTCGGCAAACGAGGCCCGCGTGAATTCGGCCACGCCCGTATTGCGCCCGGTGTCGGCCTCGATCAGGACCGTGCAGCCGGCACCCTGCAGCACCCGGCCCAGGCGGCGCAGGGGCGTATCGAGCCCGCTGTCCTGATAACGGCCCACCAGGGCCACGGTCTTGAAGTCCATGGGCAAAGGATCCCGATTTGATGAAATAATGCAAGTATCCGATTATAGGAGGACAGGGCACGCTTGCCTAAGCTCCGGTGTCAGGAAAATCACTCATGCAGGGTCAGAATACCAAAATGGATGAACGCGCCAGGTCCTTGCTCAAGGCCCTGGTCGAACGCTACATTGCCGAAGGCCAGCCGATCGGTTCGCGAACCCTGTCGAAGGTCTTCGATCTCTCGCCGGCCACCATACGCAACGTGATGGCCGATCTCGAAGAGCTGGGCCTCATCCACAGCCCGCACACGTCGGCCGGCCGGGTGCCCACGCCGCGCGGCTACCGTATTTTCGTCGATAGCCTGATTGCGGCCCAGCCCCAAGATCCCGTGCTGGATCTGCATATCGTCGACCATCTGCCGGCATCCGAGCCGGGGCGCGCCGTCAATGCAGCGGCCACCCTGCTGTCCAACCTGTCGCGTTTTGCCGGGGTGGTGCTGGCCCCCAAGCGCACGCAGATATTTCGCCATATCGAATTCATCCGTCTGTCCGACCGCCGCGTGCTGCTGATCATCGTCACCCCCCAGGGGGATGTCCAGAATCGCATCCTGTTCGTGCCACGCGAGTACTCCGAGGTCGAACTGCTCGAGGCTTCCAATTTCTTCAATCATCATTTTTCGGGCAAGTCGTTCCACGAGGTGCGTCAGACGCTGGCGCGCGAACTCGCCTCCCTGCGCAGCGACATCTCGCGCCTCATGCAGCAGGCGGTGGATGCCGGGTTCGACAGTCCCGACACGGTCGATGACGCGGTGGTGATCTCGGGCGAAGGCAAGCTGCTCGATGTCACCGAAATGACGGCCGACATGGATCGCCTGCGGCGCCTGTTCGAGCTGTTCGAGCAAAAGACCGATCTCCTGCACCTGCTGGATGTCTCCAGCCGGGCGCAGGGCGTACAGATCTATATCGGCGGCGACTCACACCTCGTGCCGCTCGAAGAGGTCTCCATCATCACCGCGCCCTACGGGGTCGATGGCGACGTCATCGGCACGCTGGGGGTCATCGGGCCCAGTCGCATGGCCTACGACAGGGTGATCCCCATCGTCGACATCACGGCACGCATGTTGTCCAACGCGCTGGGCCAGGCGCATGCCTGAAGCGCGCGCATCGGCGCGCGGCCCCATCGGCATCCTGCTCATCAACCTGGGTACACCGGATGCGCCCACGTCCGCCGCCATACGGCGCTATCTGCGCGAATTCCTGTCCGATCCGCGGGTGGTCGAACTGCCGGCGATACTCTGGCAGCCGATCCTGCAACTCTTCGTGCTGACCCGGCGCCCGGCCGCGATCGCGCCCAAATACCGGCTCATCTGGCACGAGCGGGGTTCACCCCTGCTGGTGCATGGCCAGGACCTGGCAGCCGGGGTACAGCGCGTGCTGCAGGACCGTGGCCTGCCGGTTCAGGTGGCGCTGGCCATGCGCTATGGCAATCCTGGCCTGTCCCCCGCCTTCGATACCCTGCGCGCAGCGGGCTGTCGTCGCATCCTGGTGGCGCCCCTGTATCCGCAGTATGCCGCCAGCACCACAGCCACGGCGGTGGATGCGGTCAATGCGCGTCTGGCGCGCTCGCGCCACCAGCCCACGCTGCGCTTCCTGGATCGCTTTCATGATGCGCCGGCCTATCTCGATGCCCTGCAGGCCGCAGTGCTCGATCACTGGGCGCAGGCGGGCCAGGCCGATCGCCTGCTGCTCAGCTTTCATGGCCTGCCGCAGGCCGCCGTGGATCGTGGCGATCCTTACCAGGCCGATTGCCACCAGACGGCGCAGGCCCTGCGCGAGCGCCTCGGGGCCGATGGCGAGCGGGTGTTCGTGGCCTTCCAGAGCCAGTTCGGGGCGGCGCCCTGGTTGCAGCCCTACACCCAGCCCACGCTCGAAGCCTGGGCGCGCGAAGGCGTGCGCAGCGTGGATGTGATGTGCCCCGGTTTCGTGGCCGATTGCCTCGAGACCCTCGAAGAAATCAATCTGGGTTGCCGCGAAGCCTTTCTGCAGGCCGGCGGGCGCGAGTTCCGCTACATCCCCTGCCTGAACGCCGAGGCGGGCTGGGTGCGGGGTTTTGCCGATCTTCTGGCGCAGAATCTCGCCGGGTGGGCCTGACTGGCATCCTGACCGAACCGAAGGCCGGTGATTCCTGCACGGCCCGGCTGCAGAAAATTTTCCAGACCCGCCTTGAATTCGGGCCGATGCGCCCTCAGCTAGTCCACGTCCCCGTATTCATCGTTTTTGGAGATTCAACATGTCGGCATCCCAGGAAGACCAGGCCCCGCACCCGGCGCCTCATGGCCAGGGCGAAGACCCGGCTCAGCCCTCCGCCCGGGCCGCTTCCGAAGACCCGGCCCAGTGGGCCGACGAGGGTGGTACCGAAGATCTGTCTGCCCTGCTGGCCGAGGCCCAGCAAAAGATCAGCGACTATCACGACCAGCTGCTGCGCGCGCATGCCGAGGTCGAGAACGTGCGTCGCCGGGCCCAGGACGACGTCGCCAAGGCACGCAAGTTCGGCACCGAAGCCTTTGCCGAGAGCCTGATCCCGGTGCGCGACAGCCTCGAGGCCGCCCTCGCCCAGGAAAACCAGACGACCGAACACTGGCAGGCCGGGGTTGAATCCACCCTGCGCCAGCTCAATACGGCGTTCGAACGCAACCAGATGCACGAAATCGCGCCGCAGGCGGGCGATGTCTTTGATCCGCACCGCCATCAGGCCATCTCGAGCGTGCCTTCCGAGCACCCTCAGGGCACCGTGGCGCAGACCCTGCAGAAGGGCTACCTGATCGCCGACCGGGTGCTGCGCCCGGCGCTGGTCATGGTCTCTGGCGGGCCATCCGCATAGCCGCCGGCCGGGGCTTGAAAAGTTCCGGTCCGGCCCAATATTCAATGCATTGGCGGTCGCGTGCCGCCCCCTGTCACCAACCTGGAAACCATCATGAGCAAGATTATCGGGATTGACCTGGGTACCACCAACAGCTGCGTGTCCGTGCTGGACGGTACCAAGGTCAAGATCATTGAAAATTCGGAAGGCACCCGTACGACACCTTCCATCGTGGCCTACATGCAGGATGGCGAAATCCTGGTGGGCGCGCCTGCCAAGCGTCAGGCCGTCACCAACCCCAAGAACACGATCTTTGCCGTCAAGCGCCTGATTGGCCGCAAATTCGACGAAAAAGCCGTTCAGAAAGACATCGACCTGATGCCCTACAGGATCATCAAGGCCGACAATGGTGACGCCTGGGTCGAAGCACAGGACAAGAAACTTGCGCCACCGCAGGTGTCGGCCGACATCCTGCGCAAGATGAAGAAAACCGCCGAAGACTACCTGGGTGAAGAAGTCACCGAGGCCGTCATCACCGTGCCTGCGTACTTCAACGACAGCCAGCGGCAGGCCACCAAGGATGCCGGGCGCATCGCCGGGCTCGAGGTCAAGCGCATCATCAACGAGCCCACGGCAGCGGCCCTGGCGTTCGGGCTCGACAAATCCGAGCGCGGTGACCGCAAGATCGTGGTCTATGACCTGGGCGGCGGCACGTTTGATGTTTCCATCATCGAAATCGCCGATGTCGATGGCGAAAAGCAGTTCGAGGTCCTGTCCACCAACGGTGACACATTCCTGGGTGGCGAGGATTTCGATCAGCGCATCATCGGCTACATCATCGAAGAGTTCAAGAAAGAATCCGGCGTCGACCTGTCCAAGGACATCCTGGCCCTGCAGCGCCTGAAAGAAGCCGCTGAAAAGGCCAAGATCGAACTGTCCTCGACCCAGCAGACCGAAATCAACCTGCCGTACATCACGGCCGATGCGTCCGGGCCCAAGCATCTGAACCTCAAGATCACGCGCTCCAAGCTCGAAGCGCTGGTCGAAGAGCTCATCGAGCGCACCATAGAACCGTGCCGCATTGCCATCAAGGACGCGGGCATCAAGGCATCGGACATCGACGATGTCATTCTCGTGGGCGGCATGACGCGCATGCCCAAGGTCCAGGAAAAAGTGCAGGAGTTCTTCGGGCGCGATCCGCGCAAGGACGTCAACCCCGACGAGGCTGTCGCCGCCGGTGCGGCGATCCAGGGGTCGGTGCTGTCGGGCGATCGCAAGGACGTGCTGCTGCTCGACGTCACGCCCCTGTCGCTGGGCATCGAGACCCTGGGTGGCGTGATGACCAAGATGATCAAGAAGAACACCACCATCCCGACGCGTTTCTCGCAGGTGTTCTCCACGGCCGATGACAATCAGCCGGCAGTGACCATCAAGGTCTATCAGGGCGAGCGCGAAGTGGCGGCCGGCAACAAGGCGCTGGGCGAGTTCAATCTCGAGGGCATTCCACCTGCAGCCCGCGGTCTGCCACAGATCGAGGTGACCTTCGACATCGATGCCAACGGCATTCTGCACGTGTCGGCCAAGGACAAGGGCACCGGCAAGGAAAACAAGATCACGATCAAGGCCAGCTCCGGGCTGACCGAAGACGAGATCGAGCGCATGGTGAAAGACGCCGAGCTGAATGCCGAAGAAGACCATCGCATCGCCGAGCTTGCCCAGGCGCGCAACCAGGCCGACGGCCTGGTGCATGCCACGCGCAAGTCGCTTGCCGAGCATGGCGACAAGCTCGAAGCGTCTGAAAAAGAGGCCATCGAAGACGCCATCAAGGCGCTCGAAGACGCCGCCAAGGGCGATGACAAGGCGGCCATCGATGCGAAGACCGAAGCGCTGGCAACCGCGTCCCAGAAGTTGGGCGAGAAAATGTACGCCGACATGCAGGCGCAGCAGGCGGCTGCGGGCGGCGCCGAAGGTGCCGAGCCGGCTGCAGGGGCCGATGATGTCGTGGATGCCGACTTCAAGGAAGTCAAGCGCGACTGATCGCCCAGGCGCCGCGGTATTTCTGTATTGACCCGGTGGCCGCCTCAGGGCGGCCCCGGGCATTGTGACTGACACCGGCACCCGGTGCTGCAGGCAGGATTCATGGCAAAAAGAGACTATTACGAAGTGTTGGGGGTGGCCAAGAACGCCTCGGATGATGAAATCCGCAAGGCGTATCGCAAACTGGCCATGAAGTACCATCCGGATCGCAACCCGGACAGCAAAGAGGCCGAAGACCGGTTCAAAGAGGTCAAAGAGGCCTACGAGATCCTGTCCGAACCCGAAAAGCGCGGTGCGTACGATCGCTTTGGCCATGCCGGGGTCGACCCCAATGCCGCAGGAGGCATGGGGGGCGCTGGTGGTTTTGCCGACGCCTTCGGGGATATCTTCGGCGAAATCTTCGGCGGCGGGGGGGCGCGCCGGGGTGGCGGGCCGCAGGTGTATCGGGGCTCCGATCTGCAGTACAACCTCGAGATCACCCTCGAGCAGGCCGCGGCGGGCTTCGATACAGAAATCCGCATCCCCAGCTGGGATCCCTGCGAGACTTGCGATGGCTCGGGTGCCAAGCCGGGCACGGCACCACGCACGTGTCATACCTGTGGTGGCAGTGGCGCGGTGCGCATGCAGCAGGGGTTCTTCAGCGTACAGCAGACCTGCCCGACCTGCCACGGCAGCGGCAAGGAAATCACGGACCCCTGCCCCTCCTGTGACGGGGTCGGCCGTATCCGCAGGAACAAGACGCTGCAGGTGGGCATCCCGGCCGGCATCGACGACGGCATGCGCATCCGCTCGTCAGGCAATGGCGAGCCCGGCCTCAATGGCGGGCCACCGGGTGACCTGTATGTGCAGATCCATCTCAAGAAGCATGGCATTTTCCAGCGCGATGGCGAAGACCTGCACTGCGAACTCACCATCCCCTTCACCAAGGCGGCCCTGGGAGGCGATCTGGAAGTGCCGACGCTGAACGGGCGCGGCGAGATCACCATCCCCGAAGGCACGCAGACCGGCAAGACTTTCCGCCTGCGGGGCAAGGGCATCAAGGGCATACGCTCCAGCTATCCGGGCGACCTGTACTGCCACGTGGTGGTGGAAACCCCGGTGCGCCTGAATGATGAACAAAAAGACCTGCTGCGCCAGTTCGAGGCTTCGCTCAGCAACGGCGGCGATCGCCATTCGCCCAAGAGCGAGTCCTGGACCGACAAGGTCAAGAGCTTCTTTTCCTGAGGGTTGCCGCGCCGGTCCGTCAGATCAATCCAGCAGGCCAAGATTCCTGGGCAGCCAAAGCACGACTTCGGGGTGGGTCATGTGGCTGTATCGCAGGCGACCCCCGGTGTCCACCGCCATCAGGGCTGCGGATCCGGGTCGGTCGCCACTGCAATGCTGAGCTGGCCGGGGGCCAGCACGGCGCGCAGGGCTTGGTTGACCTCGTCAGCGTCCAGATTCTGCAACTGATCGATGATGGCTTGCTGGCGGGCGAAGCTGCGCCCGGTGGCCAGATAGTCCAGCCATTGGCCGGCCAGGAAGCTGTCACTGGAGCGCCCCAGTTTCAGGTAATTGACCAATGATTTCACGCCCTGGTCGATCTCGGTCTGGTCGAAGCCATTTTTCAGGGCATCGTTCAGCACCTCTTGCATGCGATCCGTCAGGACGGCGGCATTCTGTGCCGCCATCGAGGCAAAGAATGTCCAACTGCCCGAAGGTTGCCAGGGCGAGGCCAGCAAGCGGCTGCCCACCGAATAGGACAGCCCGTCGCGTACCCGGATGGCCTGCCACAGGCGCGAATCCTGGGATCCGCCCAGCAGGTAGTTGGCCAGCAGCAGGGCCGGCCAGCGGGGGTCGGTGTCCTGCAGTTGCAGGCGCAGGGTGGCCAGATAGTTGGCATTGGCCTTGCCCGGCGTGGGGATGGTGAATGACTGCGGCGTCACGGCGTACCAGGGGTCGGCGATGCGCGCGTACGCCGGGGCCTGTTGCCACTCTTGCAGGCCCTCGCGCAGATGTGCTTGCACCGCCTGGGGATCGAAGTCGCCCACGGCTGAAAAGAGAATGTTGCCGGCGCCGTAGAAACGGTCGTGAAAGGCCACCAGCTGCTCGCGCCGCAATGCGCGGATATCCTGCACCAGCTCTCGGGCCGTGGGGGTGTAGCGCACGTCATCAGGCGCCCAGGGCTGATCGTGGCGCTGCAGCGTGTTGCGCACCAGCCAGGCCGGGCTCACCGACTGATCCTCGACGTGGGTCTCCAGGCTGCGCTGCAAACGGCTCAGTTCATCGTCCGGGAAAGTGGGCTGGCGCAGCAGGGTGAAGGCCATGTCCATCAGTTCGGGCAGGTTCTCGCGCGAACTGCGCATCATGACTGTCAGGGTATTGCCGTCGCTGTCGAAAGCCAGCTCGGAATCCAGCCGGGTCAGTGCATCCTGGATCGCCTGGCGCGTCAATCCCTGGGCACCACGCATCAGCATGGCGGCGGTCATGTCGGGAATCACGCCCAGGCCCTGCAATTCTGCTGCAGTGCCAAAGCGCAGCTGCATGCTGGCGTGGACCTGCTCGCCGGGGGTCGCCTTGGGCAGCAGGGCCAGCCTGACCGTGCCGTTGGGCAGTTGCAGGGTGTGACGCCGGGTGGCTGCGTCGATGGCCAGTGGCGTCGTGTCCAGGCGCGCGATCGCGGGCCGTTCGGTACCCGTTTCGAGTCGTTCGATCCAGGGGGCCAGGTCTGGCTGGGCCGGGCTGGGTGCATACACCGGGTCTGCCGTGGGGATGTACAGGCCGCTGGTGCGGTTGGTGGGCACCAGCCAGGCTGCCAGGGTACTGCGGATCTGTTCCAGCGTCAGGGCGCGCACTCGCAGGGGTTCGACAAAGAACAGGCGCCAGTCGCCGCGCGCAACGGCTTCGGACAGCGCGCCCGCCAGACTCGCAGACTGATCATAGATTTTTTGCCACTGATTCAGCCAGGCTGTGCGATTGCGCTCGAGCGCAGCCTCGTCGAGCTGCTCGATGGCGCGGGTCTCCAGGGTCTCGGTCAGTGTCTGCAGCACCGCCCGGGGATCCTGATCGGCCTGCATCTGAGCGCCAAAGATGGCGTAGCCCGGCTGCTGCATGGGCCGGGCAAAGCCAAAGACGCTGCTGGCCTGGCCGGCTTGCACCAGGGTCTGATACAGTGGCCCGGCCGGCGTGTCGGCCAGCATGTCCACGCCCATGGACAAGGCGGTATAGGCGTCGCTCGCGCCCGCTGGCAGATGGTATTGCGCGATCGCAATCGGGCTGCCGCCGATGCGTTCCAGCGTGACGCTGCGAGCTCCCTGCTGCACGGGTTCGCGGGTGTATTCGACGGGCAGCTGGCGTTCGGGCCGGGGCATGGTGCCGAATTCCTGCATGATCCAGCCCAGCGTCTGCTGTGGGTCGAACTGCCCGGTGATGATGAGTACCGCATTGTCCGGCTGGTAATGGCGGTGGTAGAAGGCTTCGAGCTGGGCAATGTCCACGTTCTCCACGTCCGAACGCGCCCCGATCACGCTGCGACCGTAGGGGTGCCAGACATAGGCGGCGGCACTGGTCTGCTGCAGCAGGATGCTGAACGGGCTGTTCTCGCCGCGTTCCATCTCATTGCGCACCACCGGCATCTCGGCGTCCAGATCCGCGCGGGTGATGCGCGCGTGGAGCATGGCCTCGGCCTGCCATGACAGGTACCACTGCAGGGTATCCGGGTCGCTGGCAAAAGTGGCATAGTAATTGGTCAGATCGGCGCTGGTCGAGCCGTTGGCCGCCAGCCCGCGGCGGGAAAATTCGGCCAGTGCGTCAGGAAAGCGCGGGCTGCCACGAAACAGCAGGTGTTCGAGCAGATGGGCCATCCCGGTTTCGCCGGGCCCCTCGTTGCGCGAGCCCACCCGGTAGCTCATGTTGACCGTGGTGCGGTCGCGTGATTCGTCGGGCGCCAGCAATACCGTCAGGCCATTGTCCAGGTGGTATTCGTGCACACCCTGAATGGTGACGATGGCCTCGACGCCGGCCGGCAGGGCCGGGGCGCCGACTCCTGTGGCGCTGGCGGGCCATTGGCCCAGGAGCGCCAGGGGCAGGCACAGGGCCAGGGCGGAAAGCAGGGATTTGAATCGGTTCATGGGTCGGGTCGGTCGGTTGGATCGAACTGAGCGGGTGTCGTGCGCGGTCTTGCGCAGATCCATGGGGGGCTACTTGGACAGCAGGTGCATGGCCTGTTCGAGGCCTTCCAGTGTCATGGGATACATGCGCTCATGCAGAAGTTCCCGGATGATGGCCACTGACTGCCGGTACTGCCAGGATGCAGAGGGTTCCGGATTCAGCCATACGGAGTGGGGCCAATGGCTCACCAGGCGCTGCAGCCAGGCCGCGCCCGTTTCTTTGTTGTGGTGTTCGATGGCCCCGCCGGGATAGAGCAGTTCATACGGGCTCATGGTGGCATCACCCACCAGGATCAGGCGCCAGTCTTCACCGTAGCTGCGCAGCAGATCCCAGGTGTCGGTGCGCTCATCGTGGCGGCGCCGATTGTCGCGCCACACGGATTCATACGGGCAGTTATGGAAATAAAAGACTTCCAGGTTCTTGAATTCGCTGCGGGCTGCCGAAAACAGCGTTTCCATGAGAGCGACGTGATCGTCCATGCTGCCGCCCACATCGAGCAGCATGAGGACCTTGATCGTATTGTGGCGCTCGGGCTGCCAGCGCAGATCGAGCAGCCCGGCCTGTTCCGCCGTGCCGCGTATGGTGCCGGGCAGGTCGAGTTCCTGCTCGGCCCCTTCGCGGGCAAAGCGGCGCAGGCGGCGCAGCGCCATCTTGAAATTGCGCGTGCCCAGTGACTGCTGATCGTCGTAATCACGGAAATGACGCTGCTCCCAGACCTTGACCGCGCTGCGATTGCCCGCCGATGGGCCGCCGATGCGGATGCCCTCGGGGTGGTAGCCGCCGTGTCCGAAGGGTGATGACCCGCCGGTGCCGATCCACTTGCTGCCGCCTGCGTGGCGCTCTTTCTGCTCGGCCAGGCGCTCGCGGAACATCTCCATCAGGCGCTCCCAGCCGTGTTTTTCGAGCGCCGCCCTTTCGGTATCGCTGAGATGCTTGCGCATGGTCTGGATGAGCCAGTCGAGCGGGATTTCCTTCTGGCTGATGGCAGCCTGGCGCCGGCCGATCCAGGCGGCGAATACGCGGTCGAAGCGATCGTAGCGGGTCTCATCCTTCACCAGGGCGAGCCGCGCGAGGTGGTAGAAGCCTTCGGCATCAACGGGTGCCGCCGGGCTGGCAAGGAGTTCGAGCAGGCTCAGGTACTCGCGGATGGAGACCGGCACGCCGGCGCTGCGCAATTGCTGGAAGAATTCGGCCAGCATGATGACGCGACCCTAGCGGCTGCCCCGCTGGGCCATCAGGGCCAGGCGTTGCAGCAGCTTGAGATCCTGTTCGTTCTTCAGCAGCGCGCCGGCCAGTGGCGGGATATCCTGTTGCGCCGCCAGCGCTTCACGCGAGATGGACTCGGCCAGCAGCAGGCGCAGCCAGTCGAGGAATTCGGACGTGGACGGGCGCTTCTTCAGGCCGGGTACTTCGCGCAGCCTGAAGAAGGCATCCAGGGCCGCGCCCAGGATATCGCTGCGCAGGTCGGGAAAATGCACCGCCACGATCGCCGTCAGGGTATCGCGGTCGGGGAACTCGATGTAGTGAAAGAAGCAGCGCCGCAGGAAAGCGTCCGGCAGGTCTTTTTCATTGTTGGAGGTGATCAGGATCAGGGGCCGGTGCCGGGCGCGAATGGTCTGGCGCGTCTCGTGCACGTGGAATTCCATGCGATCGAGTTCGCGCAGCAGATCGTTGGGGAACTCGATGTCGGCCTTGTCGATCTCGTCGATCAGCACCACGCAGGGCTCGGGTGATTCGAATGCCTGCCACAGCACGCCCTGGATGATGTAGTTCGCGATGTCGTGCACCCGTTCATCGCCCAACTGTGAATCACGCAGGCGCGACACCGCATCGTACTCGTACAGGCCGTGCTGCGCCTTGCTGGTGGACTTGATATGCCATTGGTGCAGCGGCCGCCCCAGCGCCCGGGCCACTTCTTCGGCCAGCAGCGTCTTGCCCGTGCCGGGCTCACCCTTGACCAGCAAGGGGCGCTGCAGGATGAGGGCCGCATTGACCGCCTGCTTGAGGGGTTCGGTGGCCACATAGTGATCGGTGCCGGTGAAACGGGGGGTGGCTGAAGCGTGATTCTCGGACATGGGAAACTGGGGCGCTGTGGACGATGGTGACGGGGGCTCAGGGGATCTCGCGGACCTTGGCTGCGGGCGCTGAGGCATCGGATCCGAAGGCTGAATCGAAAACTGGATCAAGCAGCAGTTGTACCATGATGTGGCATGCTGTGCCGGGGATGGGCCGCAGCCCGTGGTCCGTGGCGGCGCGGATGCCCCACGTGCCACCGCCACCCCGGCTGCCGATTTCCCGGCCTGCGCGCTGCGCCACCCGGCGCGATTCAGTGCTCGCGGGTGGCATGGCGGCGGATCAGCTCGAGGTAGTGCGCATTGTCGAATGGGGTACCCATGCGCTGGGCCTCCCAGACCACCTCGCCCAGGGCCTCCATGATGATGTGTTCGGCCTCGTGCGCGCCCTTGCGGGTACGCAGCAGCGTCCAGGCGGCGCGGATCCCCGGTGGCTGGTCGATGGAGACCTGCTCGCGTATGGCCAGGTGCATCGACAGGTGCAGGAACGGGTTGGTGCGCCCGGCTTCGACGGGGTAGTCACGCGTAGCGGCATCGGGATCCTGCAGGTCGGTGTGGTATTCGGGATGCTGCTCCACCAGATCGGCCGCCATGGTTTCGAGCGGCGTCAGAATTGCGCCCGTACGGCGCTTTTGCCAGGCCTCGGTGAAGAAGCTGCGTACCTGTTCTTTGGAGGGATTGAACATGGAATGGGGCGCACAATTGGGTTAAACTCTTATATAAGACTGAAATGTACCCTTTTTTTCAGAACCCCATCCCCAGCAACACTGGAGCATCCATGGCTTATCAGCATATCAAGGTCCCGGCAGGCGGGCAGAAGATCACGGTCAATGCCGATTTTTCGCTCAATGTGCCCGATGAACCCATCCTTCCATACATCGAGGGCGACGGCACGGGCCAGGATATCACCCCGGTGATGCTCAAGGTGGTGGATGCCGCAGTGGCCAAGGCCTACAACGGCCAGCGCAAGATCCACTGGATGGAAGTCTACGCCGGCGAGAAATCCACCACGATCTACGGCCCGGATGTCTGGCTGCCCGACGAAACCCTCGATGCCGTGCGCGACTATGTCGTGTCCATCAAGGGCCCGCTGACCACGCCGGTGGGCGGGGGCATCCGCTCGCTCAACGTGGCCCTGCGCCAGCAGCTCGACCTGTACGTCTGCCTGCGCCCGGTGCGTTATTTCAAGGGGGTGCCTTCCCCCGTGCGCGAGCCGCAAAAGACCAACATGGTCATTTTCCGCGAAAACTCCGAAGACATCTATGCCGGCATCGAGTTCGAGGCCGAATCCGACAAGGCGCGCAAGCTGATCGATTTTCTCCAGAACGAGCTGGGGGTCGACAAGATCCGCTTCCCGGCCACGTCGGGCATCGGTGTCAAGCCCGTCTCGCGCGAGGGCACCGAGCGCCTGGTGCGCAAGGCCATCCAGTACGCCATCGACAATGACCGCGCCTCGGTCACTTTGGTGCACAAGGGCAACATCATGAAGTTCACCGAAGGGGGCTTCCGCGACTGGGGCTACGCGCTGGCACAGAATGAATTCGGCGCCCAGCCGATCGACGGCGGCCCGTGGTGCAAGTTCAAGAACCCCAAGACGGGGCGCGACATCGTCGTCAAGGATTCGATCGCCGATGCCTTCCTGCAGCAGATCCTGCTGCGCCCGGCCGAATACGACGTGATCGCCACGCTGAACCTGAACGGCGACTACATCTCCGATGCCCTGGCGGCCCAGGTGGGCGGCATCGGCATTGCGCCGGGTGCCAACATGTCCGATTCGGTGGCCATGTTCGAAGCCACCCACGGCACGGCGCCCAAGTACGCCGGCAAGGACTACGTCAACCCGGGCTCCGAAATCCTCTCGGCCGAGATGATGCTGCGCCACATGGGCTGGACCGAGGCCGCCGACCTGATCATCAGCAGCATGGAAAAATCCATCCTGTCCAAGAAGGTCACGTATGACTTCGCCCGCCTGCTCGAAGGCGCCACGCAGGTGTCCTGCTCGGGCTTTGGCCAGGTGATGATCGACAACATGTAATCAGTTCCAGACTGATTCATTGAAGTCCCGAAAAGCCCTGTTCTCATAGAGAGGCAGGGCTTTTTCATGTCCGGATGACTCCGGATTGATCGTGTTAGAACAAGTTGTTTTGGGGTCATCGTTTGGGGCCTTGGATGGTACTATGGCCCCAAAACTTTCATTGATGGCCCCATGCCCCGCACTTTCTCTTATTCCTTGCGCGTCGCTGCAATTGAGGCAGCCAAACCCAAAGACAAAATCTACGCCTTGACGGATGGTGGAGGGCTGCATATTGATGTCTTGCCCACCGGCACCAAGGTCTGGCGCTATAAGTATCGGTTTGCGGGACGGCGCGACAAGATCACGATTGGCAGGTATCCGGCAATCTCGCTGAAGCAGGCACGGATGATTCATGAAGCTCTCCAGGAAGCGGTTCAGAGGGGGGAGGATCCAAAAACAATCCAGCTTGAGGGTTTCACCGGAACGCGTGTCAAACCGACGGGCCCGACATTTGAAACATATGCGCGTCAGTGGGTGGAGGATACGCTCTACTACCGTTCAGCAGCGTACCGGGCGCAGCAGCTGCGGTGGCTTGAATCTTACGTATTCCCGGTGATTGGCGGTCAGCCGTTAACGTCTGTAGCGCCTGGCGACGTGCTGGGTATCCTGGATTCCCTGCGCGGTACGCCCACGACTGCGGAGGGTGTGAGATCCTTGATTCAGCGGGTCTACAACTATGCGATTCGCAACCTGCAAGCAGATTCCAACCCGGCGCTGATGGTGCGTGGTGCGGTGTCTGTTCCCAAGAAAACGCATCATCGGCATTTGTTGGAACCTGAACTTGCAAACTTCTGGCGTCTGATCCCTCGTCAGGGGGCGCATTTCACCACCCAGGCAGCAACTCAATTGCTTGTCTACACCATGGTTCGCAAGAGCGAGCTGATTCGCAGTCGTTGGAATGAGTACGATCTGGATTCCGGCCTCTGGGACATACCAGCGGAACGCATGAAGATGCGCAAGCGCCACCGGGTATACCTGCCGCGTCAGGCCGTTGATTTGTTGAAGCGCTTGAAAACTATGACCGGCCATCAGGATTACGTATTCCCGTCCATCTATGCGGGGACCGGCCGCGTAGCGCCGATGGGTGAAGCCAGTCTGAATCATTTTTTCAAACGGATGGATTTCGGTGTTCCTGATTTTTCGCCACACGGCATCCGGGGGACAACTGCCACACTGTTGCGTGAACATGGGATTCGTTCTGAGGTGGTGGAATTGCTTTTATCCCACGCTCCAAGGGGGCAGGTCGAGACCGCCTACAATCATGCGGAACTGGCAGGAGAGCGCAAGGAGGCATTGCAGTTCTTGGCGGATTATCTGGACAAGCTGATTCAGAGCCCCGAATGATTCTTGGCGAGGGCTTGAATGTCTGAAAGACGCCAAACTACCGTCCGTCCGCCGATACGGGTTCCGGGGGGTACGATCCCCAGCTTGACCCACTCATACCAAGTAGATCGGCTAATAGGGAGGATGCCTGGGCGGCCGGTTTTTGGGTCCCGGCAGATTTCGGGAACGCGCACCAGTGTGTCTGCTGCATAGCCAAAGCCAGGCGGTCGAATAGATTGAGAATTTGTCATGGTCAATCCGTAGGTAAGGGTTGATGCTTTTGATGAGTTGTATATCGTTGCCTAACTGATAATCGCCCTGTTGCGCTCTATGAGTGCGTAGAGGCTGGCAGCAGTAATGCCGCTGGAGCGCTTGCCGATTTTGACGAGTTCCAGCTCGCCTTCATTCACCAAGCGGTAAATTGTCGACCTCGAAACGCCGAGCTTGGCCTCAGCAGTAGGGATGCGGTACAGCAGGGCTTGTTCCTGCGTGTTGGGGGGATGTAGTCGGGCTGCTGAGTGGCCAAGAGTCTGCGCTGCGGCCTGTTGTTCCTTCATTTCTTCCTCCTTTAACCTTGGAAAGCACCCTGGGGTTGAATTCTCAGGATGCTTTCCAAAGCCGGCGCTGCTTGCGCCGTCGTGAGCAGCCCGCCAAGATGCCGCGATGGGGGCTGGTTGCTTTGATCATTCCCGGCAGCGCCCGACGCTGGACCCGCTGTTGCGGTTCGTCGGGTTGCTGGGAACTGCAGTCTTTGCTGCTGTCATTGACGAATTACGCGCCATCCGTCAAATGTGGCCTGCCTTCGGCAGCACCGGCGTCCGTTGATACGGAACGTCATCCACGCCTCCGGTTAACGCCAGTCGCTACCGGCCCGGACGAGGGATGATTTTTCACCTGCTTTACTCCTACCCAGGTGCATGTCGCCCCGCATGATGCTGGCGACACGGGTAGCCGTGCACTCGCACCGCTCGGAGTCGAGCAGGGCACGGTATTTATCGGTGTTGTGTTGTTAAAGAGCAGGCTTGGTGTAATCATTACGTATCTACTTGATTGCGTCAATACAAAAGTAATACTAAAAAGTCATATGATGGATGCGAAATGATCACTTATCCATTGAGGCTGAGTCGAATTGACGCACAGGGAACCGTCTTGATTCACCGATTCATGATCAATTGCTTGTTAGATAATTGTGGTTTTTATGCTGGCGACAGGGCGGAAAAAGCGGAGATCCCGTTTCTCATCAATCGGTGCCCTCTGGATGGCTGTCGTTCTTCGCCTGCTTGGTCAGCTTCATCTGGATGTAGTCGCTGATGTCTTCCAGTACCTGCGCGGGCAGCGCCGCCACGGTCTCTCTAGGAATTTCAGGCCAAGGCCACTCGGCCTCGAACATTTCACCTTCGCCTGTGACAAGCCATTCCGCACGTACGCGGAGGGCTGCTGCAATCCAGACAATGTGACGAGAGGATTCGCTGCGCCCATTTTCTATGTGCGCAATCGCTCCCTGGCTCAGAGGAGTCTGAACCAAATTAGCCAAGGCTTCTTGGGTCAAGCCTCGTTCGGTGCGTGCGATGCGCAGGCGCTCGCCGATGCTGCTCATGGTGTACAGGTATGAGTGTTGTTAGTAGTTTGATACATTATGACAGAAACTTGGTACAAGGCATGACTGGAAATAAAAATATATAACTACTAAGTTTGAAGGATTAAACGCGAATTCGAACAACATGATGAATCATTGTGGCACTTAAAGATATGGTGTGAGATGCAAAGATTGTAAGGAACTAGGTAGGAGGGGGGTATCGGCCAGCTTGACTCATCCCCAGGCGGTAGTCATCAAGGTGACAAGGTCTCGCTGCGACAACACTTCAGTGAATTCTCGCCAATCTTTTTCCGGCGGCGTCATTGTGCCCGTATAGCGCAAATCGAAGCCTGTGGCGGTCTTCTGGGCATTGATGTAGTCATCCAGCTTTTCGCCAAGAGTTTCGATGTCGTCAATCCACTCGTCTTTAATGGTGTCCGGGAGTGATCCAAAGAGGTCATAGCGGTTCTTCATGCGTTCGGACAGACGTTCGTAAATTTTCTCGTCCACCGTCTGCTCGAATACAAGATTGAGCATATCCACGGTTGACCGCCGCTGACCGAAGCGTTTGATGCGTCCGATACGTTGTTCCAGGCGTGTTGGATTCCACGGCAAATCGACATTTATGAGGGTGCCCAGGGTCTGCAAATTCAAACCTTCACAAGCGGCGTCGGTTGCAACCATAACGCGAATCTGGTGTTCGGCCACCATACGTTTGAGTGTTTCGCGCTCAGCCTTCACACTGTCGCCGCGCTGGTAAAGGCGGCTGCGGTCTGCCCCTGCATATAGGCCGATGGCTTCTTCTGGGTAGCGGGCGGCCAATGTATCAGCGACCCACTTCGCCGTATCGTAATACTGGCTAAAGATGATGACGCCCCAGTCCAACCACTTTTCTCGTTCGAGAAAATGGACAATGGCCTCCATCTTGGGATCGGAGCTCATTCGTTCCAACCGGGTAATCAGGCGTTGCAGAACTTCGCGCTCCTCACCAGTTTCGATTTGAACGTCAGCTTCCTGGTCCTCGTCTTCCTGGTGAACGGTCTCCCCTTGCAACAAACGTCGTGCCGTTTCCAGGCCCGCGTGAATGCTGGAACAGATACGCTGCTCCATCAGGTTCTTCATAAAGCCGCTACCCCTGCCGCGCTTGGCGAGCGCTTTCCCGAAGGCGCGGGCCTCGTCATAAGCTTGTCGGAAGTCTTCTGAGGTACGTAGCGCCTTACCTTCGAATAGCGCATCGAAGGCTTGTTGTTCGGTTGCCCGAGAGCGTTCTGGATGGACGTCCACGCCCACGCGGTCTAGCAAGCCAGCATCTTCAAGCTGCTGGCGCTTGCGTAGTACGACATGGCGCACCAGCGGGTTCTCCCGTTGCAGAAGCGTGGCGCCAGCAATGCGACGTTCCAGTTCTTCTTCCAGAATTTCCCGTGTTTCTTCTGTGAGATCAGCCAGGGGACGTGTGGTCTGCCATTCGCCGTTTTGTAATCCAAGGTCTTGCCGGATTGCGGAGAACAAGCGGCGCGCGCGTGGCTCTGTCGTGGACTCCATGCGGGGCAAGGGCGAACGCAGCAGTTCCCACGCGTGGGAAAGCGTTTCTACTTGCACGCGACCAGCGAGAATATCGAGTATTTTTTCGGGTTTGTGCCAAGGAGCCAGATCGTTCCCGAGTACGAAGCGGCCAGGGCCTTTATGCAGGATACTTAGCAAATCCCATAGATCGCTTGGATTCGTCTGGATAGGTGTCGCGGTGCCCAACATGACATGGTCGGCACGGGCGGCGATCTCGCGCATGAAGGCCAACAATTCATTGGGGGTGCCCGCTTCCCGGCCAAAGCCCTGGCGGGTTCTTGCTTTATGGGCTTCGTCCAAAATGACCACGCCAAATCGCATTCCCAAAAGGTGCTGCTTTTCAAGCGACTCGCGCATCATCAATCCGGTGGACACGATGCCGATTCGTAGCGGGCAGTTGGCAATCTGTTCCCGGCCAGCAGGAGATAAGGCACGCTCATCGGTGTCCAGCCAAACCTTGCCTAAGGTATCCCAGCGAGCTGTCGGAATCCCCAGTTTGTCCAACATCTCGGTCTGCCATTGTTCGGTCAGAGTTGCCGGTGCGAAAATCACGACAGGACGACGCAGGCCGTTCTCTTTGTCGGATAACAGGCAGAGCGTCAGGGCGGCCGTAGCGAGCGACAGCGTTTTGCCCAGACCGACTTCGTCGGCTAGCAGCAGGCGCACAGTGCCATACAAACGCTGGTGCCGCAGGCATTCAGTCAGGAAGCCTTGTTGCCACGGTTGAAGTTGTTGCCCTTCACGGTATAACGGTGACTCAATGAGCGCGGCAGGTGCGATGCTTTCATCATCATCGAGCTCCGTGAACTCTATTTCCCGTCGGTAGCTGCGTCGGTGGACTTCGCGGATTACCGCACGCGGTAAGGGCTTGGCGGCATTCCAGAGGAAATCAAATTCTTCCTCGATCCAGGCTACGCCCTCGTGTGAATCGTCTTCCCACAGTATTTCGTAGTGGCGTTGCCAACCGCTACGCGTTTCGTTCATCGAGCCGATGAAGCCTAGCCTGCGACCATCGGCCAAGGTAATCACACCCGCTTTGCCATGGACAAAGCCACAAACATCGTCCGGAGCAATCCGAACGGCTTGTCCATGCTTGGCAAGAAAGGAATCCAACCGCCGGTAGCGTTCGCGGTTCAACAGGGCTTCAGCTTCAAGGCCATGTTCGTTCCAGCGGCCCAGCATCTTGCTTTCACGTAGCTGAGCCACCCGCAGATCGTCGGGGTGGATGTCCACGTTACAGACGATTTGCACCTCGGGAATGTGCTCCAACGCTTCCCCAGCCACTTCAAACAAAGAACTGGTGAAGTAGCCAGCGATACGTTTGTAGCTTCGAGCGCCGACCAGATGCTGCATCAGAAAGCTGGCATCCAATGGATGAGCACGCGAGGAAAAGCGACGGATGCTCATGACTGTCAGTCCTTACTCACCAAAGCGGAGATTCTTCAGGCGGGCACCAAGCACTTCAGCGGCGCTGCGAGTTTCCGATTCGTGTGATTTCTGCTCGATGAAAGCCAGCATATCCACCAGTACGGAACGGGCTTCCAGGAAATCTGGCATCTCGTTGCGCATCTGTTCAACGATGACCTGGGGTTCCGTATCTTTGCGTAGTTGCTGCAAGGCAATGAACAGCCTGCCGAAGTTGGTTGCCCCGATTTCTGTGCTGTCGGTCAGGTCGCGGGAGGCATATTCGCTCACGCGTTTGAGGCGAGCGTGATTGGGGCGCATATCGCCCATGACACGGGTATAGTCCTCGACGTGAAAGGCTTTGGCGAAGTTCTGGTAGTTGTCGAGTTTGGATGAGCCGGTGGTTTCCATGTCGAGCATGCGCAGCATGAAGCGTTCGATGCCAGAGAGCTTCGCCCAGGTATCGGCGGCCAATCCTTCCGGCACCAGTAAGTTGGATGCTGTTTCGGCGGCTTGCTGCACCATTTCGTCCACGACAGTTATTTCGCCACGCGCGCGAGGGCGCAGCGCAAAGCTGGTGACGTTTTCTCCGCCGATATGGGTGTATGCAGTCAGCACTTTCAAGGCGGCAGCGTAACCGGCCATTTGCAGATCGGAATCGTTGAATACTGGCTCGCCGTGGTTCGCCTTGACGGTATCGTTTAGGTGCAGCATGGACTCGATCTGACGAACGACCTCCTGTCGAACTGCGGGTAACAGACGCTGCTTGAAGCCAGCGCGTTCGCCTGCGGGGCGTTTCTTGAGCATCAGGATGACGGTACCCTGAACATAACCCCCTTTTTTGAGTTCAGAAGTTGTTTCCGTGGCGATGTACCAGGCAGCTACCACTTGTAACCCTGCTGCCCAGAAAATTCCGATCAGATCACTCCAAACGCCGGTATTCTGATGCGTAAACATTACGCATTGCATGCCGTTGTCAGGCATGTGGTCGGCCATTGCCTTGTAGGCAGCGACCATGCCTCTTCGGAAGTCTTCGCCCGAGCCTTTTACTGCTAATGCTCGTCGCGAATCCCATACCCATTTGTCGAAGGGCTCGGGCGGGTTCTTCCGCAGCCAAGCAATGAAGAACTCCGCAATCTCGTGATAGTTCACCGCGTCGGCATAGGGCGGGTCGGTGATCCATAATTCGGCGTCATGCTGGAGATCTGATGCTTCCTTGTTCCTAACAGTCAGGTCACCAGCAACACTGCTCGATGCATCAGTCAGAAATAGGTAATTCTGCCCGGTGACGAATGAGCGGACACCATAGAAATAGTTGGTGTTGTAGGCTTGGTTATAGAATGTTTGTGTAATCGACTCACGTGCGGCCCCAGTACCGTAGCGACATAGCTTACTCGACCAGTCCAGCATTTTGGCCAATGACAGGTACAGGGCTGGTTGAACGTTAACTGGCATTCGCTTGATTTGCTCATGCACCAGAGCGGCCACCAGAATTTGGCGCGGGCTGAACAGGTGATGCCAGTGCGTCCAACCGCGCGTTCGAATCGGCTCGCCAGTTTTTTCGCCCGGTTCAATTGTCATGTCTGGGACCAAACCCTTCTTCTGCCAACTGCTCAAGTGTTCAGCGACCAGTTGCTCTACACGTAGCTCGCGTTCGAGGTCGGCAGCGGTTGGAGCGGCGAACCATGTGTCCTGACGGCCTGTATTTAGCGTTTCCTCGCTGATCCACTGGATCGCGTACAGGCGCTCCTGAAAGATGTCGTTCGGGTTCGGCTTAAAATCCGATTTTTCCCATTTACGCAGGCGGTTACCCGTCACCCCATCAGCCTGCCGAAAGTCACCGCGCAGAGTTTTTATGGGTGTGCGGTAGATTCTTCCGTCCAGTGCATAAACCATATCGCCGTCTTGTATCGTACCTTTTTCGGCGGCGCTCATTTCTGCTTTGGAGGCTGCAGAGATGATTTCGATATCGAAGCGCTTGCTTTTCGGGTTGGGCTTCAAACGAGCAATAGCATTGCGCGTCTTGGAGACTGTCCAAGTCGGGGATAACGGCACCATCCAACCAGTTTCTGGGCAACGTGCTTCGAGGCACCAAAGATACGCCTTGGCACGATTACCATTGGCATCATGTTCGATGCCGAGTTCGATAATGCGTTGATTGACGGCCTTTGCCAAAATGGATTGGGCCTGCGAAATCTCCTCGCGCGTGCTTTTGGCCGCACCGATAATTTCTGCACTGCCCCAGGTCAACATGCAAGCGATGGGGTTGAGGTCGGATGCATATGCGTCGCAACCGACGCGTGCGGCCTCAAACGGAATGGAGCCGCCGCCACAAAAGGTGTCGCCGACGCGTGGGCGATGGCCGTAGCGCAGGATGCCTAGTTGCTCCACGAGCTCGGGAAGGGATCGTACGTTCACGCCTAAATGAGCGTAGTGACGATTAACTTCCACCCAAACTGGGGCGTACAGCCATTCCTGATCCAACTCCTCCGGGCGCTTGCCCAGACTGGCCTTTTCTTCATAGCTGGCACAGGTAGCCAGCAACTTGCGATAAATTACTAGCTTGTCGTCGTCGCTCACGTTGCGCTGCCAGCGAAGAGAGATGCCCTCTGCATTTACGTCAAGCGGGAAACGCATCCAGCGAACGTCCCCACCTGTTACGTCACCTCGCCTGATCGTGGCCTTGAAATAATGCCACGGTTCATCGAGCTGGATACGCGCGGCAATCTCGGCTGGAGATATTGCTTTGCCGATCAGCGCACGGCGAGCCAAGCTCTCGTCGTCGAAGCCCATCAACTTCTCGAAAATCGCAAGGTCGGCTTCGGGATTGTCCGTTGTGGGGAGCAGACTTCCCAAAACGATAGCACGCACCAAAATTAGCGGTTTGCGCCCTTTCCAATACGAGCCCAAGCCAGTCAAGGTTTGGCTTTGTACCGAAGTCCGCTCCTGCTGCGCTTCGAACGATATCTTCTGCGCCGGAAACACCGTTTCGATCAGCGCCGGTGCGTCTTTCAGGGCGAGCGGCGTGAGCGCTGCGGTATTTGTCTTTGCATGCATTGCGTGTACTTCTTCTTAATGAGCGGCGGTTAAGGTTTCTGAGATAAGCCAACCCTGTGAACGCAAGCGTTCTTCGGCGATGGCCAACTGGCGCGGCGTGAATTGCCGTTTGCGGGCATTCCAGCCATAGACCTGGCGCTCCAGGTTGTTTTGTCCTGGTGCGGTTTCACGGGTGAGTACCCAATGCACCGTAGCCAGCAGCTCCAGTCCATACGGCGATTCAAAGCCCTCAACCAGTTTGGTCACACGGTCGAAGTGTGCCCGGCTTTGTGTGTGCTGATCCAGAAAGGCTTTGGCGTCTTCTACCGCGCCAGGAACCAACGAGAGGGGTTTGTCAGGCGCGTCGCCGCCGTCGGCATAACCGGAGATCAGATGGCCTTCGACGGCCTTCAATACATGGCGCAGGTTTTCTGCGTATGGGCCGTAATGATGCTTAACGTACTTGAGTCGCAATGGCTCACCGGCCTCTTGCATGAAGTACATCAACTTGTGGACTTCGAGCAGTGAGACAAAGGGGTCAAGCAGGCCGCCCAGGTAGCGTTGCATGAGTTCGACCAAAGCTGCACGTCCGGCCGTCATTTTGGGAACATCGCGTACATGCGCCATTTTTTCAGTGGCAGGGGCGCCGCTGGGCTCGAAAACAAGCACTTGGACATCGTCCAAGTCTGCAAGGGCATGTTCAATGCGCTGGCGTACCTGCTGCCAATCCAGACCGCCCAGACCGGCTCCCAATGGAGGTACGGCGATAGAGCGAATGCCAAGAGTGCGGATGACATTGACGAGATCGACCAGGCCCGCTTCGATGTCTTCCATGCGGCTCTTGCCGCGCCAATGGCGCTTGGTCGGGAAGTTGATAATGAAACGAGGTGGTGTGAGCTGGCCGGTTTCATAGACGAACATGCGGCCTGGCTGCACGGCTTTAGTTTTGCAGGCGGCCTCGTAAGCCTTGAAGTTGTCAGGGAAGACATTCTTGAACTGCAAGGCGATGCCGCGACCCATGACGCCAACACAGTTGACGGTGTTGACCAGTGCGTCAGCTTCACATTTGAGGATGTCACCCGTGGTGTATTCAATCATGGCTATGTTCCTCTTTCAGTAATACCAGTCCGGCAGGATTTCTACCGCAGGGCGGTGTCCGTGGGCCGGAAGGGCGTTAATAACTTGAGCATAAACGGCAGCGGATTTGACGCCAACACGTTCAATTAAATGCCAGGGAAAGCGTTGTTCAATTAGAAACTCAGCTTGCTTACCGTCTTTGAGTGTCCGCCAGTCGCGGGCCTGTACGGCAGCCCAATTGATCTCGTCCAAACGAGCCAGATCATTGCGGTCTTCAAAATAATAGGAACCGGCATTCGACAGCGTAAACGCCCAGCGTGCCCCCTGTTGGTTTGCCCATTGGACGACAGCATGCAAGTCGGCCTCGAAATGCAGAATAGGGGCCTGGCCGCCACGATATGTCAGTTCCTGATGGTTGCCTTGATAAATCATATAAAGCATGACTGATCTTGGGCAAAAGTAGAACGGCACACAATTCCCAACGTATAAATCAGGATAGCTGCTTAGACGCAATTCGTTTAAGCGCCTTTGTTTGATCGTGGACATGCCGATAGTGGTGCCCGCTGGCGCGCGCTGTAACACCTCTGCATCGGACCATAGGAAGGAGTTGGCCACGATGGAAGGTAGACGATCTACATGGGCAATGTGGTAAATCTTGGGTTGGGGCGGTGTCCGCATTGCGCTCATGGTGTTTCATCCCCGAACAGGCCCAGGGAAACCTGGGTGGATTCTCGAACGGATTTTCCACGTCTTGCGCTTGGGGCCAGCAGTTCGCTCTGGGCAACATCGCCTAATGCGTGTTTCAGCGCAATGCGCCAGCCCTTACCGCCGTCCATGACGCCGCCGGTGCTGATGGCAGCCATACCAAATAGCCACCAGCGCTCTTCAGGGCGCAGTGCCAACCAGTTGCGCACGGCGACAGGGATTTTTTCCTTATCCATTTGCTCGACCGCCCAGGCAAGAACGCATAACTCTTTTCCGAGCAGGCGGTCTACCGGGTTTTCGCCGACCTTCCACATATTGGGCTTTAACCCATGTGCGGCCAGTCGAGCATTGAAAGCGCGTTGCACTTCCGCACGAATGGCCGTCCAGCGAGGGCGCTCCAGAAGGACGCGGTCAATCACTGCGTGATCGCTGCTTGCTGCCTGCAAACCCAGATATTCACTAATCTGCACCTTGCCGCTGCTGGCCTTGGGAATAATGACCTTGAAGTGGTGGGGATCGGAAGTCGCAGGCACACCAAAGCCCAGCGTAGGGGGGACTTTTGTACCCGCTTTGCGTGATGAGGTGCGAACTGCGGCTTCGACCATTTTCATTCTTCCTGGGTAATGTCGCCCGGCTTCAACTCAATTTCGGCGAGTTTGGCGAACTCTTTGAGTGCGAAACCGGAACTGAATTGGATACCGTCGGCAATCGTGATGTTGAGCGCTGCATCGGGCTCTTTGAGCACCTCGCGCAGACTGTTGACGACGCCTTCAATCATGAGGGCGGTGACTTCGCGTTCCTGGAAGCGCACGGTTACCGTGTTTTCGCCTTCGCCGATTTCAACGCGTACACCTTTGAATCGGGTCTCCGGTTGATCGCGGAATTGATTGATGACGGCGAAAACCCGATCCGTCGTATCGAGCGAGACACGCTTGCCTTGCAGGCGAGCGGGCTTGCTGTCCACGATTTGTACGGTCTTGTCGCCGCTGGCCGGGATTTGAAAATCCGCTGTTCTGTTGGCTTCGCCCGCTCGTGCATAGACCAATAGGCGATAGCTTGTGGCGTCGATCTCGAAGGGTGCATCGTAACGGATGCCATCCTTCGGGTTGGAGCCATCCAGCGTATAGAAAATATCTGCCGACGGTGCGACCGCTAAGGTAACACGACGTTTGTCTGCAGCCGGATCAACCTGGTGACGAATCTTCAGGTCAGCAAGCCAGCGTGTGGGCGGTGCGCTTTCATAGCGCCCGGTGGGCTCCTTGACCAAGAAATAGACCGTACCCTCGCCGGTCGTGAAGCTGTCGAGGTCTTCAACCTTGTTATCTTGATCTGAGACATCGGGTTTGGTTGACCAGTAGACAATCGGGCTTTCACCCGCATGGCGGGGTGTCAGGCTCAACACCGATTCGCCCGTATCCGGTTTGACGGCACTGATAGAAACGTTGACGCTGGCTTTGTCTTTTGGGAATGGCCCTTTCTCTATATAGCCATCTTCGCCCAAGCGCCATCGGCCCTGTTTAAGGGCTTCCGTCTTGAGAGTCTCCATCCCGCTGGCGCCGGGCATCCATGGCCAGATAGGTGAACATTTGGCGCGACTTACGACATCTTTCCAGGGCGTGCGACGGTTATCCTTGCCGGATGGCCACAGATATTCTTCGGCCTGTGCGAAGCACTCTTCCAGGTTGTCCTTCCCAAGCTCGGTCACAAGCTTGTAGTCGGCACGCGGGCTGGCCAGCAGTTTTTCGATCTGGGTTTCAGCAGATTGATCGTCCTCGCCGAGTTTCAGGCCCTGGTCGATGGTGACTGCAGCCAGCACATCGCGGTCATCCACAGGATCGTTGGCCGGGAAATAAAGACGGTTGTATGCCGCTGACAGCGCCTTGCTGAACCGATCCTCCGATTCTTCGTAGCGGTCTCGGGCTTCCTCAAACAGCGTATCGCCCGACTTGAGGCGCTTGTGAATCTGTTCCACGGCATAGAGTTCGCGCAGCCGTTCCTCAACTGCGTCGGCCAGCAGGCTGTCCTGCCCAGAAAGCACCAGCAGGTTGTTCTTCTCTTGCTGGTAATCGAAAAAATTCTGCAGCGCGCTGGGCGGAACCTTGCCATCCGGCTTAATGACAATCAGTGTGCGCGGCCCGCCAAGCTTGAGGTCGTCCAGTTTGGGTAGTACCTGCACATCCTGATAGGCTATTTTATTAACCGGCGTAAGAATCCCGGTCAGGCGATTGATAAGGGCCTGATCCACCTTGGGTTGGGGGACTTCCTTGGCATTGCGCTCAATCTGGCGCGATAGGTTCTCGGTTTCTTTGATGAACAGGCGTTGCTCTTCACGATGGAGATACCACGCCGATTCACGCAGGCGCTGCAATGCCTGAAGAAACTCATCGGGTTTGCGCTGAGGAGCAGCGAGAAACTCGATGATTTCGCTTTCAGACAAGCCGATGCGGCCCCCCACGGCCCGCGACAGACTGGATGACAGCAGCAATGTCATGAGCTGCTGCGCCGCATCACTTGCCAGATCTACGTCGATGAGTTCAGCGATGGCGTTGCCAGAGTCCGCAATATCGCGTGTCACCGCAGGCATCAGTTTGGGCGCGATGCGTTCGATTTCGTCTTTGACCTGTGCATCATTCAGATTCAGATGCTGTGTGCCGATCAGATAGACGTCATCGGTTTCACGCTCGTCTACGCTCTTGAGCAGGCGTGCGGTGAACTGCATCAAGCCCCGAGTTTGCCGGAAGCCTTCGTTCTCTTTGAACAAAGCGACCAGATGCTTGAAGGAGGGGTGGAAGGGGTAGGTTTCCCGGACTTGCTCCGCGATTTGCTCGATGCTGCTGGCTATGATGTAGCCACCATCTTCGGCCTTCTTGATCTGCTGGGCGTATTCCTCTGCGACTTCGGAGATGACGCGCTCGTCCGGTAGCTCGTCAATCAGGCGTTTCTTTAGAATCTCGTAGATTTCATTGCCAGCCAGCTGTACGGGCGTAATCGTCATGGCCTGGCGACGGGTTTCCTGTTGCAAGTTGGAAATGGCGTCTGCCAGCGCCTTGGTTTGAGCCTTGTAGCTGCCCGAAAGGTTGGCGATAACGATGGCGCAGTTGGGAAGCTCCAGGGCCGCGCTCATCAGGCTGGAAAGGCTGTAGACCGCCATATTGGCCAGGGTGCCTTGGCCGAACACCTGCGTACTGGCGTTGTCCAGATAGGGCGGCAACTCGTCCAGGAGAATCAAGGTTGGCTGGTCGCCGATGATCTCTTTCCACTGACGTTGATCAACGGCCTTGGGGCCGTTGGCCCAGTAAGGCTTGATGGCCTCGGCTTCGCCCAGTTGAGTGGCAATCTCGCCCCAAATGAAATTATCGGGATTGTTACGACCGTTAAACGCTGCAATACGCGCTTGGCCGAAATCGGCACGTGAGACCAAATCTTCGGACAGGATTGTATTGCGCAGATGAGGATGGCGGGCAAGTAAGCCCAGAGCGATCATCATGTGCGTTTTACCGCCGCCCATCGCTTGGGTGAGCTCGAAAACGGCTTGATCAGACTTGCCGGATAGCCGTAGCAAGCCTTCACGGAAAAGCTGATCCATGCCGTGGGTGACGAAGTTGCGCGAGAAAAACTCGCGACCGTCACCCTCGTCATTGATAAGGTCTGCCAGATTCTCGATCCCTTGACTCATCCGATAGTCGCGGATGATGGGGTTGAATCGGCAGGCTTGCTTGACCGTCTTAATCATGAACGCACTCCGTTGTTGTTTTTTACTTCCTCGGAGTGCGGAATTGTGATGCCGTTTCGTTCGCAATAGCCGCGAATGAGAACTTCAACCATGTTCGCAATGGATCGATGTTCTTGGTCCGCTGCGATCCGAAGCGCCTCTTTCAATCCGGGGTCGATACGAAATGTAAGTGTAGCAGTCTTGGCGGTGGCCATAGCGTCTCCGGGCGCTACTGTGAATGTACTGCACTTTACAGTATGGATGATGCTTTGACAATTTGATCCATATTGAATGGCGGGTGCTGAGATATAGCCGCGTTTCACGCGGAGCACGTCAATGAAAAACCAAGTGACACTGTATGGCTGTCTTGCTCCCGGTCATTGTGTCATGCCGTTCTCGGTTTCAAGGGCGGCGCGTCGCCGTGGGCGCCGCTTGCGGCCGCTGGCCGTCTTCGACCCTTGATACCTGCGCTGCGCCATGCCTTCGGGGTTCCGGGCAATTCCGCCCTGAACACTGGAGAGCATCATGAATAACAATATCGCTGCACTGAGCTATGACAATATGAATGAGACATGCACCCTGTATGTGCGCAGTCCTGCTGGCCGCTACAAGCTGGCCAGCGACGAGCAGATTCTGGCGGCGGGTCGCACGGCGGCGGAAAGTCTGATTTCCTCATCCTCGCCGGTCGATCAACCGACCAAGGTAAAGCAGTTTTTTCAGGCCAAGCTGGCCGGGCTGGGGCACGAGTGCGCTGCCTTCCTCTATCTGGACTCGCGATTTAAGCCTATCCGCTACATTGAGCAGGGGTCGGGCACGCTGAGTCAGGCCAGCGTCTATCCCCGCGAGATTGTGAAAACGGCGCTCCGGCTGAATGCTGCCGCGATCCTCATGGCACACAATCATCCTTCAGGCTCCACTGAGCCGAGCGCGGCGGATCTCAACCTGACTCAGCATCTCAAGAAAGCATTGATGCTGATTGACGTGAGGTTGCTCGATCATGTCATTGTGACCGCGACGACCACGACTTCGCTGGCCGAGCAGGGGCAGATGTAAAGCTCCAAAAGCAAGGCAGGGCGTTCCGCCCTGCCTTTTTAAACGACTGAAAAAGGCAAGCGGCGGACGGTTGTATCCGCCGGCTTTCAGCTCATTACTTCACAAGGCAGTGAAGCGTGATTACAACCATCAACGCGACACAGACTGCTTGTGCGCCGCCGAACCCTAAAAGAGCCACGGCACTACAAACAGCAGCGAAGCCTTTACGCGCACCGAGAAGATCAGTCGTGCTGGAGCTGCCTGTTTTTTTGGATGGCATAAAACCCCTCCCAAAAAATGCTTGGTGACCCTTGATGAGCCTGGGCCAAGCAACAGGCCTTCCCCTATTCCAGTATCAAACCAGCAACTGAGGCGGGGGACCAGGCTGGACAGTATGGGCGATGCACCCAAATTCGGCATTTGGACGATATCACGCATCTGAACCAGAGTCACCCCACTCCCGTATCAGTCCTCCGAGCTCGGCCAACAACTGAATAGTTATGGCCTATACAAAGCGTCTTTTTCAGGCATCGGTAGGGATGATGAACACCGCTGCGGCCTTCCTGGCGCATAACTATTCTTCTGTTTTCGATGAGCCAAGCATGGTTAATCCAAGCAAGGTTGTGCCTGAGGGCGTCCTTGCAGCATTACCGTTTGGGCGTGTCCCTGCGCCTGTCGGCTCCGTGCCGGGCTCTCGTGCTTCGCATCAAGCCACCTTCGGCGTCTCGCCCCTTCGGGCTTCCATCCCTCACGTATTCGCGCCGCTCGGCGCTGCGCGCTTCGCTTGCCTATGGGCCTGGCGGCCCGATCAGAGCCGCGCCGGGGCGCGGCTGAGGGCGCTCGCCGCGCGGCTGCCGTGTGGGGTCATCGCTTCGGTCGGGCCGCTGTGCCGTCTTTCGTGAGTTCCGCCGCCAAAACCGCCGACTGTATCACTGCGCTTCTTCCTGCAAGGGGTTTGCTTCGCCGGGTACTCACCCGGTCCTTCCGCTGCGCTCCAGGCTGCGGCTTCCGTGCCCGCCCCTTTCCGGTCGGCGCTACCTGATCCAGATCGGTACGGCGACGGAACTCACGAAAGACGGCGGCAAAGACCGGAGAGCCAGCGTAGACCCCAAACGGCACATCTACGCCCCGGCTCAAGAATCTTCGAATCCGGTCAGCTGAAAACCCCGAACCTCAGTTGGAGATCATGACCATGAACACCTATGAAGCGAAGCAGGCAGCACGTAAGGCGAACTATGAAACCCGCGCAGCGCAGGCACAGCGGCAGGCTGACACCACCCATGCACAAGCGCAGACCATGGTGCAGGCCATCCCCTTTGGTCAGCCGATTCTGGTGGGCCATCACTCCGAACGGAGCGACCGCCGCTATCGGGAGCGGGTGCGCCGCAGCTATGAAAAATCCTATGAATTGCAGAAAAAGGCCGAACACTACGCAGACAAGGCCGCTTCAGTGGGCAAGGGCGGGATTTCCAGCGACGACCCGGACGCAATCGAAAAGCTCAAGGCCAAGATGTTGAAGCTGCAGGCCGCGCAGGACACCATGAAGAAGTTAAACACCCTGGTGCGCCGTTATGCCAAGTCCGATACCGAAACTCGGGTAGCCGTGTTGGTGACTTCCGGCTTGATTGACGAAGAACGAGCCCGGCAGCTCATTACCCCGGACTATGCGGGCCGCGTTGGCTTTGCCGCCTACCAATTGCAGAACAACAACGCCAACATTCGCCGCATTGCCGACCGTATCAAGGCACTGGAGAAGGTGGCAGAGCGCCCGGAAACTGAACGCAGCGGCGACGGCTACACCTATCGCGAGGATCCGCAGGAAAACCGCGCCATGTTCTTGTTTGACGGCAAACCGGCAAAGGACACCCGCGACGAGTTGAAGCGCCACGGTTTCCGCTGGAGCCCGACGCGCAGCGCCTGGGTGCGGCAGTTGACGGGTAACGCCCAATGGGCCGCCCGAGACGTTATCCGTTTTCTTGACGAAGCAGCCACGCAGCAATAACCCCTTTCGCTCCGGGCGAAAGAGCGCCCGGGGCTTCACTCCGACCTAACGGGAGATATCACCATGGCATCATTGAACCGCGTTACCCTGATTGGCAACCTGGGCAAAGACCCCGAAATCCGATACACCGCAGACGGTGCCGCCGTGTGCAACGTGTCGATTGCCACCACGAGCCAATGGAAAGACAAGGCCAGCGGCGAGCGCCGCGAGGAAACCGAATGGCACCGCGTCGTTTTCTATGGCCGCCTGGCTGAAATTGCGGGCGAGTACCTGCGCAAAGGCCGCACGGTGTTTGTAGAAGGGCGGCTCAAAACCCGCAAATGGCAGGATACGCAAACCGGCGCAGATCGTTACAGCACGGAAATCATCGCTGATCAGATGCAGATGCTGGGCAATCGCGATAACGGACAGGCCGAAGCTGCCCCGGCAGCGCCAGCGAGCCGCGCCAAAGGTCGCAACGGGAAGGGGAAGGCTCCTGCTGCAGCGCCGGCCGTGGACGAAGGGGCGGATATCCCGTTCTGACCGGCTACCAAGGACGAGCGGGGTACTACCGCCTGTCGAACAATACGGAAGGCCCGGCATTCGCCGGGCCTTCATCTGTCTGGCACAGCGCAAGGCTTGCGACCATGCCGGGCCCCTATAGCAGGCTGGATTGCCGGGGAGATTCCAAGGGTTTGGCATCAAATGCCCCCGGTGGCGGCAGCACAAAAAGCGCTGTAGCTTCATCCTGGCTGCCACTCAACCACTGATCGACATCGGACAGAGAAATCGGAATCACCGAGCGCTTGTCCTGTGCATGCGGGGGTTTGCTGGGATCCGGCTTGTGCATCCTGCTCATCAGGGGATGAGCGTCAGCGTTGAGCGTGAGCATGGTGTAGCTTTCCACGACCTCGCCCGTTTCCTTGCTGATCCAGGTATTCCACAGCCCGGCCAAGCCCCATGGAGCGCCGTCAGTTCGCCAGAACCGCCACCACACATTACTGCCGCTTTCCCAACAGGGTTCATCGAATGATTCCGCCGGAATTATGCAGCGTTGACCACGCGCCCATGCTTGCCGAAACGTGGGCTTCTGGGCGAGCTCTTCTGCACGCGCATTGTTGGTGGAGTAGGCCAGCTTGGGGCTCTTGGCGAAGGGTGGAATCAGCGCCCACTGACCGACAACCAGTTCTTTCCCATGTTCGCATGCACGGACAGGCCCCAGCCCGCGGGGATGCACTTGCGGCCCCCAAAGTTTGGGCGGGTTCTGGCGTCCTATATGCCAATAGCGTTCAACGGCAGCCTGATCTGGCGTCACGTAGCGATTACACATAAGGAAATTCTGGCGCGTTTGCTGCCGGTGTGCAATGTACGCTGGCTAGTATGCTGCTGTTTTGTCGATTTGGGAGTGCATGTTAGAGCAGCTTGCGCTGCTGATGTCGTGCAGCTCCCAGGCTGCGCCTGGGCCCCTGTCCGATGACGATGCCAGCCCGGTTCCCGGCCTGGCTGGGACTTTCCGTCCCCAAATTCGCCTTCGCTCATTTGTGGCCTTAAAAGTCCCACACATGACGCACCCCTGACGGGGTGGAGAAAGGGCTGGATTTTCAAGGGGTTGCGGGGAAAAGGTGGTTTACCGCTTTGTAGAACAGAGAGGGCGACGAAATAGCGTAAGGGTTTGATTCTTCAGGAGAGTGTTCGGCCACAGTTGTCGCCTTGTGAGCGGTAGACGGAGTGGCTATTTACTGCTGCCAGCGTGATGACTACATGCAGAAGGTATTTCATTTGCGTTTTGGCTGCATGATTGCTGCGCGGCGACTACATACGGGCAACAAGGGCTTTACAGTGCTGCGTCACTAAGCATGCGTAAAAATGTCACTACAGTAGTTCGCATCCAGCTATCTGCACACCTGCCTTGCTCGCTAACGAACATGCGCGTAGCCCGGATGCCTGCGATGACAGAAGTCTTCGAACTGACCTGATCGCTCTCGATTCAGGTAAGGCATTGAATTCCCCCACCAACTCTTCTACGATGACACGCAATTAATTAAAAAATTTCATATTGTCACGTTTTTTGAGCATGAGGTAAGCACGTCGATGAGTAAACCGCGAACGCATCAAGGATCTGTCTGGCGGTTGTGGGACTTCCATTGTCATACACCTGCTTCCTACCACTGGAAGGGAAAGAAATTGCGCGGTTTGGTCGAGGCGGATAGGGAGCAGTTGGTTGCTCAGACTGTCAGCGCGATGGCGAGAGCAACCCCCGAAGTGTTCGTGACAATGGACTACTGGACCTTTGACGGGTACTTAGCTATCGCCGAGTACGAAAAGATGCATCCGGGCGCGCTTGCCGGAAAGGTTGTCTTTCCGGGCATTGAATTACGTGTTGAGAGCTCGTTGAAGCAGCGCCTGAACGTACACCTGGTGCTCGATCGTGAGGTGTCTCCGCAGACGTTGAAGGACGTTTTGGCTGTCCTTAAGATCAGTTTGAAAGGGGGCGACCGGTCCCTGAGTGACGAATGCTTGGCCCAACATTCTCGTGAACTAGGTTCCGACCGGTTGGCGAAGGGCAGCTTCGACGGGAAAAGGGTGGCCGCCGACGATGAGTATGCACTAGAGGTTGGCTGGCAGACCGCCATGGTCACTCAGGAATCACTGAGAGAAGCCCTGAGGGTGATAGGTGATCGAGGTTTGCTCCTGATGCCGTGGGACACGTATGGTGGTCTCTTGGACATTGACTGGGTCGCTCACTACGCAGAGGTGCGGCGTTTCCGGACGGCTGCGGACATCTTTGAGTGCAAGGATGAAGGTAATCGCCTGGCCTTTCACGGGCAGAAAAGCACATTGAACGAGAAGTACTTCGATAGTTTCTGGAGTTCTCTGGACAAGAAGGCGCGTCTTTGCGTTCGCGGTACCGATGCGCACAGCTTCGCCGACTATGGCGTATTCCCGAGCGACATGAGGACGTGGCTTAAAACTGAGCCCACGTTCCAGGGGTTGCGTCATGCCATCAAGGAGCCGGTGTCCCGCTCGTACATCGGGGACGTGCCACCGAAAAAGGCATTTGTCGATGCCAATGGGCGCCTCTTCATGGACCGTCTGCAGATCTCTATAAAGGCGGGCGTCAAGACGGACGAGAAGTGGTTTAGCGGTACAGATCTGAAGCTAAACCCGGATTTGGTAGCTATCATCGGCAACAAGGGGTCTGGTAAGAGCGGTTTGGCCGAAGTGCTCGCTCTGGCGGGTAATTCTAAGGCGCACGACTTTTTCACCTTCTTGGTGGACAACCGTTTCAAGAGCGGTAGCGGTCATCGTGCAGGAGCCTTCGAGGCAAAGCTTACCTGGCGTAACGGCGATGTAGGTCAAGTCACGCTGGATCAGCAGGCTCGGGCAGATCAGCCTGAGCGAGTCAGGTACATTTCACAGACGTATTTTGAGGAGCTTTGCAACGACCACATCGCCGGTAAGTCGGATCGCTTCAGCGCCGAGATTCGTAAGGTCCTGTTTTCGCACCTTGATCACGCAGACCGTGGTAGCCACCAGAATCTGGACGAATACCTTGCTGCTAAAGAGCAGCCTGCTCAGGAGAGGATTGAAGGCCATCGCCAGACGCTGCGCAAGGTCAACGCCCAGCTCGCTGAGCTGGAGCGTCAGTCGGGCGCAGCCCATGAAAATGAGCTTAAGGAGAAACTTGCTTCCAAGAAGCTTGAGTTTGGTGACCTCCAGGCAAAAAAACCTGCTGAAATACCGAAGCCAGCTGATGCAGATGCCGCCTCCGCACCTACAGCTGAATCTCAACGCTTAGCAGCCATTGCGCAGGAACTCGCCCAGTTGGAGGCCGCTACAACTGCAGCGGACGACGCACGGCGAGAGCTGGTCGAGCGCAGGAACACGCTATCAAGCGTTAGTCAGCGATTGTCAGCATTCGAGCAGCAGGCGGCCGAAACGAACAAGGAACTTCTCGCTGAAATGCACGAAGTCAATGTGACCTTTCAACATGTGTTGAAGGTTGAGACCCAGCGGATTGTGATTGATGGCGTTATCAGCACCACGGAGAACGAGCTTAGCAAACTGGCTACCGAGCAATTGGATCGCGCCGCCAAGCAGCAGGCGCTGGTGACGGAGCGCACGCATCTGCAGGAGCAACTCGATCAGCCCAACAGGCTCTACCAACAGTATGTGGTCCAGCTCTCCGCGTGGGAAAAAGCTGTCAAGGCTTTGGTTGGTACGCCTGACGAACCTGAGACGATAGCGTTCTACGAGGGGCGACTTGCAGAACTGGCTCAGTTGCCTGGGCGCTGCAGGATCCTGGAGGATGAACAGGACAAGTTGGTGAAAAATATCCACGCAGAGCTGATGGCTATCGCGGATTCGCGCCGGCCGCTGTTCGCTGTTGTGGAGGGGCTGGTTGCGGGTGTCCCGAGTGTCGCGACCGAGCTAAAGGTGGAGTTCCAAAGCGGCCTTTTTTTCGACCGGCAAGCCTTCGTCGAGCAGTTTTTTGCACTGGTCAAACAGAACACCGGCGGCTTCAGGGGAGATGATGAGGGTCCAGCAAAACTCGTGGCTCTGCTCCGCAGTATTGACTTTCACGACGCCGAGAGCCTGGCCAAGGGTCTCAGGGATATCCGAGCGACGATTACCGCTGGTTCGGAACAGCCCGGCGCCGCATTACTCCCAATTCTTCGGACCAAGGTAACAGCAGAGCAACTGTATGAACGGCTTTTCGACCTGAAGCACGTAGAAGCAAAGTTCTCGCTTAGCCTGGCAGGAACCACTATCCAGCAGATGTCGCCAGGCCAACGCGGAGCCTTGCTGCTTATTTTTTATCTTTTGGTCGACACTGACCCAACGCCGCTCATATTGGACCAGCCGGAAGAGAATCTGGATAACCAGACTGTCTACTCCTTGCTGGTGCCAATCATCCAGCGTGCCAAGGAGCGCCGACAGATTGTCATGGTCACCCACAACGCCAATTTGGCAGTGTGCTGCGACGCCGAGCAGATCATCCACGCCGAGTTCGACCGCAGTGATCAGTTTGCACTGGCATACGCCGCCGGTGCCATCGAGAGCTCGGAGCTAAATCGCTTGGTCCTGGACGTTCTAGAAGGAACGATCCCGGCGTTCGATAACCGGCGAGATAAGTATTTTCACTAGCAAGGGTAACCACCGAAGCGGCTCTTGGAGTTCCATTCAATAGCGTCTTTTATCTCAACCTTGCGATGATCGAAGTGAGCCGAACAGCGTGAGTACGGCAGGGTGCCGGTTGACCAAGCTCGCTGCAGTAAGGGCTTGGAGGGCCCGAGCCGAATGGTAGCCAGGCAGAAAGCCGCCTGTCATCATAACGAATTCAATTTGACGTGGCGGCGACCGCTGGTTGGTTAACAGAACAGTCTTGGGGGCGGGGGGAACGCCAGTTATCCTAGCTCCAGTTCTGATTCCGTTTGTGGTGCCGTGGTGTCCAGGCCATACTGGTTCTGGATCGGTTCTATGGTGACCTCGGTCTGCAAATCATGCGCCAATCCTTTATACGTCACCTTATTCACTTGGTCCGGTAGTTTTTCGGCATCATCCGTGAACACGACAACCTCGTGCCGTTCCCGCGAAATGCTGACATAGTAAGTGTCCTGGGCCGTGGTGCGGCTGAAGCTTTCCGCGTTGTATAGCACCCGGTCGCAGGTCAGTCCCTGGGCGCTATGCGCGGTGGTGGTATAGGCGTAATCCATGTTCAGTGGCCGGTCTGTGGGCAGCTGGACATGACGGCCGTTGGTTTCAAGCGTGATGCTGGCCGCGTCCACGGCCAAGACTTTCGCCAGTTGGCCATTGACCAGATCATTATGGGCATCGTTTCGAGTGATGCGGACATGGTCGCCAGCAGAGAGTTCCGCACGGTTCGGGTGATAGACCGACAGCTTGCTCATGGTCTTGGGAATGATTTCGATGGGTGCTGAAGGTGCAAGGCCGGGCTGCAGCGGTTCCAGTGTGATGCGGTCGTGTCGTGTGCTGCCGGTGACCCGGTACAGCTCGCCCCGTTTCAGTCCGCATTGGTAATCCCGTTCAGGAACGACGATATCGCCCACGGTGTAATACCGGGCCACGCTGCGCTCTGCGCGGGTGGTGTCATGGCGGGCCAACAGTTGGCATTGATGCCCTCTGCCTTCCAAGCCAAGCAGGGCGTGGATCCGTTCATTGATGGCTTGGCGTGACGCATTGGTGCCGGTAACGACAATGGTGTTGGCCTGCTCTGTAGTAGGCAGTGTCGTATAGGCTTGAGCGATGGCCTCATACCGGGCGGAACTATCCCGTGTTTTCTTGCCGTGTTCATCGACAGCAAACTGATCCGGGATCCAATGGATCTGATTCAGAAGCGGCAAAGATCGGCTGGCCTTGCCTTCGGCAGCCAGTTGTACCGCCTGGCGCAGTCGTTCCGAGCGTTGGCGCTGGATGTCGGCCATCAGGACGGTTTTCATGCCGCGCTCTTGCAGCAGGGCAAAGGCACGGCCCGCCTCGATGGCCTTGGTCTGGGCGGTGTCGCCCAGCAAGACCACCTTGGCCCCTGTCGGCTGAATGAGCGCCAGCAGCTTGTCCATCTGTCGTACAGGCACGACTCCGGCTTCATCAATGACTACAACGGATTGCGGCCCCAGGGCGTTGAGGAAAGGGCGTTTGTCGGCGGCAGCCAGCACTGATGCGATGGTGTTGGCCGGTATGCCATCTTCGCGCAGGTTGCGCACCATGTTGCCATAGGGAGCCAGGGCCACCATGTCGTGGCCTTGCCCCTGCAGGATGGCCTGGGCGTTTTGTAGGGCGAAGGATTTTCCCGTGCCTGCCAGCCCTTGGATGCCTGCAATCTGGTCGGTGCCAGTGGTAATCAACATGATTGCTTCCCGTTGGCCGGGTGTCAGGCGTGCGTCCAGACCGTTTTCTGCATGGGCGGCAGTCATGGTAGTTGTCCAGGCGCTGCGGCCCGCGTGTTCGGCGGCCAGGATTCTGGATTCGGCTTCAAAGGCCCGGCGAGTTGCATAGCGCGGGCTCTCCATCAACAGGCGGCCTTGGGCAATCGCTTGGTCAACGAGTTGCAGCGCTGCGTCCTGGGAGATACCTCGTAAGCGCACGATCTCTGCGGCCCAACCTTCGCGTGTCATGGGCAGTGCGTCCTTGTCTTGCGTGCTGCGGTAATGCGGCGCTTCACGGATCAGGGTGCCAGATGCTACCCGCTCTTGTATGGCCGTCTGAATGGCCGTGATGTCTGTATGCCCACCGGCATGGCGCACGGCGTGTTGCAGGAGGTCGGCCAGGGGCATGACGGATTCGCGTTCAGCCAGGTGGCGGATCGCCCAGTCCAGCGAGGCATGTGCTACCAGGTCTGGGCGTTGTTCCAGCGCTTGCGGCTGTTCTCGGTTGGCCAGGTGCTGGGTATGGTCAAACTGCATGCCGATGGCTGCGGCGGCATCGCGCCACTGCTGATGCAGTTCAGCACGGCTGAACGCCTGAGTTTTCTCCTGGCGGTGGGCGAGGGTGATGCCTTGGCGCAGGGCATGAGGGGCGTTTTCGCGGTTGGTGCCGCGCGCGGCCAGCTCGGCAGTGATGCCGGCGCTGCGCTTGCTGAAATATTCGATCTGCTCGCGGGAGATATGGGCCAGCTCAATATGGTGCTTCTCATGCCGAACCGCATACCCCAGCGCCCGCGCGTTGCGTTCCAGTTCCGCCTGATAGATGGCGTCCGTCACGCGCAGCAGCTTGAAGATGTCCTCATTGGACAGCGACACCCAACTGCCGTCGGCCCGCTGGGTCAGGTTCATCAGCAGGGCGTGAACGTGCAGGTGAGGGTCAGGCGCAGTGTCTTCCGTGGGGCGGGCAGTTTCGTGGCGGAACTTGGCAATGATGAGGTTGCCCGTGTGTTCCACCCGCGACTTGCCGTTTTCCTTGCGGCGGCCCATAGTCAGGTACTCTTCGACATAGGACAGCGCAGCGGCCACGGCTTTGTCATTGGCGTGAATCAGGCGCTCATCGCCGCCGATCAAGGCTTGCAGGGTGATGCTCTTGGGTGCGCCGAAGGTAAGGTCAAGTGCGGCGCGGGCTTTTGCGTCCTTGCGAACGGAGCGGTTCGCGGTGACGCTGCGGCCAAAGTCGCCTTGCAGCATGGCTTTGAAGCGTGTGGAGTCGATTTCTCCTACAGCTCCCAGACGGCGAGCGCCTTCCCCTTGCCAGGTCGCGGCGCTGCCATCACGGCTGTAGTAGTCATCGGCTTGATCGGCGTAGTAATGGGTAGCAAGGGACGCACGGGCGCGGTAGATCTGGCTGTGGGAGAGTAACCGGTCAGCCAGAGGCGTCATTCCCTGGCCTTGTTTCACGAGCGAGACTACTCGTCATGATCAACAGGGCGGGAGGTCCGGGCGATGGACAGACAGAGAACAGACAAGCAGCGGCGCA
>Ga0265293_10001389_pt1 | contig 52850 bp, 47 predicted proteins | sample Munlanlewell138R_FD_192505 | JGI IMG/M metagenome (GOLD analysis project Ga0265293, IMG submission 192505) | Leachate microbial communities from a municipal landfill in Southern Ontario, Canada - Leachate well 138R | ecosystem: Engineered > Solid waste > Landfill > Unclassified | place: Canada... | reverse complement strand
CCCCCAAGGCCGGCAAGACCATTCTCCTGCAGAAGATTGCCAACGCCATCACCCTCAACAACCCCCAGGTCAAACTGATTGTTCTCCTGATCGACGAGCGTCCCGAGGAAGTGACGGACATGCAGCGGTCCATCGATGGGGAAGTCGTTTACTCCACCTTCGACAAGACACCCGAAAACCACGTGCGGATTACGGAGCTGGTTCTGGAACGGGCCATGCGGCTGGTTGAACTGGGCAATGATGTCGTCATCCTTCTGGACAGCATCACCCGGATGGGCCGGGCCTACAACCTGACCATCAACCCCACCGGCCGGACCCTGTCCGGCGGTTTGGATCCTGGAGCCCTCTACGGGCCCAAGCGCTTTTTCGGCGCCGCCCGGAACATCGAAAATGGCGGCAGTCTGACCATTATCGCAACGGCCCTGATCGAGACGGGCTCACGGATGGATGAAGTCATCTTCGAGGAATTCAAGGGAACCGGCAATATGGAGGTCATTCTGGACCGTAAACTGGCCGACAAACGGATCTTCCCCGCAATCGACGTTACCCGCTCGGGCACCCGACGCGAAGAATTGCTCTTATCCGAACGCGAACTGGACGCTATCTGGCTCCTGCGAAAAACCTTCGCTCAGCTTGAGACAGCAGCCGTCACGGAGACCATGCTGAGCCTGCTCATGAAGACGCGGGACAACGATCAGTTCATCTCCTCCATTAATGTGTCCATGACCGACAAATCACTTTTCGATGCCATGCGCGGGGGCATGCCCAAGCGCGACACGGGCAACCATGTGAACGAGCGGGAAAGGAACGGTCAGTAAGTTTCGATGGCAATTGATCTCCTTTCTTTCCTGCGCGATCTCTCGACCAACCCCCTGCTGGCCATTACCACCCTGCTGACGCTGGGTGTCATCCTGGTCAACGGGTGGACCGACGCGCCAAACGCGATCGCCACAGCTGTGTCGACCCGGGCCATTTCAGTCCGGGCGGCTATTGTGCTGGCGGCCGTCATGAACTTCCTGGGTGTCTTTCTCATGACCATGGTCAACGCGACCGTGGCCGAAACCATCTTCAAGATGGTCGATTTCGGCAGTGACGCCCATGCCAGTATCGTTGGCCTCTGCGCGGCCATGTTCGCCATCGTGGTCTGGGCAACAGCTGCCTCACGCCTGGGAATTCCAACCAGCGAGAGCCATGCCCTGATCGCCGGCCTTTCGGGTTCGGCCATCGCCCTCCACAACAGCCTGGCGGGCATCAACGGATCCGAATGGGTCAAGGTCCTCTACGGTCTGCTTCTTTCATCTGTCCTTGGTTTCCTTTCCGGCTTTGTGACCACCCGCCTGCTGACGTATCTTTTCGGCCGCCGCGACCGGCGCAGCATGGCCCATGGCTTCCGCCGGGCTCAGATCGGGGCCGCCGCGGGCATGGCCTTCATGCACGGCGCCCAGGACGGTCAGAAATTCATGGCCGTCTTCATGATCGGGATTTTTCTCAACCGCGGTCTGACGGGGGCAACTTCCTTTGTGGTTCCCATCTGGATGATGGTCATCTGCTCCCTGGTCATGGCCCTGGGGACATCAGTCGGCGGCTACCGGATTATCAAGTCGGTAGGTATGGACATGGTCAAGCTGGAGCCCTATCAGGGATTTGCGGCGGACCTTGGCGCCAGTGCCAGCTTGCTGACAGCTCAGCTTCTGGGCCTGCCGGTCAGCACGACCCACACCAAGACCACGGCCATCATCGGAGTCGGCGCCTCCCACAGACTGTCTTCAGTCAAGTGGGGAATTGTCGGTGAAATGGTATTGAGCTGGATTCTGACCTTCCCCTGCTGCGGGTTGATCGGATACGGCATGACCAAGCTGTTTACAGCCATATTTTGAGGGTGAACCCTATGTTTGGAAAAAAGAAAAAAACTGATTACTTCGAACTGCTCAAAGACATGACCACCTACACCATGGAAGCGGCCAAATTTCTGGCGCAGACAATGGAGGATTACAACCCGCAGGAGCTGGGTGAAGCCCTGGAGAAGATGCATCAGATCGAGCATTCGGCTGACATCGCCCTCCACGATCTCAACCGCAGGCTGGCCCGTGAGTTCATCACGCCCATTGACCGCCAGGATATCTTCTCGATCGCCAATATGATCGACGACGTCACCGATTCCATTGAAGATGTGCTCATGCGTCTTTACATGTTCAATATCAGGGAGCTCCGCGACGAGGCCCATGAGTTCTGCAAGATCATCATCGATGCCTCCGAGGCTATAGCAGCCATCATGCATGAATTCGGCTCCTTCCGGAAATCAAATGACATCAAGCGCTACATCATCGAGGTCAACGATCTGGAGGAGGCCGGCGACGCGGTCTATGTCCGCTGCATCCGCCGCCTCTATGAACAGAACGATGATCCCGTGGACATCATTGCCTGGACCGAGATCTTCCGCCGTCTGGAGAGCTGCTGTGATGATTTCGAGGCGGTCAGCCAGACAGTCGAGCATGTTATTATGAAGAACACCTAAAAGCTGCTACGACCGTCTCTTGACGGTTACAGGGCACTCATTGCCAACCATGTCAGGGGAGCCGCTCCAGCAAGCGGCTGAGAGGACGAAAGTCGACCCTTGAACCTGATCCGGGTCATACCGGCGGAGGGAGTACACCTTGCAAACTCTTTCATCGGAAGAATCCAAAGACGGGCGGACCCGTTTCCGCCTGCTGGCGCGAAAGATTCTGCCTCCCGCTCTCTTTGGCCTGCTTCTGATTCTCCTGGTCCAGCTCCTGTCGACCGGCGGCCTGATCCGCCAGTTTGTCCTGCCTCCTCCGGGCCAGGTGGTCCGGTCCCTGATTTCCGACTTCCCTGTCGTCCGCCTGCACCTGGCCAGCACTTTCGGGGTTGCCCTCCTGGGCTTTTTGCTTGCCGCACTGGCCGGCACGGCCATCGCCCTCCTCCTGGACCGCTTCCGCCTCCTGTCTGACGCTCTTTATCCCTTCATCGTGGTCTCGCAAACCATTCCCACCCTGGTCATCACACCGGTTATTGTTTTGATTTTCGGCTACGGCCAGGGGGCCCGCCTCTTTGTAGTTGTTCTGGTCTGTTTCTTCCCCCTGACCATCAACCTCCTCCAGGGCCTGCGCAATGTGGACCAGGATCTTCTGGACATGATGCGGACCATGGGGGCTTCCCGCCTGGCAACCATGCGGCACGTCCGGCTGCCGGCCAGCCTGCCCTCCTTTTTTGCCGGTTTGCGCATCTCATCGACTTACTGTGTCATGGCGACTGTCCTGGCCGAATGGGCGGGAGGCGGGGACGGCCTGGGCATCTATATGCTCCGCATGAAGCGTTCTTTCCGCTACGACGCCATGTTCGCCTCCATCCTGTGGATTGTTGCCCTCAGTCTCTTCTTCTACCTGTCGGCCGTCCTCCTTGAGCGGTACGCCATGCCCTGGCGGGAAAAGCATGAGGATAAGGGCAGAAAGGAAGCTGTCTCATGATGAAAAAACGAATGCTCCGGGGGATCCTGCTCTTATTGGCGGCAGCCCTTACGCTCCTGTCTGGAGGGGCCTGTCAGAAGCAAAGCCAGGAAGGCCTTGACCGGGTGGTTCTGGCCCTGGACTGGACTCCCAATACCAACCATTCCGGACTCTTTTTGGCCTCTGACCTGGGTTATTACAGGGAGGAGAATATTGAGATCGTCTTCCGTGAATCGGACATGGATTTCATTGAAATGGTGGCCGGCGGATCGGCCGCCTTCGGCCTGGCTGCCCAGGAGCAGGTCCTGCAGGCGCGGGCCTCCGCCGCGTCTGTCCCTGTCGTGGCCCTGGCGGCGGTTCTTGCCCACAACACATCGGGTTTTGCCTCGCCCGTGGACCGGGGCATCCTTTCGCCGGCGGATTTTCAGGGGATGACTTACAGCGGCTGGGGCACAGAAATGGAACTGGCCATTATTGACGCCCTCATGAAGAAGCAGGGGGCAGACTTCAGCCAGGTTAAGCTGATCAATCAATCAGCCGGCAATTTCATAGCCAGCATGGAACTGGAGGCGGATTTTGCATGGATTTATTATGGCTGGGACGGGGTCAACTGCCAGCTGGCCTCCTATCTCATCAACTATATTCCCCTGACGGACATGGAGCCGGATCTGGATTTTTATTCGCCGGTTCTGATCACGAACGAGGAGACCATCCGCGACAAGCCGGACCTGATCAGGCGTTTCCTGAGGGCGACCGCCAAGGGCTATGCCCAGGCAATGGCCCATCCCGACCAGGCGGTGGCCAGTCTCCTGAAAGCCACGCCGGGTCTGGATCCCGATCTGCTGCTGGCAAGCCAGCTCTACCTGAACGATCACTATCTGGGAGACTCACCTTATTGGGGGGCCATCGATCCCGGCCGCTGGAACAATTTCGCCCGTTGGATGGAGGAGCGCGGCCTGCTGGACCGACCCATTGACCCGGCAGACGCATTTACCACTGATTATCTGCCGCGAGGGGGTGAAGGCCATTAAAACCCTGGTTCTCTCATGCCGGCAAATCAGCAAGAGCTATGGCCCCCACCCTGTCCTGCAGGATGTTAATCTGGATCTGTACCGGGGCGAGCTGGTCTCGGTTCTGGGCCAAAGCGGCAGCGGCAAGACAACCCTTTTCAATATCCTGACAGGCCTGGACCAGGATGCCGGGGGAGTGATCAACCGCCCTGACCGGGTCGGCTATATGCTGCAAAAGGACACACTGCTGCCCTGGAAACGCCTGGTTGACAATGTCGCACTTCCCCTCCTCCTGGCCGGCATGAGCAAGAAGGAGGCCAGAGACCAGGCGGCAGGATATTTCGAACTTTTCGGCCTCAAGGGCCTGGAATACCGTTATCCCAGGCAGCTTTCAGGCGGCCAGAGCCGGAGGGCGGGTTTCCTCAGAACCTACCTCTATTCCAGGGATGTCATGCTCCTGGACGAACCCTTTGTGGGGCTGGATCCGATTACTGCCGGCCAGCTCTATGACTGGCTTGGGGCCACCAAGGAGGAACTTGGCCTGTCCATTCTTTTGATCACTCACAGGATGGAGGAGGCCATGATTCTCTCGGACCGTATCTATGTCCTGGGCCAGGGGCCCCCCTCCTCCTTGTGGCCCTCCCTCCAGGTTCCGGAGGAAGCCCGCACTTCAGACGCCATGAGCAAAGCGGGTCTGCTCCATCTGATCCACCAGCGCCTCTTTACCCTACCCTCTGAAACGGAAATGGACAGAAGTCTTGTGATACCATCAAGGGGTCAGTGAAGTCCAAGGAGGAGAGGACTGTGTACGAACGAAACCAACCGATCAATGGCCGCCGTCCAGGCAGCCAGCCAGCTCCAAGGGGCCCTGCCCGCCAGGGACAGGCGCGGCGCGATCCGGGTCAGGCCTCCCCAGGCGGAAGGAATCAGGATGAGCGGCGCCAGGCACAAAGGATCCGCCGGCGGGTTCAGTCCATTTACCTTTCCGTCCTGGTTCTTTCCCTGGCCTTCATCATCGTCTTTGCCTTCCTGATCAAGGGCCGGATCAACGATATTTTGGGTATGGGAGAGCCGGAGGGCCGCCCGGAATACAGCATCAATCCCTATTACACGGTCCCTACACCTTCGGAGGGAGAGACGGAGCCTGACAACCAGGAGGACTGGGAGGACGATGAAGGAGGGGACGCGATCGATATGCCTCCTGTTCCCAGGGTCCCTGCGCCGCCTTACCAGGCGCCGGGCGGCGGAACCACGACAACGACACCGTCAAGCGAGCCGACCGAGCCGACTGAACCGACGGAGCCGACTGAACCGACCGACCCAACCGATCCGACAGATCCGACAGATCCAACAAGCGCGACTGAGACCACGACAACGACTACGCCGACGGAACCAACAGCCGCCGGTTAGAAAGCCCGGGCCCGGAGAGGGACGGGACATAGACAATGACAGATTGCCAGGAGGTTACCATGCCGGAGAAAAAATCAGGACTTAAAACGGGGATGAAAGTCCTCATCGCCATCATCGTTCTTGTTGTGGCGGTGGCGGCCCTTTTCATCTCATACAACAACCGCTTTGTCCGCGGTGATGAATCAATCAAGCAGGCTTGGGCGCAAGTCCAGACACAATACCAGAGGCGGGCGGATCTGATCCCCAACCTGGTGGAGACGGTCAAGGGCTACGCGGCTCATGAGGAAAGTGTCCTCATGGAGATTACCGGGATGCGTAGCCGTTATGGCGAAGCGTCTACGCCGGAAGAATACGAGAAAGTCGACCAAGATTTCCAGCGGGCCATCAATATCGTTGTTGAGGCCTACCCCGAACTCAAGGCCAATGAAAATTTTCTTGCACTGCAGGCGGAGCTGGCCGGAACTGAGAACCGGATCGCGGTTGCCAGAAAAGACTTCAACGACCAGGTGGCTTCCTATAACAAGTCGGTCCGGACCTTCCCCGGAAGCTTTTTTGCCAACCTCTTTGGTTATGAAGTCCGTGACATGTTCCAGGCTCAGCCAGGAAGTGACACGGCTCCATCGATCAGTTTTTAAACAGGACCTTGATCCCTTATGGAAACCGCCCGCATGAAAACTGTCAGAAGGGGAGCGTGGCGGCCTTTCGCCGCCTTGCTTATTCTTCTTTTTGCCTTGCCTTTTCTGGTGGCCTTCAGCGTGCCTTCCAATCCGGGGGATGATTTTGCCTTTGACCAGACAGCGACCCTGTCGGACGGCACCCGGGCCACCATCCGCCAGGTCAATCAGCAGATTGCTGGGACCGGGGCGCAGATTGTCGTCTGCATGATCCCGACCCTGGGCGATGACAGCATCGAGGATGCGGCGCTGGAGATCTTCCGGACCTGGGGTATCGGTGACGCCAATAAAAACAATGGTGTCCTGCTCCTGATCGCCAAAGAGGATCGCAAGCTTCGGATAGAAGTCGGTTACGGCTTGGAGGGGGCCATCCCTGACAGCGTCGCCGACCGGATTATCCGCAACGTCATTGCCCCTCGCTTCCAGGAAGAAGACTACGATGCCGGAGTTCTTGATGGCTTCAACGCCCTGGTGACACGGGTGGCGGAGGAATACGGCCTGGAAATTGACGCGGACGGCTATGTGCCGGTTGAGACATCCTCGGACGGCACATCCTTTACCGGCTTCGAAACCGCCGTCTGGATTATCTTGATCCTTTTCTACATTTTCTCCTTTATCAGACGTGTCTTGAGGCGAGGCGGCGGAGGCGGGACCGGAAGCAGTTCAGGTCGTTTCATGGGAGGCGGCTGGTCCGGCGGCGGAGGCGGAGGCGGAGGTGGCGGTGGTTTCGGCGGCGGATCTTCCGGCGGCGGTGGATCTTCAGGAGGTTGGTGATCTATGGCTGAGTTATCCGAACTGGTCGTTTTGACCATCGATGACCTGGAAGAGAATCTGGGCCGGTCCAAGTTCCGGGATTTTGTCGACAGATCCGAAGAGCGGTTTACGTCACAGGTAGAGTCCATCGCCAATACTATTCTTCAAAACCGGGGCATCCGCGCCATCTTCGTTTCGGGGCCCACCTCTTCCGGCAAGACAACCTCCTCCATGCTCATGTCCAAGCGCTTGACCGAAGCTGGTCTGCGGACTTTTCATCTGGAGCTTGACGATTACTACAGGCCGGTGCAGCTGCGCTTTGACGAGGAGGGCCGGCCGGATTACGAGAGTATCGATACCATTGATCTGGAGCTTCTGGGTTCTGATCTGGAGCGGCTCTTCCGAAACGAGGAAGTGGCCATCCCCACTTTCGAGTTCAAGACCAGGGAACGCCTCTATCTGCCCGATAAAAAGATCAAGCTGGAGGCCAATGATGTCCTCCTGGTTGAGGGCCTCCACGGCCTTTCGGATCAGATTATGGACAGGCTGCCCCGGGAAGAGCGGCTTTCCTATTTCATCCTGCCTCATGCCCGGGTTCTGTCGGACCGGCGGATGCTCTCGGGAAGCGACATCCGCATCCTGCGCCGGATCAGCCGGGATGTCCGCCACCGGGGAGCGACGGCCATCGATACCATTGACTACTGGCCCATGATCGACCGGGCTGAAAGCGATTTCATTCCGCCTTATCTGGCGGCGGCCGATTTTTACATCAACTCCGTCCTGCTCTACGAGTTCATGGTTATCGGCCCCATGGCCCGGCTGGAAATTGAAAAGTCCCTGGAACGCTTTTTCCGGGGTGAACTGCCACCCTCTTCCTATACACAGAATCCATCCGGACATTCGGATCTCAAGCGGGCAGTCCAGGAGGCGGTCCGCCTGTCCGCAGTCTGCCAGCAGCTGCCGGCTGTCGATCCCTCCTACGTTCCAGATCATTCCATCCTTCAGGAATTCCTCTGATTCAAAGCTTGCATCTCCTTACAGGCAAGCAGGTTTGCGGGGCGGTAACCGATGACACTACGCCCTGCCGCCCTGCGCTTTATCATGGACGCAATGCAATGGAAGCGACCTCTGTATGAGGGGTCTTGTCAAGGATGGAATAGGAGAAAAGATTAATGGAGATTCTTAAACAAGATAATTTTGATGAAAAGGTCCTTAAGAGTGACCTGCCCGTTTTAATTGATTTCTGGGCTGAATGGTGTGGCCCTTGCCGTATGGTGGCGCCCGTCATCGAGGAGTTGGCCAAAAACTACGCCGGCAAGGCAGTTATTGGTAAAGTCAACGTTGACGAAGAGCGTTCACTGGCTCAAAAATACAAGGTGTTCAGCATTCCTACACTTTTTATCTTCAAAGACGGCCAGGTGGTCGACCAGCTGGTAGGGGCGCGTCCCTATGATGACATCGCCAAGGAACTCGACAAGCATATCGGCTGAATTTAAATGGATACCCAAAAAGCCCGTGCCAATCCCTTGCGATGAGCGCGGGCTTTTTTGACTCAACCGCCTATTAAGCCCTTTGGAAGGGGGAAGCTCCCATGGATCGCCTGATTAACCGAAATGACCAGAGAGAATTGGACAGACAATTCAGTGAACGTACAGGGCTGCCCCCTATCGTGCTCATGGAGCAGGCCGCCGCAGGCCTGACGGGGCTGATCGGCTCCCTCCTGGATTCCTGCGGGGATTATGAGGGGGAGCTGGATGTCCTGATAATGGCGGGCCCGGGGAATAACGGCGGAGACGGCTGGGCAGCAGCCCGCCAACTTCTGGCAGCCGGTTACCGGGTTCTGGTCTACGATGTCTCAGGTCCCGGAGAGCCAACAGGCGACGCAGCCCTGAATCGCCAGGCTTACCTCGCTCTGGGCGGTTCCGCCATTGGCAGCCTGGCGGACCTGGGAGAAGAAGAACCCCTCCTGGTGGTGGATGCCCTCTATGGAACCGGCTTTAAAGAGGGCAGGGAAGTGCCCCCGGCCATGGCGGACGCCTTCTCAGTCCTTGCCCTGCTGAAAGACCGGGGCTCGCTCATTTTGGCCTGCGATCTTCCAAGCGGACTGGATGCCGATACGGGTCAGCCTGCCCGTCAGACCGTGGCAGCCGACTTCACAGCCAGTTTTGGCCGCAAGAAGATCGGCCTTGTGACTCATCCCGGCCTCCTTTACGCAGGTGAAGTGTTCGACTTTCCCCTGGGCATGACAGATTCTTTTGCCGATCAGGTTCTTTCCGATCAGCCAAAGGTTTTGGCGCTGGATGCGGAAACAGCGGGATTCCCCGAAGCCAAGCCGGCCGATGGCCACAAGGGCCAGTTCGGCAGGGTTCTCCTGATCGGGGGCGCCCCGGGCATGGCAGGGGCCCTGATCCTGGCCGCCCGTGCGGCAGAGAAGATGGGTGTTGGCTACACCATGGTCCGCGCTCCGGAGGAATCCCTGGGCATTCTGGCCGCCGCCATTCCTTCAGCCCTCCTTTCAGCTGTTCCGGAGGAGGGGGCAGAGACCAGACGGGACTTGCCTGACCCGGATGTCTTTGCTATCGGGCCGGGCGCCGGCGGGAGCCCCTGGGTTCAGAAGGCGCTCCGCCATTTACTCCGCCAGCCACAGCCGCTTATTATCGACGCCGATGGCTTGAATGCCCTGGCACAAATGCCCGACGGGCACGATCTCCTGCGAAACCGCTCCAAGGAGGGTTTCCAGCCAGCCGTGCTGACGCCTCACCCTGGTGAGTTCATTCGGCTGGCTCCGGATCTGGCGGATCTCATGCAGCAAAACCGCCTGGAAGCCACCCGCCGCTACGCAGACCGGACCGAATCCATCCTGGTGCTCAAGGGCATGGCCACGGTCATTGCCTTCCCCAATGGCGACAGCTGGATCAATACCAGCGGCAATGTGGGACTTGCCAAGGGCGGGTCGGGTGATGTGCTGACCGGCATGATGGCCGGTCTTGCCGCCGGCCCCGGCTCCCTTGCGGACGCCGTCCGGCTTGCCGTTTACCTGCACGGCCTGGCCGCGGACCAGGCAGCCTGCCGCCTGGGTTCGGAGATCCTGGTGACACCGACGGATCTGATCGATTCCCTGGGCCAGGCCCTTCTATGCTGACAGGGGGGCTTCCCCTGCGTCTTGATATTTGGTAGGATGATCTTGTTTCCGGGGCGGGGTGAAATTCCCCACCGGCGGTGATGCCCATGATGGGACGAGCCCGCGAGCGAACGCATGACGAGGTGAGAACCCCCGGCCGGCAGTTAAAGTCTGAATGAGAGGAACAAGGATCCTTGATCCGTGCCCCGTTTTGCCGGGGCCTTTTTTATGCCCGGCAGACCATCAAGCTGGGCCAAAGGCCGGCATAGACGAGGAGAAGATTATGAACGACAAGAACCATTCAGCCGGGGAGAACCAGTCCCTGAACCGCCGCCAGGGCAGCAAGACCATGTGGATCGCCAAGACAGGTATCCTGTCTGCCGTTGCCATTGCCTTGATGTATCTGGAGATTTCCCTGCCCTTATTTCCGGGCTTCCTCAAGTTCGATTTTTCGGAAATCCCGGCGCTCCTGGCCGCCTTCGCCATGGGGCCGCTGGCGGGCATCGCCGTCGAACTCATCAAGAATGTAGCCCACCTGCCGGCTTCCCACACCCTCATGGTGGGTGAACTGGCCAATTTCATCATGGGCAGCTTCTTTGTAGGTACGGCAGGTTTGATCTATAAGTTCAGGAAATCCAGGGGCGGAGCCATGATCTCCATGGCGGCGGGGACGGCCGCTCTCACAGCCTCGGGAGCCCTGATCAATTACTTTTTCACCATTCCCTTCTACATCGCGGTCATGGGCTTTTCCATGGAGGCCATCGTGGCAGCTACGCATGCGGCCGGCAACACCATGGTGTCGGGACTGCCCTCCCTGATTCTCTGGGTCTTTGTGCCCTTCAACCTCCTCAAGGGCCTGGTCATCTCCCTGATCGTGGCGCTCATCTACAAGAAGCTGAGCCCCCTCCTGCACCGCTGAGAGGATTCTCCTGCCGCCTCTTCGCTGTGATAGAATAATTTGATACGCACTTGAATAAAACAGCGAAAGAGAGGCGCTTATGGACCTGAAGGCCCCGCGCGGAACCAGGGATATTCTGCCCGAGGAGGCAGCAGACCGCCAGTACCTTGAATGTGTTTTTGCCGATCTCTGCAGCCGCTACGGCTATGGAGAAATCAAGGTGCCTGTCTTTGAGCATACGGAGCTCTTTGTTCGAGGTGTCGGCGATTCCACGGATGTGGTCCGCAAGGAGATGTATACCTTTGCTGACCGCAGTGACCGGAGCCTGACCCTGAGACCGGAGGGGACGGCCGGTGTCGCCAGGGCCTATATCGAGCACGGCATGTCGTCCAGACCGGCGCCTGTCAAGCTCTGGTACTCCATGAACATGTTCCGCTATGAGAAGATGCAAAAGGGCCGTTACCGGGAATTTTGGCAGCTTGGCTGTGAGGTCTTCGGCAGCGATGCCCCCCAGGCTGATGCTGAACTGATCGGGCTTCTGGACAGCTATTTCCACGCCCTGGGCTTGACCGGTATCCAGCCTGAAATCAACAGCATCGGCTGCCCCGCCTGCCGGGAAGCCTACCGGGAGATCCTGCGCGATTACTTCCGGCCGCATCTTTCCTCCATGTGCGATGATTGTCAGGTCCGCTTTGAGCGCAATCCTCTTCGCATGCTGGACTGCAAGGAAACCTCCTGTCAATCCCTGGCAGGCCAGGCACCGGCCCAGCTTGACCACCTTTGCCCTGCCTGCCGGGACCATTTCGATCAGGTAAAAGGAGCCCTTGACAGGATGGGGATCTCTTACCTGGTCAATCCCCGCATGGTCCGCGGTCTGGATTACTACACGCGAACGGTCTTTGAGTTCATGTCCGACAACGTCGGCACCCAGGGATCCATCTGCGGGGGAGGCCGCTATGACGGACTGATCAGCCAAATCGGCGGCCTGGATACCCCGGCTGTAGGCTTTGCCATGGGCCTTGAACGCCTGATGCTTGAGATGGAAGCCCAGGCCATCCAGATCCAGGGCCCGGGCGGACCGGATCTCTACATTGCCTCTTTCCCGGAGACGGCGGCGGACGCCCTTGTCCTGACCCGGGATCTGCTCCGTCAGGGTTTCTCCGTTCAGACGGATATCATGGGGCGCAGTCTCAAGGCCCAGATGAAGGCAGCTGACCGGATGGAAGCCGCTTATCTCCTGGTTCTTGGCGATCAGGAAGTCAAGGAGCAGGCCGGCAGGCTTAAAAACCTGGCAGACGGCAGTGAAACAAGTCTTCCCCTTGGACAAGTGGGAACTTTTCTGGAAAAGAGGGGCGAGAGCCATGAGTGAAACAATGGGCACCTGGAGGCGGAGCTGCCTGTGCGGGGATGTGACCGAGGCCATGCTGGGCCAGGAGCTGATTCTGATGGGCTGGTCCCATAAGCAGCGCGACCTGGGCGGCCTGATCTTTCTGACCCTTCGTGACCTGGCCGGTGAGGTCCAGATTGTCATCGACGAGGACTCCCCCGCCAAGTGCCGGGATAAGGCCGCGGCTGTCCGTGCTGAGTATGTAGTGGCTGTCCGCGGGACTTTGCGTTTGCGAAGCGCCGTCAATCCTGACATGAAGACGGGCAAATTGGAGCTTCACGCCAGTGAGCTCCGGATTCTGTCTGAATCGGAGACCCCGCCTTTTTATATCGAAGAAGGTGTGGAAGTTAATGAGAAACTCAGGCTCCAATACCGTTTCCTGGATCTACGCCGGCCTGACATGCAAAGGAAGCTCCAGGCCAGGCACCGGATCACCAAAATTACCCGCGATTTTTTTGACAGAGAGGGCTTCATTGACGTCGAAACCCCAACTCTGATCAAGAGTACGCCCGAGGGCGCCCGCGATTATCTGGTTCCCTCCCGTGTCTTCCCGGGCCGCTTCTTTGCCCTGCCCCAATCACCCCAGCTCTATAAACAGCTTTTGATGCTGGCAGGCTACAACAAATACATGCAGATTGCCCGCTGCTTCCGCGACGAGGACCTGCGAGCCGACCGTCAGCCGGAGTTTACCCAGATCGATATGGAAATGGCCTTTGTCAGCCAGGAAGAAGTCCTGGAAGTCAATGAGCGTTACCTGTCCGCCCTTATGGGGGAATTTCTGGGCCGGGAGATCCCGCTGCCTGTCCGGCGCATTACCTGGCGGGAAGCCATGGCCCGCTTTGGCTCGGATAAGCCCGATCTGCGTTTTGGCATGGAGTTGGCCGATTTATCCGCCCTGGCCGGGGGAACCGGTTTCCAGGTCTTTTCTCAGGCCCTGGAAGCGGGCGGTCTGGTGGCAGGTCTGGCCGTACCGGATGGTCTCTCCATGTCACGCCGCGAACTGGATGACCTGGCGCTCTTTGTCAAACGTGATACAAGGGCCAAGGGCCTGGTCTGGCTTTCCATGGGAGAAGACGGGACCAGCCGCGGCTCAGCGGCCAAATTCTGTGACGCCGATTTTGTCAGAAGAGCCATGGAACTCACCGGAGGCGACGCGTCTTCCCAGCTCCTGATCGTGGCGGATCCGAATCTTCTTACCGCCCAGGAAGCTTTGGGAGCCCTTCGTCTTGAAGTTGCCAAACGCCGCAATCTGATCCCCCAGGGGGCCTATGAGTTTTGTTGGGTGACGGAGTTTCCCCTCCTGGAGTGGTCGGAGGAACAAGAGCGCTTCTCGGCCAAGCATCACCCCTTCACGGCACCCATGGAAGAAGATATCGGGCTGCTTGAGACCGACCCCGGATCAGTCAGGGCACAGGCCTACGACATGGTCCTCAACGGTACGGAACTGGGCGGCGGCAGCATCCGGATCCACAGCAGGGACCTGCAAAACAGACTCTTCCGGCTTTTGGGTTTCAGCGAGGAAGAAGCCCAGGAGCAGTTTGGTTTCCTGCTCTCCGCTTTCCGTTACGGCGTTCCGCCTCACGGCGGCCTGGCCTACGGCCTGGACCGGATTGTCATGCTGCTGACAGGTGAAGAGAGCATCCGGGAAGTCATTGCTTTCCCCAAGGTGCAAAATTCCTCATCGCTCATGACTGGCGCGCCTTATTTCGTTTCGCCCCTTCAATTGGATGAACTGGGCCTTCAGGTGGTCTCCGGTCAAGACGGGGACCTTTCGGATCTTGAGGAGGCAGACGGCCTTTAGGGCTGTCTGTCCAGAGATGGGAGGATAAAATGAGCGGGCCGGATGAGATCAAAGCCAGGGAGATCGAAGACAATACAGAAGAGCACGAGGACATCGAGTCCTATTTCGAGAACCGGAGCAGAAGGCCGGCTGGAAGAAGAACTTCCGGCGGCCGCCCTTCGTCCGGCAGGGATCTGCTGTCGCTCCTGCTGACTTTTGTTATTACGGTTCTGGTCGTACTCCTGGTAAGACAGTACGCCCTCCAGCACAATACGGTGGTGGGGACCTCCATGCTGCCGGCCCTGGAAGACGGGGACATGGTCCTGGTTGAGAAGCTGTCCAGATTGTTTGAAGACGGCTTGAAGCGCGGTGCCATCGTGACGGCAGAAAAAGAGCATGAAGCGGATTCGTCAGCTGACGGCTTTATTATTAAGCGGATTATCGGCCTTCCCGGTGAACATATCCAGATCCGGGACGGACAGGTGCTTGTTGACGGCTTCGTTCTCAGCGAGCCTTATCTGGCCGAGGGCGTCATAACGGAGGCCCGTCCCGGCCTCTATGCAGACATTAAGCTGGGTCCCGACCAGTACTATCTTCTGGGCGACAACCGCTCCAGCAGCCGGGACAGCCGTGACACCGGACCTTACGAGCACAGCCAGATTGAGGGCACCTTAATCCTGCGTTTTTATCCTTTCAAGAAGATAGGTAAGCCGCAATAGCGGACAGGACTGGCAAGAGGCAGACAGAGGGCATGAACATGATTCCGAATCAGGGCGGAGCACCCCAACCTATTCCCGGCCGGCAGGTCAATCCGGCCTGGCGGTCTTTCTGGAGGCGCCTGCTTAATTTTGCCCTGACCCTGGCCATCTGTCTTATACTGGTATTCGTCATCACTCAATTTGTGCTTCAGCGCAATACGGTGATCGGTTCCTCCATGACACCGACTTTGGAGGACAGGGATGAAATCTTCGTTGAAAAGGTAACCCGCCTCTTTCCGTCTGCCCTCAAACGCGGCGACATCGTGACTGCCGACACCATCCGTGGATCCGGAAGCGATGAGGAAATCGTCATTATCAAGAGGATAGTCGGTCTCCCGGGCGAGCATGTTTCCATCCGCCAGGGACTGGTCTACATCGACGGCCGCCAGCTGGAAGAACCCTATCTGGACAAGGGCGTCATGACGCGGGAGCACAGCAGCGAATACGCGGAAGTCCTTCTGGGCCCCGACCAGTACTATCTCCTGGGGGACAACAGGGGGAACAGCCGGGACAGCCGGGATATCGGCCCGGTCATGCGTCAGGAAATTGAAGGCAAACTGGTTTTTCGGATCTATCCCGTCAAACGGATCGGGATACCCAAATAAGTCATTAAGTATGGAAATGGATTAATCAAAGCACTATGGAACGGATTCCGGCGGATCGCATCAGAAATTTCTGCGTCATTGCTCACATCGACCATGGCAAATCAACCCTGGCCGATCGCTTGATTGAGCATACCGGCGCGCTTTCATCACGCTCGAAACTGGATCAGGTCCTTGATAATATGGATATTGAGCGCGAGCGCGGCATCACCATCAAGGCCCGCGCCGTGCGCATGGAATACAAGGCCCGGGATGGATTGACCTATATCTACAACCTGATCGACACGCCCGGCCATGTGGACTTCAATTACGAAGTGTCCCGGTCGCTTTCAGCCTGCGACGGCGCCATCCTGATTGTCGACGCCTCCCAGGGCGTTGAGGCCCAGACCCTGGCCAACGCCTACCTGGCCATTGATGCCGGCCTTGAAGTTTTGCCGGTCATCAACAAGATTGATCTGCCGGCCGCCAGACCTGAGGAAGTGCGCCACGAAATCGAGGAGGTCATCGGACTTGACGCTTCCCACGCCCCCCTGATCTCGGCCAAAAATGACATCAATATCGAAGAGGTTCTGGAAGCTGTCAAGGACTATCTGCCACCGCCTGAGGGCGACGATTCCAAGCCGCTTCGGGCCCTGATCTTTGACTCCCTCTACGACGCTTTCCTGGGGGTCATCACCCACGTCAATATCCGCGAAGGCAGCCTGTCCAAGGGTGATGAGATTCTCATGATGCACTCGGGCAAACGCTTTAACGTGGTTTCCCTGGGTACTTTCAGCCCCACGGCCATGGAGCCGCGCGACCGCCTCCTGGCAGGCGATGTAGGTTATGTCACGGCCAGCATCAAGAACGTCCGGGACACTGCCCCGGGCGATACCATTACCCTGGCGGACAATCCCGCCCAAGAACCGCTCCCAGGCTACCAGCCGGTCAGGCAGATGGTCTTCTGCGGCATGTATCCGGTCGACGGAGCCGATTACGCGGATCTGCGGGACGCCTTGGAACGCTTGCAGCTCAACGATGCCGCCCTCTCTTTCGAGCCGGAGACCTCCACAGCCCTGGGCTTCGGTTTCCGCTGCGGTTTCTTGGGCCTGCTCCACTACGAGATCATCCAGGAGCGCCTGGAGCGTGAATTCGACCTGGATCTGATCTCTACCGCCCCATCAGTTGCCTACCGCTTGAACATGATAGACGGCAGCCAGCTGCACCTGGAGAACCCCACCAACATGCCAAAGCCCGAACAGATCGCCAGCATTGAAGAGCCCCTGGTCGCGGCCTCCATCATGACTCCCAAGGAGTTCATCGGCAACGTCATGGAACTTTGCCACAACTATCGGGGCGTCTACGTCAATACCGAGTACATTGACGATACCAGGGTCAATCTCCACTATGACATGCCCCTCAACGAAATCATCTACGATTTCTTCGATGCCCTCAAATCCAACTCCAAGGGCTACGCCTCCCTGGACTACGAATTCAAGGGCTGGCAGGTGTCAGACCTGGTCAAGTTGGATATGATGATCAACGGCGAACAGGTCGATGCCTTGACTTTCATCCTCCACCGCGACGATGCCTACAGGCGGGGACGGGCCATGGCCGAGAAACTGAGGGAGAATATCCCCCGCCAGCAGTTCGAGATCCCCATCCAGGCCAGCGTGGGCGGCCGGATCATCGCCAGGGAGACCGTCCGGGCTTATCGCAAGGATGTTACAGCCAAGTGTTACGGCGGTGACATCAGCCGGAAGAAAAAGCTCCTGGAAAAGCAGAAAGAAGGCAAGAAACGCATGCGTCAGGTCGGCAGCGTCGAGGTTCCGCAGGAAGCCTTCATGAGCGTTCTCCGCCTGGGAGATTAATCTTGACAGCATAATGAAATGATGTAAGCACTACATGCCCAAAACCGGTCAAAACCGGCTGAAATGCGGACATGGTGGAATTGGCAGACACGTTGGATTTAGGTTCCAATGGGAAACCGTGCAGGTTCGAGTCCTGTTGTCCGCACCAAATAGAAAAGGGCCCGCTCCTGATGGAGCGGACCTTCATACGCCTAATTGGAACTAATTATTAAGGCAATGAAGAGAAGGCATTGCTTTGGGAGGGTCTCAGAGCAAGCCGAACGAGGTGCCATCATTGGTTTGGTGCCTAGTCCCCAAGTTATATTGTCAAGGACAACTTGCAGAGGAGCGCAAATATTTCTTGCGAAACGCCACAAAACACTCTAACGTAAAACCACAAATCACTCCAATGATGATATGATTGTAGCGAGGTGGTGATTATGTTTAGGTATAAAGAGCGTGTAGCAGATGCAATCTTGGAACTAAAACTTGAGAGTTTTGGAGCGACGCTGATTGTGGGACCCAAAGGTTGTGGGAAAACAACAACAGCAAAACAGAAAGCTAAAAGTGTAATTGAGTTTCAGGATGAGGACCGCCGGGATGAATATCTTGCTGTGGCAAATACTCAGCCCTCCAGACTGCTGATGGGCGAAAAACCAAGACTCTTTGATGAGTGGCAAGATGCACCGAAGATCTGGGGTGCCATCCGGAAAGCGGTAGATGATGAACAAGCCAACGGGAGCTATATCTTGACGGGCTCAACGGCACAAACGATTGAAACGCCTCACACAGGGACGCAGCGTATATCAACTCTCAAAATGTATCCAATGAGTCTCTATGAGAGCGGCGATTCCAATGGAAGCGTCTCTCTTGGCGGGCTTTTTGATGATCCTCAATCCTTTGATGGCTGCCAATCAGAGATGACAATGGATCATTTGATCTTTTTGCTTTGTCAGGGAGGCTGGCCCAGAGCGATTAATAATACTACTGACCGCTCAAAGCTGGAGGTGGCAAAAGATCTGGTTCAGCAAGTCAGCCGGCGTGATATCTCGAGTATCGACGACGTAGTTCGTAATCCAGTTTGGGCAGAGCTTATCCTACGATCTTATGCAAGAAATATCGCGACATTGGCAGGTAAAAACACGATATACAGAGATGTAACTGCCAGTACTTCCATGAGCCAGGCCAGTTTCCATGACTACGTCTCAGTTCTGGAGCAATTGTTCATCATTGAAGATGTTGATGCCTGGAGTCCGGCCATTCGATCAAAGACGGCCATTCGTTCTTCAAAAAAAAGAAATTTCATTGATCCGTCGATCGCAGTGGCAGCGCTTGGTTTGAGCCCGGATTACTTCAATGAGGATTTTAAGACACTGGGTTTCCTTTTTGAGTCTCTCTGTATCCGGGATCTGAAGATATATTCTTCCTTACAGGGCGGACGGGTATCTTATTATCATGATCGGTATGGTTTAGAGGCAGATGCTGTTCTCCATCTCGACGATGGAAGGTATGCTTTGATCGAAATAAAACTAGGATCCAACGAGATTGAAAGTGCAGCGAAACATCTTAACCAAGTGGAAGAGTTAATTCATATTTCTAACAGAAAAGACGAACGAATACGCTTGAGGACCCCGGACCTGAAGATTGTTTTGACGGGTACTGAGTACGGCTACCGTAGAAAAGACGGTGTATTGGTGATACCGGTTGGTTGCTTAAAAATGTGATTATTCTCAAGTTGGCAATGTTTCATCACAAAATAAGTGCAAAAACGCCAATGCATCTTCTGCACCTTGTGAGCCTCTCCGAGGAACGTATTCGTTTTGAGGTAGGAAGCCAGAAACAGTAAAGGGCCCGCTCCGGATGGGACGGACCCTTCGTTTCTTTCATGATCGAATGCTGAATATCCCGGGTTTCCGGCAATGTTCAGGAGCCGGAATGAACCGGATCCCCTTTATTTGTACGCGGGCTGGCGGCCGTCAACTGGTCTATCGGGTAAAACAACTTTAATTCTTTTCATGTCCCTATAAGCATGGGTTCGGATGTAATCCAAAATCAGGGTCAATCCTTCCCGGTTAGGATGAAGGCCGTCCTTCATCATCAGCTTATCCTTGGCCTTGCCTTCATCGTTCAATAGAACAGAAATGGTATCCAGATAGGAGCAGCCGAGTTCTTCAGCAATCGCCATAATCCAGCTGTTGCCTTTTGTAATCTTGGCGTTGGTAATGTAGCCGTAGTTTCTGTACCGCGTGGTAATGGGGTAGATGGATTGGAGAATAATGATGGTCTTGGGGCTGATTTCCTGGATATCAGTCACTAAGTCCTTGTACTCCCGGCTGAAAGCTTCTTCATTCATAAAACCTATACCGTTGATGCCTAAAGCGATTACCAGAATATCCGGCGGATGCAAGGCGACAACTTGGCGAATCGGGCGCTCCTTCTTATCGTAAGGGTCCAGGATGTGATAGGTGCTCTGATAGGCCAAGGTCATGGTTCCTTCAGGCCCGGTCCAGATTTGTCTGGACTTTTTTCCATCACTCAGAAGCCCAAAGGGCCACAGCCAATAAGTTGGTGAATCGCAGATAAAAGTAATTCTGTCGATATATTTCATTCCCATATCTTCACTGGGAGCCAGAAGAGCCGGTGAGTCATAATTGACAGGCGTAAGTTTGGGATTCAATTCATAAATGTAATCTGCCGAACGATCCGGCTGGGGAGCAGGCGGCGCAGTTACTGTTGGAAGAAGGGGAGTTGTAGTCGTCGTTGTTGTGGTAGAGGTTGGAAGCGTAGGGTCGCCATCGGAAGGGCTTGTTTTCCCGGGGATGTCATCATTTGAAGCTGGGGAACAGGCCACAGGCGAGAAGAAGCTAAAGAGGATGATCAGCACGATCAAGTAAATAAAAGGAGACCTTGCTTTTTTACATTTCATGTTTCAATTGCCCTCAAACAATAAATCTACCCGTCTACTATATGGACTTAAGCAGGATGGTGCAAGGGGCGGCAAGCAGGAAGCAAGAGCCAACAGTCCGGCTCACAGGTCACCTCCTTGGCGGCATCATGCATGGAAGGGCTATACTGAGTTCAGATCCAAACAAAAAGGAGAAAGTTTTATGCGTGTTGTATTCCATATTGATGAGATGAACAAATGGCCTCTGCTCCTGGCAAACGTCACCAATTTTTTGTCGGCGGAAGCGGAAGCGGCGGTTGAAGTTGTCGCCTACGCAGAAGCCGTCACCTATTATGTCGGAGACAAGGCTTTGCCGGAAGAATTGATTGGCAAAGTTGATTTTGTTGCCTGCGGTAACGCTCTGAGGGCATGGGAAATAGAGACCGGGCGGCTGCCCCAACATGTGCGGGTTGTTCCCTCAGGAGTAGTTGAGATCGTACACAAGCAGGCAGAAGGATACTTTTACATCCGTCCGTAAGATTCATAATCCGGCGCAAAGCTAAGCTGCAGCCTGCAGGCCCTCCGCTTGAGGAAAGCTCTGCGTGATTTCCTCTGGGGCATTGCCGAAGCAAGCATTATAGAAGATGAGGAAAGCAAGAGAATGGATTTATTTGATTCAATCAGCCGCCGGAAGGCCTGTAGAAATTACCTTGCAGAACCCCTGAGTGAAAAGCAATTGGCGGAAATTGAGACGGCGCTTAATGCATTTGAGCCGCTATTCCCTGATATTTCGTTGAATTATCGCTTTGCTTCCGAAACAAAGGGACTTTTTCACGTTAAGGCACCGCATTATCTAATCATGAGCGGACAGGGCAAAGAAGGCGAGGAGGAAAACGCAGGATTCATCGGCCAGCAGCTTATGCTCTGGTTGGATTCACATGATCTGGGCGGTGTTTGGCTGGGTGGATCCAGAGACGCGACAAAGGAACGCAGCAGTTCAGACATTATTGTGCTTGCTTTTGGAAAGCCTGAAGGTTCGCCACGACGTACATTGTCTGAATTCAAACGCAAACCTCTTGCAGATGTTACCAATGCCCCAGATGATGAATGTATAAAAGCAGCCCATCTGGCGCCTTCGGGAATCAATATCCAGCCTTGGTACTTTGAAAAAACAAGCGATAAGCTCTTAATCTACCGCCAGATCCTGAAGCCTCCCATGTCGCTGGCCTATAAACTCACCAGGGTGGACATAGGGATTGCCCTCTGTCATTACGCTGTAGCTTGTGAACATTTCGGTAAATCCTTCCATTTCCATCCGGGAGGGAAGGCCCCGGCAAAAAAAGGTTACCGGTATTATGGATATTTGGAGGTTGCAGACTGAAAAGACAAATTGGTGTGACGGATCAAACCATACCCGAAAGCCGGGTGCTATCCAAAATAACATAACCGGAGGAGATGCTTCACACCGAATGTAAGGTCAGGCCTCTTTATCTTTGAAAACTTGGGGCGCTTAAGGGCGAATCACGCAAGGATCCGGGCAGATTGCTCATCAAAACGATCCTTGAACTTCTTACGTTGACCGGGCGTGCAGCTTTGTGAAATTCTGATTAGCTTTCACCATGAAAACAAGATCCTTCGAATAGATCTTCAGGAGACAAACGGCCTATTTACTGATTATTAGAGCGCAATAAATCGTGTTAAATCCTGGCCTTTCTTACGAAAACGCTTTCGTAATTATTCGTTGACATTTGATTTTCTGGTTGATATTCTGAAAATGGAACCGACAAAACAACCAAAATTCGTTTTGTGCGGACTTACAAATTTGGAGGTATTGTTATGAAGAGAGCACGAAAGTTGATTATTGTGCTGCTTGCCATGTTTATGGTCGTTGTAGTTGCAGCTCCAATGGCCTTGGCAGCCGGGGAAGAAATGGTTGTCGCATACGTACAGGTTCCTGAGGACTGGGAAAATCCATGTTTGTGGGCTTGGGATGATGAAGGCAACAACGCTTTTGACGCATGGCCTGGCGGGGAAGCTGAAGCCGACCCCAACAACCAAGGCTGGTATTACTGTTGGCTACCCTCCTGGGTCACCAAAATCATTGTGAATGCGAATGCGGGCGATGTTCAGACAGGCGATTTTGCTGTTGAAGGCAAAGACGCGTGGATCATCGTCACCTCACCTGAAGAAGTCGAAGTCGTCTACGAGGCCCTGACTCAAGGCGAAGCGCCAGCTTATGTTGAGAAGATCACCGTTCATGCCAAAGTGCCTGACGGTTGGAGCGAAGCCAACCTGTGGGCATGGCTGGCTCCCGCCGGCACCAATGCCTTTGCCGCATGGCCAGGAAAGGCCATGACACTGAGCGACAGCGGTTGGTATTCAGCAAAAGTCCCCATCTGGATAAACTCCGTTATTGTCAATGCCGGAGAGGGCAATCCGCAGACAGAAGACTTGTCTGTTGAGCCTAAGGAAATGTGGTTAGTGATTGCTGACGATGGAAGTGCCGAGATAAACTACAGCAACCCGGATCAGGCTGTCAATGATATCACGGTAAGGGTTCAGGCGCCGGCTTCTTGGGCGGATCCCTGCCTCTGGGCATGGAGCCATCCGGATGGAACCAATGCATTTATCTCCTGGCCTGGTGAACCGCTGGTGGCGGAAGGCGATTGGCTGACCTTAAAAGTTCCAGGCTGGATTAACAGGGTCATCGTGAACGGAAACGAAGGCGGTATCCAAACCGGTGACATCGAGGTGGAAGTCGGTAAAGATATTTGGCTTCTTGTAACGGATGCTGAGACATATTCCGCGACCTATGAGGAGCCCGCTGCAGCTGAGCCGCCCGTCACCAAAAATGGTATCGATACGTGGATCATAGTTGCAATAGTCTTGGCTGCCCTGGTGCTTGTCGCAGTCCTTGTAATCGTAGTTCTGAAAAAGAAAAAGCGCTAAATAATAGTTCCCATTTTCTTATAGGCCCATGGGAATGCTGTATGCTACTTAGGTAAAGGAGAACGATCATGCTCCGGAAAATTTTGAGTATTGCTTGGTCTTCCATCATCGTACTGCTGCTGTTATCAGCATGCGGTATGAAAGAAAAGGGTCCCCTGGTTATTACCATTTGGCATGACAAGGAGGACGCTGTTGTAGCCGCTTTGCAAACGGAGTTGGATAAACTTGGTTCTGATTTTGTCGTCCAGCTGGAAAAGAAAAATGGCTTGACAGAAGCCCTTAAGATGGTTGGCAATGACCCTTCCGCTGCCCCTGACATGTACTTGTTTGCCCATGACAAACTCGGTGTCTATGTGGAGATGGGCATATTAACTCCAATAACCGAATTTGTGGATGAGGAAACCCTTGCCGGTTTTCTACCGGTGACGATTGATGCGGCCACATATAAAGATCATGTATATCAGCTTCCCATTTACTTTGAAACCCTTCTGTTCATGTACAATCGCGATTTGATGCCCGACAGTCAAGTGCCGGGCACCACCGAGGAACTGTTCTCCTTTATGCAGCGCAATACATCCGGGGGCAGGTTCGGTTTTGTTGAGCAGCATAGTACCGCCTACTACAGCGCTGGCTGGATCCATGGGTTCGGAGGCGAGATCATTTCTGGCGAGGGAGTTCCAATGCTCAACTCGCCAGAGGTGATAAAGGCCATCACCTACCACCGGAAATTCGCGAAAATGATGCCCGGTGAATCGGAATATGCCACGGTGAACACACTTTTTGGCGAAGGTAAGGCTGCAGCGACAATCGGCGGACCGTGGCTGGTCCCAACTGTTCGGGCCAAGGGCATCGACCTTGGTCTTGCCCCCATGCCTCTCGTGGATGAAACCGGCCTTCCAATTGCTCCCTACTCCGGAGTGCAGGGGCTGCACGTCTTGAAGGTGGCAGCTGACAACGAGGCCAAAAATGCCGCAATAAAGACAATCCTTAATCACCTGGTGAGCACCGATATCGGTGTTTCCATGGCTGAAGCCAGCGGCTGTGCCCCCGCCTTCGCGGCCTGCTACGACCTCGAAAGCGTCAAAGGGGATGAAATGGTCATGATGATGCGACAAACAGCCGAAAAAGCGGTACCCATGCCAAACATCCCTGAAATGGATGTGATGTGGAACATCACTGCCAACCTCCTGGTGGATGTCAACATGCGCGGTTCCGATGTGACGGAGGCTGCGAACCGTGCCCAGGCGGCTGCTGAAGACTTGATTGCGGCCATGAAGTAACGGATTTCACCTGATGAATTCCCGAAAGGATAGGAACCTTGTGAAATTCAAGAAGATGAACAGACGCACGAGCTGGCCCTGGCTGAATCTGTCGGCATCCCTCTTGCTGATCGGCCTGATTGTCCTGTTCCCCATCCTGTATACGGCGTACATCTCGTTTACAAACATGAATGTATACCATTGGTTCGACTATACATTTATTGGCTTTGCCAACTACATGCGGGCTTTATTCGTGTTCAATTCAGGTTTCCTCAAGGCCTTGTTGCTGACAATCTTGTGGACAATACTGAACATGGTCTTCCAGCTGGTGATTGCTTTCATCTTGGCCAGCCTGCTCAATACCCCAGGGCTGAAACTGCGAAAAGTATATAAAACGCTTTTGATGTTCCCTTGGGCCATGCCCGGTTATGTGTCCATTCTCCTGTGGAAGAATGGCATGTTCAATTCCCAGTTCGGCCTACTGAACCAGTGGCTGGAAAGATTGGGAATGGATCCGGTGAGGTGGCTGGCCAACGATGTCATTGCCTTTGTCAGTTGCATGGTGGTCAACCTCTGGCTTGCGCTGCCCTTTATGATCATGATTATGGATGGCGCGCTGCAAAGCGTGGATAAAAGCTATTACGAAAGCGCCATGTTGGATGGAGCCGGATGGTTTACCCGCAGTATAAGGCTTACGATACCCGCCATCCGGCCTATCATTGCCCCCGCGGTCATCATCACGGCCTTCACCACCTTCAAGCAGTTCGATGTAATTTACCTTCTAACCCAGCAGGAGGGTGCAAAAACCGGTGCGAATATCCACACCGTAATTACATACGCCCATGAAAATGCGTTTGTGGCGAACAACTACGGTTATTCATCAGCCATATCCATCATCATTTTTCTGCTGCTCATCGCGTTTACCCTGCTTAGCAATGCCCGCAGAAGGGAGGAGACTTGATGAAGAAGAACTGGAGCTTTCGAAAAACACGCCGTTTCGCGGGTTTATCCCTGCTGAATATATTTTTCATCCTCATCTGTTTTCTCACAATGATCCCTATTCTGTACGCCTTTTCAGTATCCCTGAACGCCCAGAACAGCATACTGGGCTCCGATTTTTCCTTCATCCCACGCGAAGTCACCGCGGGCAACTATAGGGCGGTCATAAACGAGCAACCGGTCTTGTTATGGTTCAAAAACACGGTCGTCCTGGCCGCGGCGTCAGTTGCAATCGTACTTCTGATCGCAGTGCCCGGGGCCTACGCTTTGTCACGATTTCGTTTCAAAGGGCGAATGGCAGTCTTCAAGAGTCTGGTGCTCCTGCACTCCTTTCCAGCAATTCTGTCCATGTTCGCTATCTATAAACTGCTGAGCCCTATGGGTTTAATCAACACAAAGCCCGGGCTCATCATCGTCTATATTGGCACCATGTCCCTCTTTGGTTTGCTGAACCTGAAAGGTTATTTTGACTCGGTACCAGTAGAAATTGAGGATGCGGCCGCTATTGATGGAGCCAATGGCTTGCAGGTTGTAACGCGAATCTTGCTGCCATTGGCGCGGCCGGCAGTCATCGTCACCGGCGTCATGGTCATGGTCTACGTTTGGAACGAGTATATCTATGCCGTTACCTTTATGACAGGCGCTTCGAATTACACATTGGCAGCCGGGCTCTATTCACTGCAGGCCACGGAGATGAGCGGCAGTTGGCCTGTATTCTCCGCAGCGTCTATTGTGGTCTCGCTGCCGATTCTCATCATCTTCTTCCTGACACAGCGGCACATGACTTCGGGGCTGACGGCCGGCGGCGTGAAAGGTTAAAGCCCAGTGTTCCGGAAGATAAACAAAAAGGATTAATCGATGGATAGAAAAGCTGTTTTGCATATTCCAATGTCTGAATACGCCCATTCGGTACGAGAGGGCAGAGTAGTCATCCGCCTTCGAACCGCTCGAGATGATCTTGCATCATGTACCCTCTACTATGGCGACCGGGCCTGCCGGCTGAATCCCGTGGTCTTTACCCCCATCAAAATGCAAGTCGTGGCCAGTGACAGGATGTTTGACTACTATGAGGCTGAATTTGATTCTCCCTATACGCGTCTGTGTTACTATTTTGAGCTTTGTGCCGGGGATGAGCGTGTTTTGTACTATGGTGATCTGTTTTCTGCTGAAACTGTCCCGGAACGGTCGGAATACTACCAGTTTCCCTATATTCATCGAGCTGACATTGCTGCCGCCCCGGACTGGGCAAGCGATGCAGTGATTTACAACATCTTTCCAGACAGTTTTGCCACTTCCAGGCGTTTTATCAGTGAAAAGGCAATTGAGAAGCAATTCTGCGGCAGGCCAGTCCGCGGTAAACTGGGCGGCACCATTCGGGGTATCAAGGAGAACGCCGACTACCTCAGTGAACTTGGTATTAATTGCATCTATATCAACCCCATATTTACCGCAGGTGAATACAGCAAGTACGATCTGCTGGACTATTTCAGTATCGACCCTTGCTTCGGCACTAACCAGGACTTTGCCGACCTGGTAGATGAGTATCACAGACACGGTATCAGGGTCATCATAGACGGAGTATTCAATCATTGTGGTTGGCATTTTTTCGCTTTTGAGGATGCCATTGTGAATGGTGAAAAATCCCGATACTGGGATTGGTTCTACAGGCTCAAATATCCCGTTGTCCGTCCTGACAATATGGAAGACATTCCTGAATACGAATGTTTTGCCTACGAACGTCTTATGCCTAAATTGAACACTGCCAACCCTGAGGTTGTGGATTATTTCTGCCAGGTATGTCAATACTGGCTGCGCGAATACAAGATCGATGGATGGCGGCTGGATGTAGCCAGTGAAGTGGATGATGCTTTTTGGCGTGCATTCAGGAAGGCCGCCCTGGACGTAAATCCAAACGCGCTGCTGATAGGTGAAGTATGGGAGAGCGCCGGCCATTGGCTGGATGGCAGCATGTTCAATTCGTCGATGAACTATGATTTCCGAAAGCATTGCCGGGAATTTTTCGCTCGTGGCAGTATCACCGCTGAAGAATTTGCATCCAGGGTCACCAATATGCTTATGCGGTACCGCAAAAATCTTTTACCCGCTCAGCTGAATCTACTGGACAGCCATGATGTAAGCAGGTTTCTTTCCCTGTGTGACGGTGATGAAGGTCGATTCAAGCTGGCCGTCCTATTCCAAATGTGTTTTATCGGGATCCCCAGCATTTACTATGGGGATGAGCAAGGTATCACCGGCCTCCTTGAAGAAGAGTACCGCAGCCCAATGCGTTGGGATGGAGGTGACCTCCTGGGGTTCTATCAACAAGCAATCTCTCTACGGAAGGAATATGCCCCGCTTCGCAGGGGGATTTACAAAACATTGGATAGCGCCAATCCCAACCTGTTCGTGTTTAGCAGGGAATTGGATGACCAGCGCATCACGGTTGCCATGAATGTTGGAACCAGTCCGGTTGAGTTTAGGCCCGGGATCGGCAATGTACTCTGGCAAAGCGGCCATGTAGATGGAATGTTGGCCGCCTACGGTTTTATTATCACAGAATCTAAAGTAGAAAGACGGTGACCCTCTTGTCGATTACGATCTTTGATGTTGCAAGGGAAGCAGGAACGTCCATCAGTACGGTGTCCAAGGCGCTTAATGATTCATACACGATATCGGAGGAGACCAAAGAACATGTCCGGCAGGTTGCGAAACGTCTGAAATACCAGCCGAATGTGCGCGCGCAGGCCTTAGCCCGCAAAGACGGCCGCCAGGCCTGTTTTATAACTTACCTGCCCAGGGGCATAGGTTTCCAAAATCCGCACATGTTTGAAATCCTGGCAGGCGCTGAAAAAGCATTGGCAGCGAAAAATTATGTCGTCACGATTCAGGGCAGTGACCCTAAAAATGTATGTGCCTTGGTAAAGGACATCGTACAGCGAAAAAGTGCGGACGGCCTTTTGCTCCATGCTTCGGTTGTAACCCGGGAGCTTGCCGCATTGCTTACCAAAGAAGAGGTACCTCATATCGTCATTGGGATGCCTTCCTTCAACAGCCGGCTATGCTGGATTGACAACAATAACCATATAGCAGGAGAAATTGCCGCCCACCACGTTTTGGAGGAAAACCCGCAGAGTATTGTTTTTATCGGCGGCAAGGACAAAGACAAAATATCACAGGCCCGACTGGAAGGAGTGAAATCAGAACTGGAGAACGCACAGCGTCCCATTGAATCTCTGAGGGTATATCAAGGTGAATCCACGGCAGAAAACGGCTATAAGATGGCCGTTAAGATGCTTGAAGAAGGCGTGCCGGATACCGTCATATGCGCAAACAACTATCTTGCTTATGGCTGCCTCTGTGCTCTGCAGCTGAATAATGTTGACATCCCACGCGATGTCTCCATGATAACTTTTGATTCTTATCCGTTCGCGCAGATCACATGGCCAAAACTTACCACGGTCAGTATCGATGTATTCGAAATGGGTCTGCAAGCAGGGAAACTGCTGGTCAACAAGATTAAGAAACCGAACCTGCAGATACAGTCTTTTACAACCCTGCCAAACTTAGTTGTGCGGGAATCCACACACGGTTCAAACAAGCCCGAAGATGGAATGCCAATAAAAGACGATTGACCGCTTCAGGTTCATTTGCGTTTACAACCCGATTGGTATGCGCATTTAACATGAAATGGAGATGGAAACATGACTGGCATGAAACAGAAAACGAGGCTGCTGGGCCTGGCCCTGATACTTAGTATCCTGCTTATCTTACTGGCGGCATGTAAACCTGCCGCCGCACCTGCTGCGAATGCTTCAACTCCAACCGGCCTTGGTCCCCTCACATCTCGCGATGTGGTCTACCAGATCCTGACAGACCGTTTTTACGACGGCGACGTAAATAACAATGTCCCGGCGGGCTTTGATCCTACGCTCTATGACGGGACCGGCAATGATCTCAAGCTCTACCAAGGCGGTGACTGGGCCGGCATTATCGACAAAATACCCTATCTCAAGGGGATGGGAATTACAGCAGTTTGGATTTCCGCCCCTTATGAAAACCGTGATGACGAAATTATCGATTACCAGGCTGGCGGCGGTTGGGATCGCTGGACAAGTTTCCACGGCTACCATGTCCGCAATTATTTTGCGACGAACAAGCATTTTGGAACCATGAACGAGTTTAAGGAACTTCGCGATGCCCTGCATGACAATGGGATAAAGCTGGTCATTGATTTTGTTACCAATCATACAAGCCGTTGGCAGAACCCAACTGCCAGTTTCACCGCTGAAGATGGGAAATTGTATGAGCCCGACAAGCTTCCCAACGGTGACTATGCCTTTGATGCCAATGGCGAGCCATATGACTACAACAACGACGGCAAGATCGAAAATCTTATCGCGGACCCCAATAACGATGTGAACGGATGGTTCCATGGGCTTGGTGACCGCGGCGGTGATTCTTCACGTTTTGGGTTCCGGCACAAAGATTTGGGTTCTCTGGCAGACTTTTCACAGGAGAATGGAGATGTTGTCGAATACCTTGAAAAGGCAGCTTTATTTTGGGCTGAATTGGGAGTTAATGGATTCCGCCATGATGCCACATTACACATGAACCCCGCATTTGTACGTGGACTGAGAGATGCTATTGACTCGCGTACGACGGTAGCACACTTTGGAGAATTTTTTATTGGACGCCCCGACCCTAAATACGATGAATACGTCTCTTTCCCACGGCAAACAGGCGTAAACAACCTGGACTTTGAGTTTTACAGAGCCGCAAACACAGCATTCGGTAATTTCAGCACATCCATGAGTGACTTCGCGGATATGCTCGTCTATACCCAGAGCGATTACGAATATGAAAATCAGACCGTTACCTTCCTGGATAACCATGATGTCACCCGCTTTGGGTATGTGCAGCAGAACTCCAAACCTTACAATGCAGCCTTGGCGGTTTTGCTTACATCACGCGGTATCCCCAACATCTACTATGGTACCGAGCAGTATGTTAATCCGGGCGATGCCAGCGATGTGGCTGGCCGTGTTTTCATGGAGACATTTACCTCCTTTGACACTACAACCACGGCCTATCAGCTGATTGGGGCACTGTCAGAGCTTCGCCAGGTCAACGATGCCCTTGCCTTTGGCCAGACGAATATCCTCTACTCCGATGACAATGTCATGGTATATGAGCGGAAATTCTACAGCGATGTTGTTGTCGTAGCCATAAACCGGCAACCAAATCAAAGTTACAATCTCTCATCGATTCAGTCCAGTTTACCGAATGGAATCTATCATGACGTTTTGGGAGGGCTTCTTTTCGGGGATTCGATCTCGGTTACAGGCGGGACCCTCTGTAATTTCAATCTCATTGGCGGCGAAGTATGCGTCTGGTCTTATGATGCCGATCAGTCTTCAAGCCCTAAGATCGGTGATCTTGTATCTACCGAAGGACGCGCAGGCAATGATGTCTACATCTATGGCGATGGTCTTGGCGGTAATGTCACAGTGAAATTCGGCACTGTCCAAGCCACAGTAATCTATAACGACAACGGAGTGATCGTTGCCTCAGTTCCTGCCGGAGCAGTACCGGGAAAGAACACGATTACAGTGAGCAAGGGTGCAAGTACAAGTAATGGATTTACCTATACAGTGCTCTCGGGTGATCAAAATCAGGTCATTTTCCACGTACAAGCCAATACTGTCTGGGGCGAGAATATTTACATCGTTGGGAGCATTCCGGAACTTGGGAGTTGGGATCCTGACTATAGTACGGAGGCCATGATGTGTCCCGACTACCCTGAGTGGTTTCTGCCCGTAAGCCTCCCGTGCGGAACATCGTTCGAGTTCAAATTCATAAGAAAAGATGCTTCGGGCAATGTTGTCTGGGAAAGCGGCAGCAACCGTACTTTTACCTCGGCAGCAGGCAGCTCGTCCACGGTAGACACGCCGATATATCTCTGGCAGCCATAGCGCAGACATTTTGATCTCAGAAAGGACGCTTGTATTCATTATGAACTTAGTCGGGACATGGTGGCCCGGCAAACAACTGATCACCTGTTCTACTCCACAAAATAGGGTAGGTGCGAAAAGAAGGAGGGAGGTTTTACCCGCAGGGCTTGCGGTGCGACAGTGTGGAGACCTGCCGCAATGTGCATTTGGGAATAGTTCAAATGTATGAGGAGAGCGGTTAGAAACGGCGCTTTCCGGAGCCGGAATATATGGCCAATGTTCAACTGAAAAATATAAAGAAAGTGTACGATAAAAACATTGTCGCAGTTCAGGAGTTTTCTCTGGACATTGCAGACAAGGAATTTATTGTGCTGGTTGGTCCTTCAGGGTGCGGCAAATCGACAACCCTGCGTATGGTAGCGGGCTTGGAGGAAATAACTGAAGGGGACCTTTACATTGATGGCATTCGCATGAACGATGTTGCGCCCAAAAATCGCGATATAGCCATGGTATTCCAGAATTATGCCCTCTACCCTCACATGACTGTGTTCGAAAATATGGCCTTTGCCTTGAGATTACGCAAAATGCCCAAGGATGAGATCAAAAGGAAGGTTGAAGAAGCAGCTGAAATACTTGGAATCACAGATCTGCTTCGCCGAAAACCTAAGGCACTCTCGGGCGGACAAAAGCAGCGCGTGGCGATAGGCCGTGCGATCGTGCGTGCCCCGCAAGTCTTTTTGATGGATGAACCGCTTTCCAATCTTGATGCCAAGCTCAGAAATCAGATGCGCGCAGAGATTATCAAACTGCGCAAACGCATAGACACCACCTTTATCTATGTTACCCATGACCAAACAGAAGCCATGACACTGGGGGACCGTGTCGTCATCATGAAAGACGGCTTTATTCAACAAATCGGCAGCCCGCAAGAGGTTTTTGACCAGCCTCACAATAAGTTTGTGGCTGGTTTCATAGGGACACCGAATATGAACTTCTTCCGGGCACATCTCCTTGTGCGCGATGGCATATATGCTGTTCGCCTTGGAAATATGGAAGTTGTATTGCCGGACGAGAAACAAATACAGCTTAGATCAAAGCAGCAAACGCCCGCAGAGATAGAGCTGGGCGTAAGGCCGGAGCATATCCAGATCGTAAACGAGCAGGCAGGGAATGCGCTCAAAGCAAGATTGGATGTTTCGGAGTTAATGGGCAGCGAAGTTTATCTGCATGTGAATGTGCAGGGGCAGGATGCCGTGATTCGTGTGCAGACAACGGAGCTTGTGACCCGCCATGCGTTTGCGCCAGGGCAAGAGAATTCTGTGTATTTCACATTCCCATCCTCCAGAGTGCATCTATTCGATAAAACAACGGGAGTAAGCCTTTATTCCCCGGGAGAAGCGCAGGATCCTGGCACTGCAGTTCCATAATCGTAGCTTGTGGAAGCCGAGCAGACGAGCACAGGCCAATCAACTTGATCTGATTAGAATTATTCTTTGCTGGGGGGTATCGATTTTTCCAGGATCCTCAAGGAAAACTCTTGTTGCTTCCAGCTTGTACATTTATTTAATGCCAAAATCTTTTAGGATTTCATTAAAGGGAATGGCATCTTCTCCGGTACTTTCGTATTCTGAGAAGCGTTCATCTGCGATTTGATAATCAAGCTCATCTTCGATCTTTCTCATGATTTTTCCTTGATAAAATCGCTCAAAGTCATCCCATGGTGCTTTGCCAATTCTTTGATCATTTCCTTTTCTTCGTTGCTTGTCCGGAATGTAATTGTTGCCATAAAATCACCGTCCTGTGTTTTGAAAAGGCATTGTTACGAAAATGTGTTACTGAAATAGATCGTAATTTATTCCTTTACGATCGTGTTAATATGTAATATAACATTAGCACGAAAGTAGGTTTGGCGGATATGAAATATGATGTGAAGAAAATCCTTGAGAATAATGATGGATGGATCACCTTGAAAGAGGTAGAAGAGCATGGCATCAGTAGGCAGAATTTCTATACCTATGTTGAACAAAATGGGCTTGAGAGAGCGGGACACGGTATTTATACCGATCCTGATGTTTGGCCGGACGCCATGTACCTCATCCATCTTCGTTCATCGCAAATCATTTTTTCGCATGAATCCGCCCTTTTTCTACACGACATGACGGATAGAGAGCCCCTGCGTCATTCCGTGACGGTCAAAACAGGTTACAATCCGCACCGTTTGAAAGAAGATGGAATTAAGGTATACACGGTCAAAAAAGAACTGCATCAGCTTGGGCTTTGTCAGGCGAAAACCCCCTTCGGGCACAGTGTGCGTGTGTACGATAAAGAAAGGACTCTCTGTGATATTGTGCGCAGCAGAAACAATTTGGATAAGCAGGTTTTTCAGGGGGCTTTGAAAGCTTATGGAAAACATCGCGATAAGAATCTGCGGAACTTAATGCTTTACGCCGAAGCATTGAGAATCAGTGCGATTCTCAAACCCTATTTAGTGGTATTGCTTTGATGATAAAAACAGCCAGGCAGCTCAAAGACAAAATCCGAAATCTTGCTAAAGAGAAGTCAGCGGATGCTCAATTTTTGATGCGCAGCTTTATGATGGAGCGCTTCTTGGAACGTGTCGTTCAGTCCGATTACCATGCAAACTTCATCTTGAAAGGAGGAGTACTGATTGCATCACTGGTGGGATTTGATTTTCGAAGCACCATGGATCTCGATGCGACCATTGAGGGGTCCCCCCTTCGCCTGCCTGAGGTAGAGAATATGATTCAGGAGATCATTGCCATACCCCTCGGAGATGGGGTCAGTTTTCAAATACACAAGATGGACTATATCATGGAGGATGCGGATTATCCAGGGATACGAGTCGGTTTGCAAGCCTTCTTTGACGGTACGGAAACTCCCCTGAAGGTGGATGTTACATCGGGAGATGTTATTACGCCCGGTGCTGTCTCGTATTCCTACCGACTCATGTTTGAAGATCGGACTATTCAGATTTTGTCATACAATCTGGAGACCATTCTGGCAGAGAAACTGGAAACGATTGTTCGGCGTCATATAACAAATACGCGCATGCGGGATTTTTATGATATCTATACACTGAAAAAGTATTACGGAGAGGAGATTTCCCAGGCAGTTCTCAAGACAGCCTTTAAGGTGACAGCGCACCGGAGAGGCAGCCGGGAACAATTGAAGCTGGTTAAGACTGCTTTGTCTGAAATAGAAGCAAGTGAAGAAATGCAGAAGCTCTGGCGTTCTTACCAATCTTATTATCATTACGCAAGTAATATCGAATGGCACGAAGTGATGGAGGCGATCCGTGCAATAGTCCATATCAATGGCTGGGAAATTTAATGGAAATTGAGAATAAGCCGGAAGCATTAAGAGCAAAAGCTGACAATCAGTACCAGCAGCTCTTCTGCTTTCTCTCATAGTTGGTATCCAGGCTTCACAATTCTCAGAACACGACGACCTCAAATCTCTGACTGGAAATCCAATAAATCTCTGAATGATATTGCGCAATTCCTCTGCATACCTTCAATCTTGGTCATGAAAAGCATCAACCCTTTTTACATGGTCAGTCCCTCCCTTTAACCCATTCGATCAGTTGGATCCTGAGACCATTTGGATCCGAGACGTAGAAGAATTTAACCTGCGGACTGGGCGAAAAGATCTGGCTCATCTCCATGCCCACTTCTTTCATAAGATTTGCCGTCTCTTCCAGGGATTGGACGGCAAAACCCAATGAGATGGCTTGTCCATAATCGATATTTGCCTGGGTTTGATCGCAGATGAGTTCAATCTCTGTTTGGCCTTTTCCAAGAAAAACGATTTCAATACCCGGCCTGGAAGAAAAACGCCTTTTGACAGGCAGTCCGATTACCTGTTGGTAGAATTGCAAAGATTCTTCCAAATTTTTTACCAAGAGTGTCACGTGAGCAAACTCCATGTTTTACCAACCTTTCGTTAGCCTACTCGTTTATTGATGCCATATAAGCCACTTGCGTTGCACTTCGATTGCTCATGCGGAAGATTACTTTTAGTTCGCGTGTTATAAAAACCAAGGTAACGATGAATGAAGCCATGTCAGCGATAGGGGCGGAGTAAAGAATTCCATCCAGTCCCCATTGGCTGGTAAAGAGGAAGAGTAAAGGCAGTAAGAAGAGAATCTGCCGCGATAAAGACATGAGAAGTCCCCGAAATGATTTTCCGATGGCCGTGAAAAAGTTGGAGGTTAACCCCTGCACCGGTATAAGAATGAGCATCATCAGGTAGATTCGCATATAACGGGAGCCAAACTCATAAAAGGCCTCATTGCCTGAACCAAAAATACTTAGAATCTGAGAGGGAAAGAGTTGGAAGCTCAAAAAGACAGGAATGGCATACAGGATGACCCCCGTAAGCGCCTTTTTGTAGGTCTCAATGACCCGACCATAGTTGCCTGCGCCGTAATTAAAACCAATAATGGGCTGGCTTCCTTGCGCTACGCCAATAATAACGACCATGAAGAGCATACTGATTTTTGAAACAGCTCCGACAACGGCTAAAGGCAATTCACTTCCGTATGAGGATAGCCCCCCGTAATAAGTCATCAGGTTGTTGAGAACAATTTGAACAACCGTCATGGCCAGCTGATTGAAACAGGCAGCGGCGCCGATGAAAGCGATCGCTTTTATCAAGGATGCTTTCAGGCGGAAGTAACGTTTTTTGAAAGAAACAACCTTGGCTTTACGTAAGAAATAATAGAGGGCAAGACCGCTGGAAAGCATCTGACCCAGGGTGGTTGCCAAAGCGATTCCTTCTATCCCCATGCCCAGGCCGAAGAGGAAAAGAGGATCCGCGACTATATTGAATAGAGCCCCCGATAGCACGGTAATCATGGCAAAAGTCGGATTACCGTCCGCGCGGATTAAGTGGCTGGCTCCCATGGAGAAGATAAGGAAGGGCATGCCTATTGCGGTAATGAGTGTGTAAGGCTTGGCATAGGGCATGATAGGCCCTGTTGCCCCGAATAAGGTGAGCAGGGGCTCAAGAAAGGATAGACTCACAAAAGCTAGAAGGCTTCCGCTCATGAGGAGCAGGAGGAGGGTGTTGCCGGCAATATTCCGGGAACGCTCTTTATCGCCTCTCCCAAGGGACAGGCTCATGTTGGATGCGCCGCCGATACCGAAGAGGAGAGCCATGGCCATGCAGATGGTTGTGAATGGAAAGGCGACATTTGTCGCGGCCATGCCCAAGTCGCCAACACCCCAACCAAGGAAAATCTGATCGACCATATTGTAAATGGCGCTGACCAGTCCGCTGATGATAGCTGGCAGCGAATACCTGATGATCAGATGGCTTATTTTTTCCGTGGCAAGCGGATTGGCACCTGTCATTGCCTTTGTCTTATTCATAAAAACCTGAACTCCCTGGTGTGCAGGCGTCTGCACAATGGATTGAAGGAAAGACTGCAAGCATGTCTGCTCCTACCCTTACAAAGATATATTTTCATAGGCTTTTTCAAGCAAACGACGGAAAACCGAAATGTCTTCCTCAGTCATTTGGGATGTTAATTGCCCTTCATATTCCGCAAAAATCCGGTTGATCTTATTCACCAGTTCCATCCCCTTTTCTGTGACGGCGATATCCAGTGCACGCCCATCTTCTTTGCTTATGTTCCGCTCAATAAAACTCTTCTTTTCAAGTCCATTGAGCAGATTTGTCACGGAAGGTCCCTTAATGTGCATGGTCTTTTCCAGAAATTTACGGTTTATCCCGCAAGGGAAGTCCGAGCTATGCGCCATAATTCCGAGTAAGCGGCCCTGTGCGCTGGAAATAGAATAATGGGATAATTCTTCCTCAATGCGATAACGCAGGGTGTGAGCGATGTTTCGTATATAGAATCCTAAAGGGTTTTCGTGTGTATGGGATGACAATGGTTTCACCTCCCTCCTCATTTATGTAGGCCTCTACACAAATTAGCATTAGGCTCAAGCTCTGTCAATTATTAAGTGCCCCATGCTAGACTTTGGTCGAGCTGGTTCTGTTGGCTTGAGCTGATAAGGTGCGGCGCTGAGAGCTTGGGTATTTATATGTCAGTGAATAATGATTTTGCTTTTGACTTACATGAGCTTGTTTCCAAAGAAGCGGCTGCTTTCGAGAGATTCATAGAGCTTTATACCAAGATGACGTATGCCTATGTCTACGGCGTTCTGGGCAACAAAGAGGACTCGGAAGATCTGGTTCAGGAGGTTTTTCTCAAGCTCTATAGCCTGGATGAAAGGCAATTCCCAAGTTCCGGTGAAAGGTCCTGGTATTACAAGTTTTGCACCAACCTGGCCAAGGATCATCGAAGAAGGATCACGTTTACAGAGGATCTGGAAACACATATTCCCTTCCTGGCCGCTGAGGATGGTCAAATTCAGGAAATTGAAGCAATGAGCGCCTATTACAGCGCCGTATCCTCTTTATCTGACCTGGACCGGACCATTGTCGGCCTGAAAATTCTTGCGGGCTTGAAGCACCGTGAAATTGCGGATATAGTCGGCAGGCCCGCGGGAACGGTCCGATGGCGCTACATGCGAGCCGTCCACACCCTTCGGGCCATACTGGGCGCCATGGCAGTCGGTGTAACCTCCCTGATCATCCTGCTTGCTAGACCGCCGCGGGCCATGGCTCCGCCCGGGTCCCTGCCTGCCGGGAGCTTCTCCCAGACCCTCCTCTTGAGCCTTATCTTGCTGTCCCTTGGCTTCTCTTTATGGCTTGTACTTCGGTCAAGAAGGAGAAAGCTTTTTAGGAAGGGGCATTAACCAACAAAAGTGCCCCACCATTACGTCTCATAGATAGAAGAAGGGATTCGATCTGTCATTTGGGAGGTTTGTCTGATTACGGGTAAGCAGCAACCAAAATCAAAGGGTTATCGTGTTTTTGTCCTTGTATCGACAGGCGTGGTTTTGCTGGTAGCGCTTCTTCTTTTGGCCATGCTTACAAAAGCGCATTCAATCCAATGGGACTTTGCCGGGGATCCAGGGGTCCAGATTGACTGCCAGTATATGGACCATATGGGTCACCAGCATGCAGGTTTAATCACCGATCGAGCTGTCATCCGGGAGCTCAGTGAAATCTTGAAAGGAATTCGGGAGGAAAAGCCCAAACGAATCAGATGGATTGAGGAAAAATGCGGACCCGTCAGCTCCATGTTTATTGTCAAGCGAGGGGATGGAAGTCTGCACTATTCACTTAAAGGTGAGTATCTGGCTGTAGGGGAGAGAGGCTTTCTGAAGACCTATACAATCTACCAATTGAGTTCAAAGAGCTCGGAAAGACTCCAGGCATTCTTGTGGTCTGCCTGTGAATGAATGGCGGTTTTCCCTCCTCTTGGCGGTTGATCCTTAGCGTTTTCAGAATTCTTCCTGCTCGGTGCGGGCGATGATCTCGTTTTGCAGTTCCAGATCCAGATTGCGGAAGTAGTCGCTGTAGCCAGCCACACGGACAATGAGGTCGCGATATTCTTCCGGGTTCCTCTGGGCGGCCAAGAGAGTCTCTTTGTCGATCACATTGAATTGGATATGGTGGCCGTCCTTGTCGAAATAGGTCCGCACCAGGCTGCCCATCATGCGCAAGCCGTTTTCGCCTTTGACAAGTGATGGCGTGAATTTCTGGTTGAGGAGGGTTCCGCCCGTGCGCAGATGATCCATTCTGGCCGCGGAGTTGATGACAGCGGCAGGCCCCTTATGGTCGGCTCCCTGAACAGGGGAGATCCCTTCCGACAGGGGCTTATAAGCATGGCGTCCGTCCGGGGTCGCGCCGATGACACTGCCGAAATAGACATGGCTGGTGGTAGGGAGCATGTTGATTCTGTACTGGCCGCCTTTGGAGGTCGGCCGGCCATTGACCAGGTCAGCATAGGTCTCGAATATTTGGCTCATGATGCGGTCGGCGTAATCGTCGTCGTTTCCATACTTGGGCGTCTTCAGTAAGAGCTGGGACCGCAGGGCCTCATGCCCCTCAAAATTATCTTCCAGGGCCTGCATGAGCTCTGTCATGGTGAAGTGCTTCTTTTCGAAGACATGGTATTTCAAGGCTGTCATGGCGTCGGTGACCGTGCCGATGCCGACACCCTGAATGTAGTTGGTGTTGTACCTGGCGCCGCCCGCGTTGTAATCCCTGGCTTTGCCAATACAATCCATGGTAATGGACGAGAGGAAGGGGACAGGCATTTCCTGCGCGAAGATAGCATCAATGACATTGGAGCCGGCGATTTTGATGTCCAGGAAATGTTCAATCTGTTGGGTAAAGGCCGTCATCAGCTGCTCAAAGCTTTTGTAATCTTCCGCTTTCCCTGTATGGAGGCCCAGCTGTTTGCCTGAATAGGAGTCAAAGCCGTCATGGAGGGTCAGCATCAATAGCTTGGTCAGATTGAAATAACCTGTCAGGATATAAGCCTCGCGGCCGAAACATCCGGTCTCGACGCAGCCGCTGGCTCCGCCGTAGCGGGCATCAGCCAGAGTCTTACCGGCATTGAGAAGTTCCTGAATAATGGCTTCCGTGTTATAGAAGGCGGGCTGGCCCCAGCCCTGGCGTGAGATTTCACAGGCCCGATGGAGGAAGCGGTCGGGTGTCTTGCGGCTGATCTGGACATTGGAACTTGGCTGCAAAAGGCGCAGTTCCTCCATGGTGTCAAGGATCAGGTAGCTGACCTCATTGACGCCGTCCTGGCCGTCAGGGGTAATACCGCCCGTATTAATATTGGCGAAGTCCGTGTAGGTGCTGCTTTCTTTGAGGGTAATGCCCACCTTGGGCGGAGCAGGCTGGTTGTTGAATTTGATCCAGAGGGCCTGAAGGAGCTCTTTGGCCCCGGCCTCATCCAGTATGCCCTCTTCCACATCCCTGCGATAGAAGGGAATCAGATGCTGATCCAGGCGGCCGGGGCTGAAGGCATCCCAGGGGTTGATCTCCAGGGTAACGCCCAGATGGACGAACCAATACATCTGGATGGCCTGCCAGAAAGTCTGCGGTTTTTCTGCCGGTACGATCCGACAGTTTTCCGAGATTTGCAATAATTCTTTTTTGCGCTGGGGATTGTCTTCCTCTTGGGCAAGCTGGGCCGCATGGTCGCTGTAACGTCTGCCAAGGGCAATGATGGCTTCTGCGGCAATACGCATGCCTTTCAACTGTTCGGCCTTATGCGGAGCCTCCAGGTCATTTAAATAGTCCAGATTCTGCAGTTCCCGGTCAATCCGGGCAATCCGGTCATTGAAGCCCCGGGTATAGAGGTCATCAGACCCAACGGTGTGGCCAGGTCCCCGCTGCTCCATGAACTCAGTGAAGATGCCGGCCGCGTAGGCGTCTTTCCAGGCATCGGTCATTTTTTCGAGAATCCTGGTTCGGGTGGAGCGGCCATGCCAATAAGGGATAATGGTCTTCTCCTGGATGCCAAAATAGTCTTCTTTGACTTTGAAGGAAATTAGCTCCCGCTGATCCATGACCTTCATGTCTTCCAGGCTGTGGCAGCAGAGTTCAGGGAAGGTTGGGGCGGCTTGCGGGGTTTCCCCCTTCTCACCGACGATCAGCTCACCTTGGCCCAGATAGAGAACCTTTCGCTCCATGAGTTCCTTGAGAAAGAGGGCACGCAAGACAGGCGCAGATACCTGTCCCTGGTATTTCCTGTAAACTTCCGTTTCTATCTGGGCTCTTTCCATGGAGATGACGGGCTGGGTCGAAACCGACACTTGACGCAGTTTTTGAATTCTTTCGTTCATGCCCCGTTTTTCCATCTCGTCGGTCCTGTCCCTTTTTTATGAATCAGATTCCATTCAAGTCTCTGCTACCAGAATAGCACCACCAAGGCTTGTCTGTTTGAGGCCTCTGTCCAGAAAGATTTTCAAGGCCTTGTCCATACATTCTCCGGCGGGCTCAGGGAAGACTCTTTTTTGATCATCCAGACCCAGCCGGTCGTATTTGTCACTTCCCAATCGATGATAAGGCAAAAGAGCGATCGTTTCCGGATTCGTATGCTTTGCGACCCAGTCCGCCATGGCGCCCAGTTCTTCCTCATCACTGTTGAATCCCGGTATGACAGGGATCCTCATGTGAAGGATGGTATCCTGCCTGGCCAGCCAGATCAGGTTGTCAAGGATTTGCTTATTGTCAAGCCCGGTGAAAGCTTCATGTTTTACCGGGTCAAGATGTTTGAGGTCGTAAAGAAAGGAATCAGCATATTTCAAGGCTGTCTCCAGATTGCTTTTGGGGACTGCCCCGCAGGTATCAATCGAAAGATTGAGACCTTCCCTTTTGATCTCCCGCATGAGGATTTCCAGCTCCTCCATATCCTGAGCCAGGGGTTCACCCCCGGACAGGGTCACGCCGCCCCGGGAGCGGTCAAAATAAGGTCTGTCCCGAAGAAGGATGTCCATAATGGCTGGGACAGCATAGGGTTTCGCGCTCATCAACAAGGAGTCTGCGGGGCAAACAGCGGCACATAGACCGCAAGCCGTGCAGTTTTGACGGATAATTTCAGGCTCTCTTTCAGGGTCATAGACCAGCGCATGGTCCTGACAAACACTTTGGCAGTTGCCGCATCGGATACAGCGGTCGCGGAAATAAAAGAGGACAGGGCTATAAGCCTGCCCTTCAGGATTATGACACCAGGGGCAGGACAGGGGACAACCGGCAAAAAACAGGGTGGTTCGAAGTCCCGGCCCATTTTCCATGCTCAGGCGCTGTATATCAAATAAAGAATGCACGCAAGCCCTCGGAAGCTAACTGCCTATAAAGAAAGCAGGAATAATCATACGACAAGCCCGCTCTCCAAGCTTCTGGCCGCCTCCAAGCGAATGAAATCGCGGGCTGCCTCCAGGATAAGGCCATGTCCCTTCTCCGTAGGATGCATGCCGTCAGGCCCGATCAGGCTTTGAAAGGCCAGATTCCCCAGGAAAGGACTTCTTATATCCAGCAGGGGAGTGTCCGTTTCACGGGCCAGGGTTTCTACCTTAATGGAGTACATCTCATGCCAGCGGTAAATGGCTTGCTTGTCTCCCAGCCAACCAAGAATCTTATCTTTGGCCCGGTCCGGGGCAATCCATGTATCAAAAAATTTCTCGGCGTCAATGGGCGGAAGGTTGGCCAAAATGAGCTTGATTCCCGCTTCCTTGATCCGCTTGATGACTTGAAGAAAATTCTGGTAAAAGACGTCCAGGGGAGTGGAAGGCTCGTGTGCCAGCGAAGGGTTCTGGCCTATCTCCGGCCAGTTGAAATTGCAATCATTGCCGCCAAAACCGGCAAGAATGACCTGGCAGTCGGGGTCACCCTCCAACTGTCTTTCGATCAGCTTGCGGCCCTTGCAGATGGTAGAACCGAACTTACCGCAATTGACGAAGCTCAGCTGCAGATCCTGATCCTGGAAGTCCTCCAGGGGATCCATGCGCCGATAGCGGCCCGTCGAGGGATCCTGGATTACCCGTCCAATGATTGAGTCTCCGAACAATTTAACTGTTAACCGTCTCATACTTTTCTCCTGACTCAAGATTGCCGGCCAAGGCTATCTGCCTGGGGCAAACAAATGTTGAGCGATGAGTGCCATCCTGCCATTTACTGCCCTTGCTTGCGGATAAAACGAACAAGGTGAAGAACTGGAGAAGCTTCTCTTGCATACTACACCGGAAGAGCCAGCCTTTGGGCGAACTCAGTCCGGGAGATCGTAGCGAACTTGTGGCAATCCTGTTGAGAACCTGTGGAAAAGCAGCCGCAGGCTCGATACAGAGTATTTCGAGGCTTTTTTGCCATTTTTTATCACAGTAATGTTGATGTCTGGACGCCTTGATGACATGTTTGCGAAAAACTGCCGGGAAGGCTCTTGGAAGTTCGGCAGCGTAAGGTCTGGTGCTGGCCTGCACAGGCTCCTGTGTGCTTGGAATAGGGGACAAGACTAATAATGAAGCAGGAACTGGATCTTTTCGTTAGTATAATGATTGGAGTCGAGCCCAGAGTCTACTGGAACAAGGAATAGTTAAAGAAAGAGAAGGACAGGAAACAATGGCTAAACAACCGAAACCACCGATAATAGAGGACAGATTTGTTGTCAAGGGACAACAGGAACATACCGTGTACCAAAACATGTATGTCTTAATAGATCGGGTTACTGGCGTTAATTATCTGTGGATTGTGGGGACATCGGGTAACGGCCTTACGCCCCTTTATAACCCTGACGGCACGCCCATGGTGGGCTGACGGGAACGACAGGGCAGGGGTGAAAAGAATCCCGCCCATCTGATTGTTTCTTAAAGACAGCAGTTCAAGTCAGGACAGGGGGTTGGTTCCAGGGACCAACCCCCTGTTTACGTCCAAGTCATAAACATATGGAACCATCTGGATCTCAACCATCTTTCCTTTGGGGTGCGTAGTTTGATGAAATCTTGTACCTGAGTAAATAGAGGTCTTTTATAGACTGTCAAGGTTTTGTGCCCGGAGGAGGATTGGTGAAATGAAAAAAAGAATTTTGGGTCTGCTCTTGTGCCTGGTCATGGCATTGACCTTGGTTCCGGCTTTGGCCATGGCGGCGGGTTACACGGCCACTGTTTCCTTCGATCTGAACGGCCACGGGATCGGGGAGGCACCCCCGAACCAGATCATTCCCAATGGTGGGCGGGCAACAATTCCGGAAGAACCCGTTCCTCTGGTGGAAGATAAAGTCAATTTTGCTTACTGGACGGAAATGCGGAATTATGCGCTGACACGGTGGGACTTCAACGAACCAATCTATAGCGATATGACCCTATACGCTTATTGGTTTCCCTGGGCAACATTCGCACTGCAATTATCCCTCAATGGTGAGCCTTACAGCGGCGCGACGGTTCAGGTCAAAAATCTGGCTGACCAAGTGACCCAAACCATTACCGAAGGTGAACCGGGTAATTATCCCATTCAGCTTCCTGAGGGCCGATACACCTTTTATGTAAACGGTGAGTCCAAGACAACTCAGGATATTGGCAAGACACACACGCATACGACTTATTTTTACTACTACTGCACCATGGATTTTGATGCCAACGGGCAGATTTTTACAAGCGCCAGCGCACCGGCCAGGCAAATCGTGGAAAAAGAAAAAACCCCCCGCATTCCTTCCGCTCCGGCGGCCACTGATGCCGGCAAAGGCTTTATCGGTTGGACCAAAGGGCCGGGAACAGGCTCGGGAGTTTACGACTTCGAAGCACCCCAGCTCTTGCCAAAGACCGCCTACGCTCAGTGGACGACGCTCGGTCCGGGACAATACCCTGTGGCCATTTACGGCGCAGAACGGGAGGGTGGGCTCACGGCCAGCGGGTCTTCCGATTACCAGGTGACCTTGAAGCCGCCTGCTGCCTTCGAGTATCCATGCAGCATAAGTGGGATTATGGTCGGCGGACAGGAGATCAGTAGCGGTCAATACTTCATTAACTCAAATACAGGCCAGCTTACCATCAACAAGGAAGCCATTACGGGGCCTGTGGAAATTTTCGCCAGCATGCCGCTAAGGCCCTATGTCATGACCTATGATGCCAATGGCGGCACAGGCACCATGAATCCGGGCTATTATCAACCCAGAGGTTTAAGCACCATTTATTTCGTGAGCTCCTGTTTCTTTACGGGTCCCCCGGACCGGCCTTACTTCAAAGGATGGTCCCACAGTGCAGATGGTTCCAGCACTCTCTTTCCGGAAGGATACTGGTATTTCTACCCCAAGAGTGATCTGACCTTTTACGCCATCTGGTGGTCGGGCGTCAACAGTGTCACCCTGTCCGTGCGGGCCGACAGTGCCGTGAGAGGGGAGACCAGCCATAATGCCGCTTCGGCGCAGGTCAAGGGTGCGTCCGACGTTTCACAGGAGGTCACTTGGCAAGTGGTGGGGGCCTCAAGCCAGGACACCATGGTTTCCCCTGAGGGCCATGTCAGTGTGGGGCTTGATGAAACAGCGGATGAAGTCACCATAAGGGCGACCTCGGTCGCCGATCCGGCCCATTACGACGAGTTGACGGTCCCCGTAAAATCCCGTGTCTTCGTTGAAAACGGTTCATCCGGCAGCAAGAACCTATACGCCAATGGTGAAAGGGTTACGATTACGGCCAACGAAGCTCCCCAGGACATGGTCTTTGACAAGTGGCTGATTATTGAGGGCCATGCGGTTCTTGATCATGTCTTTTCGGCTTCGACAGCCTTCACCATGGCAAGAGAAAATGTCCGTGTCGAAGCCACTTATAAGTCGGCTTTGCCGGGCATTGAGGGGCCCTTGTCCATGACGCTGACAGAAGGCTATACCGATGCCGTCTGGACGGCAATCTATCAGCTGAGCGGGACACCCTTGCCCCAGGTCACCCTGGATCATGACCTTGGCGGCCTGCTCACCTGGGATCAGGAGGCAGTGAAACTGACCCTGGCTCCCGGTTTGAGCCAGGGCAACTACCAGGTTACCCTGACCGCCTCAAACGGCCTGAGCCCGGACGCCGTGCTGACCTTCAGCCTGACGGTGAACGGGCCTCCCTCCATCAGCGGCGACGCGACCATGGTGTTGATAGAAGGCTATCCGGAGACAAGAAGCAAGACCTATGATTTTGCGGGCGTCCCGGCGCCGGAGATCAGCTTCAGCGCCAGTCATCCGAATATAAGCTGGGATAGCCAAACCAATGAAATCGTCATCGCGCCCGGTTTGGAGCAGGGGATTTATGCTGCCGCACTGACCGCTGTCAACGGCTTTGCTCCGGATGCGGATCTGATCATCCAGCTGACGGTCAAGGGGCCGCCCACCATAAGCGGCGATACGGACTTGACCCTGCTTCAAGGCTATCTGGAGGCGAGGACGGATGTCTATACCTTTACAGGGCTGCCGGAGCCTGAGATTGGCTTCAGCGCCAGCGACCCGAGAATTACCTGGGACACTCAAACCAATGAGATCGTCATCGCTCCCGGTTTGGGTCAGGGCAACTATACAGCGACCTTCACAGCTGCCAACGGCTACAACCCCGACGCGGAGCTGACCTTCCATCTGACCGTCACGGGCCCGCCATCCATCAGCGGCGACAAGGACCTGACCCTGGTCCAGGGTTATGAGGCCGCAAGCACAAATGCTTATAAAATTGCGGGGCTGCCAGCCCCGGCCGTAAGATTCATTGCCAGCGACCCGGCTATCACCTGGGACCGCCAGGCCAGAAGAATCGATATTGCTCCCGGCCTGATTCCGGGGGACTACACAGCCACCCTGACGGTCTCCAACGGCCTGAATCCGTCAGCGATCCTGGTCTTCAAACTCACCGTGACAGAAGCGCCTGCCAATCAGGATCCGGATGATCCGGAGGACCCGCAAGAACCAACAGCCCCGGGAGATCCAGGTATCCCTGGGGAGCCTGATGTTCCCGGCGATTTCGATAAGACAGATACCGATCCTCAGCCGTCAGGGACCCCGGAGGGAACCGCCTTGGCACCCTTGTCAGGTCTGGTCAAGGCACTGATTATCGGGGGGATTGCTGTCCTGGTCTCCGCTTTGGGTTACGGAGCCATCCGGTTCTACGGCAGGAAGAAGAAGGGCTAGAACACGATCAGCCACGGGCTTTGAGAAACGGGCAGCGGATGCTGCCCGTTTTTCAAGGGCATGCTTAAACTGCTTCTTTCTCTTGGCTTTTTTCCCGGGATTTGGGATCATGAAAGGGCCGGATCAGTCATAGGGAGGCAGCCATGAGACTCTTCGCACTTCAACTGGATAATGATATCAAGAGCATCGATCAGCGCAAGTCTTATATGGAATCCCTCTTTGCCAGGCTTGAGGCACCTGACTTGATTATTTTGCCGGAGCTTGCCATGTCCAGTTACATGGGGAGTACGGAAATCTGGCAGTACGCTGACCCCGACAGTCTCGATGCATCCTCCTGGGCCATGGAGATGGCCGGGAAATACGATACAGCAATTGCCCTTGGCTATTTGGAAAAAAGGGGTAGAGATTTTTACAATTCTTATATGGTCGCCGACAAGACCGGAGTTCACGGTATTGTCAGGAAAAGCGAGGGTGAATCCTATCTTTATAAACGCGGGGACTTCGGGCACTTGATTGCCACCCCCTGGGGCAATCTTGCGGTTGGAATTTGCTATGACGCAAGAAGAAAACACCTTTACCAGGCCATCAAAAACCAGGAGCTGACGCTCATACTCTTCCCTCACGGTTCGCCGGCCGACCCGAAAAAGAGGGAATATGAGATTAAAACCAATGACCATTTTTGTCAGGCCTACCAGCAAGCTTTTGATGTGCCCGTTGTCTATGTCAACAGTGTGGGTGAAATGGGTTATATGCTGGGCAGAACGGGAAAAATGATGATGAAAGCCGGTTTCAGTCTCAACGGCCTTTCCAGGATATACAGCAGCAGGGGGACTGAAATTCCGACCGGCATTCCGGAAGCCCTGGGCCTTGAGATCAACCTGGAAGCAAGACGCCTGCAAGCACCCATCTCTTTTCATGGTAATAACATCAGGCGGGGCAATTTCCTCTTCAGGCAGTTCATTCTGAAGCCGGACACCAAAGCCGGATGCCGTTTTTACGAGAAGGAGAAGGGGCGGGGCTGACAAGCTCGAGTCAATCCGGTTTTCCGCAAGCCCGCTGGATGTCTTTGCCTTGCATTTGTTGAATTGAAGGTAGAATAGAAGGTGGAGGTGGAATCCTTATGCCGGATACACAAGTCGTACTTCTGATCGTCCTTTCGGTCTTCATGTTTCTTATTCTTCTTTTGCTTTTGTTGGATCGCAGGTCGTCCAAGAAGGAGATTATCCAGCAGTCCGACTGGTTCAATCGCTTTGGAGAGGGTATCAATCAGACGCTGGACAAGCGGATCAGCGATCTACAGATGAGCAACGAGCAAAGGCTGACGGAGATGCGTACCCTGGTCGATACCAAGCTGCACGAAGTGCTGGGCAGGCGGCTGACCGAATCCTTCCAGATGGTTTATGTCCAGCTTGAAGGGGTCCAGAGGGGTTTGGGCGAAATGAAGCAGCTGGCCGACGAGAGCAAGAATCTTCGCGATACCCTCATGAACGTCAAGGCCAGGGGAGAGTACGGAGAGATCCGTTTGGAAGCCTTGCTGGCGGATATTATGGCTCCTTCCCAGTATCTGGTCAACGCGGCCATTGGTAACCGGCAGGTGGAATTTGCCGTCAAGCTGCCCGGCGGGGATGAGGGGCCGGTTCTTCTGCCTATTGATTCCAAGTTCCCCAAGGAGGATTTTCAGCGGATTCTGGATGCCACGGAGAAGAAGGAGCTGGAAGAAGCCCGCAAGGCCTTTGCCAGTTCAATCAGGAGGCAGGCCAGGGACATCAGCGAAAAATACATCAAACCGCCTCTGACAACCGATTTTGCCCTCCTCTTCCTTCCAACCGAAGGCCTTTACGCTGAGGTGATCCGGGACGCCGATCTCTTTGAAGAACTGCAGTTCCGCTACAAGATCACGGTTGTCGGGGCCACCACCCTGGCGGCCTACCTGGGTTCCCTGCAGATGGGCTTCAAGACCCTGGCCATTGAGAAACGGTCGCGGGAGGTCTGGGATACCCTGCGGGCTCTGCAGGCCGAGTTTGATCAATTCGGCGAGATTCTGGAAAGCGCAAGAAAGAAAATCCAGGAGGCAGACGCTACTCTGGACAAGCTGGTCGGCACCCGGACACGGGCCATCAACCGCCAGCTCCGGAGTCTGGAGAGCATGGAGCAGCCTTGCCCCCCTTCTTCAGTTCAGAATGATGACATCCATCTGGATGCCTGGTAGGGGGCAGGTGTCATTTTTCTTGTTCAAAAGATGTAACGCCAGCCTTACTTTCATTTAGTTTCACGGGAACGCCACCTTTTTGGGGTATTCTTTAGCGTGTTTGAAGTAAAAGAAGCAAGAGGAAGAGCCTATGCCGGATGATCAAGTAAAAGTTAACCGCAAGAAGCGGAAAAAATGGCCCTGGATTACGGCGGGACTTCTGGCCCTTCTTATCCTGGTTCTTACCATTCTTCCGGGCAGGCGCACGTCGTCCGGCAGCACCGTCCGCCAGGCCGTTCTGGAAAAGGGGAATCTGACTGTCACCGTGGTGGGAACAGGTCACCTGGACTACGCCAAGGGAGCAGAAGTCGAGATTTTGTCAGGGCTGGTCGTTGACGAGATTTTTGTAGAAGCCGGTGACCGGGTCGCCCAGGGCGACCGCTTGATGACCTTCGATCCTCTGTCTGTCCAGGAGGCAATCCAGTCGGTCTTGAGTCAGATCGAGTCCACCGATGCGGCCATTCAGGCTGCCTCCCTGTCACCGGACACACGGACCGTCCGTTCCCGCAATGCAGGCCGGGTCAAGGCCATCCTGATTTCCAAAGAGGACAAGGTATCCGAGGTCTACAGGGCAGAAGGGGCCCTCATCTGGCTTTCCCTGGACGGCCGTATGGCCCTGTCTCTGGAGAGCCCCTTTGAGTTGAAAGAAGATGAGAAAGTCGATGTCTTCCTGGCCAATGGAAACCGCCGGGACGGAACCGTCCAGGGAATCAAAGAGGGGAAAACGGTCATTACCTTGACGGACAACGGCCCGGAAATGGGGGAAGAGGTGACAGTCAAGGCCAAGGACGGCCGTGAGATCGGAACCGCCCTCTTGTCTATCCATCATCCTCTGGCCATTGTCGCCACCGAGGGCCAGGTCCGTTCCATCCACGTGACCAAAAATGAGAAGATCGCAGTCGGCAAGGCGCTCTTTACTCTGGAAGATCTGCCTCAAGGCTGGGCCTACCAGCAGGCTCTGGCTGACCGGCAGACTTTGACGGAACGCCTGGACGCCCTGCTCGAGCTTGAGAAGAGCCCTGTCCTGCTGGCAGCCGAAGATGCCTACATCCTTCAGGTCAATCTTCAGGAGGGGCAGTTGACGGGCGGGGACAGCCTGGTCCAAGGCGTGTCCGGCAGTACCCTGGCAACAGCGCAGTTAACTGCGGCGCCGCCTGATGTCTTCGTCCTCTCCATCCTGGTCGATGAGCTGGATATCCTGACGGTCAAAGAGGGCCAGAGCGCCCGGATCGTATTTGACGCCATAGGCCAGCGCACCTTTGAAGGGGTCATCGAAGAAGTAGGCGGCCAGGGATTGGAATCCGGCGGGGTTGCCAAATACCCGGTCAAAATCCGGATTCCGGCCCATGAGTTGATGCGGATTGGCATGAGTGTGACGGCCACCATCATGGTCGACGAGAAAGTGGATATCCTGCTCCTGCCTGTTATCGCCCTGACAGAAAGCGGGGGCCAGGCCTTTGTCTACACGGGACGGGATGATAAAAGTGATTCCCTGACCGGCCAGATCCAGGTGGAAACGGGTCTTTCCGACGGCGACAGAGTTGAGATTGTCGAGGGGCTTTCGGAAGGGACCACTGTTTACTACCGGGTGACCGCCAGTGACAGCCTTTTCCCCTTCACCGCTCCCGGCCACAGGCCGGGGAGGAATAACACAGAGACGCCTTCTGCAACGGACGGTCAGCCATGATTGAGTTGAGCCAAATCTCGAAAATATACCAGGTGGGCGGACAGGAAGTCCGCGCCCTCGACGAGGCCTCACTTTCCATCAGCCAGGGGGAATTCGTCAGTATTGTCGGGCCCTCCGGCAGCGGCAAGACCACCATGATGAATATCATCGGCTGTCTGGACGTAGCCGACAGCGGCCAGTATATTCTGGACGGGCTTTCCATTGACCAGTACTCTGACCGCCAGCTGGCCCGCATCCGCAATAACAAGATCGGCTTTGTCTTCCAGGGCTTTAACCTGCTCTCCCGCCTGACGGCGGAGGCCAATGTCGAATTGCCGCTCATCTACCAAAGGATGAGTATGGGTGAGCGCAAGGAAAGAGTGGCGGAAGCCCTCCACCGGGTGGAGCTCTACGACCGGCGCAAGCACAAGCCCCTGGAGCTGTCGGGAGGTCAGCAGCAGCGGGTGGCCATCGCCCGGGCCCTGGTGACCAACCCCTCACTCCTTTTAGCCGATGAACCGACCGGGAATCTGGATTCCAGGACGGGCGCGGAGATTATTGAACTCTTCCGCCAGCTCCACCGGTCCGGAAATACCATCCTGCTTATTACCCACAACCCTGATGTTGCCAAAATAGCTGACCGCATGGTCCATATCTTTGATGGCAAGGTCTATGAAGAGGAACCCGCATGATCTTCCAATCAATCCGCATGGCCTTCGAATCCATTACGGCCAACAAGGTCCGCTCCTTTTTAACCATGCTGGGCATTATTATCGGCGTCATCGCCCTGGTGGTTCTGGTCTCACTTGTCAGCAGCGCCTCCGACTCGGTTACCGAGCAGGTCTCTACCCTGGGCATTGACCTTCTGACCACCATGGTCATGGATGACAAGGGGCATCCTTTGAAGCTGTCGGATCTGGACCAACTGGAGGCTAATCCGGCCATCGGCAGGGTAGCTCCCCTGATACAGACCATGGCGGCGGCCAAATACGGCTATACCGAAGATACGGCTACCCTCTACGGGACCCTGCCGGCCTACGGCGAGATTCACCGTTGGCAGCTTAAGCACGGCCGTTTCATTCGAACCAGTGATGTTGAGAACAGCGCCTACGTAGCGGTTTTGAGCCTGGAGGCCTCCCAGCAGTTTTTCGGACAGAACAACCCTGTCGGGGAGACCATCCTGCTTAATGGCCGCGGCTTTACGGTGATCGGTGTTCTGGAGGAGGATACCTCCCTCATGAGCGTTATGACCACTTCGGCCAAGATTTACGCTCCCTACACGGTCCTGACCCGTATGACGGAAATGCGGGGCGGGATCTCCAACTTCGTTGCGACGCCCTCCAACCCCAAGAGCATGGACGAAGCCGAAGAAGCCCTGAATGCCTTCCTGCTCCGCCGTCTCAAGGACGATCCGGACGCCTTCTTCGTCTTCAACCAGTCCAGCCTCATGGATGTGGTCGGCACCGTTACCGACATGCTGTCCTATCTTTTGGGCGGTATCGCCGCCATCTCACTTCTGGTGGGGGGGATCGGGATCATGAATATCATGCTGGTTTCAGTTACGGAACGCACTAAGGAAATCGGAATCCGCAAGGCCATCGGAGCGGCCAAGGGCAGTATTCTCTTCCAGTTCCTCATTGAAGCCCTGGTGGTCAGCCTCATGGGCTGTG
>Ga0265293_10001388_pt1 | contig 52861 bp, 79 predicted proteins | sample Munlanlewell138R_FD_192505 | JGI IMG/M metagenome (GOLD analysis project Ga0265293, IMG submission 192505) | Leachate microbial communities from a municipal landfill in Southern Ontario, Canada - Leachate well 138R | ecosystem: Engineered > Solid waste > Landfill > Unclassified | place: Canada... | reverse complement strand
CGCAGGGCGCATCGCTGGAGCTGCTGGCGTGGGACGGCGCGGCGGGCAGCGGCAACGCGGTTGTCCTCAGCACCGACATGCTGCTGATACAGGACGGCACCGGCAATCTGGTGATCGACGGGGGCACGTGGCGGTCGGGCGACGGGCGGGGCATCCCGGAGGGATCGGCGTTCGAGGTGGTCGCGCGGGACCCCTCTCACCCCGCGCTGGTCGTGCAAAGCGCCCCAGCGCCTTGGCTGCTGTTCGCGCCCGAGGGCTACTCATCAACCGCTGATCGGATACCACTGTTTGATCGGATAGCAGTCAAGGCAGGGGATCGGTTCTCCTGGTCGTTTGATCTGGCCTGTACGGGTGGCGCTGACCGTAACGCCCGCTGGGAACATATCTGGCGCTGGTTCGATCTGGATGGCGGTCAGATCAATGATTTCAGTTTCGAGACCGCAACGAGCAATCAATGGGAGACCCGGTCGGGGGTCAAGACCGCCCCGCATGACGGAGAGCTGTGGGTCGAGCTGCGAAAAACTGGCCCCAATCAGGTTGGTAGAGGGGCGATCACCAACCTCGATATCCGCAAACAGGTCTCGGGCGTCACGGCGATCACGCCCAATTCGGTGACGGCCGATCTGGTCAACGCCGGATCGTTCCAGGCGGCGGGGCTGGCGGTGTTCGGCGGCACGTTGCAGAGCGCCGATTACAGTGCCGGATCAACTGGCTGGCGAATCCAGAACAACGGCAATGCGGAGTTCAACAACCTCGTCGCGCGTGGCTGGCTCCAGGTCGGATCGGTCTCGGATATCGAACAGGTATTCATGCCGAACGAGTATATCCGGGATTCCGCCGGCTGGGCAGTGGCGGCCACGATCACGCTGGGCAACATGTCCCCGACCGACATGTGGTTTGTTCATGCGTCCGCGTCGTATCGGCGGTTGTTCGGGGAGACGTTGGGGGCAGGCAAGGACGCAGAATGGGCGCCGGGCTACGTCGGCTCCAGGATGCGTGTGAGGCGCCGGGTGCAGGTCGATGGCGTGTGGGAGGCGTGGGGGCAGCTGGCATTCTTTGAGGTTGGTTATCTCCAAGATACTACCTGGCAGCCCATCATGTTCAACGAAACCATCGCGGGGGATCACACGAACGTTCAGTACCGGATCGAGACCGAGCGCGGTGTGGGCCAGTTCCGAAACCCCAGCGCCACCAATTTCCGCCGGATAGCACTGGTCGGTCGGAGGGTCATGCGATGATCTTCTGGGCCCTGGTCAACGCGAACGGTTGCATCGAGATGGCCGGTTCCGGGCGGGTGCCGCCCGCCGGATATATCCCGTTCCCGCCGGGCGTCGATATCGAGTTCGCCGAGTTCCTGTTGTGGGACGGCGGTGCATGGGGTGAGCGGCCCGCCTTCCCGGAGCCGGAGATAACACCGGGCCGGTTCCATATCCCCGACTGCCCCGAGGGCGTGATCGCCACGGTGTCGGACGGCGAGACCGGCGCGTTTTTTGCGCGCGTCACCCCGGAAAACGGGGCGCTGGAAATCGAGATGCCCGAGCCGGGCGAATACGCAATCGACCTGCAAGTGCCGGAGCCGTGGGCCAGGCCCGGGCCGTATCGCCTGACGGTAGAGGAGGTCTGACATGGTGATCGTCACGCGCGATACCGCCGCCATTGCCGAGGCCCGCGCCGCCCAGCTCGAATCCGTTCGGGTTGCGGCCATAGCCCGGATCAATGCCGAGGTCGGGCGTGTCCGCGAGAAATATATCACTGACCTGCCGGGGCAGGACGCGATCTATCAGGCCAAAGAGGCCGAGGCGGCGCGGTATCTGGCCGAGGTGCCCGAGACGCTGGACGGTTACCCGTTCATGGCGGCCGAGGTCGGCATCCTCGCCCCCACGGCGGCGGATGTCGCGGCCATCTGGATCGGCATGGGCGCGCAATGGCGCACGGTCGCGGCGGCGATGGAGGGCCTGCGCATGGCCGCCACCAATGCCGTCAACGCCAGTGACAGCCCCGCCGAGGTCGAGGGGCATGTTGCCGGGTTCCTGTCGCAGATGGAGGCATTCTGATGTTCACACTCCACGCCGCCGAACTGCGGGATGTGCCCCAAATCGCCGCCCTGTCGTGGCGCTACCGCGACCTGACCGGGGCGCACCAGACGGTGCCGGAGTTGCGCCGCATGCTGCGTGACGGTGTGCATGACGTTCTGGTTGCGCGGGACGCCGCCGGACGGGTGGTCGCCTACGGCATCCTGCGCGCCCGCGCCGGGCGGTTCGTGACACTGGCGACGGCATCCCACCCCGGGTTGCGCATTCCCGGCGCGGCCAGTGCGCTCAATGACGCACGCTACCGGATGGTGCGCGCCCGGGGCGGGGCGGTGATCCACGGCGCAGTGAGCCGGGGCAACGAGCGGTCGCTGGGGTTCCGGCTGCGTGACGGCTGGCGCGTGACCGGCGAGAGCGACGACTGGATCAGCATGGAGAGGGCCGTATGAGGATCGTCACCGAGTTGTTTTCCTGCGGCAGCCGCGCGCTCAACGTGCTGACCGGTGGCCGCGCCGACTGGACGCTATCGGCCCGCGCGCATCGTGACGGGCTGTGGATCGAGCGGGTGATCGACCTGCTGTTTTTCTGGGAGGGCCCGGGCCACTGCGCCCGATGGTACGACGACGAGATCGCCCGCAGCGCCGAGAACGTGCGCCTGCACAACAAACGCCACCAAACCAAGGAGTAACTGACCATGTCCTATCTCAACGACCGGGTGCTCGACCTCGGGCTCAACGTGCTGACCACCGAGGCTAACGCGCTGCACATCTGTAGTGCGGAGCCGTCCACCTATGCCCAGGCCACCGACACGCTCTCGCTGGGCGTGATCACGACCCCCACCGTCCCGGTCCCGGCGGCCGGTACCCCGGACGGGCGGGCCGTCACGATCGCGCCCATCGCCACATCCACCGGCGAGGTGACCGCCACCGGCACCGCAACCCACTATGCGCTGGTGGACACCACCGGGGAGCGCCTGCTCGCCGTCGTCGCGGCCACCAGCCCGCAGGCTGTGACCGAGGGCAATACCTGGGGCACCACAGGTGCGATCACGATCCGTATCCCCGCGGTCGCGTGAGGGCCTGACCCGTGATCGACGAGAGCGCCAGCAGCGGGACGTTTTCGACCATCGTCGTCGGCGGCGTGGATTACCGCGTCGGGGTGTTCGTCGCCTCCGGGGCCCTCGTCGCGACCGGCCCGGTCGAGGTCGAGTATCTGATCGTCGCGGGCGGTGGCGGCGGCGGATCAGCGTCATTCGGCGGCGGCGGCGGCGGGTCCGGCGGTGACGTGCTCACGGGCACCGCTACGGTCCCCGCCGGGTCGCACCCTATCGTCGTCGGCGCGGGCGGCCTGCCCAACGAGGCTGGCACCGACACGGCGCTGGGGCTGATCATGGCGCGGGCGGGGGGCCGAGGGGGTTATGGGACCAGCGCTCCCGCCACGGACGGCGGCGGCGGCACTGGCCGAGCGGCCAACGACAGCACGTACCAGGGCGCCGCACATCCCACGTCCTACCGGGGTGGGGATGGCGCCCTGAGGCCCACAACGCAGGGGACACAGGTCGCTGGCGGCGGGCGCGGGGCGGGCGGCGACGGCGGTGATGCCGTGTCCACCACGGCAGGCGACGGCGGGCCGGGCGTGGCGTCGGATATCACCGGCACCAGTGTGATCTACGGTCGCGGTGGCGGGGGCGGGCGCAGGCGGCCGGCAGAGGGCCCCGGCGGCGCACCCAACGGCAGCGACGGCAGCGAGCCGGGTGGGCCGGGCGCCACCCCCGGCAGCGGTGGCGGTGGCGGTGGCGGCTCGTCCGAGCCGGGCGGCGCGGGCGCGGATGGGGTTGTCGTCATCCGCTGGCCGTTCGGGGGCGGCGCCGACGAGCTGCCCGGCGGCAGTCTCACCACGCCCCGGCCGATCGTCACCGGCGCCCCGCTAGGGCAGCGGCACGGGACAGGCGGCGGTGTCGCCGCCACGCCTGCGCCCATAGCCACCGGGGCTGCGATCAGACAGGCGCACGGCCTCGGCGGCGGCACGGTCGCAACCGGCGCGCCGATCCTGACGGGCGCGCCGCTGGGGCAGCGCCACGGCCTTGCGGGGGCCAATCTCGCCACCCCGCCGCCCGCGCTCACCGGCGGCACCGCAGGCCAGCGGCACGGGCTGTCGGGCGCCACGCTCACCACGCCCCGGCCTATCGTCACCGGCGCCCCCATCGGCCTGTCCTCGGATACGCAGGACGCGCTGCCGGGTGGCTCGCTGGTCACGCCCCGGCCCGTTGTCACCGGCGCCCCGCTGGGGCAGCGGCACGGGCTGGCGGGCGGCGCGGTCGATGCCGGCAGGCCGAGCATCACCGGCAGTCCCGTCGCGCAGGGCCATGCCCTCGGCGGCGGCGCGGTTGCGACCGGCGCCCCGGTCATCACGGGGGCGGGTATCGGGCAGGCGCACGGTCTCGGCGGCGCCATCGTCGCCACGCCCGTGCCGATCATCATCCCGGCCCCGCTGGGCCAGCGCCACGGCCTCGCGGGGGGCAGTGTCGTGACGCCGCGCCCTGTCATCACCGGCAGCCCCATCGGGATACCGGGCATGTCCGGCCGCCGCGCCGCGTTCGAGGGGCGCAGCGCATCCACAGCAACCGGCCCGTCGGGCCGCACCTACGCGAGGGCACCATGACGTTCTACCTCAAGCGCCACGACACCAGTCCCGCGTTGCTGCGGTATCTGCGCACCGATGCCGGGCCGCTCGATCTGGCGGGGGCGTCGGTGGTGTTCAACATGGCCCGCCGGGTCGCGGCAGGGACGGCGGCGGCCGAGGTGGTGGCCGAGGTGGTGGTGAGTCGCCGCCCGGCGGTGGTCGTGGAGGCCGGCGCGGGGCTGGTGCGCTACGACTGGCGCCCCGAGGATACCGCGCGGGCGGGGGCCTATTGGGCCGAATTCGAGGTCACCTATGCCGATGGCACGGTCGAGACCGTGCCCAATGCCGACATGATCGACATCCGCATTCGGGAGGATATCGCGTGAGCTGGACCGAACGCACCATGCGCCTGCACGCCGACTTCATGGAGGGAATGACCGACGCGGAGCGGGTCGCGTATCTACAGGACATGCTGGCAGGCGAGATCACCAACCGGGGCCTGCGGATCGCGCGCTGCATAGACGCGGTGCCCGGCGGCCTCGGCCGCAGGCCCGCCGCCCTGCTGGTGATTCTGTCCGACGCGCCCGGCCGGACGCTGACCTACGACCATATCGCCGCCCGGATGGAGGAGCAGGTCGGATCCTATACCACGCTGTCGTCGATCCAGACCGCCGTCAAACACGCCCGCGCCGCGTTGCGTCAGACCGACTGGCCGGTGACGATCACCACCGAGACCGGCGTGGGGCTGCGCATGACGATGCGCGACGGCTGGCAGCCACCGTGGACCCTGCCGCCGCCCTCGGCGCTGGACCGGGGCGCGTGGGTGCGCGGGCCGTTCCCGAAGCCGAGGGGCTGACGAAATGACAACAGAGAGAAATGACATGCCTAATCAGACGTTCGAGCCGGGCCTGTGGTCGCTCATTCTGGCCGCGTTCACCGGCGCGGCGGGCTGGATATGGCGCGGGGGCAGCGAGCGGGCCAAAACCGAGGCCGCGTTGCAGGGCCTGCTGCGGGACCATGAGCGCATGGACAAGCGGATCAATGCGCTCGAAAACGGCTCCGTCGCGATCACCGCCGCGCAGGCATCCATCGCCGCGCAACTTGAGGGTATCGGGCGGACGCTCACGCGCCTGGAAAGCAAGCTCGACAGTAAGGCGGACAGGTAGTCCGCGCCAATTCCGAAAGCATCCGCCCCGCTCGGAGCGGGGCTTTTCTTCATGAGGTGACGACATGCTGAAATGGCTCTTGTCTCTGCTGGCAGGGGGGCTGCGGTCCAGCAATGCCCCGCCGCACCTTCCGTCAAGACCGCTGCCCACTCGGCGCATTGCGCTGGTGGTGGGCCACAACCCGCGAGCACAGGGCGCTGTCCGGGTCACGGACGGGCGCACCGAATACGACTGGTGCGGGGCGCTGGCCGAGCAGGTCGCGGCGCTGGAGCCGGGGCGATATGTCGTGATCCGCCGCACGCCGGGGGCAGGCGAGATCGCACGGGCCTATGCCGAGGTCGATGCGTCCGGGGCGACGGCATCGGTGGAGCTGCATTTCAACTCGTTTTCCACGCCCTCGGCCACCGGGACCGAGACGCTGATCAGCGGCAGTGCGGCCAGTCGCCGTCTCGCCACGCTGGTGCAGGCGGAGATGGTCGCAGCACTCGGCCTGCGGGATCGGGGCCTGAAACAGACCGCCCCGAAACAGGGTGGGCATGCGGCCCTCAATGCGGGCCGTCCGCCTGCCATCCTGATCGAGCCGTATTTCGGCAGCAACCGCGCAGACTGCGAGGCCGCTGACCGCAGCCTGCCCGCCCTCGCGGCGGGCATCCACCGGGCCTGTCTGGCCTATCTGTGAGAGGTTTGACCATGCTCGCACCTGTCGTGAGGATCGCCCTGCGCTACGGCGTGGGGCTCATCGCGGGAATGCACGTTGGCGATATGCTGGCCGGTGATCCGGATATCGTGCTCATTGTCGCCGCTGGCGTGGGCGCTGCAACCGAGGCGGTCTATGCGCTGGCCAAGCGCCGGGGGTGGGCGACATGACCCCGGCGCTGATCGCCTACGCGCTGGCGCAGATCGCGGACGTGCTGACCACGCTGCGCGCCCTGCGCCGGGGCGGGATCGAGGCGAACCCGGTGATCCGCTGGATGATGGGCCGCCTCGGCCGCTACGGCTGGGTCGTCGTCAAGCTGGCGATCACGGCAGGCATCGCCGCCTGGCTGTGGTCAGAGGGGCAGGCGGTCGGTCTGCTGATCGTCGCGGGCGTCACCGGGCTGGTGGCGCTCAACAACCTACGGGTGCGGTAATGCACCGGCTGGATGAAATAGTCGCCAGCGTCGTGTTTGTCGCGGCGCTGGTGGTGGCCGCAATTGTCGGGGGGCTGTGGCTGTGGCTGCACTGATCGAATGGCTGTTCGGCCCGCTGGGCGCGGTGCTGGGCGGGCTTGTCGCCCTGGTGGGCGCTTGGCTGGCCGGGCGGCGCTCTGGTGCCCACAGGGCCGAGAGAGACGCGGAGCGGGCATACCGCAAGACTCGGGAAAGGATGGACGATGTTCAGATGGGCGACGATCCTGATGCTCTGCGCGAGTGGCTCAGGCTGCGCGACCGCGATCAGCCATGACGCGCTCTGTGACGGCACCCGTCAGGCGCGGGCCGATCACGCGGCGGCGCTGGCGGCTGAGGGCAGCGATAGGGCGGTGGTCACGGGGGCGCGGCTCATCGCGCTGATCGACGCGGGGTGCTCGCCATGATCCGAGACGTCTGGCGGTGACGGTCTGCGCCATCATTTCGGGGTCGATCCATATCCGGTCTGGCGTGGTCATCACTCCCCCTTCCCGGTGCTGGAGAGGGCGCAGGCGAGCGCGGCCATTCGCATCTGGAATACGTCAAGACGCTTCGCCAGCGGCGGCAGGTTGTGAAACTCAACCAGCGATTCGGCCGCACCGATCAGCGCCTGCATGGCTTCTATGGAGTCGGCGCGGATGTATTCGGTGCCCACATTCTCGGGGTTGTTCGGCCTGATCGGTCGATCCTCCCAATACCCGCACTTCGGCTCCCCATGATAAGCCTTGGCCCAAATCCGCTCCGGTGCGTCAGTCATGGCCCTCTCCTTTCTCGATCTCGGCGGCGCGAGCGAAGATTTCAGCAGCAGCCCGTTCGAGGATGGTTCGAGCTTGAAGGCGACCCCGCTTGTTTTCGGGGTCGATACGGTCCAAAATGATCCTCATCGCCTCCCGCATCCCTTCCGCTCGTGCCTCCCGCTTGATCTGGTCGAGGGCGTCGAGGGCGTCGGCGGGGGTGAGGGCTCTGATTTCCTGCGTCACTTTTTCGGCAGTGAGCGGCACAGTATCACACATCCACTCTTTTACGGGCACAACAGCCGCCTCGTAGGCCGCTCCGACCAGCGCCAGCGCCGCATCGCGCTCGGCCTGTAGCGCCTTGTTTTCCGTCTCCAACCACTCAATATCCCCGGTCAGTCCTCGGGACTGTTCCTCTGCGGCGTCAAGCTGGTCGCGGAGGGCGGCGTAGTCGGCGTATTCAACAAACGGACCATCGCGCATCGCCGACATGCCGGTGTCGTATCCGACCGGCGCCCATCGGGCCACGCTCTCTCGGCTGGTGTCAGGCGTGGTCATTGGGTGGTCCTCCGATATTTTCGTCGTCCATGAGTGACTGACATAGACCGAAACGCTGAACGTGTTTCCACATTGGCCGCATTCCCATTCGCAGGTTTCCTCACTGTAGAGCGGATAGTTGTCATCAGCAGGGTCTGCTACGGTTTCGCAATGTGGGCAGATCGCCCCATCGGTGCTGTAATGCTCACTCATCCCGGCCTCCATCGTTGAGCAGAGCGCGGGCGCGTTCCAGAGACGCGCGGTAATCGGCCAGCATCTGATCGAACATCTTGTCAGACGGCGCAGCTTTCTTGGCTGTCTTGCCCACGCGCTCAAGCAAGCTGATAGCTGCGGCGAGATGGGCGGCCAGATCAACGATGACCCGCTCCGCCCTCTCATCCCCCGGCAGGCGCAGGCCACGGGCAAGCAGGGCGTCAGCGATAACCTCATGCAGCGTCCGCCCATCATCAAGCGACCCGTTGCGGGTGATGGTCTGCAAGAGCCTAACCATCGCCTCGCGGCTGGTGTCAGGGGTGGTCATTGGGTGGCCTCCTGTTCTGTGCCGGACCATTGGGCGGCGTGCTGCTCGTAGCTGATGCGAATCCGGTCCATGATCCAGCGGACGCAGGGCACCGCCATGCTGTTGCCGAGGGCCTTGTATTGCGGCCCGTCCGGGCAGTCCTCGGGCGATGCGCCGCGCCATGCGATCCGGGTGTGGTGATCGGGAAATTCCTGGAGGCGGGCGCATTCAACCGGCGTTAATCGGCGCACCGCCCATTCTTCCTGTATTCCGCTTCCCTGCGGCCCGTTCGCCAGATCGCGTCCATCAGCCGAGAGAGCGCCCCGGTTCCGGGACGGCGTGCGATCATCAGCGACAGCCAAACGCTTTCGGTGTCCTCGAACAGGTGGCTGTCTGCCGACCACTCATCGGCCGGGAACCATTCTCGCTGTCCGGGCAAGATAATCGTCTCGCTCATTTTCTCGCCTTTCCGCCCCGGCCCGCACTGCGGAAAGGCTGCCGATAGCGTGGTGGTCCATATCTAGTTCCCTCTGTGGGGGCAGGCGTTCAGCATATCAGCCAGGCACCGGCGACGGTTGATCATGGTGATGTGGTCGCTCATTCCATCCTCCTGCATTTTATCTAATATACCCCGGATGCCTTCAGAGGTCAACCACCAAGGTCAGTCCGCATCTTTCCAGTTCGGACCGACCCCCATATCGACCCGAACCGGTATCTTAAGCGGGAGGCAGGTTTCCATCGCCCGCTTCAACTCCGCCCACGCCGGGGAATCTGGGTCTCCTTCATCCTCAAAATCCAGCTCGTCGTGGACGGTCAGCATTGGGGTGCCGCAGGCGTCGTCCGCGAAGAGCCCTGCTTCGTAAGCATCCACCAAAGCCTTCTTCATGACATCCGCCGCACCTCCCTGCAGCTTCCTGTTGAGGGCCTTGTGGGTGAAGGCCCTTTTGATGGCGGGGCCGTATTCAAGGATCGCCTGCCCATACGGCAATCCAGGAACTCCGTAGGCATTGGAGGGCGCCCACAGGGGAAAGTCTGACTTGCGTCCCAAAACCGTTTCCACAAATCCTCGGGAATGGACCTCCTCGGCGGCCGCGTCCATGGTGGCCTTGGCAAACGGCGCCGCCCTGTGGTAGCTGTCAAACAAGTTGCCGCCCCCCTTCTTATCCAGGTGCAGGCGTTTGGCCAGCTCCGGCTGACTCATCCCATAGATAAGACCGAAATTGATCGTTTTGATGTTTCTTCGTGGCAAGTCCATCCCAGTGAGCTTCAAGACCAGTTCCTGTGTGAGTTCGTGGTAGTCGACGTCCGGGTTTTCGTTGTAGGCGCGACGTAGCTCTTCGGCCCCCGGCCCGACCGCATGGTGGGCTAGGAGTCTGTATTCAATCTGGGAGTAATCTAGTTTAACCCAACGCGCCCCCGGCCGGGCGACGAAAGCTTCCCGGACCAAACCACCAAGTTCCGTCCGCACCGGGATGTTCTGCAAGTTAGGGTCCGAGGAACTGAACCGCCCGCTGCGCGTGCCGCTTTTGTCGGATTTCAGAGGGTGGAAGCTGCAGTGGATTCGTCCGTTGACGTGCTTGTCTAGGATATAGCTTTTGATGAAGGTATTCCGGACTTTCAAAAGCTGGCGATGTGCCACAATCTTCTGCGCCAGCGGGTGATCTACCAGCTCCAGAAGATCCGCAGAGAAGCTGACCTTCTCTTCCTTGGTCTTTTTGTCTTTGGCGATAGGGTGAGGAATGCCAAGTTTGGTAAACGCGGCTTTGATACTTTCTCGCGCGGCCGGGTTGACGGGCTGCCCCGCCATCTCCTTCAGCTGCCGTTCGATGATCTCCGCTTCTTTACCAAGTCGGTCATAAGCTTCCTCCGCTTTATTCAGGTCCACAGGGGCGCCGCGAAAGCGCATGGCGACCAGGGGGCGGATCAGCCGGCATTCCAGATCGAAAAGGTCCAAGACCCCGCGGCGGTCCATGGCGGCCCATTGCTGGCCGAGGATGCCGATCGGAAGGGCGGCGTCGGATTCCGCGTACGGGCCGGCGAGGGTGATGGGGGACCGATAGAGGTTAGCCCGCTGCCTGTCATTGGCCGCCCCGCCCAGCCACTGCGCCAGCCAGTCGTAAAGGATAGAGGTGGTCTTCCCGACTCCTAGATATCGCTGCGCCAGGCCATCCAGCGACACATCCGGAGCCTCGCTGTCCAGGAGCGCCTCCGCGAACTGGATATCGAAAAGCTTCCCGCCCACCCGGACTCCCTCCTGCTGTAGCCACCCTACGTCGTACATCAAGTTGGCCCCGACTTTAGGGCGGGCGTCGCCAAGGGCATGCGCCGCGAACCGCAGGACTTGCTCCGGATCCATATTCAGCTCCGGCTGGACCTCATGCCGCATGGGAAAGTACCACGCTTTCCCCGGAGCGGCGATCGAGATTCCGATGATATGGCCCTTGCTGCGCGCCCAGCCCGGCCCCGCAGTCAGGAGCTCCGGGTCCTTGGTCTCGGTGTCGAATCCGATGACTTTCGCGGCGGACAGGTTTGGGAACTCTGTAGGAGGTAGCCACCCGGTCTCCGGGATCTCTGGCATAGGACCGAGAACCCGCTCTCCACGCTTGCGGCTGGCTGGGACATCATGCCAGAAAAGTCCTTGGTCAGTCCACCGCATCAGAACTGCATCCCGATCAAAGCCCCACGACTGTTCTCTCCAAAGAAGAGGCATGGGGACGGATGCATTCCAAGGTCGATCTTCTGCACCTCGTTTTTAAGCAGCTGTAAGGCCTTCAGCCGGAAGGCGGCGCCACCCGGCAGCCCTTCGATTGCCACCTGCGCCCCCTCAGAAGCCCCCGGCCCCCCTGTGGTCATCCCGTCCGTAGTAAAGTGTATTGGCGAGGAGGGACCGTCCGTGGTAAAGGGAGCCAGCTTATCGACCGCGTCGAAGAACCCTTCCGGAAGCGGCTGCGGCTGGCTGGGGCGTTCGAGGATTTTATTCATCATCTCAACCGGCCAATCGGTCGCCAATACCTGGGATCGCAGCCACCGCCCATTCTCGTACAGAAACGAAATAGATCCACCCCCGATCCTGATTTCCACAGGGTCTTGCTTGATGCGCGCCACTTCGGCCACCGCAAACCGAGGGCAGTTTATGGTCGGCAGCCCGTGCCCGTCCCAAAGCTGTAGCAAAATGACGTTGTTTGTCGCGGTGTAGGTGCCGTGGGCGATCGAAAGCCCCATTGCCCACGGCCGGGAGGCGTCATCCCCGATGAACGGGAGCGTCCGGGCAAAAGCCGCGGCCATGCCTTTCGGGGCCGGGAACGATTCCCCTTCCGGACGCGCGTCATAGACTGCCTTATCAATGCACGGGATGTAGGCGCTGAAGGCCCCGGATCGGATATGCAGCCGGCCGTTCGGGGTCATGGCAATGGCGATGCTATCGCCGCAGGCGGCCAGAGCCTTGTGGAATAGGTCCGCCTTGGGCATGGCCTCAATATCCAAGGGCAGCGGTGCCGACAGCGCCATATAGCCGTTGAATCCGGTGACCCTCCCGTCCTTGATGGTGAAGTGCTCCAGCTCGGGGGTCACCCCGTTGCGCTGGACCGCCCCCTGAACAAATTTAAGAGCTTCAAGCATCAAAATAGCCCCGGTTGAGTGGCGCGGAACGGCTTCCGCCAGTGGTCTTCGCCTAGTATATAGCCAAGGCGGTCGTATGTAAAGGCGTTAAACGCCCATCGGGATTTATAGTCGGTGGCCATCTCCTCCGCGGAGCTGCCGTAATAAGCTAGCAGCTGATCCACCCGCGCCTTGGTCGCCGCGGGCAGGGTGCTGTAGTGGCCCATGAAGTCTTTGATCTTCGGGCTCCGTTCCGAAATAGCGATTGGCCGCGGCAGCTCTGGGAAAACGATCCCGCCGTTGGCCGCGGCCTGGACCCAAGACGAGGAATCGACCGAGTACCACGGGTACTTGGCCATCAGTTTACGAGCCGTCAGACCGAATCCGTGGATCTTGATTCGGCTGTAGCCGTCCTTGTCCGTAAGCACCCGGCTCCAGACTTCGTCCAGCCAGACCTCAAGTTTATTGTTCGGGATTGGGACCATCCCGCCGAGGGTGATGTAATCGTAGTTGCGGACATAATATTCGCAGAGGTCCAGAGGCTCCCCATAGTGGAAGCACGGCAAGACCTCCACCCCAAGCCGTTCCAGGGTCTGCTGATTGTGGTATGTCCCGACCGGGTCCCCGATGGCGTCCAGAACCGAGGCCATCTCGATGATATCTTGGTTGGCTTTGACGAACTCGGCGTATGCCTCGATGGAGACATCGACCCCAAGGCTGAAAGAGGAGAAAGCTCCGGAGTCCAAGAACACCTTGACTCCATCCCGCCGGATCTGCTCCACGTACTTCCCTTTGTGGATGTAGTGGTAGGATTCCAGATTGAAGCGGACGTTGTCGCGGTGCGCCTTTGCGTTCTCGGTAGCCTTCAGGTATAGGCGGCCGCCTTTATTGAAGTTTGAAGCATAGATCCCGGCGACATACAGATTCATAGGTGGTGCCCTTATTTTTCGCCCGACAGGCCCCTCTTTTATAAGGCAGGGGGAAGGCCATGGAAAGCCCTCCCCCGCCCGACAGCCCTATGTCCGGGCCGGACCGGCTTTAACCAGCCCCCGCAAGGCAATTCCGATCCAGAAAATCTCGATGATGAAAGACCCGAGATTGAAGTGGACCAGCAGGCTGACCAGGAGAAGGACCGCTCCCGCCAGGTTGACCCAGTGGTAAATCTGGGAGTCCGTAGTCCACCGTTTTTCGGTGATCATGAAATAGGCCGTCACGACGCAGGCCATCCCGAGGAATCCAATCAGGTGCGCCAGCATCACAGGAGTCCTTGCTCTTCCAAGAAGGCGCCGGCCTCCTCGATTGACCGGAGCAGCGCCCCGCCTTCGGCAATGAAAGACCCATCACTGGGGCTGCGCAGCTCGTCCGGGCACTCCATCAGCCCATCCAAGAAGGCCCGCGCCACCAGCGGGTCCGCGCACCCGGCCTCGGCGAATCCTTTGGCCCGCAGTAGCGTGGCATGATCCTTCCCTGTGGGCGGATATTGGCCGTCATAGCTGGTGTGGCTGAAGGCCAGCGCCGTCATGGCCCCAACCTCCCGGGCCAAGTGGACGGACTGCGCTTTGGTCAGGTGCATCAGCGGGGTTTTGATGCAGAACTGGCCGGGATAGACCGAGTATTCGTACTCGGGGTCTTCGGGGTCCGGCGCCAGCCCAAGCCCCTGATTGATGGCTTCTTCGACCGCCCCGATAAAGGCTTCCCGGCAATCGGGGTAGCCACCGTAGTCCTCTTGGCAGACACCGGTAACCAAGCTCCCGGCACCCCAGTGGACCGCCCAGTTGGCAGCGATGGTCAGAAACAGCTGATTCCGGAGTGGAACGAAGGTTTTTTCCAGCCCGCCCGGCAGACTGCGGTAGTCGGCGTATTGTTCCAGCTCGTTTTCCGAGACCAGCGGGGAGGAGGACTGCAGAATGGCGCCCACAGGGGCGGTGACATGGGCGCCCCATTCCACGCCCGGGCGCTGCGCTTTGGCCAAGGCGTAGACCCGTTGGGCCGCCTGGAGCTCGACAGCGTGGCGTTGGCCATAGTCGATGGTGACCGCGGAAACCTTACCGTACCGCTTCGCGGCCCAGAACAGGCAGGTGGTGCTGTCCTGCCCGCCGGACAGGACGACGACGGCGTGATTGGGATCGAGTTTCATTGGTGGTGCTCCTTGGATGGGTATGGGGCGGCGCCCCTGAATGAAGACGGCCGGTATGGAGTCCCACCTCCGTACCGGCCGTTGTCCGTTTTGATACGCCCTGCCCATGGACGGGCAGGGCTACCGGACGGTACCGGAGACCTGGATCAGGCTTCGGTGGGCGCCGGGGCCGCGGGCTCCTTGACCGGCTTCGGGGGCTTCGCAGCTTCGCGCGCCGCCTGGCGATCTTCCTTCGACACGCCGTAGAACTGGGTCCAGCGGGCATACTGCGTGGCGATGGTGCCGCGGTTGATGCCCTCGTCCTCGCAGGCCCTCATGACCTCTTCACGAAGGGCGGGGCGCTGCAGCTTGGCCGAGATGGCGTCCGCGATTTCCCAGACACGGCCGGTCTTGGTACCGGCGGCCGGCTTCGAGACGCCGTTCTGGGACTCGTTGCGGGGCTTCGCGGCTTTCGGTTCTTCGGCGACGGGGGTTTCGACGGCATCGTTCATGGTTCGGGTTCCTTTGTGGTTGCTGGGTTCTTCGGGTTGAAGCTCTAGTAGGTTTATCCTACCCTGACCCCGGTTTGGGGTCAAGGGGAAAATGCTTGGTTACCCTACTTTATTCGCGGTAAACCATTTCTGGTACTGAGTACGAGCCGTGCCGAAAGCGATCCCCGCCTCGCGACAAGCGTCGATCACTTGCTTGCGGGTCGCGCCCGTCATGGAATCGGCGATGGCCCACACGCGTTTGGTGGGGCCTTCCACGGTCGAGGTCTCGGCGACATACGCCGGCTTGCGGGGCGCCTTGGGTTCGACGCCGCGGACATCCAGCTTGTCGGCCAGCCCGCCAGCGGCGGGAATCTCCGCGGCTGTCATATCCTCCACCGGACCTTCGGTCAACGTTTCGATTTCCGTGATCTCCGGAGCGGGATCGACGGCGGTGTCGGCCATCTCGGCCGGTGCCCCCGCGGGATCCCACCCAAAGTTAAAGCCGGCCGCCGACAAATCGTCCACCAGTTCCGGCGCTGGGTAGGCGGCGAAGATGACGTCGGCGCTGAAACGCCCCTCTTCCACCAGGAATGTCTGGACCTCGAAGTCCTCGGCCTCATGCATGTCCAGGATCTTTTGGAGAGCGGCTTTGGCGGCGCGAGCGCGGGTGTAGGTTTTCATGGCGTGGTGCTCCTTGTTCCTCTATACACCCAATATAGGCGCACACGAGGGACTAGTCAACACCTAAAACGGCGGTTCCTCAAGATATTTGTCGCACCCCATCGCGATGATTCTTGCTGGCGGGCGCCCACCCGCAAGATCGCAGATCTCCGAGGACTCCTCGAAGTGCTGGCAGGTCGGGCAGCTCCGATAGAGCCGAGCCCTCTCGATTAGGTCCAGGACGGCGGTCTCAAGATCAGAAGGGGATTTCGTCATCGAACATCTCCTTCACAAGGGCATCGACCCGGGATTTTTCCGCGAGGTCCGCGGCTTCCTTTGCGGCGTCTTGGTCCAGGGCCTTCGGCGGACCGCCCAACTCCGGAGGTAACTCAAACGCCAGCCCTTCGAAGTCATATCCTTCGATCTGTGGGTATTTGCCGTTGACCCAGACCTTCAGGTAATGCGGCTTGTCGCATTCGCCAAAGCGCGCGACACCTTCTTCAGCCGTGGCCGGGGCGAAGGTGCCGGCGTGCCGCTTCCACCAACGCTCGGCATCCTTTCGCGGGAACCCACCGTGCTGCAAGCAGACCCATTTAGAGAACCTCCGGACGCCGCAGAAGTAGTCCACGCGCATCGAATCCGGCTTCCCGTTCCGCCCTTTGTGTGGAGCGGCAATCATTTGATCCACCCGGAAAACCCCGTACTCTTTTGGCGCTGGCGGCGGCAGATTGTTCAAGTCAACCACCAGCTCCTGTGAGCTGGCCTCGGCCTTGACCTTCTGCTGGACCGGGAACTCGTAGCCACACTCCTCGCAGCAGCGCAAGCTGATGTGGTTATGGGTTCCGCACTCCGGGCACTCGCGGACCGGCGGCGTTCCACCCCCTTTCTTCTTTTGTTTGGGGATCGTTGGGTAGTTGATCGGACCCAGACGCAGGATGTTCCCGGCGAAGTCTAGCACCCGGCAATTCTGCTTGGGGCTGGCCAGGATGGAGGCCTCGCGTCCTTCCCATGTCGAAATGTCATATCCGGGCGTCCACAGGGGGCGGGTGCCGCGCCCCAACAGCTGCACCCAAAGCCCCGGACTACGAGTCAGCCGCAGGACGCCGATCAAGTCGATCCGCGGATCGTCGTAGCCCGTAGTCAGGACATCCTTGTTGACTACCCCGATCAGCTCGCCCCGCCGGTGCTTGGCGAGGACGTCGTCGCGGTCCCCCCGCTTGCTGTGGACGGCTTCGACCGGGTAGCCCTTGTACCGAAACATATCCGCCAACAGCTCGGCGTCGTCGATGCTTTGGGCAAAGGTCAACCACGCCTGCCGGCCTTCTTCCTCGGCATGCGCGATCATTATATCGACGGCTTTCTCCAGGATGTCTTGCTCTCGGAAGGCCGCGGAGGCGGATTTCTCCTCGTATTCGCCGGCCCGGATCTTGACTTTGGACTCGTCGACCTGGATGCCCGGGTTTTTGGAGACGAGCCGGAGCAGGTACCGCTGCTGGACCATCCAGACGAAGGCCTCGGCGCTAGAGAGGTCGAAGCAGATTTCGTCAAATAGGCTGCCGTCCGTCAGCATCCCGGTGCCCATCCGGAAACCGGTGGCCGTAAAGCCGATGACTATCAGATTCGGGTTGCGCTGGCGCAGGGTTGCAAACACCTTCTGGTAGGTTGATTTCTCGTTATCGCTGATCCGGTGGGCCTCGTCCACCACCACAAAGTCAATGTGCCCAAAACGCCCGATATTCCGCCCGATGGAGTCGATCCCGGCGAAGGTGATCTGGCCATGAACATCCTTCCGGCCCAGCCCGGCGGAATAGATTCCAGCCGGAGCGGTCGGCCAAAGCTCCATCAGCTCTCGATAGTTGCCGGCGACCAGCTCCTTGACGTGAGTCAAGCTAAGGAACCGCAAGTGCGGGTAGGTCTGGACCATCCCGGCAATGAACATGGCCATGGTGAGGCTCTTTCCCGATCCGGTGGGCATCAGGACCAGCGGGTTGGATCCGGGCTTTGTGTGGACATGCGACCACAGGGCGTCCGCGCCTGCGATCTGGTAGTCCCGCGGTTGCTTCTTCATTCCATTATCGGGTCCCAGTTGTCGCAGCCCTGCTGGATGAAGTCTGGTGGGATGGCGCTGTGGAATTTATCGCATGCCCAGCCGGCGTTTTCAACCGGTTTGGAGTATATGCAAGACCGGCAGTTCTTCGCCGGCACCGCCCTCCTGTGGCAGATCTCCCGGAAGTCGCAGAACTTGCATTCCCACCAGGACGGGTCTTGGCTGATGCGCGGGGGCGGGTGGCCGGCTTCCACGATCTGCCGCGCCCGATCGGCGTAGGCCTCGGCCACCTCCGGCTTGTAGTGGATGATCTCGATATAAAGGTCGTCGGTGTTTTTGCAGACCACCATATAAAGCGCCCACTTCAACTTGAAGTAGTGCATGTAGACCTGCATCTGGACGTAATGCTCCGGCTTGCTGGTCAGAACCCCCTTGCCGGGGAAGGTCCGGCCGACCGGATCCGTCACCCATTTGCGATAGTCCTCCAGTTTGCCAGCCATGTCGATGAAAGCCTTCTCGCCGGCGGTCTTGAACTCTGCCAGCCCCGGACCATCCAAGGGCATATCTGGGAACACCTTCTCGATCTGATGGACTATGCCATCGCAAGACCCGCCGAAATGCCCGTTATGGTCGGAGAAGGTGAACTGGCCGCCAGTCTCCGGCCCTTCCTGGACCAGCATCCCCAGCCCGCGCAGCAGCTCAATAAACTTGGCTTCCTCCCGGTGACCGCGGGCAAACAGGCGCAGCATCCGACCTTGGTGCTGTGTGATGTGCATCCATCGGAAGCCGTACCAGATCTGCCGCAGGCATTTACGGCCGAGGACAGATGCTCCAAGATGGGTTCGACCTTTCCGGCGGGCTTCCACCTGCTGCACGTTTTTGTCGATGGCTTTGATAATTCGCGGTCCGATGTTCTGCACGGGCTTTCCTCATAATTTCATAGGCGGTGCGATCGCACCAGTCGTTGACCCAGGTGCGGGCGTTGTGGATTCGCCCGTGTCCTTTGACATGGCGTGCCGTGATGAAGACCCCAGCCATGACACCCCTCCCCATCAAATCTTCCCAGATGGCCAGCAGGCGTTCCGCTTTCCCGCGGCCCTCGACCAGATGAATCACAGCCATGCAATCCGACTGCAGAAGGATGTGCGAGGCCCCGTTAGCCGCGGCCAGGTAGCAGCCATTGGCGGCCGCCATGACCTCGGCGGTGGTCGAGTCCTCGCTGTGGCGCAGCCGACCGCTTCCTCTGATGGGGCCAGGGTAGGGTGGAACATCCATCTTGATCCAGCCGGCCCAAGTGCCGATTTTGGTATCTGGACAGAAGCTGGCATCGGTGATGACGGTCGCTTTATTCGGCGGCCGCATTCAAATAGCCTCCAAATATCTCCCCTTCTTCGAAGAGAATAGTGGCCGCCGCCCGCACTCGAGGGTTTGTCCCCCAAGCTCCCGGACCCCATACAAAGTCCTTCTTGAGAACATTGAAGAGCTGCGGGGCCAGGATGGCAACTTCGTTTTCGGAGTATTTACGATCTATATCGAAAGTACTCATGTCTCTGCTCCTTTGGTGTTGGCCCTCCGGTTTATACCAGAGGGCCGCGCCGAGATCAAGCCGGGCGGAGGTAGGCCGGGCGGCGATGATACATATACCAGACCGCCAACGCCGCCACCATCTTGGCCGCCACCATCAGGACGAAAGTGCCCGCCGTCATCCCGTCGATCAGGTACAGAAAGACGGCGGTGTCGATCGGAGTCGCCAAGACGGAGCTGACCAGCACCCGCTGGTGGAACGGCTTCTTGGTGATGGTGTAGAGAAGCCAGTCGCCGAGCTCGGACACGACGAACGCAGCCACAGATGCGGTGGCGACGAACGGGTCGGCCAGCCAAAAGGACAGGAGGGCGCCGGCGGCCATGCCACCAAGGACCCAGTGGCCGACCTGCCGCTGGGCGTAGTCGCGCAGCACAAAGACAAGGCCGGCGAGGACCGCCATGGGGCTGAACAGTCCGAAGCCGAGGTCGACCATCGGGACGTAGCTGAAGGCCAGGTTCAGGATCAGGATCGAGGCCACATAGCCGATCAGATATCCGGGAAGTTTTGTCATCTCGTTGTTCCCTAAAGAGGTTAAAAGGTGGGGGCGCCTTAACGCCGGCCCCCGGTAGCGTTACCTTGTTTTTCCCGGCCCATAAGGTCAAAAGCCGTCCGGTGGCTATCCGGAAACCGGGGCGGAGCTACCGCCCGTCGGTCACTGTTGCTGCCACGGCGGGACCGCAGTTCCCCCCGTCGGCGCCGCGGGCGCCGCTGCCCCCGGCTGCTGCCACGGAGCTTGGGCGGGAGCGGAGGTGTTCTGGGGTGCAGGGGCAGGGGCAGGGGCCGGAGCAGGAGCAGCCGCTTGCCAAGGGGCCGCGGCCGGCGCAGCATCCGGGGCCGGGGCCGGGGCAGGAGCCGAAGCCGGTGCGGAGGGCGGCATCGCGGGCTGGGCCGCCACGGGCGGCTGCGGGGCCGGGGCAGAAGCGGCGGCCGGGGCGGCGGCCGGGGCCGTCGGAGCCGCAGGCGGCGCGGACGGAATCGGGGAGTTCCCAGCACCGGCGGCGTTCCCGGCGTTCGGGGGGTTTCCCGCGTAGTCCATATAAGCCTTGATATCGTTCGAGAAAGCACCTGGCTTGTCGTTCCGTTCGACCTTCTCGACCGAGACCTTGAACGGGCGGCCGTGGAGCTGCTGGGTATCCTGCCAGTTCAGCACGCCGACCACGTGACTGATGGCCGACAGCTCGCGGTATGCGATCTCGACCGCTTGGGCGCTGGGGTTGTGGATATTCAGCCGCGCCGTCAGCTTGCGCCCGGCCACGTGCTGGTCGAGGCAGGACATGGTCAGGACCAGCATATAGCCGTTGCCGGACTTGGTCTGTTTGACCTCGGATGCCACGATCTGGACCGAGTAGACCCCGGTTTCCAGGACATCCGCGGCCCCTGTGGACGGCTCATATTGGGCTGCGTTGAAGTTCAAAGCGACCATATTGGTCTCCTTTCTTGGGTTGTGGCCGTATTATTGCTTGGCCGGGGCTGCCAGGATCTTGGCGATGATCGCGCCAAGGTCAGGGTATTCGAGTTCATCCAACGCGTCGGAGCGGTCCTTGGCGTCGGCGTTGAAGCTGGCGCGGGTCCGCAGGACGTAATGCTCCTTGTTGAGGTTGTCCGCGATCTTGTGAGCGTGGAAGACCTCGTCGAACAGGTAGGGGAGCGCCGGCCCGACCTGCTGGCCGGGGGCGGTGGGCTCGGCCCGGCTGACATTGGTCACCGGATCGGTCTTGGTCGCTTCCTTGGCGGTGATGACCACGTGGAACCCCGGCAGGTCACGGAAGCTCTTGACAAGGTCGATCATCTCGGTCGCCATGTCGCCGTAGGCTTGGCGCGGGTCCGGCTTCTTCTTCTTTTGCACCGCCAGCACCTTCTCCCCGATCTCGGAGATCGAATCGAGGCAGATGGTTTGGATCCCAGCCGCCTTCCCCTTGGTCTGGCACCAGGTAAAAGCATCCCAGACATCTTGCATAGTGGAGACGGTGATGACCGGAATGCTTTTATGGCGCAGAGACAGGAGCCCCGCCTCGGCCGAGATGATCACAGGGGACGGGGCCGTGCCGCACAGCCGGGTCTTACCCATGCCCGCCCGGCCATAGACCAGGATCTTGACCCCGTGCCCGACGGCCTCCTTGTCTGTGGTGGACCAATTAAGTGCCACCGGTGACCACCTCCTGTTCTACATAGGTTTTGATTTCCGGGTAGCCCGGCCGATAGGTCAGTCTCATATCCCGGCGGGTCGCCAGAATGACCGACCAGATGAAAGCGGCGTCCGGGTGGGCATCCACCTGCGCGATGGACGGCGGCGGCAGTTTGTAAGCCTCGGGCAGTGCCGAGGCTTCGGCGAATTGGCTCATGTCGAGAACTCCTTGAAGGCGTGGAGGAAATGCCGCTTGGCGTTTTCAGGCGACCAGAACCTCAGGACTACCTCCGCCGGTGGGGGAAGGGGCGCGGTCCATGCCTCGGCCCCCGGCGGGTTCAACGCCTGCCGCCCCTCGGTGGCCAGCATGGCGTTATCGGCGTATTTGACCTCCCTTGGCAAGATCAGGGGGAGGTCGAAACGTTTTGTGATGGCGGCCCAGACCCGGTCCTCCATGACGCGGTATTCGGGCAGCATTTCCTTGATCGGCCGTGGCAGATCCAGGAGATAGGCCTCGGCCGCGTCATGTAGAAGGGCCACGAGCCGCATCTCTGGCGGAACCAGCCGCGCCACATAGCAGCTATGTTCAGCCACGCTATAGAAATCCACAGTATGGCCGGCGAACCGGCATTGGTGGGCCAGCGAGTGCGCGATGTCCTCGATATGGATATCTTCCGGCCGCGGGTCCAGCGGGTAGAAGGCCGCCCCGCCGTAGATCTGGATCCAGTTACCACGCATCGGGGGCCTCCGAGCACCAGCCGATCCAGGAGGGATCCTTGCCGGGGCAGTTAGGGCCGGTGGCCCCAAAGGCTACCAAAAGCATCATCGCCGCCCCAAAAGCCGCCGCAAGCATCAGCCCGCCAAGCGCCCCTTGAATGGCCCAATCAAGCCACTTCATCCCTTGACCTCCATGGTGGGAGCCCCCGGCTTGGCCGTGATCATTTTGCTGATGACCGCGTAGGCGGGGCCGAGGGCCTCGTCCTTGGCCGGTTGGAGCTTGCGGAAGGCACTGGTCACCAGTTCGTGCTTGACCTTCAACAGCTCGTCGAAAGCCACCGGCCGGTCATTCAGCAGCTCGTATTCCGCCCGGGTGGGCTGGATCAAAGCCTCGTCGATGGACCGGTTGATCTTGTGGGTGGCGGCCAGCTTGCGCCCGTCCGGCAGGATGAAATTGTTTGCCCCTTCCTTGGGATCGGGGAAGGTGGCGGCGAACAGCGCCTTGCGCATGGTCATCTCGGTGTCCGACAAGGACTTGGCGATGTCCTTGATCTTCAGCCAGCTGTCCAGGTACTCGGCATGGGTGGTCGGTGCCGGGTTGATCCCCAGCGCCTGCATCAATTGAAGCGGGGTCATACCTCAGCCCCTCCCGAGATCAGAAAGTACCCGGTGGCCGCGGCCAGCCAAGCAGCGGTCAATGATGCGCCGCGGTCCGCCGTGGGCGATTTCGGTGTCGGTGGCGGCCCCTCCGGCCAACGCCCCGTAGGCGGCAGCCTGGCTGCTGTCTCCGATGGCCGCACCAAGCGCCGCCCCGAGTATGATATTGGCCACCATTTGTGCGCCGACGCGCTCGTTGTACTGCGCCTCGGCTTCGGCCGCCAAGGAGCGGCATTCCGCCAAGTCCTGCGCGTAGCGCCCGGTCGGCCGGTCGACGACGGGCTCATATTCAGCCAGCGGAGCCGCACAAGCCGCCAGCGGAAGAATCAAAAGAAACCGGTTCATGGTTCAGATCCTCCGATAGATGAAGTCGACGAAGGCCTCGAAGGCGTCATCGCGATCGCTTTCGATTTCGTCGGCGAAGACCCGGCCGGCCGTTTTGGCATCGTCGGTCATCTCGGCGTCGTTGGCCTCGATCTCCTCGATCTCGGGATAGATCAGAGCCGCGGCCAACCGCATCCGGCGGGCCGTGGAGAGCCCAGCAGCAAAGCGGCGCATTTCCTCGGCGGTGGCGTTTTCCTCGGGAAGGTTCATTGGTGGTGCTCCATATCTGGCTTCGAGACCCCTTTATACCCCGGCCAGCCCCCGCACGCAACCCAAAAATAAAAAACCTCTGGAGTATTCCCCAGCCCCGCCATATAAAGGGGTCCGAAAGGAGGGGTATCCCAATGAACCATCCAAGCCTCAAGTACCGAACCATGGAGCTAGTCCGCAACTGCGGGCTCTCCGACCGCGACTTCTCCCGGCGCTTCGGGGTCAGCCTCGCTTGGAAGCGGTGCTTCCTGGACGGGACCACCAAGAGCCCTAATGTCGACCTGATCCAAAGGATCTATGAAAGCCTGTCCGGCCAGCCTCTATTCAAGGACCACCCCTGATATGGCAAGAATCAGCTTCGACGCGGAAACCGGGAGCCTCGGCCTCGGGCCGCTGGACCGCTGGAACAATATCCCGGCCGAGATGCGGGTTCGCCGGCAATGGGCCACCGCCTCGCTGGCGCCCGACCCTGTGACCGGGAAAAAGGACAAGCGCCCGCGCCGGGCGGACGGCTCCGAGATGGCGTGGCGCGACCCGCTCCAGTGGATGACTTTTGATGAGGCCGTGGCGACCGGCGCCCCGGCCATCGGCTACATCCTATCCCAAGGCGACCCGTTCGTGGTCATTGACCTTGATATTAAGGACGCCAGCAACGAGCCGGACCCGGCCAAATGGACTACCGAGGAACAAAAGGCCCGGCACACCCGCATCCTGCAGCACTTCCCGTCCTATGCCGAGCTCTCGCAGTCCGGCCGCGGCGTCCATATTGTGCTGTACGGGTCGATCGGCGGCGGGCTGAACCGGGACGCGGTCGAGATCTACGACCAGGACCGGTTTATGATCTGCACGGGCGATGTCTTGACACCCGGACCGATCCAAAGCCACCCGACCATGCTAGAGCGCCTGGTCTATGAGATGGGCGGCGTGGCCTCCACCAAGGAACTTCCGCCGAGCGGCGATGAGCCTTGCGGGGACGACGAGCTTATCAGCCGCATCGCCAACAGCCGGCAGGGGGCAAAGTTCCAGGATCTGATGAACGGGACCCCAAGCTCGGAGGCGGACGCCGCCCTGCTGGCGATCCTGGCCTTCTGGACTCCGAACCACGACCAGATCCTGCGCATCTTCGCACGCTCGACCCTCTACCGCCCCCGCGGCGAGGCAGACGGCAAGAAAGGCCACACCGCCCAGAGCTACCACGAGAAGTACCTGCGGGACAGCCTCGCCGGGGCACTGGCGCTGCGGCCGTCCAGCGCCGGGGCCGATCTGGAGCATGGACGCGAGCTGGTCGCGAACCTCCTGGAGCGTGTCTCGGCGCCGAAGAAGGCGTGGGAAGGGGTGGCGCAGGACGCCGAGTTCCCTCCCGGACTGGTCGGCGAGATCGCCCAGTATATCTACCACTCCGCCCCATATCCGGCAAAGCCCGTGGCCATCGCCGGCGCCCTCGCCTTCATGGCAGGGGTCTTTGGCCGGCAGTACACAATCCTTGGGGGCGAGTGCCTCAACCTCTATATCGCGCTCCTGGCGCCGGCCTCGTCCGGTAAGGACGCCATGCGGAAAGGGGTCAACGCGCTTTTCAAAGCGGTGGAACAGCAGGCCCCCGGCGTCTCGGCATTCAGCGGGCCGGAAGGCATCTCCGCCACCGGCTGGCGCAAGGCGCTGGCCGAGCAGAACGCCTGTATGGTGTCGCTGGTCGGGGAGATCGGGACGAGGCTTCAGACGATGCTGAATCGGCGAGCCGGGGAGAACGAGATTCTGCTGAAGCGTTTCCTGCTGGATGTCTATACAGCTGGGAACCGGCACGGCCGGCTGGCGCGGACCGCCCACGCCAAGCAAGAGAACCAGATCGGGGCTATCGATGCGCCGGCGCTGAGCCTGCTCGGAGAATCGACGCCTTCGGAGTTCTACAAGGCGGTGACGATGGACAGTTTCGCCGACGGGCTGGTGCCGCGCTTCATCCTGATCTCATACAAGCCGCCCAAAGAGGACAACTACAACTACCACCGAGTCATCCCGCCAAGCCCCGCGCTGGTGGATAAGGTGGTCAAGATGGCAAGCTACGCCATCCAGCTCCAGACCCTCGGCGAGACCGGATTCCTCGAGATCCAGAACAGTGCTTGGGATCTGGCCGACCGGCTGCGGGCGGAATACATCCAACGCGCCCGGCAAGGCGATGGGGAATCGAACACGCCGGAAGAACTGATGGCCTCGCGAGCATGGGTCAATATCCTGAAGGTGGCGGGACTGGTGGCGGTCGGCCGGACTCATCCCGGGCAGGTTCCGAATGTGACGGCCGAGGACCTGGCATGGGCGCAACAGCTGGTCGAGGGTGGGGTGGCGGAAGTCGCGCGGCGCCACAGTTCGGGCGATCTGGCCACAGAGGAGGCCAAGCAGCTCCCGGCGTTGGTGGAGAAGGTGAAGGCGTATTTCCGGCTGACCGATAAGCAGAAGAAGGACCGCAAGGTGCCGGCGTATCTGCTCGGGCACCCGTTTATCCCGCACACCTATATCCACCACCAGCTGCGCCAGCTCGGTCCGTTCGTGAATTCGACCCGCGGTGCGGACGTGGCTATCCGAGCTGTTATCCAGACCGCTTTGGAGACCGGGGCGCTTCAACGTCTCACAGCAGACCAGGTCTTCAAGGAGACTGGCCACCGGCCTCCGTACGCCGTTTATACGCCGGGGGAGGGTATAAATTAGAGATGGTTTCAATGGTCTTCCCGGGATACCACCGAACAGGGATATCCTTGGGAAAGGCCAAATATCCCTGAACAGAATGCGATTTTTCCTTTTGTTTTCAAAGGGTTACCCGAAAGTTGGGAAAGGGGATGGGCTTGGCCCTGCCCCCATGGGGGTAAGAGTAGGGGAATTGGGGTCCCTAAAGGGGGGTCCCTCTACATATAAATAAAGACCCCGGGCTTTAAGATCCCAAAAATCCCCTTTCCCAAGAATCTTATAAGCCTTTGAAGTATAAAGAAAAAACTGCGCTTGATAAGGGATAGGCCAATCTTTCCCAACCCATCCCAGAACAAGGTGATATTGGTCTGGTTACTAAAAGACAGCCGATATTCTCCCAGATGGGTGAATATCATAGACATGTGCGGAAATTGCGGGCTGACCAGGCGAAAGGGGCTTCCCACCGCCGGGCAATGGGCATATTATGGTTTGGGAACGGTAAAATAAAGCAAAGGAGCAAACAGATGCCTAGCCACGAAAAAACGCCGGATTGGGTAAAGGGGCGCCTGCAGCCCACGAAGTCAGGACCAGGACGCCCCGAAAAATACCCATGGTCCACAACTCCTGTGGGCGGGACGTTTGATATCCCTCCAGGACCGGAACAGCCCAAACTGACCAGTGTGGAGATGCGGTGCTGGAAGAAGCGTCGGAACGGAGATGGGGACTTCATCTGCCATCGCTACCCCGATGGGCTGATTCAGGTCTTCCGCCGTGGTTAATATTCGAGCTAAGGGGCAGAACGGCGAACGCGAGGCGATCCGGCTTCTGACGGACTGGGCGGCCCCGGTGACCGACAGCCTGGGCCTGCCCCCTGTGGACCTCAGCCGTAACCTGGAGCAGACGCGCGGCGGGGGCTACGACCTGACAGGGATCGACTGGCTGGCGGTGGAGGTCAAGCGGCACGAGAATCTCCAGGTCAGCCAATGGTGGAAGCAAGCGGTCAAGCAGGCCAAGGACAACCAGATCCCATTCCTGATGTATCGGCAGAACCGCACGCCGTGGCGGTTCCGGCTCGTGGCCAGCGTTTACCACTCCGGCCGGCTGGGCCATTATCCGGTGGACATGGCCGCCGCCGACGCACAGCTCTGGTTTCAGACCGAATTGTGGGTCCGGCTGGCAAATACCGGTTGATTAGGTTCCCCGAGAAAGGTATAAAGGGGTAACGAAAGCAAAGGAGACCACGCCATGATGACCGAAGCCCAAAAACAGAACGTCGCTCGCCAAGAAGCCGCCAAGGCAGCGGTCGCCGCCGCGCAGGAACGCAGCACCGAGGCGATGATGAACAACGACCGCGCCGCGTGGGATGCCGCTCAAGCCGACATGCGCGCCGCAGAAGCTGAGTGGGACGCCGCCCGCAAGGAATCCCACGACGCGGTCAAGATGATGACCGCCTGCTGAACCACCGAATAAGGAGCACCACGCCATGAACCTTGACGAAATCACCGAACTGGCCGAAGAGGTCATCGCCAGCTTTGACGACAGGATCGCCGGGCTTTCGTACCGCGAGATCAATGAACTTTTGTTCAGCCTGCCGGCCGAACCCCACACCATCACCGGTAAGCTGGTCCGTGATCGCTTGGAGACGCTTAAGTGGGTCATGCATGGAGAATGAGGATGCCTGAGACCTACGAGCAGCGCGCGGCCCGCCTCCGCCGCTGGCGGCACACGAGCTTCCTTGGCGGCGTCGAGATGGCTCGGCAGACGATGCGGGCCATCGAGACCACGCCCTCCGCCACCCCGGAGGCCAAACAGCTGGCCTCCGAGCTCCACCAGAAACTCGAGGAGCTCCGGGGGCTTCTCCGCAAAAGGGTTGATTGATGAAGACCATTACCGACTACCCCGTCCAGGTCGTCACCCCGACCGAAGACCACATCATGTGGATTTTCACCGGCGAGTGGTGCCTGATCGACAACTACGCCCCCTGCCTGGTCAAGATCGACCTTGGCATCGGCGAGATGATCTACCCGACCAGTGAGCATGCGTACGCGGCGGCGAAGGCCCAGAACCACTACACTCATCTGGCTATCGCCGAACAGCCCGATCCGGGGGCGGCAAAAGGCGCGGGGCGCCAATGCCTCCTGCGCAAAGACTGGGAAAGCATCAAATTCGACGTGATGTGGCGGGTCCTGGTGGCCAAGTTCCAGCAGAACGCCGACGCGCTGGCGGTCCTCTACCGGACCGAGGATCGCCCGATCTACGAGGGGAACTATTGGAATGACGCCATCTGGGGCGTCCTCGAGCAGAAGGACGGGACCTGGAAGGGGCGCAACGCCCTCGGCCAGATGCTGATGGAAATCCGAGATTTCGGTATCCCGGTGCTCTGAAAAGAGTTGCGGAGCCGTTCCGGTTGTGGTATAAAATAAGCACAAGGAAAAAGGAGCACCACCAATGGCCTACAACCTGATTCAAGTCGGCAGCCTCGGCCCCGCCCACCCCCTGCACGATCCGCGCGTGCGGGTGTATGTGAACGGCTCGTTCTCTCACATCGCGGCCTCGGCCAAGGAAGGCCATCTGTGGGCGATCCGCCAAGGGCACTCGCCGGAGAACAAGGCGCTGCTGGATAGCCCGCGCTACCAAGAGCTGATGGCGCAGGTGCGTTATGCACAAGAGGGGCTTTGAGATGATCGACCAGCTGAAAGAGGCGGCCAAGGGCGCCGACCTCAACGACCTCGCCTTGGACATCGAGAAGCTGTTTCAGGAACGGCTGAAGAGCCTGGCTGCGGAGGAGCGGCTGGATCCAATGCTCACGATCTTCGCCTTCTTGTCGGCCCGCACGCTGCACCGGACAGGCGCCTCGCTGGACAAATCCCCGACGCTGAAGGCGATTTACCTGTTGACCGCCCTGCCTATGTTGGGGGAGGATTTCAAAGCGCGGATGGTCAATGTGGCCAACCAACTGGCGAAGGACCTGCAGAGATGACCTACTACCGCCCGACCAAGGCAGAAGCCGAAGCCGCGGCGAAAGAGCTGCAGGCGGATCCGCGCGTCTCGACCGCCATGGTCCAGTTCGAGCCTTACAACGGCTGGATGGTAGTCTTGGTCCCGGCGAGGTACGACTTGTCCGACCTGGCCGACCGGGCTGAGATCCAGGACGGGAAGCGGCGCCCGGCCCCTGTGGCCAAAGTTCGCCCCCGTCCCCTTGCGGACATGCCCGGACAGGGCGGGAGGGGCCGGCCCGCGGGGGAAGGGGGCCAAGGGGGCGGTGTGGCGCCTGTCCGGGGCGCGACGGCCAAGGTCTGGCAAATTGCGGACGGGGTCGGAAAGGCCGATCGGAATGCGATTATCCAAGCCTGCGTGGCGGCCGGAATCAACCAGTCCACGGCCGCCACGCAGTACTCGAAATGGAAAAAAGCCCGTGGATTTTGACCCCCAGTGGGTATAATGGTCAGGTTAGCCAAAGGAGAGCACCAAACATGGCAAACTACACCAAAGCCCGTATCCTCACCGGCACCGGTAATATCGAGGTCTTCGATATCCACGCCTTCAGCTTTTCAGAAGCATGTCGGCAAGCGTTGCAAATTGTCGACAAACTCGCCCGCAAGACGTGTTTCCACGTTCGGGTAGTGGAGGTGTGCAAATGACCGCCCTTTCGATTTCCCCTGCCAAGCTGGAGGACGATTTCGGCCAGCCGATCCACCACACCCTCGGGGAGGTGTTGTACGACGCCAAGACTAACCACGGCGGGGCGTGGGCTCTGATGACCGAAACGTCCTGGAAGCACCACCGGCGTTCCGCCAAACTGGGTACCGGCTTCGGTCAGAAGTACCAGCTCGGGGAAGACGGCGTCTGGCGGAAAGTGGAGGGTTGACACCCGAAACAGGGTGTCATATACTCTTTAGAGTTACAAGGAGAACCAAAATGCTTAAAGATGCCGACTACGCCCGCGATGTTATCAAAGAAATGGAGGAGCAGGTCAAGAGCCTCGCCAGACGCAAGCAGATGGCGGCCTTCTTCGCCACCAACATCGCCGGGAAGCTGTCCCCCGAAGCGGTCCAGGTTTACAAGGACTACGCCGCATGAGGATAGCTGTTCTTTTCGACGGGGCGGGCTTGGCCCGCCTTGGACTGGAGCAGGCGGGGCATTGGTGTATGGGTTTCGAGATGGACCCATGGAAGCACCACCTGTCCAAACAGGTCGGGGCCGGCCGCTGCCTATTGGCGGACGTTCGCGAGCTAACTCCGGAATACCTGGCGGAGAACTTCGACGCCGTCTGGGCCAGCCCGCCATGCCAAGAGCACAGCGTCGCCAGGACCCAAGGCGCCGTCAAGAAGCCTGATTTCGGGCAGGGCGATCTGCTGGCCCTGACTGTGGAACTCCTTGGCGCGTTCCCCGGCCCGGTATGGGTGGAGAATGTCGACGCTCCGGGGGTGCGGGAGATCATGTCCGCCACCGGCCAATACGACAAATGGAACGCGCACCAGTTCCTTCCGGAGCCGGTCCAGAACCGGACGCGCCTGATCTGGGGCCGCCACAGGACACCGCACACCTTCCGTGGATATCGGCCATACGTCCCCGGTATCTGTCCATGCATTACCGCGACCGAAGACCGCGGCTGCGCCAGCGACCGCCGGCGGGCTAGCCGGTTCTACGGCCGGAAGCTGACGCCCGAGGAATGCGCCTATCACCAGGGCTTCCAGATTCCGGAAGGGTGGTGGGATCTTCCGCCCGGCTGGCGTGGGACAAAGGTGCAATGGCGCAATCAGATCTACGAGGCGATCGGTAACGGGGTGCCGGTTTATATGGCGAAGGCGTTTGGAGAAGCATATGAAGCAGCCTAAGAAGCTGACCCGGGCCGAAAAGAAGGCCCAAGGAACAAAACCGCAGAGCAAATACGCAGAAAAGCGGTTGACCAAGATCAAGGATACCGGTATAAAGAAGGAGTAATCCAACAGGGAGTTAGCCAGACGGGCCACCGCAGCACCGACATCGACGTCTTCTTCGCCCGCCTTGACAACGAGGGCGACATCTACTTCGCCAAAGTGGTGGCGGCCGACGATCGCCCGCTCACCCCCTTTACGCTCCTGCGACTGGTCGAGACCGAAGGGGAGACCTTCCAGTTCGAGACCAGCTTCTACCGCGACCGGGGGCGGGCGGACGTCGCCGCCGTTAAATACGTCCGGGCGGAGGTGTGACCATGGCCTATGACATTGTCGAGAAGATCCAGCAGATGGTCGCCAAGGCGGAGTCGACCGACTCCATGGCCGAGGCCGAGACCATCATGACCATGGTGCGCAAACTCCTGGACCAGCACGGCATCTCGCTGCTGACCATCACCAAGCACCAGCGCCGCGACCTGGACCCGGTTGGGACCAGCCGGAACGTCTACGGCTGGTGGGCCGCCGACAACTGGATGCGCAAGCTGTCGCACGCAGCCTCCAGATACTACGGCGTCGAGGTGATCTGGTTCAAGAAGGGCAATCGGACGGATATCGCCATCGTCGGCCGGGAGTCCTGCCGGGCTGCTTATCTGGCGATGCTTCCGTACCTCCGTCTCCAGGTCAATCGCCTGGCGAAGCGTGGGTGGCGCAACTACGACTACAGGTCGGAAAGCGTCGGGCGGAACCAGATCGGCATCGCCCTCAGCTACCGGCTGTACGCGCTGGCCCGGGAGAAGAAGGCCGAGCAGGAGACGCTTGGCGGGAAGCAAGGCGCCGGCCTGAACGCGCTGATCCCTGTGGACGAGATCGAAATCGAGATGCGCGAATCCTTCCCGGAGGTCAAATCGGTGGACGTCTGGAAGCGCGCGGCGCGCCCTTCGCAGGCCGCCATTGACGCCGCAGCGGAAGTCTCCCTTGCCGATCAGCTGGCGCAGAAAGGCGCGCCGAATTTTGTGATCGGGCGCAAATAGGGGCTTCCCACAGGGGGCACCCTTGGGTTATAGTGATCCTGCCTTGGGGTGGTGCTCGGGCAGCGGGGGCGGTCCTTGAGCTTCGGCTCGGGCCGCCCTCGTCTTATGGAGCACCCCATGACCCACGCCATTATCCTGCGCTGCCCGCCCTCCCGCACCCGAGAGATCTACGAGAAGTTCCGAGAGGAACGCCCCGGCGCCATCTGGGCGCCGATGCTTACCAGAATCCGGCGGCTTCCTCGCCAACGGAAGAGGGTCCAGGTCACCAACGCCGCGGTCCCCGGATACCTCTTCTTGGCCGAACGGCAAGATCCCATCGGTCCGATATTGGCGGACCTTGCGAGGCTGCAGACCAAGCCGCTTTGGACCCCGCAGGGCTTCTTTGCTCGCTGCCCGATGGCGGAGCTTGAGGAACTTCGCCGCGCTGTCCAGGGTGTCGGTGCCCGCCTGTCCATGGAAGCAGAGCCGCCCGCCGTGCCACAGTTCGCCTCCGGTACAGAGGCGCAGGTCGTCGCCAGCCATTATTGGATGGGGGATCTCACAGGTCGGGTCGTTCGGCAGGATGGAGAGGAAGTTACGCTTGACATCGCAGATTTTTGGGGTGTCATTAAAATTTCCTGTTGGCTTTTGCGCCCGGCTGGGCTATAGGTCGGAAAAGCGCCTGAGAAAGGCGCAGATTTTCGGGAGCATCGCGCTGGCGTCAACAGATGGCCGCCCTCCCACCAAACACCGCCGGGATGATCCGGCGGAAGTCCGAAGGTATGGGGAATGGCGTTCGAGTTCACCGCCGAAGAGCAATTCTGGCGCCGCCCGCCCACCGGGGCAATGAAGTTCCCGACTCCCGAGGATATGCAGGCAGCCGCCATGGCGGCGTTCCAGCACTACGAGGATCACCCGCACCGGGAAGAAGTGATCTTCCATAACAAGGGCGCCGTGGTCCGTACCTTCAAGAAGGTAATGCGACCATACACCTTCCGCGGCGTTTCTCTCCGGATGGGCTGTACGGCGGCCACGTTGAACAACTACCGGACGGTGCCGGGGTTCAAGGAAGTTTTGGAGTGGATCGACGAGGTCATCTACACTCAGAAGTTCGAAGGGGCCGCAGGGAACATGATGAATGCGAACTTCCTGGCCCGCGACTTGGGACTGGCCGAGCGCAGCGAGCTGTCGGGTCCGAATGGGGGTCCGCTGCAGACCCAAGACGTGACCGATGAGGAAGCTTTGAAGGATGAAGCACGACGACTCGGTATCCCGCTTGGCGCTTTTGGCCTTGGCGGTGAAGAGGAAGAAGGCGCTTGATCTAGCCCCGACGGGCGGGCTGCTGCCTTTTGTCCGGTGGTTCTTCCCCGAGCGCGAGGGACTGGAGTTCATCCCCGGTCCACATCACGAAATTATGGCGGCCACCTTGGATCGCGTCCTTCGCGGCGAGATCAACCGTCTGATCATCACCCTGCCCCCCGGATACTCGAAGACGGAAGTTGCGGTGATCAACTTCATCTCCAAGGGGTTCCAGATCAATCCCGGCGCTCGGTTCATCCACGCTTCCTTCGGCGATCAGCGCGCCCTCGAGAACTCCCAGCTGATCAAGGACGCGGTGGAGCTGGCAAGCTTCCAGGAGCTGCTTCCGGAGGATCAGCGGTTCAAAATCGCCACAGATAGCAAAGCGAAAGACCGTTGGAAGACCACGGCTGGCGGCGGGATGCTGGCCAAGGCAGCCGGTGGCCCGATCACAGGCTTCCGGGCCGGATATATGGACAAGGCCAAGTTCACCGGCGCTTTGGTCATCGACGACCCGCTCAAGCCGGACGACGCCTTCAGCCCCGCAAAGCGGGATGCCGTCAATCGCCGGGCAACGAACACCTTCCGCAGCCGTCTGGCGCACGAGGGCGTCCCGATCGTCGTGATCATGCAGCGCCTGCATGGTGCGGATTTCGTCGGGCACCTCCTGACCGGCGGCACGGGGGACTACTGGTATCACCTGGACCTGCCGGTCTGGATTGAAGAGGGCGCCGAGTATCCGAAGGAGTGGACGCACGGGATCCCGATCCCGCACAACCTGCCCCCCGGCCCCCTGTGGGCGGAAAAGCATGACGCGGCGCAGATCGAGGTCTTGAAAGCCGACGCCTATACCTACGCCAGCCAGTATCAACAGCGTCCGGTCACTGTCGAAGGTGCGCTGTTCGACATGGACGGCTTCCAAGAGTGGTCGGAGCTCCCGCTGATCTCGTGGTTCTGTATGTATGCAGATACGGCGCAGAAAACCGGCGAGCGGAACGACTTCAGCGTCCTCCAGCTCTGGGGGAAGGCCGCAAACGGCATCTACTTGGTCGATCAAATACGGGGGAAGTGGGAAGCGCCTGAGCTGGAAAAGAACAGCCTCGCTTTCTGGGACAAGTATCGCAGGATGGGCCTGAACCTCCGTGGGCTAAAGGTCGAAGACAAGTCCAGCGGTACCGGCCTGATCCAAGGGCTCCGTCGTAAAGGCATCCCGGTCTTGCCGATTCAGCGCCATCGCGACAAATACACACGGGGGCTGGATGCGGCGCCTTGGGTGACTACCGGGATGGTGTATCTGCCAAAGCACGCGCCATTCCTGACCACGCTTAAACTGGAACTTCAAACTTTCGACGGGCTCGGCACCGGACACGATGACCAAGTCGACCCGATGATGGATGCTATCGCCGACATGCTGGGCGGGACCGACCGCATCAACCTGGATAACCTGTAATGAACGCACCCCGCAACATCCAAGATGGGCTGATCAGCACCGTCGCCGAGCTTGGAACCATGCGGGACAAGGCGGCCTCCGTCTCCTACATCGAGACCGCCTACCAAGACCACGAGCTGGTGGCGGCCTACCGGACCTCGTGGCTGGCGAAGAAGATCGTCGACATCCCGGCGCAGGATATGTTCCGGGCGTGGCGGGAATGGCAGGCGGAAGAAGACCAGATCGAGAAGATCGAGGGGGTCGAGAAGGCCCTTGGTCTTCAAGGCAAGCTCCTGCGCGCCAAGAAACTCGCCCGTCTCTATGGGGAGAGTCATCTGTATTTCGACCTGGGGGAGGACCCAGCGACCCCAGTCGCCCCGGAACGGGTCCGGCGCGGCGCGCTGCGGTTTGTGACCCTGCTGACTCACCGCCAGCTTCAAGCCGGAGAGATTGACCAAGATCCGCTATCCCCCACATTCGGCCTGCCGATGTGGTATGCGGTGGTCGGATCCAGTCAAGGCAACGTCCGAATCCACCCTTCGCGCTTGATTACCCTGGCCGGGGTGGCGCGGCCGGACGTGGAGGAGTTTGGTCGTTTTACCGGTGGGCGTTTGGGGGACAGCGTTCTATATGCCCTGATGGATGCGGTCAAGCAATTCGACGGCGTCGCTGCCAACATCAACTCTTTGGTTTACGAGGCCAAGATCGACGTCATCTCGGTGGCCGGCCTGACCACCCACATCGCCGGGAATCCCCACGAGGAGCAGAAGCTTCTTTCCCGTTACCGGCTGGCCGCTGCGGCCAAGGGCAATAACGGGATGTTGATCCTGGATAAGGATAACGAGACCTACGAACAGAAAAGCTACAGCTTCGCGGCGCTGGCCGACATCATGGACCGCTACGCGCAGAACGGCGCCGGCGGGGCGGACATCCCGATGACGCGGTTGTTTGGGCGCAGCCCCGGCGGAATGAATGCCACCGGCGACAGCGACCTGCGGAATTACTATGATCGGATTTCGTCGGACCAGGAGCTGGAAGCCCGCCCGGCCCTCGAGATTTTCGACGAATGCCTGATTCGCAGCGCGCTTGGCTCCCGGCCGCCGGAGGCTCATTACAAATGGGCCTCCCTGTGGCAGGTCAGCGACAAAGAGCGTGCCGAGCTGGGTCGGACCGGCGTCCAGACCATCAAAACGCTCAAAGACACCGGGCTGATTCCGGACGAGGTCTTGTCCCGTGGCGCTGTCAACCTGCTCACCCAAGATGGGGTTATTCCTGGCCTCGAGGCGGAGTATGCCAAATACTTCGAAGAGGGGGGCGAAGACCCTTGGGACCAAGATGGCGAGGGTCCGCCGGACCCTCCATCGGGAACGCGGGTCCAAGACGCCCAGCCGCGCGCCCCCAAGGGTAGTCCTAACGGTGGGCAGTGGGTGAAGGCTGGCGGTGGCGGCGGAGGCGGCGGTGCGGCATCCGCGGCCGCGGCTAAAGTGGCCACCTCGAAATACAGCGCCGACAAGGTGATGGCGCTGACCGAGAAGAACCCGAAAGAGCTCAGCCACTACGAAAAGAAGGTCTTGGCCAAGTACAAGAAGGCGCTCAAAGAGGAGCAAGCCGCTTCCGGCGTGGAGAAGAGTAAGGCGGCCGCGGCTACGGCGAAAAAGCCAAAGCTGACCGGATTGGCCGCCGCCGCGGCCTCGCAAGCCGAGCTTGATGCCACGGCCGATGCCGTTGCCAAGGCGCAGGCCTTGTCAAAGGCTAACCCCACAGCGGCGAACAAAGCTGCGGCAAAGCAGGCTTCCCAAGAGTACATAAACGCCAAAAAAGCAGGAGCAACCTCTGCCGAGGCCCCCCCTGCGGCCGCCAAAGCGCAGGCGGAGGCCGCAGCCAAGGCCAAAGCCCTTGCTTCTGTGGCCACCAAACAGTACCCTGCGGAAAAGATTCAGGCCCTGATGGACAAGAACCCGAAGGACCTGTCGCAGTACGAAAAGAAGAAACTGAACGCCTATAAGAAGGCGCTGCAGGCCGAGCAGGCGGCCAGCCTGACGGCGAACAAAGTCACCGGCGGGACAAAACCAAAGCTTGGGACTCCGGAGACTAACGCGGCTTTGAATTCCATCAAAGCCGGCGCCCACGCCCCCGGTGGCATGAAGTTGGACACTGTCCAAAAGCTGGCCACCGGAGAGTGGCAGCCGGACCCAAGCAAGCCGTACCAAGCCAAGATCGCCGCGGCCGGAAAGGAGTATCTGGCAACCGGTAAGCTGCCACAAGGAACCCCTGTGGTCACCAAAGCCGCTACCGGGGCTTCCCCTGCCAGCCTAGCGGCAAATCTGCTGAGCAGCCCGCCACCGATCAGCGACCTCAGCAAGCCGCAGACAGCTTTTGCCAAAGCGACCGGACTAACTTCGGCGGAGACCTCTGCGGCTAGGCAATACACGGGGTCGACCTATCAAGCGATCAATGGCGCGCTGCGGAAAGGGTCTACGCATAGTCTGGTTCCTCAGCTCGATTCCGCTCTGGCAAAAAGTGCGGCGGTAACCGACATGACCGTGGTCCGCGGCATCAACGCCAGCGGGATGCAGTCCTGGCTGGCGGCCGGGGGCGGGGAGCTCAAAGTTGGCGCGGTTATCCGAGACAAGGGATACGCCAGTACCACGCGTTACGCGAAAGTGGCATCGGACTTTGCTGGCGGTGGATCCGGATATGGTCTGAAGATCAACATCCCGAAAGGGAGCAAGATCCTCCCGCTGAAAAGCATCAGCAAGTATGCGCAAGAAGATGAGTTCCTGCTGCCGCGCGGGAGCGGCTTCCGGGTCACCGGGTATGATCCGACCACCCGAGTGGTTCACGTTGATTTGGTCGCGGCATGAGGGTATAATCAGGTCTTGACCTGAGGAGAGGAATTATGGCGGACCAAAATCACTTCATCTGGGGAGAAGGCGACGAGATGGAAGTAACCATCGAGCAGCCTTCCGATCCCATCCAAGACGAGATCGACCGGATCGACGCTATCCTTCGCGAGGCGGGGGAAGACCCCGATATGATCGGAGACGCCGGGCCGGCAAGCTTGTATGTCTCGCGCCGGGTCCTGAATGCCGCGGACATCTTGCGGTGGGCGCGAGCCCAGGGCTACAAGGATTTGCTGGCCCCGGATGACCTGCACGTCACCATCTGCTACAGCACCAAACCGGTGGACTGGATGCAGATGGGGCAGCCTTGGGATGAAACCATCGAGATTCCGGCCGGCGGGCCGCGGATGGTGGATACCTTCGGTGAGGGGGCGCAGGTCCTGCTGTTTGCCTCGCACAGTCTGAAATGGCGGCATGAAGAGTTCCTGCGGGAAGGGGCGTCGTGGGACTACGCGGAATACCAGCCGCACATCACGCTGACTTACACCAAACGGGAATCGGAGACCCCGGGCCAGCCCTACACCGGCAAAATCGTCCTGGGGCCGGAGATCTTCGAGGAGATCAAGTCGGATGCAATTTAACGATTCCGCCCCGATCACAGGGGTGAAGCGCACCAAGGACGGCTATCTGACCGGGCGCGTCCGTGCCGCCCGGACCGGAACGCAGCTTTACACCCGCAAGGAACTCAAGCTCGGGGACGAGGGCTTCATCACCGTCTACCGGCCCCCGGAGGCCGTCTTCGACGAGGACAGCCTCAAGACCTACGCCGGCAAGCCGATCACCATGGGCCATCCCAAGGACGGGGTGGATGCCGAGAGCTGGAAGAAGCTGGCGGTTGGCCAAGTCGGGAGCCGGGTGCTGCGTGATGGGGAGGCGGTGGTCGTCGACTTTGCCATCATGGACGAGGCCGCTATCACCGCGGTCGATTCCGGGACCCGCGAAGTCAGCATGGGGTACAGCACCCCCATCGAGTTGCGGGATGGGGTGGCGCCGGACGGAACCCCCTATCAGGCGGTGATGACCGGCCCCATCGACATCAACCATCTCGCCGTAGTCCCTGTGGCTCGCGGCGGTTCCGATCTCCGCATCGGCGATTCTGCGGAACAGGTCTGGGGGGCCACCCCCGTTGACACCAGCAAAGGAGAAGACGTCATGACGACGAAAACCGTGGTGTTGGGGGATGGGGCCGTAAGCGTCGCCATCGCCGATGCCGCCGCTGTCGAAGCCTTCAAGGTCGCGATGACCAAGAAGGTCGCTGACGCGGAAGCCCTGGTCGAAAAGACCAAGGAAGAAAAGGACGAAGAAATCGGCAAGCTGAAGGCCGAGAAGAAGGTCCTGGAAGACGCCGCCGTGACCCCGGCCAAGCTGTCCAAGATGATCGCGGATCGCGTGGCGCTGGAGACCTCGGTCAAGGCGCTGGACTCCAAGATCGTCTGCGACGGGGTGTCCGACGCTGACCTCATGAAAGCCGCCGTGATCGCCAAGCTGGGCGACGCTGCGGTGGCCGACGCCTCCGAGGCTGAAATCTCGGGCATGTTCAAAGCCATCAGCCGGGTGGCCGATGCTCCGAACGATAGTGTCCGCGATGCGCTTCGCGGGCAGAAGATCAACGACGCCGCACCTGGGGTCTGGTCGACCAAGGTCGCCGACGCTGCGGGCGTCAAATTCAAGAAGGAGGCCTGACCATGGCGCCCATCGCGAAGCGGCCTTCGACGGCCAACTACCTGATCTCGGAAGCCAAGGGGATGTATCGCTCCCGCGACGCCGGGACGGTCATCAATGAGAGCGGCACCGATACCCTGCTGCCGGGCTCCCTTCTGGGCCGGCTGACCACAGGGTCGGCGACCGCGACGGCGGATTCCGAGAATACCGGCAACCCCACCATCGGGACCATCACGGTGGCGAGCGAGGCCCTGATTGGCACCTACGTGCTGACCTTCCTGACCGCCACGACCTTCTCGGTCGCGCGGCCGGACGGAGTGCTGCTGACCAACGGCGCCACCGGGACCGCCTACAACCAAGGGGGCCTTGGCTTCACGGTCACCGTGGGCGTCACCCCGGCCGAAGAGGGTGACGCCTTCACCATCGCCGTCTCGCAACGGGTTGGCGATTACACCCGCCACACCCTCGGCGAATCCGACGGTAGCCAGACTGTGGCCGGCATCCTGTTCGAGGAAGTGGCGCCCGGCGCGACCGAAGAACGGACCATCACCTGCCGTGACTGCGAGGTCAACGGCGCCCACCTGATCTACGCCGCCGGTTCGACCGGGGCCAATATCGACACGGCGAATGCGGCGCTCCTGGCGCTCGGCATCGTCGTCCGCTAAGGAGAAAAACCATGGCCGGAATGGACGTTTTCAACAACAACGCCTTCTCGATGACGTCCCTGACCGGGACCGTGGAGAAGATCGACTACGTGCCGCAGACGCTCGGGCAGATGAATCTGTTCGAGCCGATGCCGGTGCGCACCCGCAACCTGTTCGTCGACCGCCGGGAGGGGGAGCTCGCACTGATCCCGTCCTCGCCGCTAGGCGCCCCGCCGGAGGAGCTGGTCGGCGATGACCGCGACGCCGTGCCGCTGAAGACCGTGCGGCTCGCCAAGGGTTTCACCATCTACGCCCATGAGGTCGAAGGTATCCGCGGCTTCGGGTCGGAAAGCGAATTCGAGCAGGTGCAGGCGGAATACCTTCGCCGGATGGCCCGCGTGCGGCAGGACATGGACCTGACCCACGAGTACCACCGCCTCGGCGCTCTGCAAGGGCTGCTCCTGGACGCGGACGGGACCACGGTCATCTACGACTACTTCGCCGAGTTCGCCATCACGCCGGCCCCGGTGGTCGATTTCGAGCTGGACGATCCCTTGACCAACGTCCGGCAGAAATGCGTCGACCTGAAGCGGGACATGATCCGCTCGGGCGGCGGCGCCATCACCATGGGGACCCAGATCCACGCGCTGGCCGGCGACGAGTTCTACGACGCCCTGGTTGACCACCCGAACGTCCAGAAGACCTACATCAACTGGTCGGCGGCTGCGGACCTCCGCAATAACACGGCGTTCGAAGCCTTCACCTATGGTGGGATCACCTGGCACAACTACCGTGGCACCGACGACAACTCGACCGTCGCCATTGCCGAGGACCAAGCCAAGTTCTTCCCGGTGGGCGCGCGCGACGTCTTCAAGAAGGCGATGGCACCGGCGGAGTTCGGGCCGTTCATCAACACTCCCGGTCGCGACGTCTACGCCATGAACATCCTGGACCGTGATCGTCAGGCGTGGTCGCGCGGGGAGCTGTATAGCTACCCGCTGTACTTCTGCCAGCGGCCGAACGTCCTGAGGACCGGCGTTGAAAAGTAAGCGGTGAAAGGGGCGGCGCTCGCCGCCCCTTTAGCCAGCCCCTGAAAGGACCCGAACTTATGGAATTTTTCGTCAAAAACGACACCAGCCGCCCCAAGGCCCTGCGCTCCGCGGTCAACGGCGAGATGGTGATCGTTCCCGCCCGCTCCGAGGACGTCTATGATCTGGCGGAGACCGGCCACCCCGACGTCCCCGGACTGTATATCGGCCCGGTCCCGGATGAGGCCGAGGAGCCGGCGGCGGCGGCCCCCAAGAAGGCCAAGGTCGCCCCCCAGCCCGCCCCTGTCGCGGCCCCGGCCCCCCAGCCCGCCCCTGAGCCCTCCCCGGCCGCCCCGGCCGTGACCGAGGCTGGTCCGGCGCCGTGGCAAAAGGGGCTGGCGGGGCAATGAGCTTTTACGGCAGCCTCGTCAACGCCCTCGCCTACCATACCGCGATGGGCAACGCCGCTTGGGGCGATTATACGGACGCCCAGCGGGAGGCCGCCCTGCGCCGGGCATCCCGAGCCTTTGATGGTCGCTACGGCCGCATGTTCCCAGGATGCAAGTTTGACCTCGCGCAGCGGCTGGCGTGGCCGCGGTCCGGGGCTTGGGACCAATGCGCCTGCGCGCCGGTCCCGGACGGCCAAACCCCTGTGGCTATCGAGGAGGCGGTCTACGAGCTGGCCCTTGTGGAGCTCCTGACCCCGGGCGGTCTTTCTCCCTCGGTCACCCTCGGCCGCATCACGCAAAGCGAAAAGGTGGATGTGATCTCGCGCTCCTTCTTCTCGCCGGCGGACTTGATGGCCGTGGCTGGTGACGGGAGCCCGCTCAACGCCTTCCGGCCCACCTTCGCAGTGGTGGAAGACCTGGTCGGCTGCTACCTCAAGAAAGCCGAACTCTGGAACGCCCGAGTGGTTTGACATGGCCGATATCTTCTCCGATATGGCGGCGGTGGCCACAGAACTGCTGGCGCCGGCCTCGGAAGGCGGTTTTGGCTCCGGGACCATCAAGCTAGTCCGCTTGATTCCCGGCGCCGCCCCGGCGAACGAGTGGGACTCGCCGGCCCCTCCGACCCGTCAGGAGATTCCTCTGCGGGCTAACGCTTTCGGCGTCCATTCAAATCTGGTCGGGACCGAAGCCTCGCCGGGCGTGGCGATCCTGGCCACCGACAAACGGGTTGTCAGCGCCCCGATCCCGGGCGGCTACCAACCTACCGACCTGATGGAGATCGACGGTAGGCTGGTCACCATCCTACAGGTCAAGAACATCGTCGGCGCCGGGACCACGTCGGCTATCCAGTTCTTGGTGCGGTAATGGAACGGCAGCTTGTGGCGCTGCTCAAGCGGCAGGGGCCAATCCTGGAAGCGGCTTTCTTGGAGGCGATCCGAGAGCTGCGGCGTGGGGTTAACTTCCGCGCCCTCGTGGCGGCTCTAGAACGTGGGGATATCGAGGCAGCTATTACGGCGCTAGATATCGACGTCGCGGCCTTCACGCCTTTCGTGCAGGCCCAAACGGCCGCCCACGCCTCCGCGGCGTCCACAGTGATTGGAGCGGTCCCGGCAGGTCCTAGCGGCGTCTCCTTTCGTTTTAACCTGGCGAATCCTCGCGCCGAACGCTGGATTGCTGAGAATGTGGCCTCCGAGGTGGTCGGGCTGGTCGAGGACCAGATACAGGTCATTCGGCAGACCATCCTTGCGGGTTATTCCCGCGGCGAGGCCAGCCAGAAGCTAGCCGTGGATATCGCCGGACGGCTAAACCCTGTGACTAAGGTGAGGGAGGGCGGCCTGGTTGGTTTGTCCGATCCGCAGACCAAGTTCCTTGACGGCTACCGCGCTCGACTGGCATCTGACGACCCTGCGGATCTACGTTACATCCTGAAACATAACACCCTTCGGGATAGACGATTCGACCGGGCTTTGCGGGCGGCAATTAAGAACGGGACCCCGCTATCCGAGGAGATGCAGGATCGGATGGCGCGGGCGTATAGCGATCGCCTGCTCAAGCGGCGGGCCGCAGACATCGCCCGGACCGAGCTTGGCCGATCCGTGGAAGCAGCCCGTAAAGAGGCGTTCCTGCAAGCGGCCGAAAAAGAAGGCTATCCTGAGGACGCCATTAGCCGGGAATGGGTTCATGGTGGCGGGGAAGGTCCGATGGCCCGACCGGATCACGCTGCAATGCATGGCCAGGTCCGGAAGGGGACCAAGGACCCCTTTGTCATGAATGATGGTTCGGCCAAGATTCACGCCATGGACGGTATCGGAGGAGCGGCTCAGGACGCCAACTGCCGTTGCTCGACCCGCTGGATTATAGACTGGACCTGGGGGCTAACCTGATGGGATGGTCAGGGAAGACTCCAATGCAGTGGGCGCGCGAGGTACCGGCGCGCCTACTGGCCGTTAAGCGCGGGGCTATCGAGGGGCTGGCGCGCGACCTGACCCAGACTAAACCCCGCGGGGGCCGGGTTCCGATCAAACACGGTAACCTTTATCGAAGCCTCCTCATGTCCACGACCGGGATGCCCACCATAGCCGCGTCTGGAACCGAGTTTAAGAGCGAACCTGTTTTCAATATGGGGGAGGTCCAACTGGGGCGTAAGGTCTGGCTTGGGTACCAAGCGGCCCATGCCGCACGTCAAAACTATGGTTTTGTCGGAACGGACTCCCTTGGTCGGACCTACAACCAGTCGGGAAGCGGATTCTTGGAGGCGGCCATCGCCAACTGGCCGGCTATTGTACGGGCCGAGGCGGAGTACGTCCGGAACAAGGTGATGGGAAGTAAGTAATGCCGGGGATTGACACCAGCATCTGGATGGCGCTGAAGACGGCTCTATCCGCGGTGGCCCTGAATCCGGCCATGCCCGTTATCGACCCCAGCGCCTCCTTCGAGCCCCCTGTGGACACAGCGGGTCCAGCTCCTTTTGTGCTGGTTTCCGATTTGCGAAATGATCGCGTGCGGTGGGACATCGCCGGAAAAGTCCATGTCAGTAGTGGGGTCCTGGTACTGACCGTATGCTGGCCCATTTCTCGCCCGTGGTCGACGACCATGCGGGATGTTCCTCACGCCGCCTTGCTGGAGATGGCGGCCCCGCTGGTGACAGCTTTCCCAGCGGATCGACGAATGCGGTATTCCGGAGTTTGTGTCCGGGTTCTCCGGACCCCTGATATGCTCCCTCCAGAGCTGGACGGGGCCTATCGTCAAATCCGTGTGCGCATCCCTTGGGAGGCGACTCAGAAGTAACTATCCCGCCCGGCACCGGGCTACCACAGGAGCTTATCATGGCGCAGCTTTATCCCGTTGCCGGGTCGAAAATCTTCATCGGCCAGCGTGTTGCACCCAAGGGCGTCGTTACCATCGCCGACTTTACCGGCCAATCCTGGACCGAAATCGGTGGCTGGGCAAGCGCCGGCGCCATCGGTGATACCCAGGAGGTGATCACTCAGAACCTCATCAATGAGGGCCGCACCCGCAAGATGAAAGGCACCCGCAACGGCGGCGCGATGGAGAACCAGTTCGTGCCGGATGCCACCGACGCGGGGCAGATCGCCTTCCGCGCAGCCATCGACGACTGCAATCCCTACGCCTTCAAGATCGAATGGGGCGCCAGCTGCCCGCGCACCTCCACCGTGACGATCACCATCGACGAACCCGGGGTAGTCAGCTGGACCGCGCACGGGCTAGCCAACGGCACGCCTGTCACCTTCACCACCACCGGCACCCTGCCGACCGGACTGACGGCCGGAACGATCTACTACGTGGTCGGCGCCACCGAAGACACCTTCTCGGTCGCGGCGACTCCGGGCGGTACGGCGATCGAAACCACCGCGTCCCAGAGCGGCGTGCACACCGCCACGGCCGGCGAACTGGGCATGACCGACCTGTTCTTCGGCCTCGCGCTTCCCGGAGCCCGGCAGGGCGGGGAGGCGAACACCACGCAACTGCGCGCGTGGACCATCGAGGTGGACAGCAACATCGTCGAGGTCTGAGCAGAATTCGTCGCGTCGATCCTCCCCGGCGCGGCGGATACCGGAGGCTGGCGGGCTGGGGTTCTCCCGTCGGCCTCCACCCCATGGACCCGAACCCCGCAGGAACCTGACATGGATATTGAGAGCATTGCCATCGACCCCGGCCTTATCGAAGGCGGGCAATGGGTGGGCGACATCCCCGAGATGGGCGACTTGCGGGTGCGGGTGCGCGGTCTGACCAGTCCGCAGGCTGTCGCGCTGCGTAACCGGCTGCTGCGCGCCCTGCCGAAGAAAGACCGCGAGAGCGATGGCAGCCCCACGCAAGAGGCGGCGATGCGGGTCGGCGGGCGGGTGCTGCTTGAAGCCGTTTTGCTGGAATGGGACGGCATCACCAGCGGCGGCAAGCCGGTACCTTTCTCGAAAAAGCAGGCCGAGATCTGGCTGACCGATCCGCGCTACCGCAACTTCGGCGATGCCGTGGCATGGGCGGCGCAGATCGTGGACAAGGGCCGCGCCGAGATCACCGAGGAAATCGCGGGAAACTCGCCAGCGCCGTAAGCTGGGCGCTAACTTGCGGCGAGGCGTATCGGGCGGCTGTCGATCAGGGTATGGACCCGCCCGAAGCCCTATGGCCACCGGACGTTCTGCATCACGACTGGCTAGAAGTGTTCTGGGAGTGTAGCACGGATCGGCAGATGATTGCGCTGTCCACCATGGAGCGCGCCGTGGTCAAGGCGATGGCCATCCCGGCGCAATCCATCCGGGACGCATCGCGGAACATGACGCCAGAAGATGCGGAAATGTTCCGCATCTGTATTCGAGCTATGGACAGGGTCTTCCTGCGCCACCAGAACGGCGGGGCAGACCCCGAGCCAACAATGACCGCCCGCGACAGCTTCCGCGCCGCGTTCAAGAAATGAGCAGAGGGCTGCCCCATGACTACTGAAGCTGCTGCTCTTGGGCTTAGCGTCGACAGCGGAGACGTTGTTTCGGCGACCGGCGACCTGGAGAAGTTCTCGGCCTCTGCGGACAGGGCGGGGAAGGCGTCGGATCGGTTCGAGAAGGAAGCCACAGACGCCGGCCGGGGCGCAAAAGTTCTTGGCCAAGAGACGGAAAAAGCCGGGCGGGGCATGCGCGCTCTTGCCAGGGTGGCCGGTACTGTGACCGGCGCCCTGGTCGCGGCTTTCTCGGTTAGAGCTCTGATCCAGTACGCTGATGCTTGGTCGGACATGCAGTCCAGGATCGGCGCGGCGGTCAAGGATATGGCGGCGGCGCCGGAACTGATGGGGCGTATGGTGGATCTGGCGAACGCCAGCTACTCCCCGCTGGGCCAGACGGTCGAAGTCTACGCACGCAACGTCGCGGTTCTGCGTGATCTTGGCAAGACCGCCATGGAGACGGCGGATTTCACAGAAGCTCTGAACCACGCCCTAGTCATCACCGCGACCCGCGGGGAGAGGGCCGCCTCCGTCCAGAACGCTTTGTCGAAAGCCATGGCCGTCGGAAAACTGACCGGCGATGGTCTGGAAACCGTCATGGCCAACGGGGGTCGGGTGGCCGAGGCACTGGCCGAAAAGCTTGGCACCAACGTCAATGGCCTCCGCGCCATGGCCTCGCAAGGGAAGATCACGTCTGCCGTAATTGCTGGGGCACTGCTCGACAGCCTTGAAAAGCTGCGCGCCGAAGCCGGCGAGATGCCGGCCACTGTGGACGACGGAATGACGCGCATCGCCACCGGCATGCAATACTTGATCGGAGTGTTGGATCAAACCACCGGGGCGAGCGGGTCACTGGCGGGCGCCTTAGTCATGGTTGGTGACGCGCTGGCGAGTGCTGCGAAGTGGGCAAGCGAGAACGGCGACACGATCCAGTTTGTTTTCGACAGTGTGATCGGGACCGCGATTGCAGGCGTGACCGCCCTAGCGGTCAGGTTCGCGGCGACGTGGGCGGTTTCGATGTATACCAGCGTCACGGCGACAGGGGCTTTCTCCGCTTCCTTGGTGAAGCTTAGGGCGGCGCTGACCGCAGCCGGCATCGGAGCGGTTGTTGTTGCGGCTGGCGTCTTGACCGGGCAATTCCTCCGACTTGTTTCTGCGGCTGGCGGTTTCGGGGCTGCCTTGAAGCTGGTCGCCGATGTTGGGCGCGAGGCGATTGACCGGCTGGAACTTGGCTGGCAAGGCATGGGCAGGATCGTGTCTAGCGTGGCCGCGGGGCTGCGGGCCACTTTCGCTTCGGCCTTCGCATTCATCCTGCAAAAATTCGCAGACATGACGCAATCGGTGGCCGATGGAATCAACGACATGTTTGCGCCGCTTGGGTTGAATTTGGGCCTGAGTGGCATTGGCGGTGATGCTGCCGCTAGCTTGTCCGCTTTTGCGGAAGAAGAAAGCCTCGTTGCGAAACTGCAGGCTGCGGCGGCTAAGACGTTTTTCGCCGGCATGACCGCGCCGATGGAAAGCATCAAGGCGCTAAACGACGTGCTTTCCACAACAACAGACGAGGTGGAGGGTATTGGTGCGGCGGCGGCTCCCACAGGGGAGGCTTTGGCGGAGATGGGGGGCAAAGGCAGGAAGGCGGCCGAGGACACCAAAGACGGCATGATGACGCTCAAGTCCGCAACCGAGGATTTCCGCAACACGCTGTCGCAGGCGTTCAGCGGCCTTGTGACCGGCGCCATGTCGCTTCGTAATGCTGTCGGCAACATCATCAGCAAGCTGGCTGAAATGGCAGCCATGCGAGGATTCGAAGCCCTGTGGAGTGGCGGGATGGGGCAAGGGGTCAGTGGCTTCCTCGGGAAGTTTCTCGGACTCAACGCAGACGGCAACGTATTCTCGGGCGGCCGCGTGGCCGCATTCGCCAACGGCGGGGTGGTGAGCAGCACGACCGCTTTCCCGATGCAGGGCGGCGTCGGTATCATGGGCGAGGCTGGTCCGGAGGCGATCATGCCGCTGAAGCGGGGGGCAGACGGAAAGCTAGGGGTCGAGGCGCAGGGGAACGGAAGAGACCCGATGGAATTGAACATCACGCTTGGGGTCAGCGTCGATGAAAGCGGAAACATCACCCCATTTGTCGAGCGGGTGAGCGGAAACGTGGCCGTTCAAACCATGCGGGCCGCGAATGCCCAACTTGCGCGCGCCTTGCCGGGCGAGATCAAGCGCGTGCTGTCCGACCCCCGCGCCAGCCGCCCACACATCGGATCATAAACATGGCCCTCGTCTTTCCGCTCGCACTTGAAGATTTTTTCGACACCCTGCCAATCCAGGCGGTCGAGCTTTATCTCAGCCCATCCTCTGTCGTCACGGGGCGTACCCGGGGCGGTGATGTGCTGACTGCCGATATTGGTGAGAGATCGTGGGGTGGAAGCTGCTCACTGGGGTTCCAGAATCACGTTGATGCTGCGGCGGTAAGGTCTCGGCTTTCCATCCTGCTGGACGGTGGAAGGTCGTTCTTGGCTCCCGCGATGCCCAACTCCTACCCCCGAAAGGACCGGGACGGCTCGATCCTCGGCGCGGCCACGCCGTCGATCCACACTGTCGCAGCAAACAACAGGGAGGTCAGGATACAGGGGCTGCCGGTGGCCTACGTGATCTCGCCCGGCGACTACCTGTCGGCCACCTATGGCTCCAACCCCACCCGATACGGGTTCCTGCAAGCGGTCACCGGGGCCGAGGCCGATGGGTCTGGTCTCACGCCCTTGTTCGAGGTCACTCCATTCGTGCCATCCGGGCTGGCCGCCACCGCACCCGTGACGCTGGTGCGGCCGATTTTCAAGGCGGTCATTGCGCCTGGCTCCGTGAATTGGGGGTCGTCGTCCGATCTGCTGACCCGGGGCATGTCCTTCAGCTTCATCCAGACGCTGAGGTGATCCATGCGTGACCTCGCGTCGGAAATTGTTGCCCAGCTCGCCGCCCGTCAGGGGGTGCGTCCCCGGTATCTGATCTGGTTCGTGGCGCGCAACCGGGACAATCCGGAAACCGCCGAAACGATGGGCCTGTGGACCGGCGGCGATCACCGGGAGTTTGTGATCGGCGCCGAGACGCGGACCTACTACGGGGCTGGGGGCGTCCTTGATGTCCCCGAGATGGTGGCCGAGACGGGGCTGACGGTCAGGATGCAGACCGTGGCGCTGTCGGCCATTGCGCCGGAGGTGGCGCTGCTGATCCGGGGCTACGAGCCGCGCTTCGCCCGGGTGGAAATCCACCGGGCGTTCTTCTCGACCGAGACCAACAGCCTGCTGGCCGCGCCGGAGCGGGTGTTCAAGGGCGTGCTGGACGAGGTGACGGTGCACATGCCCGAGGCGGGCGGCGAGGCGCGCGTGGAGGCGGTTCTGGCCCCGGCCGCGCGGGCGCTCACCCGGGTGCTCGGCCTCAAAAAGAGCCACCAGAGCCAGCGCCTGCGCGACGGGAGTGACGACTTCTTCATCAACATCGGCACGACCGGCACCGGCATTCGGACGCCGTGGGGCGAGAATATGGTGGACGATCCGCGCACCGCGAAGAAGCCCGCCGTCAATGGATCCGGACATTACGGCGACGGCAGTGGCGACAGCGGGAGCTACTGATGGTAATGACGCAGAGAACCCCGGGCTGGATGGGCAGGCTGGTGGTTTACCTGTCACGTATCCACTCGACGCCGTTCCGGCCGGGCCGGATGGACTGTGCCCTGTTCGTGGCGGGCGCCGTCGAGGCGATGACCGGGCAGGACTTCGCGCGAGGCTGGCGCGGCTACCGGACGCTTGGCGAGGGCCGAAAGCGGATCGCCGAGCGCGGGTATGAAGATCATGTCGCGCTGGCCGCCAGCATTCTGCCCGAGGTGCCGGTGTTGATGGCGCAGCGCGGCGACGTGGCCGTGGTGACCGAGGGCGACGGGCTTGCGCTGGGCATCGTGCAGGGCGAATCCGTCTATGTGATGACGCCGCGAGGGCTGGGCCTTGTGCCGCTGACCCGCGCCGTGCGGGCTTTCAGGGTCTGATGATGCGCAGAACGCTTCTTCTCACCACCGCGCTTGTCGCAGGGCTGGTGCTGGCGACCCCGGCGCGAGCCGAGCCGATCAGCACGGCCATTGCGGTGGCGCTCGGCGGCGGGGCCGTGGCGACGGCGGTCGCGACCTTTGCGGTCAATACCGTCGCCTCCATGGCGCTTTCGGCTCTAGCCGCCAGCCTGACCAGCAAGCCCCGCCCGCCGGGGATGCTGATCGAATGGACGGCCCGGGGCGGCGCGAACAGCGCGACCTTCGGGCTCGGCCGGTTCGCCACGCCGGGACAGTTCGTTTGCCCGCCGATGTCGCATGGTCAGGCGGGCAGGACCCCGAACGCGTATTTCACGCAGGTCATCGCGCTGGCCGACCTGCCGGACCACGCGCTTTCCCGCGTCATGCTGGGCGGCGAATACATCCCCATCGGAAGCACGCCGCACGCCGACTATGGCCTGCCTCTGCTCGGCAAATATGAGGGCCGGGCGTGGATCAGGTATCACGACGGCACGCAGACCACCGCCGACGCGATGCTGCTCGACAAATACGCGGACTGGCCCGACCGGCCATGGACTGCGGATATGGTCGGCACCGGCGTCTGCTATGCCGTGTTGACGTTCCTGTTTGACCGGGAGTTGTATCAAGGCGCCCCGCCCGACGCGGCGTTCGAGATGTTCGGCATCCCGCTCTACGATCCACGCAAGGACAGCACGGTTGGCGGCTCGGGTGCGCACCGCTGGAACGATCCGGCGACGTGGGAGCCGACGCAGAACCCCATCGTGATGATCTACAACATCCTGCGCGGCATCCACTTCCCGGATGGCTCTGTGTGGGGCGGGGAGTGCGAGGCCGAGGACCTGCCGCTGGCAAACTGGGCTGCGGCGATGAATGTCTGCGACGAAACGGTCAACCTCTCGGGCGGCGGCACCCAGCCCCGGTATCGTGCCGGGCTGGAAATCCGGGTGGCCGAGGACGAGCCTGCGGATATTGTCGACCAGCTGCTCAAGGCGGCCTCGGCGCGGATTGTCGAGATCGGCGGGGTGTTCAAGGTCCGCGCGGGCGGCCTGGGTCTACCTGTGGCCTTCATCACCGACGACGACTTGCTGGTGACCTCGCCACAGGAGTTCCGGCCCTTCCCGGGGCTTGCGGCCTCGCACAATGCCATCCATGCGACGTTTCCGAATCCGGGGCAGATGTGGCGGGCGCACGACGCTGCGCCGGTCTACAATGCCGCATGGGAGCTGCGCGACGGCGGGCGGCGGCTGGTGGCGGAGATCGACCTGCCCGCCGTCAACTACCCGTTGCAGGTGCAGCGCCTCATGCGGGCGTGGATCAGGGACGATCAACGCTGGCGGCGGCACGACCTCAACCTCGGCTTCTACGCCGCGGCGCTGGAACCGCTCGACTGCATCGAGTGGTCGAGCAAGGAAAACGGCTACGACGAAAAACTGTTCGAGATCGACCAGACCGCGCAAGACCCGGTGAGCCTGCAAACCGGGATCGCGATCCGCGAGGTGGACCCGGACGATTACGACTGGTCGCCGGACTTCGAGCTTCCCGACCCGGTTTCCCCCGGCGGCTGGGTGCTGGCCCCGACGCAGGCAGTGCCGGGCTGGGCAGTCACCGGGCATACCGTGGTGGACGCCGACAGCAATGCCCGCCGCCCGGCGCTGCGGGTGGTGTGGGATCCCGAGGCGATTGAGGACGTGCGGCTGCTGCGGGTGCGGGTGCGGCTGGCGGGTGACGTGGGTAATGGTTGGACGGTCGCAGTCAATGACGTCGAGGCGGGCGAGGCGATCATAAGCGAGGGCATTCTGCCCGGCACTGCCTACGAGGCGCGCGCCCGGCTGGTCACAGACCGGCCGAACGACTGGTCGTCGTGGATCGGGGCCGTCGCACCGGATATCCGCATTACGGACAGTGACATCGCCCCCGGCGGGGTGGGTGAGGTGAGCCTGTCGGCTGGCGTCAAGGGCAGCATTGCCGACGCGCAGCAGGATGCCGCCGACGCGCTGGAGGCTGCGGGCGTGGTGCAGGGCAACCTCAACCAAGCGGCCCAGACCCTGCGACAGGATTTCGAGGCGGCGGACGTGCTGCTGTCGCGGTCCATTGTTGACCTCAACACCGCCCGGCTGGGCGACAACCTGATCCCGAACGGGATGTTCCTGGGCGGCGATCTGGCGCAGTGGTCGAATGTGGCGCCCACGTTTTCGGTGATCGAGCGCGACCCGGGGCATAGCGTAGCAGCGATCCAGAATGCGCCCTACGCCCATATCCTGAGCATCCAGCAGCGCGCCACGGTGGCTGACGGCATCGCGCTCTTCGAGTTCCCCGTCCAGCCCGGCGAGCAGTTCCAGGGCTCGTTCATGTACGCGACCGGGGGCGGTCAGCGCGATGCCACGCTGCCGATGCGGTTCCAGTTCCGCGACGTCGAGGGGGCCATCGTGCCCTCGGGTTCCTCGATCGTCCGGGCCGTCGGCAACGTCTCCAACATAGCGTGGGCCGCAACGGATTTCGCGCCGGTCGTCGCCCCGGCCGGGGCCGCCACGCTGACGATCATCATCCGTCGCAACGGTGGCGGGGCGGGGGATGCCTATCTGGCCGCGATCAAATGCGACCGGCTGGATGGCGCGGCGGCGGCGGCGATCTCGGCCGAGGCCAGCATCCGCGAGGGTGCCGACCAGATCATGGCGGGGCAGATCGGCAGCCTGACCACGCGCATGGGGACGGCCGAGGGCAACATCACCGTCGCGCAGCAAACCGCCACCAGCGCCAGTCAGGCCATCTCGGCCATCGACACCACGGTGACCGCCGAATACGGCACATGGGAGGCCATGGCGACCCAGACTGCGGCGGCGGTGGCGACGGCCAACACCGTGCAGGCGCAGCAGCGGCTGGGGGTTGTGGCTGGCGCGCAGGGCGCATCGCTGGAGCTGCTGGCGTGGGACGGCGCGGCGGGCAGCGGCAACGCGGTTGTCCTCAGCACCGACATGCTGCTGATACAGGACGGCACCGGCAATCTGGTGATCGACGGGGGCAC